>Ga0066710_100001939_pt1 | contig 16133 bp, 14 predicted proteins | sample GraSoiAngelo_159_FD_79666 | JGI IMG/M metagenome (GOLD analysis project Ga0066710, IMG submission 79666) | Grasslands soil microbial communities from the Angelo Coastal Reserve, California, USA - 14_1009_16_40cm | ecosystem: Environmental > Terrestrial > Soil > Grasslands | place: USA...
CTTCTCGCGCTTTTCCGGTCACCGTCCCCGATCCGTCAATATCAGACTGCCTCCTCCGCTGCCTTCCTGTCGGGCATAAGCTCGCTCTATGTAGTCTTTGCGTTTGCCCCCCTGCCCTAGTTCGCGGCGCCTCGGTACCACCCGCGTGAGCGCGTCATCCACGCATTACTCTGGCTCGTCGGCCTGGTGATGTTCGCACTCGCCGTGCGAGCCCTGATCGTTTGGTGGCTCCTGATCGTCCCCACGGTAGCGGTCGCGCTCCGCGCCCTCCCGCGGCCGACGCTTCCTGTTCTGCGCACGACGCAGCGAGCCGTGCTCGCGGCGATCTTCACGTCCGTTGCCCTGCTCGGCGTTGAGGATCTGCGCGATCCCTGGCTCCGCGCGGGCACTCTCGAGAGTCGCGCCCTTCCTTCTATGAATGCGCGAGCGATTGAACCGATTGCCAACTGGCTCGACTGCAACGTCCGCCGCAATGTCGGCGGGCGCCTGGTGACAACGTTCAACTACGGCGGGTACGTCCCATGGCGTCTACCCTATCTGTCAGAGTCCATCGACGGACGCACCATCTTTCCCGATTCAGTGGCCAAGCCCGAGACGTACTTCCCGCCCAACCAGCGCGTCATTCCGCTACCGCCGTGGCGCACCGCGGATCTTGCGATCGCTTCGTTGAACTTTCCTCAGGCGGCGGCGCTCGACACCGCGCGAGGCTGGCACCGCGTCGCGATTACGAGCGAATTGCAGGGGAAGGCGTCGATGATCGGCCTCTGGGTCAGTGATCGGTGGTGGAGGGCTGCCGGCCGTGGCCCACTCCCGACGCGCTTGATTCCCTTGTATCATCGTCCGCTCGGCCAGGGGCCCGAATGCGCGAGCGGCGGTTCTTTACAATGAGACTTTCGTCAGCTGCCTTTCTGCGTCGCGCGCGCGAAATGCAGCCGCGACCTCGGGTCCCGACAGCGCTTTTGCCGCCCGTGCGATGTGTGGCTCCTCGTAGAGACCGCGAAAGGCGTTTGCGCGAATCCGCAAAACGTCGCGGGCCATGATCAGGCCGTCGCGGAGCACGCGCACCTTCGACCCAGGCTGATGCGTCCAGTTTACCGGCACCTCGGCCACGCGGTATCCGAACCGTTGCGCCATGAGCAGCACCTCGACGTCGAAGCTGTAGCCGCTCATGCGCATACGTGAAAACAAGTTCTGGGCAGCCTCGGCGTCGAAAAGCTTGAATCTGCACTGCGTGTCGGCAACTCCGCGCACGGCGAACAGGCGCACGACAGCGTGGAACATCCTGCCGAGTACGCGCCGGTAGAACCGCGCCTCGACGCGAGTGTCGCCGCTGGACGCGGCGCGCGATCCGATCGCGACGCGAGCCCCAGCATCGAGCTGCGCGTCGAGCCGCCGCAGCTCGGCGAACGGCGTTGCGCCATCGGCGTCAGCGAAGAGGGCGCGTGTCCCTGCAGCGTTGACTATGCCCGTGCGCACAGCATGGCCCTTTCCACGGTTCTCCGGCAGCCGGATCAAGCGTATCCGATCGTCGACGTCTTCGAAATAGCGAACCTTTGCGCTCGTTCCATCCGTCGAGCCTTCGTCCACGACAATGATCTCGGCCTCACGTCCATCCTCCTCCAAAAAAGCGAGCAGCGCGCGCAGCGTTGCCGGCAGCCGCGCAGCTTCATTGAACGCGGGAATAACAACGGAGAGGGCGATCGGTGGGCGCATTTGCAACGGTTCCAGGGAGGCGGCTACCGCGCCAAGGCGAGCGCGAGCCGCAGCGTATGATAGCGCGACGTACAGCATCCGTCACGCCGCGCGGATTCGCCCGCCTCTTTGGAAGAACTGACTAGTCACGATGACGCGGTGGCGCGCTGCTGCCGCACTGTGTCGTACGCGCACCTCATCGTTGCGCGGGCGCCACGGAACTCGCGGCGGCGCCAATGCGAAAGCGCCGCTCGCAATCGCCTCGGAAGCGCCTATTCTCCGGCCTCGAAATATCGCGGCGGTGTGCGACAGGAGGTAAGCAAGAGCGCGCAAACCGTTGGCCCCGTAGCTATTGCACCGGTCACGCGATTAGTCAACTGCCGCAATGCCTCTTGCGGCTCGCGTTTGGCCCCAATACGATTGTTCTCCCGCGGCCCTCGGGTTGCTTTACTCCTGCCGACTCCGGACTGCGGCAAGCGTCTTACGCGGTGCGTGGCACGCCGCCTTCCCGTTTCCCCGTCACCACGGTACCTCGCACTTGCGCTTACTCCACCGAGAGCTAAAACTGTGGCGCCGCTGCCGCAGCCGCAGAGCCGATCGCTCGGCGCCCCAAATCGGTATCCCCTCCGCCGCTCGATCCCTGCGTCGCGTGACGCGATAGCCCGTGACCTGACGTCCTACCAGCCAGAAAAAGAATGAAAGGCAACATACCTCTTCGCACCTTTGTCGCCGCCGAGGACGGCGCAGCCCTCCTCGAGTACGGCATGCTCGTTATGCTGATCGCGCTCCTCTGCATTGTCGTGCTGAAAACCATTGGCAGTAAGGTGAGCAATGGGTTCAAATCGGCCAACACTCTCCTCCCTTAAGCGCTTCCGAGCCGATGCTCCGTTAGTCAGGTGTTTCGTTTCAAGCAGGTCCGTGTTCGTTCCGCCCTTCGATCGCTGTCTGCTGTTTCCCCGTCCCTCCCATCACCTCCAGGAGTAATTCCCATGAAGCGCCTCGTCAGCATCGGCCGCCGTTTCGCCACCCAGGAAGACGGTGCCGCCCTTCTCGAGTACGGCATGCTCGTACTGCTCATCGCGGTGCTGTGCATCGTCGTGCTCAAGACCATCGGTAGTAAGGTGAGCAACGGCTTCAGCTCGGTGAACACGAACTTGCCGTCGACTCGCGTCTTCACGGAGATCTCGCGTGCAACCCGGTACGTTGTGGGCGCCGCTCAGCGGTGTCCCGCAGCTCTTGCTCGTCGTGGCCTGCGCGTCCGACGCGCGGAACCGGCGCATTCCGAACGTGCTCGTGCTCATTACCGCGGTTACAGGCATCCTGTTCGCCGTGATCGCAAAGTCGTGGGCCAGCGGCCTTTGGCAGGCCGGGGCAGGGTTGGGAACGGGACTCTTGATTTGGCTCCCGCTCTATGCCCTCGGAGTGCTGGGTGCGGGCGACGTAAAGCTGTTCGCCGCCGCGGCGACGTTCCTCGGACCCCACGGCGCAATGGAGGGCGCGCTCTACACCGCGCTGTATGGCGGCGTTCTGGCGGGCGCGTTCATGATCGTCGACTCGGGGTGGACGTTGACCGCTATCCGGGTCGCCCATGCGGTCCAGCAGCCGGCACTGCTGCGGAATGAAACCGCGTCCAAACGCAGGAGAATGCCCTACGCCATCGCGATCGCCGCCGGTGTGCTCACTGCTTTATGGTTGCCAGGATACCTCATACCATGAGGTCCATGCGGGCTTCGCGGTGCCGTTCGTTCTGGGCTTCGTGGTGCCGTTCGTTTTGCGGCAGGCAGGAGGGGAGCGTCATCCTCGAGACGGCGTTACTCATGACGATCCTCCTCATGCTTTTGTTCGGCATTATCGATATTGGCCGGGTGCTGTTCACGGCCAACAATCTGACTTCCGCGGCGCGCGAGGGCGCCCGTTACGGCGCCGTCGATCTGACGGTGGCTACGAACGACGGCCCAACCAAAAACAAGGTGCGAGCCCATTTCAGTCCCTTCGGCGGCGACACGCTCACGAACTCCGAGATCACCGTTACCGCCGTGTCGGTCGGCGGTGGTCCGACTCAATCCGTGCGCGTGACGATTGCCTATCCGTTCAAGTGGATCACGCCGGTCCCGAAGCTTCTGGGCTGGACTGGAGGGGGCTCATTCACTTCCACGGTCCACGCACAGGCAGAGTACAAGTACGAGTTCTAACTCCTGTTTCACTCGCCTGCAGCTCGGGCGATAGGCAATTCTTCTTTTCGGGCGTGTCATATGGCAGAGCGACGCTACACCACAATCTTCGTCGCCGCAATTCTCACCGCGGGCGCGGCGACCTTTGGCATCTATCGCGTGTTGGAGGCAACGAAGGCGCAGAGCAAGATCGTTACGCGACCCGTCGTCGTCGCAACCCAAGACGTGGCCGAGGGACGCGCCATCGATAAGCAGAGTGTCCAGGTCGCGTACTGGCCAACAGGAACGGTCCCGGCGGGCGCGTTCACGGCGATCGACTCGGTCGTCGGACGCGTGGCGCGCGTGGACGTCTTCAAGGGAGAAGTGATCGTTCCCGGCCGCCTCGCACCCGACGGGACGGGACCAGGCCTCCAGGTGAAGATCACGCCCGGCAAGCGCGCGATCGCCGTGCGCATCGACGACGTCGCGGGACTGAACGGTCTGATTCAGCCCAACAGCCGCGTGGACGTCCTCGTGACCCTGCGTGACATGTCGAAGGGCGACCAGGTCTCCAAGCTGTTCATGTCGAACATGCGCGTGCTGTCCGTCGGCACGGTCAGCCAAACGAGCGCGGACAACCGACCCATCTCGGCGCCGACCGCGACACTCGAGGTAACACCGGTGGAGGCGGAGCGCCTGGCCATCGCGCAGCGCGAGGGGACCATTCAGCTCGTGCTCCGTGGCTACGGCGATCCGGATTCGATCAAGACCGAGGGCGCGAAATCGGCTGACGTGCTCGCGCAGCTTCGATCCGCGCCTGGCGTGAAAGTCCCCGCAGCGGCTCCGGTCGTCCAACCGCCGGCGCGCAAGACGCCGGACTCTTTGGCAGTGCAGATCTTCAAGGGCGACAAGCACGAGCAGCGCAAGTTCCAGAAGCCCGACACGACCAAGCCACCCGCCGGGCCGCCGCCCCTCCGGTAACTTCGACCCTCTCACGTGATCTCCATCTCTCGCTCCTTCATCGGGCAGCGGCGCCGCGGGCTCCGCTCCATTCTCGCCGCGGCGTTGGTCGCACTCGTCGGCTCCGCCGCAGGCGCGCAGGCGCCGTCCGATACCGTCGTCAGGATCAATCTGCCCGCGGGGCGATCGTATCCGATTACGACGCAGAATCCGATCACGCGCGTCTCGGTCGCGACGCCGGAGATCGCCGACGCCGTCGTCGTCGGCGAGCGGGACTTGGTGATCAACGCCAAGACCAACGGCGAAACGGACATCATCATCTGGGTGACGAACGAGCCGCGGCGGCACTATCGCATCGCCGTTCGCTCTGTGCCCGACCGGCAGTCGGTGCTCCTCGCCGTGAGAGTGGCCGAGGTGCGGAAGGACCTGCTCACGGAGCTCGGTGTAAGCGGCCTGTATCGCGACACGAAGGGCAATGTGCGCGCGGGAACCGGCATCTTCCGAACCGACCAGCCGATCGACAAAACGACCGGCGAGGTCACGCTTCCCAGTGACGCGCGCTTCGCGACCGTCCTCACCGATCTTGGAACGAAGAACTTCCTCGCCTTCATCGACGCGCAGGCGGCGCGAGGCTACGCAAAGCTCCTCGCCGAGCCGAACCTGCTCGCCGGCAACCGGGACACCGCCAGCTTTCTCGCCGGCGGCGAATTTCCCGTTCCCATTGCACAGCCTGGGGCGAACGGCACCTTCACGATCACCGTCCAATTCCGCGAGTTCGGCATCCGGCTCAACTTCGTCCCGGAGATCGTCAGCGACAGCTTGATCAAGCTGACGGTGCGGCCGGAAGTCTCGAGCCTCGACTACACGAACGCCGTCGTGATCTCGGGCTTTCGGATTCCGGCGCTGCGCACACGCCGCGTGACGACGACCGTCGACGTCCGGCGCGATCAATCGCTCATCATCTCCGGTCTGTTCAGCGACGAACGGGAACGGACGCGCACGGGCATCCCGTTTCTCATGGACATTCCGATTCTCGGCGCCTTGTTCGGAACCTCGAGTTGGCGTTCGAATCAGAGCGAGCTGCTCGTGCTGGTGACGCCGACGCTCCTCAACCCCCTGGCACCGCCGCCGGGGTCGATACTGCGGATCGTGTCCGACACCTCGCTGCCGGCGCGCGACGCAATCGACAAGCGGCTGCCGCCGAAGAAACCGTGAGGGGGTAGACACTCGTGGCGATGCAGCGCAAGGCACTGATCATCGGCGAAGCCGTCGGACCAATGGAGACCGTCTCGGACGTTTTCCAGCGGTTTGGATTCGCGCGCGTCGAGGAGGTGCCGTCGCTCAACGCCGCCACCGCGCGGTTGCGCAACGACCACTATGACCTTGTGGCCGTGGCGATCGATCGCCTATCGAGCGTTGAGATGGCCGTTCTGGAGCGCGAGATTCGTCGCGAGTCGTCGATGCTCATCGGGACTGCGCCCAAAGCGGACCCCGAGCTCATTCTCCGCGGCATGCGAGCAGGCGTGCAGGAGTTCCTGGTCTCACCGCCGGATCCGACAGAGCTCGCCAACGCCATCGACCGGCTGACGCGTCGCACGATGAGCGAGAGCCAGCGCGGTCAGGTCGTGGCGGTGTACAGTGGCAAGGGCGGTGTCGGAACGACGAGCACCGCCGTCAACCTGGCGTACGGCTTCGCCAAGAATCATCCGGATCGCCGCGCGGCCATCGCCGACTTCGTAGTCGGCGGCGGCGACGTGCGCGTGCTGCTCAACCTGAAGCCGCCGTACGACATCGGCGACCTGGTCATGAAGGTCGATCGCGTCGACCAGGAACTGCTGTTCTCGGTGCTGTCGGCGACGGTGGGCGGCGTGTGGGTGCTGCCCGCCTCCGAGAGCGAGGAGGTCTCGGAGCTGCTCGACGCCACGGCGTCGGCGTCGATCCTGAACCACCTGCGCGCACACTTTGCCGTCGTCGTCGTCGACTGCGAGCACCACATGAGCGACCGCACGCTGGCCGCGTTCGATGCCGCAGACCGTGTCGTGCTGGTCACGCAGCTCACTGTGCCGGCGCTGCGCAGCACGAAACGAACGCTCGAGCTCTGCGAGCGGCTCGGCTACCCGGATTCCAAGCTCTTTGTCGTCGTCAACCGGTATCACTCGGGCGATGTCGTCACGCTCACCGACGCGAAGGATGTGTTGGGTCGGGACGTCTTCTGGAGCATCCCGAACGACTACCGCGCCTTCACCGACGCGCTGACGCGCGGCCGGCCGGTCACGGATCGCGATACGGCGACGCCGCTGGCGCGCGCCTTCGTACAACTCGCGGCGAAGCTGGGCGGCACGTCGCACGTCGCGACCACTAACGGCGACGTCGTTGCCGCCGCCGCGGGCGGTGGTGCGTCGCGCTTGAGCCGCCTCTTGCGGATGGGGAGAAAGCACTAATGGCAACCTTACGTGACAGGCTTCTGGGCCGCGCCGCGCCGACGCCGCCCGAGGAGCCGGCCGGAAACGGCAAAAAGGGACAGACGGCGACAGCGAAGCCTGCACCGACGGCGCCGCTGACGGCCGCATCGGAAGCGCGGACTGGCGTGACGGGCACGTTCAGGGGCCAGAGCACAACCCGTGGCACGCACACCTTCAGCCACAAACTCGAGGCGCCCGCGCTCAGCCCCGTCGACCAGCTCAAGGTCGATCTGCATCGGCGGCTGATCGACCGTCTCGACCTCGAGGCGCTCGAGGAGATCAAGGAAGAGGCGGTCCTCATTCAGCAGATCCGGAACGCGGTCGTCGAGTTTCTGCGCGTCGAGCCCACCCCGCTGAGCCAGATCGAGCGTGAGGAGGTCATTGAGCAAATCGTCTACGAGGTGACCGGCCTCGGACCGATCGAACCGTTGTTCCGCGATTGGACGATCACGGACATTCTCGTGAACGGACCGAAGGACGTCTACGTCGAACGAAAGGGAAAGCTCGCGCGCGTGCCGACGAGCTTCCGCAACAACGCGCATTTGCTGGCGATCATCGACCGCATCGTGAGCCGCGTCGGCCGCCGTGTCGACGAGTCCTCGCCGATGGTCGATGCGCGGTTGCCCGACGGTTCGCGCGTCAACGCAATCATCCCGCCGCTGGCGTTGGACGGACCGGTCCTCTCGATCCGCCGCTTCGGCGCGCAGATCACGATCGATCAGCTCCTCGAGCTGGGGTCGCTGACGACCGAGATGGTCGATCTCCTCGCCGGGTGCGTGCAGGCTCGTCTGAACATTCTCATCTCCGGCGGCACCGGCTCCGGCAAGACGACGCTGCTCAACGCGCTGAGCTCCTTCATTTCGGCGAGCGAGCGTGTCGTCACGATCGAGGACGCCGCCGAGCTGAGGCTCCAGCAGGAGCACGTGGTACGTCTCGAGACGCGACCGCCGAACGCCGAGGGCCGGGGTGAAGTGCTGGCTCGCGATCTCGTCAAGAACGCGCTGCGCATGCGGCCCGACCGGATCATCGTCGGCGAGGTGCGTGGCGCCGAAGCCTTGGACATGCTCCAGGCGATGAACACCGGCCACGAGGGCTCGCTGACGACGATTCACGCCAACTCGCCGCGCGACGCGCTCGCCCGTTTGGAGACGATGATCCAGTTCGCCGGAACGAGCTTGCCGAGCAAAGCAATGCGCGAGCAGATCTCGTCGGCCCTCGACGTCATCATTCAAGTCGCGCGTCAATCCGACGGAACCCGGCGCGTGATGAGCGTGACCGAGGTGACGGCAATGGAAGGCGACGTCATCTCGGCGCAGGAGATCTTCCGCTTCCGCCGTCAGGGCGTGTCGAACGACGGAACCGTCGTCGGCCGGTTCGAGACGACCGGCGTGCGTCCGGCGTTCACCGATCGGCTTCGCGTGGCGGGCGTGGACCTCCCGCAGAGCCTTTTCGCAGGGATCTGAGCGTGCAGGAGCTCGTCCTCCTCCTCGTCTTTTTCGGCACGGCGCTGCTGGTGCTGGGGACGTATGCGATCATCAACCGGCGGCGGCTCGCGGCCGCCGAGATGCTCCGCGAGCGTATGGGCGACGCGGCGGCCCCGACTCCCATAATCAACATCCTACGCCAGACGCGGCGCAGCAGCCTGCCGGCCATCGACCGCTTCCTGGACGCGATAGCGGTCACGTCGTCGATCGACTACGAGCTGCGTCGTGCTGGCGCCCGTTGGACAGTCGGCGAGTTCCTGTTGGGGAGTGCGATCACGGCGTCCTTCCTGTTTCTCTTCGGCTTGCAGTGGGGGCAGTTCAGCGGATTGCTTGGCGCCGCGATTGGCGCGGGCGTTCCGTTCCTCGTGCTGCACCAGCTGCAACGGCGACGCACGCGCAAGTTCGAGGACCAGCTTCCCGACGCCATCGACATGATCGTCAACGCTATGCGGGCGGGCTTCTCCTTCCAGGCTGCGCTGAAATTCGTCGGCGACGAGGTCCCGACGCCGTTGGGCGAGGAATTCATGCGGGTCTACGACGAGCAGCGGCTTGGCGCGGACATCCGCGGTGCGCTGCTCGATATGCAGGAGCGCGTCGGCACGCTCGACATCAAGATGTTCGTCACGTCGCTGCTGATTCAGCGCGAGACCGGCGGTAATCTCAGTGAAGTGCTGTCCGGCCTGGCGACGCTGATCCGTGACCGCGGCATGCTGCGAGGCCAGGTGGACGTCCTCACGGCTGAGCCCAAGTTCACGGGACGAGTGCTCGCCACGCTGCCGGTGCTGGGCTTCTTCGCGCTGCTGTATCTGAATCGACCGATGATGCAGCCGATGCTGACGACGAGCACCGGCCGCTTCATCCTGTTTTACGCGGCCGGCTCCGTGGCCGTGGGTTATTTCATTCTCATGAAGCTTGCGGACATCGACCTCTGAGCATGCTGCTGCCGCTGATCATTCTGCTCATCGTGCTGGTCGTCTCCTTGATGGTGGCGGTCGGCGCCTTCCAAGCCGACCGGCGTCGCGCGCAGACGCTGGCCCGCGCGGGCGGCGGCGTCGTACGCACGCGAGCGCCGATCATCCGCCTGCCGAACGCGGCCAAAAGCTTTCCGGCGCAGGTCGCTGGCGTTGTCGAGCGCGTGCTGCCCGAGGGCGCGATGACAGCGGAGTCGAACGAGCTGCTCGTGCAAGCAGGCTTCGAATCCTCCGCGGCGCCCGCCATCTACGCATTCATCCGGCTGGTGTCCGCGCTGGTCATACCGGCAGCCATGTTCGCCTGGGGCGCACGTGACACCAGCATCGTGTTGTTGTTTAGCGGCGCCGTCGGCATTGCGATGGGCCTCATCGCTCCGCCGACGGTGCTGGCGCGCATTCGACGGCTGCGGCAGGATCGCGTCCGGCGCTCCATTCCGGATACCCTGGACCTCTTGCTGGTCTGCGTCGAGGCGGGTGTCAGTCTCGACGCCGCGATTCTGCGCGTCGGCCGTGAGATGGCGATGGTCCATCCGGAGCTGTCCAATGAGCTTTTGCTGATGAACCGGCGGATGAACGCCGGGATGCGCCGCGAGGACGCGCTGCATGCGCTATACGAGCGCACCGGCGTGGAGGAGCTTCGCGCGCTCGCCTCGAACATGATTCAGAGCGAGCGGTGGGGAACCTCGATCGCCAGAGTGCTCCGCGTCTACTCCGAGTCGCTGCGACGCAAACGGCGCCAGGTCGCCGAGAAGAAGGCGGCCGTGGCGGCGACGAAGATGATCTTCCCGCTGGCGCTGTTCATTTTGCCGGCGCTGTTCGCGGTAATTGGCGGCCCGGCGGTACTGGCCATGGGGAACGTGCTCGATGCGCTCGGGAAGTAGCCGCATGAACCGGCTCACGAAGCGTCCGGTTTTCCGGCGGCCGCGCCGTCGCGGGTTCACGCTCATCCTCGTGACGGTGATGCTGACGATCTTCATCGGCGTAGCCGCGTGGGTCGTCGATTTCGGTCGGATGTATCTCTTCCGCACGCAGCTCCACACGGCCGCGGACGGCGCAGCGCTCGCCGCTGCGTTCGAGATCATGCGCCTCCAACCATGTACCAGCAACTGCTTCTCGGCGACCGACTCGGCACGCTGGTACGCCGGCCTACACAAGGTCGATACCGTCCCCGTGTCACTCGTTCACGCCGATATGGTGCCCGGAACGTGGACCCGGGCAGGCGGCTTCGTGCCTGTCGCCGGAGGAAATTGGGACGACGGGAGCATCGACGCCGTTCGCCTCACGGTGCGCTACAACGCGCAATACGGAGTGTTCGACCGCTTTCTGGGCGGCACGTCACACGTCGTAACCGCCAGCGCTGACGCCGCGGTGGGTTTTGTCGGGGCAACGACGTGCGTTCGGCCGGTGGCGATTCCATATCAGGCGCTGCTGGACCAACTGTTCGGCGTCGGTGTCAAGAATCCCAGTTACAATTTGACCGCGGACGATGTGATTGCCCTGCGCTCGGCCGGCATCGCGAATGAGGTCCAGCTCAAGCTGGGCACGGACGCGACGAGCGGAAACTTCTACATCCTGCAGATGGGTCCGTACCGCTACGCAAACGGCACGCTGGGCAGCCCGCCGCCAAGCTTCAGCGGCAGCACGTACCCGAATATGTTTGGCGGAAGCTGCGACAACTCCCCATGGACGGTCGGCCCGGGGGACTGGCTGCAGGGGAAACAGGGAAACGCCTCGGGCCCCGCGCAAAAAGGTTTCGAGACGCTGTGTGGCGTAAGTATCTCCGGCAATGGCATCTGGACCTGCCCGGTTCCCTTGGCGAATCGGACGGTCAAAGTGGCGATGTGGGCGACGGAAGATGACGGCGTGTGCACGCCCCGGTGCTTTCAGGTGAAATACGCCGGCGTCTTCGTCGTCACGAAATACGTGAGCACGCCCGGAGGCGACGACGACGGGATTTACGGCTACTTTACGGCAATGCCGTCAGACGGCACCTTTTCGGGGACCGCATCCCCCCTTCAGATGATCGCGCTCGTCAAGTAGCGGTGCGCCAAACGCGTGGGATACTTTGATGCCGTTCGTGTCCCGCCATGCTCGACTGACAACCCGACAGAAGTGGTTCGTTCGGTCCCCGCGACTCAGACTCGGCGTCTGTGCGTTGCTCGTTGCGGCTAGCGCTGTCCTGACGTCCCCGGCCGGTGCGCAGCGCATGGAGCCCGTGCCGCCACCGTGCAGGATCAGCGCCGCGAACGCTACGCTTCCCGCAACTCTCCGACCGACCGAAGCGGCGTCGCTCGCTGTCCTACCTCTGACAGTGAGTGCCGGTGGCGCGCGGATGGCCTACCTGTCCGAGGCGTTTGCCGACGCTGTCGCCGGCCGGCTCGGCCTCGGCGTTTCGCGGCTCGATGTGCGCGGCCGTCGTGCGCAGCGCCGCCATGCAAATGGGAACGCGCCGGCCACGCCAGCGGCCCTGGGAGCGGAGCTCGGCGCCCATTACGTCCTCACCGGGACGATCACGGGCTCACGCGACGCGGTTCGGCTGTCGCTGACGCTTCACGACGCCACCTCCGGCCGCCGCCGCTGGACGCAGACGTTTGTCTACGATTCGGCCGGTGTGCTGCCGATCGAGCAGACTGTGGCGATTGAAGTGGCATCCCGAGTGGTCGGTCCCCTATCCGATGACGAGCGCCGGCGTCTCACGCGCGTGGCGACGCGGAGCCACGCGGCCTACGAATGGGCGATGCGCGGCGATGGCGCGCTCGACACCTTCCACGCCGACGAAGCCGGTACCGCGTACCGCCGCGCCGTGCAGCTCGACCCGGCGTTCGCCGATGCCTACGCGAAGCTCGCGCTGGCAGACGCGGTCCTCATCGCCGACGGGCTCGAGGAGAATAGCGACGGCGTACGGTTGTCACGCGAGCTGCGGCAGGCATCGGATCGCGGGCTCGCGTTGGACTCCACGTCGGCCACGGCGTGGCGCGCCGAAGGACGCGCCCGAGCGCTGGAGGGGCGCGAAGCGTCCGCGTGGCGGGCGGCGTTCGAACGGGCCCTCGCGCTCGACCCGCGCGATCCGGCAGTCCTTGCCGACTACGGCATCGCGCTCGCTGAATCGGGCGACCGGGATGCCGCGCGCGAAGTCCTGCGCCGCGCGCAGAGCTTCGCTCCGGTGCGCGCGCCACTTTCCACGTCGCTCGCCGAGCTGGCGATGGCGGACCGGCGGGACGCCGACGCGTGCGTCCTGCTCAACGAGGCGATTGCCGACGACGCGCTGTTCGCACCGGCGTGGGCCATACGTGCGTTGCTACGCGCGCGGCACGGCGATCTGCGTTTCGCCTGGGCCGACGCGGAAACCGCAACGCGCATCGGGAACACACTTCTCGGCGAGAGCGCGGCGGCGGTCGTCGATCTCGTTGCACGCGACACGTCGCGGGCGCGCGAACGCTTGTCGGACCTGTGGCAGCAGGTGCGGAGTGACGTCACGGTCGGCGCGCGCGAAGGTCGCGCGGTCGCCGTTGCGCTGCTCGCTGACGGCCAGATCTCCCGTGCGCTCGACGTCCTCGAGGCTGTTCGCCCGCGCGGTCCCTGGTACGCCGCAACATTGCGCGACCCGAGCTTCGATCGTCTACGAAACGAGCCGCGCTTTCGCGCGTTGGTCACGACGCCGGGTCTGTCGCCCGAAGCGCGCGTCACTCGCCGACCCGAGGCAGAGGGAGAGGGAGAGGGGGAGGGGGAGACACCATCCCGTACCGACCAGCCGGGCCGCCGCGTCGCCCACGAAAAACCATGAGCGCCGCACGGGTACTCGGCGGTCTTGTTGCGCTGGCCGCCACCGGCGGTGGCGTGAGCTACGGAATACTGCACCTGCTCGGCGGGCGCCGGCGCGCCGAGCGACTGCGTGCGCAGTATGGGCCGGAGTACGAGCGCGCCGTGCACCAATTCGGCACCCCACGCGCGGCGGAGGCCGAGCTCTTACGACGCAAGCGCGAAGTCGAGCAGCTGCCGATTCGCCGGCTCGACGCGAATCAACACGATCACTTTGCCGGGCGATGGCAATCCGTCCAGGCGCAGTTCGATCAGGACGCAGCGGCAGCGACGCGCGAAGCTGATCGTCTCGTCGAAGAGATCATGCGGACCAGCGGCTATCCGGTAGGATCGTTCGAGCAGATCACAGCCGCGCTCTCCGTGCGTCACCCGCGTGTGGTGGACAACTACCGCGCCGTGCGCAACATCGCCCTGCGTCATGGACGCGGGCAGGCCACACCGGAGGACCTGCGGCAGGCGATGGTCTACCACCGCGATCTCGTGAAGGAGCTGCTCGCGAATCGAGAGCCCGTGACTCCGCCGCCCGATGAACGCTTTGCGCCGCCAGAGCGCGCAGCGTCCGATGAACGCTTTGCGCCGCCCGAGCGCGCAGCCGTTGCTCGGACCGAGGAGGCTGACCTCGAGGATGCTGGCGAACCGGTGTCGGATCGAATCGTGGACGAATTCGCACCCGCAGCAGCGAAGCCGGGCGTCGCCGACCTTCCCGATCCACGTGGCCACGTGCCGACACCCGTAGATACGTCGGCGATCGCGGACCCGCGGAAAGTGCCGTGGACAGTGCTGCTCGAGCAGCGCGCGCGGGCGGTGGGACGTTCCGTCGAGCGGTTTGCGCCGCCACCGCGTCCGAGTCCGCATACGCCGGCGTCTGGTTTCGCGCTGCATGCCACGTCTACGCCGAGCGAGCCGGCGCCTGGCCAACCAACCCCGCCAGGCCCGGCCCAGTACGCGGTCGGGCGCTCGACCGTCTCCCGTCCACACGAAAGCGCCGAAGCCAAGGCGCTCGTCGCCGAGCTGGCCCACGTCTTACAAGGTCGCTATGTGCTCGGCGAGATCCTCGGATCAGGGCGCGCCGGCGTTACAGTTAGTGGCCGCAATGTTTCGCTCAGGCGTGACGTAGCGCTCAAGGTTGCCTGGAATGACCTCGCCGCGCGAACGCAGCTCATTCGCGAAAGCGTGCTGACGGCGAAGGTCGTGCACAGGAGCGTGCTAGCCGTACGGACCCTTGACGCGGAACCGCTGATCGCAGCGGAGATGCCGCTGGCGGTCGGAGGTACACTGGGTGAAGCACTTGACGCGCGGGAACCGCTTCCCTTCGCGCAGGTGCTCGATGTGATGCGAGCCGCCGCCGGCGCGCTCGACGAAGCGCACGCGATCGGAATCATTCACGGGGCGCTGAGGCCAGAGAAGATCCTGGTCGACGACAAAGGCAGCTACCTGCTGTCTGACTTTTCGCTGCGTCTGCCACCGCAAGCCGAGTGGGATGCGCCGCGACCAAGCGCAGTGGGCGAAGCCGCGTATTCCTCGTTTGAGCAGCGGCATGACCTGCCGACGGTGGATGGGCGTGCCGACCAGTTCTCGCTCGCCATAATCGCGTACGAGCTGCTGCGCGGCGAGCGCATTTGGCGTGTGAACCGTGAGGGCGTGCTCGAGATCGACGCGCCGGAAGTAATGGTCCACCGCCCAATCGCTCCCGACGCGCCGCTGAGCGCGAGCATGGCCATCAAGCGGGCAATCTCACGCGATCCCGCGCACCGCTACGAGAATGTCGGTTTATTCGTGGCCGCATTCGCCGGACAGGCGGCGGAGTCTTTGCCGACCGAGCAGATGCACCGCGCCGACCTGCCGGTGGTGGAACGTGGCCGCTCCCCGCTCTGGTGGCTCATTCCGGCATTTGCGCTGCTGGCCGCGGCCGTGGCGCTCAAGCCGTCGGTTCGCGAGACACTCGCCCGGTGGTGGAACGCGAGTTGGGCCGGAGAGGGCAGCGGCGTAAGCATCGAAATGCCAACCCTGCCGCCGCCGCCCATGCCCGTAGCCGAACCGCCGCGGCGACGCGCCGAGACCAACCGTGAGCCTTCGGGCGAGCCAACGAACACGCGCGTCGGCGAACCGCAGAAGACCGCTCCGCCCGTCCGCACGGGCCCAGCGATCGATCCATTCCCGCGGGTGTCGCCGCCGCCCGCCACTTCGGCGCCGGCGCCTGCGCGGTCGTCCGGTGGTAGCGGTGGCGTGCCAGCCGGCGATGCGGCCGCGCGCCGCGCCGCAGCAGCGGGCCGTGCCGTGATTGGCGCCCCCGGCTCGACCGGGGGATCGCGCGCGCGTTCGACGCTCGGCACGATCGCGGTGACGTTGGCAGGCAACGCTCGCGCGACTGTGATCATCGACGGCCGCGAGCGCGGCCGAACGCCGCTCTTCTGGCAGGCGCCGCCGGGTCGACACCGCGTGTCGCTGCGGGGCGTTAGCGGCTATTCACCGGCGTCGATTACTATCTCCGTCACGGCCGGCGACACGGCCCGCGCTACGTTTTCGGCGGCTCGCCCTCGCTAGTTGTAGGCTCGCTTCCCGCTTCCCGCTTCCCGCTTCCCGCTTCCCGCTTCA
>Ga0066710_100001940_pt1 | contig 16131 bp, 10 predicted proteins | sample GraSoiAngelo_159_FD_79666 | JGI IMG/M metagenome (GOLD analysis project Ga0066710, IMG submission 79666) | Grasslands soil microbial communities from the Angelo Coastal Reserve, California, USA - 14_1009_16_40cm | ecosystem: Environmental > Terrestrial > Soil > Grasslands | place: USA...
ACCCAAACATCGAGGCGCTGCCGATCGGCCTCCACTACCGTGACGCCGACGTCTGGGACAAGGCCGTCGAACATCTGCGGGAGGCCGCGAAGCGAGCGGCGGAGCGAGGGGCGTTTCGCGACTCGGCGAGCTGCTCCGAGCAGGCGCTTGCCGCGCTGCGCCAGCTCCCCGAGAGCCGAGAGCGGATGGTGCGGATGCACGACGTGATGGGAGGGCTGCGCACGGCGCTGATCCCGCTCGGCGACCTCAAGCGACAGGTGCAGACCCTCGAGGAGATGATCGCGATCGCTGAGGGGCTCGGCGATCGGGGTCGGCTCGCCAAGATTCTCGGGTCGGCCGGCTACACCCTGGGGGCCCTTGGTGAGCACCAGCGTGCCATCGAAATTGCCAAGCGCGGCCGGGCGCTCGCCGAGGAGTCCGGCGATCTCCTCACGATCGCGGGGGCCGACGCGATGATGGGCCGCGCCAACTATGCGCTCGGGAACTATGCAACCACGATCGAGACGGCCAGTCGGGCTTTCGCCGCGGTGGAGGTGGAGTCGGGCTACGATCGCTTCGGTCCCCAGTCGAAGTTCCAGGCCGTCGGGGCACGCGTGTGGGTGGCGATGTCGCTCGCCGAGCAGGGCCACTTTGCCGCCGCGAACACCCGGAGCGTGGAGGCTGTCGCCATCGCCGACAGGGCCGAGGCTCCGCATGAGCGCGTCTGGTCGCGCTTCGGCGCCGGTCGAGTCGCGTTCGTCCAGGGGGAGCTCGAGCGGGCGGCCGCGTTCCTGGAAGCGATCCTGCCCCAGGCGCGCAGCGAGCTGAGTATCTACATCTCACGGATCGCTTCGACGCTCGGCTCGGTGCGCCTGCTCGCGGGACGGACCGCCGAGGCGCTGCCCCTGCTGGAGCAGGCGGCCGAGCACGGTCAAGCGATCGGCTTCATGCACGGCCACTCGCTCGTGCTGGCGCTGCTGGCCGAGGGCTACCTCCGCGCCGGGCGACTAGACGACGCAAGCCGGACCGCCGGCGAGGCGCTCGCGCTGGCACGCAAGCTGGGTGAGCGCGGCTGGGAGGCGTGGACGCTTCGGGTGCTCGGCGAGCTGGACGCGGAGCGCTCGTCGGCAGACGCCGCGGCTCGCTATGGCGAGGCGCTCGCCCTCGCGGTCGAGCTCGGCATGCGGCCGCTGGAGGCGCACTGTCGGCGGGGCCTCGCCAGAATTGCCCATGCTCGCTCCGAGCTGTCCGCCGCCGTCGACCTCTACCGCGAAATGGGAATGACGTTCTGGCTTCGACGCGCCGAGGGCGATCTCGCGGACACTCGCCTCCCGTGATCTCGCCACAACGCCAGACGACCGGGACCTGCGCCGCGGGCGGTCAGCCGAGCAGGTCGCGAACCGTAACCGTCAGGTCGGGGAAGGCGAGCGGAGCGAATCGCTCATCAGCAGGCGGAATGGACACGTCGCGATAGCTCGAGGTCCCGGGCCCGCGATGGATCTCGACCCGGCTCGCCTCGAGGTCGACCAGCCAAGCCTCTCCCACGCCAGCCCGAGCGTACAGTGGCAACTTGGTCCGGCGGTCGTAGAGCAGCGACGAATCAGCGACCTCGATGAGCAGACGAACGGCGGGCGGCTCGGGCAAGCCGCTCGCGTAGAAGTCGGCGCGCGGAGCGAGCAGCATGATGTCGGGCTCCGGCTCCGACTGATGGCGGACCAGGAGCAACGGGTTCTGGATCCACACGACCGCCCGATCGCCCAGTCGGATCGAGAAAAGATGGTGGATCCTTGCCACGGTCGCGGCGTGGCGGCTGCCGATCGGCGTCATTTCGAAGATCTCGCCCTCGATGAGCTCGACCCGGTCGTCCGCGCCGAGGATGCCGGTCTCGCCCATGCGGTGGTACTCGTCGAGCGTGAAGCGACGGCGTCTCTGAGTAACGGCCACGTTATCCTCGCCCTCCGCCATTCCGCTGCGCCTCCTGCCTGCGGTCAATGCCGCGGATCGGATACACTGCTCGCGAGGCGATTCTACCGCCGGAGAGGCCCGATGAGTTTCGTCAGCCACGTCGAGTGCACGATTTGCGGCGCCCGTCACGACGCTCGGCACCTGCTGACGGTCTGCGAGAAGTGCGGACAGATGCTCGCGGTGCGGTACGACCTCGAGCGCGTGAAGGCAAGCGTCACGAAAGATGCGCTTCGCCAGCGCGCCGCCGGCATGTACCGCTTCCGCGAGCTCACCCCGCTGGACGACGCGGAGCAGCCAGTGACGCTCGGCGAGGGCGGAACGCCGCTCCTCGACCTCCCGCGGCTGGCCGCCCACCTCGGGATCCGGCGGCTCTGGGCGAAGGACGAGGGCCAGAACCCGACCGGATCGTTCAAGGCGCGCGGCTTGGGGATGGCGATCACCCGCTCGCGAACCCTCGGCGCCCGCGGCTTCGTCATTCCCTCCGCCGGTAACGCTGGCGGCGCCGCGGGGGTGTACGCGGCGCGGTGCGGCCTGCCGTGCGTGGTCATCGTGCCGCGCGGCACGCCGCCGGCCGCCGTCGCCGAGGCGCAGATTGCCGGCGCCCACGTCTTCACGATCGAGGGCTCCATCGCCACCGCCGGGCGGGTCGTCGCGAAGGCCGCGCCCGCGCTGGGCTGGTTCGATCTCTCGACGCTCAAGGAGCCGTACCGCCTCGAGGGCAAGAAGACGATCGGGCTCGAGCTGGCCGAGCAGCTCGACTGGCGCATGCCCGACGTCCTGCTCTATCCGACCGGAGGCGGCACCGGGCTCGTCGGGATCCCGAAGGGCTACGAGGAGCTCCGCGCGATGGGCTGGCTCTCGGGCCCGCTTCCGCGCTTCTTCGCCGTGCAAGCCGAGGGCTGCGCGCCGGTGGTCAAGGCGTTCGCGGAGGGCGCGGAGAACACGGCGGCGTGGGAGAACCCGACGACGCACGCTGCCGGCCTGCGCGTGCCGTCACCGTTCGCCGGGCGCCAGATGCTTCGCTTGCTGCGCGACACGCGCGGCGGCGCGCTGGCGGTCAGCGAGAAGGCGATCCAGGAGGCGCAGCGCCTGATCGCGCGCACCGAGGGGACCTGGACCGCGCCCGAATCGGCGGCGCTCGTCGCCGCGCTCTTGTTGATGAAGGCCGCGGGCGAGGTCGGCCGAGACCTCGAGATCATGCTGATCTTCACCGGCGCCGGCCTCAAGTACGCGCCCCCGCCGCTCGAAGCTCCCACCGATCTCGCGGGCACCGAGGAGCAGGTTCTCCTCCAGGTCCGCCGGGGCGTAACCGGGGCTTAACAGGGTCTTTCGTCGGTGGTAGCATCGGGCCACCTCAGCGCGAGTTTCAGGAGGCTGGCCCATGACGGTCGAGATCGGCAAAATCCGGAACGTGGGGGTCGTCGGTCACGGTGGCGTCGGTAAGACGTCGCTGGTCGAGGCGCTGCTGTTCGCGGCGGGCGCCGTGACGCGCCTGGGCCGCGTGGACGACGGCTCGACGACCACCGACTTCGATCCTGACGAAATCAAGCGGAAGATCTCCATCAACACCTCGATCGCCTACTGTGACTGGAAGGGCCATCGGATCAACCTCGTCGACACCCCCGGATACGGCGACTTCATCGCCGATGCCCGCGCCGGGCTCCGGGTGGTCGAGGCGGCGGTGGTGGTGGTCGACGCCGTCGCCGGCGTCCAGGTGCAGACCGAGAAGGTCTGGAAGTTCGCGACCGAGTTCAACCTGCCGCGCGTGGTCGTCGTGAACCGTCTCGACCGCGAGCGGTCGGACTTCTTCCGCACGCTCGAATCGCTCGGCCGGCGGCTCAAGGGGCGGCTGGTCGCGCTCCACATCCCCTTGGGCGAGGAGTCCGGCTTCAAGGGCTTCGTCGACCTCGTCAAGATGAAGGCCGTCACCGTCGCCGGCGGCAAGCCGACCGAGGGCGAGATTCCGGCCGACCTGGCCGACCGGGCCAAGGAGCATCGCGAGAAGCTCGTGGAGGCCGCCGCCGAGACCGACGACGACCTGCTCAGCAAGTATCTCGACGAGGGCTCGCTGGGCGAGCCCGAGATGCTCAAGGCGCTGCGCGCGGGCATCGCCCAGGGCAAGCTGGTGCCGGTCGTGTGCGGCGCCGTCGTGAAGTCGATCGGCGTCCACGCGCTGCTCGACCTGATCGTCGATTCGCTCCCGTCGCCGGCGGACCGTGGCGAGATCACCGGCACCGACCTCAAGGCGAAGGCGGAGGGTTCCCGCGCCGCCGACCCGAAGGCGCCGGTGACGGCGCTCGTCTTCAAGACGCTCAGCGACCCGCACATCGGCAAGCTCTCGCTGTTCCGCGTCCTGAGCGGCACCCTCCGGGCCGACTCGACGCTGCTGAACCCGCACCGCGGCGCCCGCGAGCGCATGGGCCACGTCTCGTGGCTCCAGGGCAAGACCCAGAAGAACGTCGAGGCGCTCGGCCCCGGCGAGATCGGCGTCGCCCAGAAGCTGAAGGAGACGCTGACCGGCGACACGCTCGCCGACGAGGCGCATCCCTTCGAAGTGCCCCGCATCACGTTCCCGGAGGCCGCGATCTCGTTCGCGATCCAGCCCAAGACACGCGGCGACGAGGACAAGATCTCGACCGCGCTGGCGCGGATCGCGGAGGAGGACCCGACCGTCCACTACCACTTCGACCCGGAGACGAAGCAGCTGCTGGTGTCCGGCGTCGGAAGCCTCCACGTCGAGATGGTCGTCGAGCGCATGAAGCGCAAGTACAACGTCGACGTCCTCCTGCTGCCGCCGCGCATCCCTTACAAGGAGACCGTGAAGGGGCGCGCCGAAGGGCAGGGGAAGTACAAGAAGCAGACCGGCGGCCGCGGCCAGTACGGCGACACCTGGCTGCGGGTCGAGCCGATGGCGCGTGGCGGCGGGTTCGAGTTCGTCGACGACGTCTTCGGCGGCGCGGTGCCGCGCAACTTCATCCCCTCGGTCGAGAAGGGTGTCCGCGATTGTATGAAGAAGGGGATCCTCGCCGGCTACCCGGTGGTGGACATGAAGGTCACGCTCTACGACGGTTCCTCCCACGACGTCGACTCCTCCGACATGGCGTTCCAGATCGCCGCCTCGATGGGGCTGCAGAAGGTGTTCATGGACGCCCACCCGATCCTGCTCGAGCCGATCATGAACGTCGAGGTGACCACGCCGGCCGACCACGCCGGCGACGTCATCGGCGATCTCAACTCCCGGCGTGGCCGCATCGTCGCCATGGAGCCCGCGGGCGAGACCGCGGTCGTGCGCGCGGTGGCGCCGATGGCCGAGATGCTCACCTACGAGTCGAGCCTGCGCTCGATGACGGGCGGCCGCGGCGGCTACTCGATGGAGTTCTCGCACTACGAAGAGGTGCCGGCGTTCCTGGCCGACAAGGTCGTCAAGGAAGCGAAGGCCGACAAGGAGAAAGCCGAGAAGCACTAGGGGAGCCGGGAGGCTCCGGGTAGAATAGGAGCGCTTCGATGATCTTCCAACAAGTCCTGAACGAAGAGTCGGGGTGCCTCTCCTACCTGATCGGCTGTAGCGAGGCCGGGCGCGCCCTCATCGTCGATCCTGGCCGCGACCGGGTCCACGAATACCTTCGCCTGGCCGCGAAGAAGGGTCTCACCATCAGCCATATCGTCGAGACCCACACGCACGCCGACCACATCTCGGGCAATCGCGACCTCGCCGAACTCACGCGCGCGCCGATCCTCGTCCACCGCGCCGCCGGCGTCGCCTTCGAGCACGGCGAGGTGAGCGACGGCGATGAGCTGCGCATCGGCAGCGTTCGCGTCCAGATCGCCCACACCCCCGGCCACACCCCCGACTCGATCTGCCTGCTGGTCACCGACCTCTCGCGCGGCGACATCCCGTGGTTCGTCCTGACCGGCGACACGTTGTTCGTGGGATCGGTTGGACGACCCGACCTCGGCGGCGCCCAGGCAGCGCAGGATTCGTGGGAGAGCCTTCGCCGCGTGCTCCTGCCCCTCGACGACAGCGTCGAGGTCTACCCGGCGCACGGCGCCGGCTCGGCGTGCGGGCGGGCGATGTCGGCGAAGTCCGGGTCGACCATCGGCTTCGAACGGCGCTTCAATCCGGCGCTCCAGTTCAAGGAGCGCGGCGCGTTCGTCGATTTCATCATGCGTGACCTCCCGCCCAAGCCGCCGTCGTTCGAGAAGATCGTCGGCAAGAACCGGGGCGTGGTGCCGCTGATGGCGGCCAAGCCCCGTCCGTACAGCGCGCGGGAGGCGTGGGAGGCCGTGCAGCGCGGCGAGATCGTGGTGGACCTGCGCGACCCGGCCACCTACGGTGAGATGCACGTCGCCGGGGCGATCAACGTGTGGATCGAGAGCCCGCAGTTCGCCGAGCGCGTCGCGGGCATGGTGCCGGCCGGGGTGCCGCTCCTGCTGCTGGCGCAGGGTCCGTCCGACCTCGAGCGCGCCGTCCAGGCGCTGGCCCGCGTGGGCGTCGACGAAGTCGTCGGATTCCTCCAGTGGGGCATGATCGAGTGGCGCAGCGAGGGTTTCTCGGTCGAGTCGGTGCCGCAGATCACGGTGCACGAGCTCACCGAGTGGCTCGAAGAGGGCCGCGACGTCGCCGTGATCGACGTCCGCGAGCACTCCGAGTGGCTCGAGGGTCACATCGAGGCCGCGCTTCACTTGCCGATGCTCGAAGCCCAGGGACGGCGGGCCGAAATACCCGCCGACCGGCCGAAGGCCGTGCTCTGCGCCGGCGGCCTCCGTTCGAGCACCGTGATCAGCGCGCTCAAGCGGCACGGCATCCAGGGCTGGTACAACGTCACGGGCGGGATGACCGCGTGGCAGCGTTCGGGATATCCCGTGGTGCGCGCCTCATCAGACAAGTCCGGCGCTTGACCGGGTCCTTTGCCCCGCAGTACGCGGCCCTCTTCGGCCGTCCGTGGATCGTGTGGGGCGCCGGGGTCCTCGTGGCGACCCTCAACGTGTTCCTGTTCGCGTTCGATCGCCCGTGGACCGCGTCCGACGGGATGCGGAACTGGGGCGACTGGATGCTCACGGCCCTCGGCGCCGTGCGCCGTCCCGACCTCCTGCCGCCCTGGCTCTACTCGGGCTCGCTCCTGAATGCCGGGGTAATCGTCGGCGGCGCGATCGCCGCGCTCCTCTCGCGCGAGTTCGCGATCCGGGTGCCGGCGCGCGGCGAGCTCGTCAAGGGCGGCGTGGGCGGGTTATTGATGGGCGTGGGCGCCGTCCTCGCCTTCGGCTGCAACATCGGCGGCTTCTTCTCGGCCACGAGCGCCCTGTCGCTCTCGGGGCTCGGCATGATGCTGGGCCTCGGCGCCGGCGCCTTCCTCGGCCTGCGATATCTGCTCTGGGAAGTCGCGCACCGGCCGCGCTGGTCCCGCGGCGGCGGGCGGATCTACCTCCAGACGGCGGACGACGCGCCGGGGCGTCAGCCCTGGGCGGGCGTGATCGCGCTCGTCCTGGTCGCGGCGGTGCTGGTCGCCTACGCGCGCGCGGGGTACGGGACGCAGTCCGTCTTCCTGCTGTTTGGCGGCGCGTTCGGCGTGATCTTCCAGCGCTCGCGCTTCTGCCTGGTGCGCGCCTTTCGCGAGCCGTTCATGTCCGGCGACGCCGAGCACACGCGGGCGGCGGCGCTGGCGCTGGTCGTGTCCACGCTCGGCTTTACGATCTTGAAATTCGGCGACCTGAAGGACAAGAGCGAGTGGGTGTTCCCGGCCGCGGGGCTCGGCTCGCTCGCCGGCGGGCTTGCCTTCGGCGTCGGGATGACGCTCGCGGGCGGCTGCGGCGCGGGCTCCCTGTGGCGGGCCGGCGAGGGCCAGGTGAAGCTCTGGGCCGCCGTAGCGTGCTTCGCCGCCGGCGCGTCCCTCGCGCGGCTGGTCGCGGCGCAGACCGGCCTCCTCGGGAAGCTCGGCGCGGCCGTCTTCCTGCCGTCGTCGCTCGGCTGGGGCGGCGCGATCGTGTTGATCGTCGCGATCGCCCTCGGGTGGGCTATGCTGGCGACCTGGAACGAATCGACCGGCCGGTTCAGCGCGGTCTAGCGAATTCGAGGAGGCGAGAATGAGTCACTGGACGCGCAGACACTTCCTCGGGACGTCGGGAATCGGACTCGGCCTGCTGGCGGCGGGTTGCGCACCCACGGTCTCGGACTTCGCGCAGAAGTCGGGCCGGCGGGTCGTCGTGATCGGCGGTGGCTGGGGGGGCGCGACGGCGGCTAAATACGTGCGTCTGGCCGATCCATCGATCGAGGTCGTCCTGCTGGAGCCGAACAAAGAATTCGTGTCGTGCCCGTTCAGCAACCTCGTGCTGAGCGGTGTGCGCTCGATCGACAGCATCAGCTTCGGCTACGGCGGGCTCCGGGCCCGCGGCGTGCGTGTCCTGCACGAGGCGGCGACCGCGATCGAGCCCGACGCCCGGCGGGTGAAGGTGGGTGACGGCTACATCCAGTACGACCGGCTCATCGTCTCACCCGGTGTCGAGTTCCAGTGGGAGCAGGTCGAGGGGCTGGCGGCGGCGCAAGACCGCGTGCTCCACGCCTGGAAGGCGGGGCCGCAGACTGTCGCGCTGGCGAAGCAGCTGCAGTCGATGGCCGACGGCGGCGTGTTCGTGCTGACGATCCCGCCGGCCGCCTATCGCTGCCCGCCCGGCCCGTACGAGCGCGCGTGTCAGGTCGCGTGGTATCTGCAGACCAACAAGCCGAAGTCCAAGCTCATCGTGCTCGACGCCAACCCGAACGTCATCTCGAAAACGGGACTCTTCCGGGCCGCCTGGACGAAGTACCCGAACCTCGAGTACCGCGGCTCCAACAAGGTCGTGAAGGTCGACCCTGGCGTGCGCGAGGTGACGACGGAGCTCGGCGACAAGGTGAAGTACGACGTGGTGAACCTGATCCCGCCGCAGCGCGCCGGGACGATCGTGGTCAGCGCGGATCTGGTCGGCGCGGACAAGCGCTGGTGCGAGGTCAACCACCTGACCTACGAGTCGGTGAAGCACAAGAACGTGCACGTGATCGGCGACTCCACCACCGGGCTGCCGGTGCCGAAGTCGGGGAACATCGCGAACGCGATGGGCAAGATCTGCGCGGTCGCGGTCACCCGGATGCTCAACGACAAGCCGGTGCCCGCGATGGCGCCGGGCAACACGTGCTACAGCTGGGTGAGCGACCGCGAGGCGATCGCGGTCGTGAACAGCTACAAGATCGACGGCGACAAGGTCGTGCAGATCGAGCAGAAGCTCACCCCCGGCCAGTCGGAGGCGTGGGCGCAGAACGCGGTCGGCTGGGCCACCAGCATCTGGCAGGACATCCTCGGTTAGCGCGGCGATATAGGCGATATAAAGGAGAACGCGATGCCGACCCTCGTCAGCCTCCTGCTCCTGCTCCTCCTCGCCCCCGCCGTCGCCGCCGGACCGCTCGACGCGCCGGGCGCCACCAGCGCGCTCGCCTGCAGCGCCTGCCACGGCTTGGGCGGCCAGAGCCCGTCGAACACCATGCCGATCATCGCCGGGATCACGCCCTGGTACTTCAAGAAGGCGATCCAGGACTATGCGGCCGGCAAGCGGCCGTCGCCCGAGATGGAGCCCTACGCGAAGATGGTCGTGCAGTTCGGCGTCGACGAGATCGCCGCGTACTTCGCGGGCCAGCCACGCACGCCGTCCTCGGTCAAGCTCGACGCGGCGGCGGTCGAGCGCGGGCGCGCCGCGGCCGCGCAGTGTACCGTTTGCCACGGTGTCTCCGGCAAGGGCGACGCGTCCAAGAGCGTTCCCGATCTGACGGGCCAGCCGCCCGGCTACCTGCGCAACCAGATGCTGTTGTTCAAGAGCGATCGGCGGAGCCCCGGCGACGACACGCTCAAGGCCGTGAAGGCGCTGATGAAGACCATCCCGGACGAGCAGTTCGCCGACCTGGCCGCATACTGGTCGAGCGTCAGGTAACTGCACTGATCGCTCCCGGGCGCGACGGACGGAACGCGTGACGCTCGCGCTCACGTCCACGCTCCTCGGCGTCGGGTTCCTCAGCGCATTCTTCGCCGGGCTCCTCGGCATCGGCGGCGCGCTGGTCATGATTCCGCTGCTGCTCTACGTGCCCCCGCTCGTGGGCGTCGGCCAGCTCGACATCAAGGCCGTCGCGGGCATCACGATGGCCGAGGTGTTCGTGGCGGCGCTGTTCGGTTTTCTGGCGCACCGGCGGCACCGTACGGTCAATTCCCAGATCGCGGCCGTCGGCGGCGTGGCCAGCACCGCGGGATCGTTCGTGGGCGCGCTCCTGTCCAAGACGGTCGACGATACGTGGCTGCTGCTCGTGTTCGCTGCCATCGCCACGGTCGGCGCGGCGCTGATCCTGCTCCCGGGCGGGCTGGAGGAGGTCTCCGCGACGGGAGACGCCCCGCGCTACAGCTCGCTGCGGATCGCCGTCGTCTCCGGCGGCGTCGGCCTGGCGGCGGGGTTCGTGGGTGCGGGCGGCGCTTTCCTCCTGGTGCCGCTGCTGGTCGTGGTCGTCGGCGTGCCCATCCGCGCGACGATCGGAAGCTCGCTCGGCATTACCGCGCTGTCCGCGACCGCTGGGTTCCTCGGCAAGCTGGTGTCCCACCAGATTCCCTTCGGCCCGGCGCTCGTGGTGGCGGTCGGCGCGATCCCCGGCGCTCAGCTCGGCGCCATGGTGAGCCGACACGTCAGCAGCAGGCACCTCAAGCAGGCGCTCTCGATCACGATCGTGGCGGCCGCGGTGCGCGTGTGGTGGGACGTGTTCGGGCCGATCGCGCTCGTCACGATCCCGGTGGGATTTGCCCTGGGACTGGTGCTGGGCGCGACGGGGATGGGCAGCGGCGTCCTGATCGTGCCGCTGTCGTACGCGGTGCTCGATCTCGACTACTCCCACGCGGTCGCGCTCGCCCTGATCTGCACGATCATCGCCCGGAGCTTCGGCGTGCTGACCTACCGTGGGTGGAGACGGGTCCGGTGGACGCCCGTTCTCCTCTACGGGCTGGTGGGCGCGCTCGGGGCAGTGCTCGGCGCCCGCATGGTGTACACGGCTCCCGCCGCCGTCCAATCCGCGTACCCGTACGTCCTCGCCGGCATCCTCCTGGTGCTGGCGCTGCTGCTGGCGGGCAACGTGCTGGTCTGGCCGAGCGACGGAGGCGGAGACAGCGCGCCGCCCGGGCGGGTGACGCCGCTCGCGGTCGCGCACGACGTGGCGACTCAGCTGGCGGTCTCCGGGCTGGTCGGGTTGACCGCCATCGGCAGCGGGAGCCTGGTGATCTTCTCCCAGTTCCGGATGTTCCAGGTGCCGGTGGTCGACGCCCTCGAGTCGGCGTTCGTGCTCGCCATGATGATGGTCGTCCCGGCGGGTGTCACGCACCTGGTCCTGGGCAGCGTCGACTGGCGGTTCGTCGGGCTGCTGACGGCGGGCGCGATGGTCGGGTCGGTCGTGAGCCCGTCGGCCGGCCGTCTCGTCCGGACGCGGACGGTGAACCTCGTGCTGGCGGGCTTCGTCGTGATCGGCGCGGTCCTGACCGTGCTGCGGGCGATGGCGACCGGCGGGAGCTGAGCGCGTGCGCTACGGGTTCGTCATCGATCAGCGCCGCTGCATCGGCTGTCACGCCTGCACGGTCGCGTGCAAAGAGGAGAACCGGGTGCCGCTCGGCGCGTTCCGCACCTGGGTGAAGTACGTCGAGCGCGGCACCTTCCCGCAGACCCGCCGCTACTTCTCGGTCCTGCGATGTAACCACTGCGACGACGCGCCGTGCGTCACCATCTGCCCGACGGTGGCGCTCTACCGCCGCCCGGACGGGATCGTGGACTTCGACTCGTCCCGGTGCGTCGGCTGTAAGGGCTGCATGCAAGCCTGCCCCTACGACGCGCTCTACATCGATCCGGACACGCACACCGCGGCCAAGTGCAACTACTGTGCGCACCGGGTGGAGGTCGGGCTCGAGCCCGCCTGTGTGATCGTGTGCCCCGAGCAGGCGATCATCGCGGGCGACCTGGACGACCCGGCGTCCACGATCGCCCGGATCGTCGACCGCGAGCCGGTGCAGGTGAGGAAGGCCGAGCAGGGGACGCGTCCCAAGGTCTTCTACCTCGGCGCCGACGCCTCCGCGCTCTCGCCCGAGCTTCAGACGCCGTCCGACCAGTACCTCTGGGCACAGCGGCCGCGCGAGGAGGTCGACCTCGTGAGGATGGTCACCTCGGTGCAGCCGAGAAGCGGTCCCGGCGCCGGCGCGCTGAGCCGGTCCGTCTACGACGTACCCCACCAGGTGCGGCCCTGGAGCTGGCGGGTCGCCGCCTACCTGTGGACGAAGTCCATCGCCGCGGGTGTGCTGCTCGTCGCCGCCCTCGCCGGCACCGGGGGTTGGGGAGGTCTCCTCGGGATCGGTGCACCGGCGATCAGCCTGCTCTTTCTGATCCTTACGACCGCGTTGCTGATCCTCGACCTCAAGCGTGCCGACCGTTTCGCGTACGTGCTTCTCAAACCCAACTGGCGATCATGGCTCGTGCGGGGCGCCTGGATCCTGATGGCGTTCGGCATGGTTGCCGCCGTGTGGCTGATCGGCGGCCTGAGCGATCGCGGCGACATCGTGAGCGCGGTCTTCGTGCCGGCGGTGCTCTTGGCGCTCGCCGCCGCGGGGTACAGCGCGTTCCTGTTCGGGCAGGCCGAGGGGCGCGACTTCTGGCAGAGCCCGCTCGTGCTTCCGCATCTGATCGTCGCCGCGCTGGCGGCGGGCAGCGCGACGCTCCTGCTCGCCTCGCTCGTCTGGCGGACCGGGGCACCGGCCGCGGGCCGCTACGTCTTCCATCCGGCCGACGTGCTCGGCCCGCTGATGGTGCTGTCGCTCCTCGCCAACGCCGTGCTGCTGGCGATCGAGCTCGGGAGTCACCACCCCGTACGCGACGTCGCCAAGGCTGCGATGCTGATCACGCGCGGAGGTTACCGCGCGCGCTTCTGGGCCGGCGCGGTCCTGGCCGGGACCGTCGCGCCGATCGCCTTCGTGATGGCGGACCTCGCCCTCACGCTGCCGGCCCTGAGCCAGCTCGCCGCGGTCCTGACACTGGGCGGCCTTTGGCTGTGGGAGGACCTGTGGGTGAAGGCCGGTCAATCCATTCCGTTGAGCTGACGCCCGCGCGCGACTTTGAACAGAGGGAACGCATGACCGATCGCCCGATCGAGCCGCTTCACCCCGTCGCCCGCGAGCTCACCCCGCCGGCGGGTGGGCTGCGCGCGTACCCGCCCGTGGAGCGCTGGGAGGACTGGGAGGAGTTCGATCCGGTCGCGTGGCCGCAGCGGGTCAAGCGACAGTACTCGCTGATCCCGACGATCTGCTTCAACTGCGAGGCAGGCTGCGGCCTGCTGGCGTACGTCGACAAGCACACGCTCAAGATCCAGAAATTCGAGGGCAACCCCACGCACCCCGGGAGCCGCGGCCGCAACTGCGCCAAGGGACCGGCGACGCTGAACCAGGTCAACGACACCGAGCGGATCCTCTATCCGCTGCGGCGCGTCGGTCCCCGCGGCGGGGGGAAGTGGGAGCGCGTCACCTGGGACGAAGTGCTCGACGACATCGCCGCGAGGATCCGCAAGGCGCTGGTCGAGGGACGGCCGAAGGAGGTCATGTACCACCTGGGCCGCCCCGGTCACGAGCTGGTCTACCTCCAGCGTGTCTTCCACGCCTGGGGGATCGACGGCCACAACAGCCACACCAACGTCTGCTCGGCGAGCGCTCGCGCCGGCTACGCGTTCTGGCACGGGATGGACCGGCCGTCGCCCGATCACGCGAACGCGCGGTTCATCCTGCTGCTCTCCTCGCACCTCGAGACCGGCCACTACTTCAACCCGCACGCCCAGCGCATCATGGAAGCGAAGTCGCGCGGCGCCAAGGTGGCGGTGCTCGACTCGCGTCTCTCCAACACCGCGTCGATGGCCGACTGGTGGCTGGCGCCCTGGCCAGGCTCGGAATCCGCGGTGCTGCTGGCGATCGCCCGCATCCTCGTGGGCGAGAAGCTCTACGACCGCGACTTCGTCCGGCGGTGGGTCAACTGGGAGGAGTACCTGCGGGAGGAGCGCCCGGACTTGCCGGTGACGCTCGACGCGTTCGAGCGGGCGCTCGACGAGCTGTACGCGGGGTTCACGCCCGAGTTCGCCGAGGCCGAGAGCGGCGTGGCGGCCGCGACGATCGTGGAGGTGGCGCGCGAGATCGGTCGCGCCGGCTCGGCGCTCGCGACCCACGTCTGGCGCAACACCGCCGCCGGCAACCTCGGCGGCTGGCAGGTGGCGCGCGCGCTCGAGCTGATCGTGGTGCTGATGGGCGCGGTCGGCACTCCGGGCGGGACGGCCCCCAGCGCCTGGAACAAGGCGATCCCGGAGCCGCCCATGATGCCGCCGCCCGGCAAGGTGTGGAGCGAGCTCCTCATGCCGCCCGAGTATCCGCTGGCGTTCTTCGAGATGAGCTTCCTGTTGCCGCATTTCCTGAAGGAAGGCCGCGGCAAGCTCGCGATGTACTTCACGCGCGTCTACAACCCGGTCTGGACCAATCCCGATGGGATGTCATGGGTCGAGATGCTGACCGACGAGGCCAAGGTCGAGCGGCACGCGTGCCTGACGCCGATCTGGAGCGAGACGGCGTGGTTCGCCGACTTCGTGCTGCCGATGGGGCACGCCTCCGAGCGCCACGACCTCATGTCGCAAGAGACCCACGCGGCGCGCTGGATCGGCTTTCGCCAGCCCGTGCTCCGCGTCGCTCTCGAGAAGCAGGGCAAGACGTTCGATCTCACCTGGCAGGCGCACGAGGCCGCGGGGCTCGGCCAGGTCTGGGAAGAAGATGAGTTCTGGATCGAGCTCTCCTGGCGGATCGACCCCGACGGGGCGCTCGGGATCCGGAAGTATTTCGAGTCGCCGTACCGCCAGGGCCAGAAGCTCCGTACCGAGGAGCTCTATCGGTGGATCTTCGAGAACAGCGTGCCCGGGTTGCCGGCGGCGGCGGCCAAGGAGAAGCTGACCCCGCTCCAGTACATGCGGAAGTACGGTGCCTTCCTGATCGAGGATCAGGTGTACCGCACCCACGAGCAGCCGCCGCCCGCCGGCGATCCGGGCGTCGAGATCGACGGCAAGCGCCACCTCGGGTTTCCGACGCCGTCGCGCAAGCTCGAGTTCTTCTCGAAGACGCTCAAGGCGTGGAAGTGGCCGGAGCAGGCGGTGCCCAACTACATCCGGAGCCACGTCCACTGGTCGCAGCTCGACCGCGCCCGGGGCGAGATGGTCCTGCTGCCGACCTTCAGGCTGCCGACGCTCATCCACACGCGCTCGGGCAACGCCAAGTGGCTCTACGAGATCTCGCACACCAATCCCCTCTGGCTGCACCCGGAGGACGCCGCGCGCGTGTCGGTCGTCACCGGAGATCTATTAAAGGTCTCGACCCGGATCGGCCACTTCGTCGACAAGGTGTGGGTCACCGAGTCGGTGCGCCCCGGGGTGGTGGCCTGCTCGCATCACCTCGGGCGCTGGCGGCTCCAGGAGAACGCGGGCGGTGAGCGCTGGTCCACCGCGCTGGTCGATCTCGCGCGGCTCGAGCCCGGAAAGTGGCGGATGCGCCAGGTTCACGGCCCGCGCCCGTTCGCGAGCGACGATCCCGACTCCTCCCGCATCTGGTGGGAGGAGGCCGGTGTCCACCAGAACCTCACGTTCCCGGTTCAGCCCGACCCGGTGAGCGGCCAGCACTGCTGGCACCAGAAAGTCACCGTGTCGCGGCCCGGGCCCGACGATCGGTACGGGGACGTGGTCGTGGATACCAACCGGTCGTTCGAGGTCTACCGCGAGTGGCTGGCGCTGGCGCGCCCGGCCCCGGGGCCGGACAACCTGCGCCGGCCGCTCTGGCTGCCGCGCGCGTTCAAGCCCGATGCGTCAGCGTATCGCCTGGACGGGTGAGGGAGGATAAGCCGCGCGCGATGCGTTACTCGATCACCTGATCGGCCTGCAGCAGGAGCGTTTTGGGAATCGTCAACCCCACAGCCTTCGCCGTCTTGAGGTTGATGACGAGCTCGAACGTCGTGGGGCCTTCGATCGGCAGGTCGCCGGGATTGGCGCCCTTCAAGACCTTGTCGACGTATCTCGCCGCTCGCCGGAACGTGTCGGTGATGCTCGGCGCATAGGAGATCAGACCTCCGGCCTCGACGTCG
>Ga0066710_100001941_pt1 | contig 16127 bp, 13 predicted proteins | sample GraSoiAngelo_159_FD_79666 | JGI IMG/M metagenome (GOLD analysis project Ga0066710, IMG submission 79666) | Grasslands soil microbial communities from the Angelo Coastal Reserve, California, USA - 14_1009_16_40cm | ecosystem: Environmental > Terrestrial > Soil > Grasslands | place: USA...
ACCTGCTTCAGGGGCGGGTCGGCCACCAGAAAGCTTTCGATCAGGCACGGCTTGACCGGATTCGCGCAGCCGTTTTCGAGCGGCGTCGGCACCCGGTTCGATTCCGAATAGCCGGCATAGGCCGACACCCCGGGCGCGATCTTGTACGCGACGCCAGCCAGCGGGTTGAACCGGCTGTAGGTCACGTCGCTGTTGAGCTCGGGGCTGTCGCCGAGCTGATCTCTCAAGCTGATCGTCGCGACGTTCACGCGTCCGCCGAGGGTGGCCGACCAGCGATCGGTGACGTCGAAGGTCTCGACGGTGTAGACGCCGTAATAGGTATTCGCGGCGCTCAAGCCGACCGGCCCGACGCCGACGTCACCGAGCGTGTGGATGATCGAGCCGAGGCCGGGAATTGCGGGATTCCTGGTGACGATCGAGAGATCGGGATTGATGAATCCCAGCCGGCTACGGGCGGTGAAATCGACCGTGCTGTGGTCGAGGCTCGCCCCCACCGTGAAGTGGTTGCCGTGCCCGAACCACGGGCCGGTGTTGATGGCCTGCATCGATAGGCCGAACGCGATGGCCTTCGTTTCGGTGCGGTCGATCGTTCCGTAGGGGACCGGCGCGCACGTGTTGCCCGAACCGGGCGGACACGGAATCGGGTTGTTGTTCTGATCGAGGATGGCGAACTGATCACGAAACGCGGTCGTCACCGAGGCCGGCCGCGGGAACCCATCGTCCTGGAGACACACGTGATCGAGGAACTGCGGTGACGAGCTGTTGCTGCAGCGCTCGAGCTCGGCCGCGTTGCCGTCGACGTGCACCTGTTTGAAGCCGCGTCCATAGACGTTCCCCTGCAACGTCCAGGTCTCGCTCGGGGCGTACGAGCCGTTGAGGGCGAGCAGGGCCATTTCGTTGTCGGTCGTCTGAGGGTTCGTGAAGATGGAGCGAGAGTCGCGGTCGAGCAACTGGACGGGCGTCGCCGCCGCGGCCCCGAAGGAACTCTTGGCGGCGGCGCCGATCAGATGCACCTCGGCGCGGTCGTTCCGCCAGCCGAGGTCCAGATACAGGCGCCCGATGTCGGTCGGGGACTTGTCGCGCCAGCCGTCGTCACGGAGACCCTGGCCCGCCACGTAGACGGCGACGTCGCCCTTCTGCGCCCCGTATTGCAGCCCGCCGCTGATGCGCCCGAAGGAGCCGCCCAGCGCGTCGGCTTCGAATCCGTGGTAGGTGAAGCCGTTCTTGAGCTGAAGGCTCACGGCTCCACCGAGCGCGTTGAGGCCGAACACCGGGTTGTTCGACCAGACGTCGGCGCGCTGGATGGCGTTGGTCGGGATGAGGTCCCAGTTGACCGTGTCGCCGAATGCTTCGTTGAGGCGGATGCCGTTCATGTAGACCGCCAGCCCTTGCGGCCGGCCTTGGAGCGAGGAGGCGGCGAAGCCACGGTATTGGATCTCCTGCACCGCGCTATTGCCGTTCGGATCGGAAAGGGAGATGCCGGGAATGCGCTGGAACAGCACGTCGGTCACGTTCGGTGATTCCGTACGTGAGATATCGCCAGCCGACAGCGAATGCGTCATGGCCGGTACCTTGTCGCGATCGATCCCGGCGCCCCCCGCCGAGAGTGGGGAGGGGGCGATGACCTTGACCGGGGGCAGGCTCTGGATCTCCTCGGAAGGCTGAGTCGGCGATGCCGGCCGCTCCTGCGCCCCCGCCAGCGCCGACAGCGCGAGCGCGAAGCATGCCGTAAGGCCGGGAGCGAGCGAGCGCATCGGTATCGGCGCCGCCGCGGCGGGCAGCGTCACGCCGATTCATACTCCGGCGCGTCGCGCCCGGCAATTGCCCAGGCGGCTACGAACCGCCGTAGCCAGGTGGCTACGCGTCGTGACCCAGGAGCCCTCGGCGGACGGCCGTGACGGCCGCCTCCGTGCGGTCCGAGGCATCGAGCTTCGCCAGCAGGCGTCGTACGTATTTCTTCACCGTCGCGACGCTCCAGCGCATGCGGCCGGCGATCTCACGGTTCGTCAAGCCGAAGGCAATGAGCTGGAGGACGTCGAGCTCGATGGGCGTCAACGATTTCTCGGCCGTCGTCTCGGAAGGCGGGGAGGGGTCGCCGGCCGCGGCGCTCGTGAGCGATTGGAGGAGGCTGGGGTCGAAGACGGCGCCGCCGTCGTGGACAGCGGCCACGGCCGAGAGCAGCTCGCGCCGGCTCACGCCCTTGAGGAGATATCCGGACGCCCCGGCCTGCACGGCGCCGCGGACGAGGGTTGGATCGTCGTGCATCGTGAGGATGAGAACCGCGCTCGCGGGCCTGACCTGCTTGATCCGCCGCAGCGCGGTCACGCCATCGAGGTCGGGCAGGCCCATGTCGAGCAGCACGACGTCGGGCGCCAGCTTCTCGGTGAGGTGGATTGCTTCTTCGGCGGTGCCGACGTCAGCCACCACGTCGACTCCAGGGTCGGTCAGCATGCTGCGCAGCCCCTCGCGGACGACCGGATGATCGTCGACGAGCAGCACCTCGATCGCCCCGGCGCGACGACGCATCGTCACGCCGTCGTCCTCAGGGGGATGCGCACGAGGACGCGCGTCCCGCGATCTTTCGCCCGCTCGATCACGCAGGTTCCCCCGACGAGGTGCGCACGTTCCTGCATGCTGTGGAGGCCGAGCCCCTCGCGGCCGCGGCCGTCGTCCGCCGGCAATCCGACGCCGTGGTCCCGGACGTCGAGATGCAGGCAGTCCGTGTCGCGACGCAGTTCGATCTCCACCGATTCTGTGCTGGCGTGTTTTCGGATATTGGCGATGGCTTCCTGGAGGATTCGAAACGCCGCGGTCTCCACCATTGCGGGCAGCCGCTCGTCGCCGAGATCTTCGTGGAACGTCACCGCCCAGCCCGTCTCGGCGGCGACCTCGTCGACGCTCTGGCGGGCCGCGAGGCGAAGACCGCGCGAGGCGACGACCGAGGGCCGGAGCGCGCTCAAAATCCGACGCGTTTCGACGATCGCCCGGCCGAGACGGTCGGCGCCGGTGGCGAGCTGCGCCTGCGCGCGGGCTGGCTCGACCAGCCAGAGATCCTGGCACGTATCGACGTGCTGCTTGGCGCTGATGATGAGGGGGGAGATGCCGTCGTGCAGCTCGTACGCGATACGCCGCCGTTCGTCCTCTTGCGCGAAGATGACCTTCTCGACCATCCGCGCGAGCGTCTGGGCATGGCCCTCCTTTTCCCGCCACGCTTTGACGACCATCCACGCCGCCAGCAGGATGATCGCGACCTGGAGCGAGTGCAGCACGATGGCCAGCGGAGCTGGCGCGCGGCGCGGCGCCTCGAGCACCCACATCTCGACCGCCTCGTAGCCAGCCATGCCGAGAAAGGTGACGATCAGCAGGGTTTCCTGGATCCGGCGAACCCGGCCGCGAGGGACTCCAGATCTCATGTACGCCTCCGTCAGTCGGGTCGCCGCCAAGCAGTGCGCGGCGGAATCATACACTGGCGCCGCGTCCTTGCTGCGCGGTATAGGGTGATGTCGACGCGGCGCGGACAACTGGCCGAGGGGCCCGAAAGGATGATGCGACGTGACTGAGGGCACCGTCGACGTCGGCGGTTTACGGCTGCACTACGTCGAATGGGGCGAGCGCGCGCGCCCGCACGTGCTCCTGGTTCACGGTTGGGACGGCACCGCTCGCTATTGGGATCTCGTGGCGCCGGCCCTCGCCGACCGCTACCACCTCGTCGCGCTGACGCTGCGAGGACGCGGGCGCAGCGACGCCGATCCTTCCGGGCAGTATCGCTTCGCCGATTACGGCCGCGACGTTCGAGAAGCCACGAGCCGCCTCGGTCTCGATGGGTTCGCGTTCGTCGGGGCCTCGCTTGGCGGAATGCTCGCGCTTCCGTACGCGGCGGCGCACGGGACACAGGTGGAGCGTCTGGTGCTCGTCGACATCGGGGCCCAGCTCGGAGGTGACCGCCCGAGCAGCTACTACGCGGGAATGCTGGCAGCGCCCGCGGAGTTCGCCTCCACGCGGGCGATCGAGGACTGGCTACGGCAGTGGAGCCTGTACGCGAAGATCCCCGCTGACGGGCTGGCCATCGTGGTGCGCGAGCACTTCGTGCCGGCGCCGGACGGAGGCTTCACCTGGCGCTTCGGCGAATATTTGCGAGAGCTGCAGCGCCGGCATTCGCGCGAGACGCTGTTCCCTCAGCAGTGGGAGGTGCTCTCGAAGATCAGGTGTCCGGTGTTCATCGTGAGGGGAGGCCGGAGCGAATCGCTGCTGCCCGACGTGGCGGAGCGGACGCGCGCGGGACTCGCCGATGCGCTGCTCGTCGAGATCCCCGACTGCAGCCACTTCCCGTTTCTCGAGCGGCCGCGGGAGCTGACCGTCCTGCTCAGCGGTTTTCTGGCGTGACGCGCACCTGAACCTTGGCGCGCTCCTCCTGGAGCGTGAGGAAGATCGACGCGTCGCGCTCCGCCCAGCCTCGCGCCATCGCCTCCACCAGCTCCTGCTCGCAGAGCGCGCCCAGCCGCATCGGCGTGTCGTAGGCGCGGGCCAGCTCCAGCGCGAGGCCGAGATCTTTGCGGGCGAGCTTGAGAGAAAAGCGCGGATCGAAATTGCCGCGCAGGTAGGTGGCGGGCAGCCGCACCTTGAGGCTCATCATGTTGCCCAGCGCGGCGTTCTTGAAGACGTCCACGATCGTCTCCGGGGCCACGCCGGCCTTCACGCCCACCGTCCAGCACTCGGCCATCGTGAGATCGAGCGTGAAGCTCGCGCAGTTGTGCATGATCTTGCACACGGAGCCGCAGCCGATCGGTCCCACGTGCAGCACGCGCGCGGCGAGCGCGTCGAGCAGGGGGCGCGCGCGCTCGAACACGCGAGTCTCGCCGCCGACCATCACCAGCAAGTCGCGCGTCTGGGCACCTTCGGTGCCACCGCTCACCGGCGCATCCAGCATGTCGACCTGCCGCGCGGCCAGCAGGTCATGCACGCGGCGCACGAGGAGCGGCGAGTTCGTGGTGTGGTCGATGTAGAGCGTGCCCTCGTGCACGCCTTCGAGGATTCCCTTGGGGCCGAGCGTGACGTGCTCCATCTCCTTCGGGCCGGGCAGGCAGGTGGCCACGATCTCACAGCCGGCGGCGACCGCGGCGGGTGAGTCGGCCCATGTTGCCCCGGCGGTGAGCAACGAGGCGGCATTCTCGTGACGCACGTCGTGAACGGTGAGCTGATGGCCGGCGCGCAGGAGCTGACCGGCCATCGGGTTACCGATGCTCCCCACGCCGATGAACCCGACCTTCATCGCGCTACAGCGCGTAGAGCTTGAGGACGTTGTCCCACAGGATCTTCTTCTTGCTCGTGTCGCTCAGCGGCAACGTCAGGAAACGGTCCATCGCCTTCGGATACTTGGAGTCGCCGTGCGGGTAGTCGGTGGTGGTGACGAGGTTGTCGTCGCCAAAGGCGTCGACGACGTGCTTCACGAACTCCTCGTCGCACTCGACCGCGCAGAAGCCCTGGCGGCGGAAGTACTCCGACGGCGACAGGGTGAGATGGGTCATCTCGCCGTAGGGCTCGCGCCACTCGTGGTGCTCGTCCATGCGATGGAGCCAGAAGGGCAGCCAGCCGCACTGCGCCTCCAGGAAGGCGAACCGCAGGCGAGGGAAGCGTTCCATCACGCCACCCATGATGATGTCCATGCACGCGAGCATCTGCTCCACCGAGTGCGACGCGATGTGCACGATGCCGAGTTGCTTGAAGCGATCGGTGCCGGCGGCCCGCATGCGCGAGCCGGTGGTTTCGTGGAAGCCGACGGGGACGTTCAGCTCCTGACAGACGGACCAGAGCGGGTCATAATACCGGTCGTGCCACGGCCGATTGTTGAAGATGTTGGGTCGGAGGAAAATCGCCTTCATCCCGAGTTGCCCGACCGCGCGCCGCGTTTCCGCCACTGCGCTCGTCACGTCGTGCGCCGAGACGGCGGCGGCGCCGAACAGGCGCTTGGGATCGGCCGCCTCGATGTAGTCGTGGAGCCAGTCGTTGTAGGCGCGGCACGCCGCCGCCGCGAAGCGCGCGTCCATTTTCTCGAAGGCCGTGATGTACATCGCGGAGGTCGGGAAGAGGATCGCGAGGTCGAGCCCTTCTTTGTCCATCGCGCGAACCTGCGATGCGGGATCGAAGTCGCGCGCGATCTCTTCGGCGTAGCGGTCGCCCAGCGTCTTTTCCTCGACGTCGGAGAGTGCGGGCCAGTCGCCGCCGGGCATGGCCGCCATGACCTCGCCTTCCACCATGGTGCGGATGTCCCAGCGACGCTCGTTCAGCCGGCGGGGCGCGCGGTCCTTGAACTCAGGATCGATGTAGCGGTTCCAGAGGTCCACCGGCTCCATCACGTGCATCTCGGCGTCGATCATCTTGAAACCGTTCTTGGCCATGGCGTCTCTCTCCCGCCGGCCGCCTCGGCGCCGGCGCAGGCACGATAACACGATCTACTACGAGCACGTCCTGGTCATCTGTCTCGTCTACGTTGTCCTCGGCCAGGCCTGGAACCTGGTCGGCGGCTACGCGGGACAGTGGTCGCTCGGTCACGCCGCGTTCTTCGGGCTCGGCTCCTACACCTCGACGCTGCTCCTGCTGCGCTTCAACGTCTCGCCCTGGCTCGGCATGGTCGCGGGCGGCTTCGTCGCCGCCGCCGTCGCGTGCGCCATCGCGTTTCCGTGCTTCAAGCTGCGCACGCACTACTTCGCGATGGCCACGCTCGCCATCGGCGAGACGGTGCGCGTGCTGTTTCTCGCCTCCGACTGGACGGGCGGCGCCAACGGGCTCGTGCTGCCCGTCCAGCGCATCCCGAGCACGCGCGACATGCTGTGGGCAGACAAAGAGCCCTATCTCCTGATCATTCTCGCGATGGCAGTCGCGATGACGCTGGTGATCGTTCAGGTCGAGCGCTCGCGCCTCGGCATCTACCTGCGCGCCATCAACCAGGACGAAGAAGCGGCGGCGCGGCTCGGCATCGATCCAAGACGCTACAAGCTCGCGGCGCTGGCCGGCAGCGCGTTCGTCACCGGGATGACGGGGACGTTCTACGCTCAGTACACGACGTACATCGATCCGTTCAGCGTGATGGCCCCCATGCTCTCCGTGCGCATGGTCCTGGTGCCCGTCTTTGGCGGGCTCGGCACGGTGGCCGGGCCCATCATCGGAGCGTTCGTGCTGATCCCGCTCTCCGAGACAGTACGCGTCGTCTGGGGCGGCCGCGGAATCGGCATCGACCAGGTCGTGTACGGCGCGATCATCGTGTGGCTCACGCTGTGGATGCCGGGCGGCGTGATCACGCTCTGGCGGCGCCGGCGACGCGCCCGGCTCGTGCCGCGAGCTGCGTGAGCCTGCTCGAAGTCAGCGGCGTCGCCAAGCACTTCGGCGGCCTGACGGCGCTGGCCGGCGTCGACGTCACGGTCGAGGCCGGGGAGATCGTCGGGCTGATCGGGCCAAACGGTTCGGGCAAGACCACGCTGTTCCACTGCATCGCGGGCGCGCTGATGCCGGACGATGGCGACATCCGGCTCCACGGCCAGAGCCTCCTCGGCGTGGGGCCACACGTGGTCTGCGCGCGCGGCGTGGGCCGCACGTTCCAGCTCGTGCGCGTCTTTCCCCAGCTCTCGGCCCTCGATAACGTGCTCGCCGGACAGTCGCATCGGGCGGAGAGCGTCATGGGCGCGTTTGCGGGCGCGAGCACTTCAGCGGTGAGGCGGCGCGCTCTTGGTCTGCTGGAATTCATGGGGCTCGCCGACCACGCCTCGATTTCGGCGAGCGAGCTTTCCTACGGCCAACAGCGCTTGCTCGAGCTGGCCACCGTGCTCATGGGCGAGCCCGAGCTGCTCCTGCTCGACGAGCCCACCGCGGGTGTGAATCCCGTGCTGGTCGACCGGCTGCTCGAGCGACTCCGCGAGATCAACCGCGGCGGCACCACCATCGTGCTCATCGAGCACAACATGGAAGCGGTGATGGGGCTGTCGAGCCGCATGTACGCGCTCGCCATGGGCCGGATCATTGCCGAGGGCCCGCCGGAGGCTCTTCGTAGCAATCCCGCCGTGCTGGAGTCGTACTTCGGCCCGCCGCGCGAGGCGCGACGGCGGTGACGAGTGTCCTCGCCGTCGACGACGTGCATGCGAGCTACGGACGATTCGACGTGCTGCGCGGACTCTCGCTCCGCGTCGCACGCGGCGAGCTGGTGGCCGTGCTCGGTCCCAACGGGGCCGGAAAGTCCACGCTGCTCAAGACGGTCGCCGGCTTCCTGAGGCCGCGTCAAGGATCCATCCAGCTCGAGGGCGAAGAGATCGGCGGCCTCCGCCCGCCGGCGCTCCTGCGCAAGGGCATCGCCTACGTCATGCAGCGCTCGAGCCTCTTTCCGAAAATGACGATCCAGGAAAACCTCGAGTTGGGAGCGTACGTGCGGCAGACGACGGTCGAGGTCCGCACCGACATCGAGCGTGTGCTCGCGATGTTCCCGCGGCTCGCCGAGCGCCGCCGGCAACGCGCCGAGGGCCTGAGCGGTGGCGAGCGCCGCATGCTCGAGATCGGGCGAGCGCTGCTGCTGCGTCCGAAGCTCTTGCTCCTCGACGAGCCCACGATGGGTCTGGCCCCGCTCGTCATGGATCTGATCTTCGACACGATCATGGAAGTCCGCGCGGCAGGCACCACGGTCGTGATGGTGGAGCAGAACGCGCGGCGCGCGCTCGAGGTGAGCGATCGCGCGTACGTGCTCGAGCAGGGCCAGACGCGCGTCGAGGGCCGCGGGGAGGAGCTGCTGGCGAGCGACGCGGTGCGCCGGGCCTATCTCGGCTCGGGGGCGGGGCGATGACGGCCGAGATCGTGCTCCAGTCGGTGGTGAGCGGGTTGATGTTCGGCGGTGTCATCGCGCTCGTCGCAGTGGGCGTCAGCCTGATCTGGGGCGTCATGGACGTCATCAATTTCGCCTACGGCGAGTATCTGATGTGGGCGATGTACCTGACGTTCTTCCTCTACGCCGGCGCCGGCCTCGACCCGCTCCTGAGCCTGCCCCTCACCGCCCTCGTCCTGTTCGGCGCCGGCGTGCTGACCTATCGGCTCGTGATCCAGCGCGTGATGCGCGGGCCGATCTTCGCCCAGCTCCTGTCCACGTTCGGCCTCTTCGTGCTCTTGCGCTACACGGCCTGGCTCGTTTTCCGTCCCGACGATCGCCAGTCCCAGAGCCTGGTGTCGAACGGCGTCGTGAAGCTCGGCGAGATGCGCGTGAGCACCGGCGAGCTGGTGGCCTTCGCCGGGAGCGTGCTCGCCACGTCCGCCCTCTTCTGGTTTCTCAGGTCCACCAGGACCGGCAAGGCCCTGCGCGCGGTTGCGCAGGACCGCGAGGCGGCGCTCGCGCTCGGCATCGAGCCCGACCGGCTCTACGCGATCGCCTGGGGAATCAGCGCTGCCGCGGCCGGCGTGGCGGGTACGCTCGTGTCGTCCTTCATGTACGTGAACCCGCTCGTGGGCGACGTGTTCCTGCTGCCGGGATTCGCCGCGGTGGCGCTCGGCGGCTTCGGCAACGTCTATGGAGCGTTCGCGGGCGGCCTGGTGATCGGGATCGTCAACGTGACGGGAGGTACGCTCACCGTGCCCAAGGTGAAGCTCGCGCTGGTCTACCTGGTGTTCCTGGCTGTGCTATTTATGCGGCCCAAGGGTTTGTGGGGAGGGAGGCAGTGATGAGACGACGCGTGCTCGGCCTGGTAATCGCGACCATCGGCGTGGTGGCGCTCGGAGTCTTCGGGATCGACGCCCAGATGCCGAAGGAGGTCGTCGTCGGCGTCATCATCCCGCTCACCGGCCCGGCCCCGGGAACGGGCCAGGACTGCAAGGTGGGAGCGGAATTCGCCGCCGACATGATCAACGGCGGCGTCAAGGCCGCCGCGGGCAGCGCGCTCCTCGGAGCGGGCTGGAGCGGCATCCCGTCGCTCGGTGGCGCCAGGCTCAAGCTCGTCTTCGCCGACAGTCAGGCGAGCCCAGAAGTCGGCCGCGCCGAGGCCGAGCGACTCATCACCACGGTCAAGCCGTCGGCCACCATGGGCGCGTGGCACAGCGGCGTCACCGTGGCGATCGCGCCGGTCATCGAGCGCTATCGCATCCCGCACACGACGGTGTCCACGGCGACCGAGCTGACCCAGCGCGGCTTCCAGTACCTCTTCCGCGTCGGCGTCAACGCCCATCAGGGCGGCGAGGTGTTGTTCCAGTACCTGGACTGGATGGGCAAGGACGGAAAGAAGTGGAGCAAGCTCGGCCAGCTCCACGAAGACACCGCGGCCGGCGTGAACTTCGCCAACGCCATCGAGGAGATGGCGAAGGCGCGCGGGATCACGCCCGCCTTGCGCGTGCCCTACAGCCGCGAGCAGGCCAACATGGACAGCGAGATCCTGAAATTGAAGTCCGCGGGCATCGACGTGCTCGTGCAGACGTCGTACACCTCCGACGGCATCATCATCAGAAAGACCATGCGCAAGCTCGACTACGCACCCGCGTTGATCTTCAGCCAGGGCGGCTTCGACGACGATCCGAAGTTCTACGAGGCGATGGGCGACGACGCCAACTTCGGCTCCAAGCGACAGCTCTGGAGCCCTGCGCTGTCGTCGAGCAAGCCGATCCTCAAGGCCATCAACGACGAGTTCAAGCGGCGCAACGGACGGGACATGAACGACAACTCCGTCCGTTACTTCACCAACGTCCAGGTGATCGCCGACGCCATCAATCGCGCGAAGTCGGCTGACCCGCAGGCCATCCAGAAGGCGATGGTGGCGACCGACCTCAAGGCCGAGCACGTGCTGCTCGTGCACGGCGTGAAGTTCGACGACAAGCACGACAACGTCCTGGCCAAGGCGATGGTGGCCCAGGTCCTCGACCGCCAGCTCAAGATCGTGTTCCCGGCCGAGGCGGCGACGGCCAAGCCCGTGTGGCCGATCCCGGCCTGGAGCACGCGGTAGGACGGGGCTTCCCGTCCCGTAAGTCCCACCTCGCCATCCGCCTGGGCCTTTGAGACCCCAGGCCTGGGGGGTCCATGCCTAACCACCCCCAACTAATAGTTGTCGCTTGGCCAGTTCTTTTGCTACCGTCAGGCTGTGAAAGAGGGGACCCACACGCGGGGGCGGTGTATATGCGCACGATAGCGATCGTGAACCAGAAGGGCGGCTGCGGGAAGACGATCACGTCCATTAACCTTTCGGCCTTTCTCGCACGCGAGCAGCGGAGAGTCCTGCTCGTGGACATGGACCCGCAGGGCCATGCCACGCTCGGACTTCTCACCGATGCCGTCCAGTCTTCGCGGACCATGTACGAGGTATTCCTCGAGGACCCTGGCGAACGACCGACGGTCCTTCGTGACGTCATCCGCACCGTTCGCGAGAACCTCGACGTGGCTCCTGCCGACATTCTGTTGAGTGGCGTCCCGGAGGCACTCGCAGGTCAGATCGGCCGGGAGGACATCCTGGCTGATGCCTTGGTCAGCCTCAGGGACGACTACGACTATGTCATCGTCGATTGCCCGCCGAGCGTCGGTCTCCTCACCTTCAACGCGTTGAAAGCGTGCTCGGAAGCGATCGTCCCCGTGGATCCCAGCTTCTTCGCGTTGCACGGCATCGGGAAGCTGCTCGAGACGTTCGACGTCCTGGCCAAGGAAACCGGTCATCAGATCGCCGTGCGCGCCCTCGTCACGCTCTATTCTGGCCGGACGGCGTTCGTGAAAGCCGTTGCCGACGACATCCGTCATCACCTCTACGGCCGTCACTTCGATACCGTCATCAGGTACAGCGTCAAGCTCGCGGAGGCCGCAAGCCACGGCGTCCCTATCGCCCACTACTGCAAAGAGTGCGTGGGTTTCGAAGATTACCAGGCGCTCGCCATCGAGGTCCTCCAGCAGGAAGCCGCCGGGGCGCACGATGCGCGGGTCGCGATCGAGGGGAACGCAATCCCGGCGAGCACCGATGCTGATGATACGTGGCCATGGGCGCCGGCTGTGACGTCCAAGGAAGTCGTGTTCGCCATCGAAGCTCGCCATGCGGCGCAGGTCCAGGTGATGGGCGACTTCAACGACTGGAACCTGGAAGGAAGCGAGATGGAACGCGTCGATGGAATCTGGAAGAAGGTCGTCAACCTGCCGCCCGGACGTTACCGGTATCGCTACATCGTCGATGGGCGGTGGCAGAGCGATCCATACAACGTCGCGGTCGAGCCGAACCCCTACGGTGGGTACGATTCCATCCTCGTGGTGGACGAGCAACTGGTGGACGAGAAACTTGCGGGCTAGCCGGCGCTGGCCTTCTGTGCCTCGGGGTCCAGACGGGCTCTCGCCACGGCCGCCGAGGAGGGCCCCGGGGTGAGCGACATGGATCAAGGCCAGGAGGTGGGTTGGACGGGCGACCATGGCCGGCCGGACAAGCCACTCGGGCGAGGGTTGGGGGATGTGTCCCACCTGTTTCTGTCACACAAGACGGACAAGCCCGTGGCTAACGATCGGCCGGTCGTCCGCTCGAACGAGCATTCGTCACCTCCGCCGCCATCCAGGGCCGGCGTCACCCTTCTGCGGCCCGCGTCGGTCACCAAGGACTGGCTCACCATCGTCCTGACCGAGTTTGGCGACGCGGTCGAAGAAGGGCTCCGAACGATCGACGCAAATATTCCCTGCCATCCGTGCGGCGAGATCGACGTGCTCGCCGTCGATCGGGCGAACCACCTCACGATCATCGACTTCGACACGACCGTCAGCGACGGCCTCCTGCTGCGCGGCATGGGCCACTTTGACTGGATCGCTCACAACATGCCGAACGTCCAGCGCATGTATCGAGAGCAGGCCATCAACACGTCGCTCCAGCCCAGGTTGTTTCTCCTGGCGCCTCAGTTTTCTCCCTTGGTCAGATGCGTGGCACGGCAGATCACCCGCCCGCCGATTCACTGGGTCAGGTATCTCACGGTCGACGCGTCGGGCGGGCCCGGGATCCTGTTCGAACCCGTAACGGGCGAGTGAGGAAGCGAACAAACCCCTCAGCTTTAGTCGTAGGCTTGCCAAGCTTCCTGACCGATAAGAGGCCGGGGCGTACACCGGCGCTCAGGTCGGGAGCGTTCGCGTCGGTCGGCTGACCTAGCGGCTCACGGTCGGCGGCTCAGTCCATCCGCGGCGCCGACAGATCTCGGCGCGCAGTGCAACCGTCGCCGACTCATCGACCTCGAAGCTCTCGTCCTTGAAGACGACGCCGTAGTCGTCGCGGGCGCGGGCGCGCGAGACGAACTCGTTCCTCACGTCGCGCGCCACCCGCGCGGGGTCGCGCTCGAGGGGATCGCCCCAGCCGCCGGGCCCCGCCGAGCGGTGGCTGAACACGTCGCCGCGCTTCATCGTCATCGTGAGCTTGCCGGGAAGCGGCCGGTTCTCGGTGTCGGGGTTCATCACGTTCTGCGAAGGCTGCCCGGGGCTGCCGCCGTAGAGCCCGTACGGCCTGAAGTCGTGACGGTCCGAGCGCACCTGGAGGACGGCCTCGGCCTCGAGCATCTCGTAGTCGCGTCGGATCGAGGCGCCGCCGCGATACTTGCCGGCGCCGCCGACGTCCTGGATGAACTCGGTGCGATGGATGCGCAGCGGTTGCTCGGCCTCGGTGGTTTCCACGGGTGGCAGCGACATGTTGGCCATGAGGTTCGCGTTGCCGTCGAGGCCGTCCGACCAGGCGCGGCCACCCCATGCCGAGCAGATGAACTCGACGAAGATGAATGGATTGCGATCCGGGTCGTAGCCCCCGATCGAGACGCCGGTGTTGCCGCCCTCCGACGAGGCGATCGAGCGCGCCGGCAGCATCTTGGCGAGCGCGCCGAAGCAGGTGTCGATCATCCGGAACCCGGTGAGCCCGCGCGCAGCCGACGCCGCGGGCAGCACACCGTTGGCGATCGTGCCGGGCGGCGCGATCACGTCGATGGCGCGATAGAAGCCGGCGTTGCACGGGATGTCGTGCGAGAGCACCGACTTGAGACACGTGTACGTCGCGGCCTTGGTGAACGACAGCGTGTTGGTAATGGCGCCCTTCGGCTGGGGCGACGTGCCCGTCCAGTCGGCGATCAGCGAATCACCGCGCTTGCGGAACGTGACGAAGAGCCGGATCGGCTTGCCGTAGTCGACGCCGTCGTCGTCGATCCAGTCCTCGAACGACCACTCGCCGTCCGGCAGCTCGCGCAGCACGGCGCGGGTCAGGCGCTCGGTATGCTCGATCACTTCATCCATGTAGGCCTTCACCTGCTTGGCGCCGTGACGGTGCACGAGCCGGAGGAACGCCTCCTCGGCGATGTGGCAGGCCGAGAGCTGCGCGCGGATGTCGCCGAGCACCCGCACCGGCACGCGCACGTTCTTCTCGAACAGGCGGAAGAGCGTCTCGTTGGGCTCGCCCTGGTCGTACATCTTCACGGGCGGGATGCGCAGGCCTTCCTGGTAGATCTCCGTCGAGTCTGACGCGTTCGATCCCGCCACGCGCCCGCCCATGTCGGTCTGGTGGCAGATGGTGGCCGCGAACGCAAGCCGCTCGCCCTCGAAGAAGATCGGCTTGAGCACGAACACGTCGGGGATGTGCATGCCGCCTTCGAACGGATCGTTCAGGCAATACACGTCACCGGGCTTCATCCGGTCGCCGTAGCGCGCGATCGTGGCGGCCAGCGCGTCGGGGAACGACGAGAGGTGGGCAGGCAGGGTGAGGCCCTGCGCGACCGTCCGGCCCTGGCCGTCGCAGAAGGCGGTTGAGTAATCCATGTTGTCGCGCAGGACACCCGAGTACGCGGTGCGCAGGATGGTCAGCGCCATCTCGTCGGCGATCGACAGCAGTGTGTTGCGGAACAGTTCGAACGCGATCGGGTCTCGCACGGGTTCCATCAGATCGCCGCTCCCTCGGGCGCCAGCTCGATGACGATGTTCCCATGCCCATCCAGCGTGGCCCGCGCGCCCGGCGGCACCACGCACGTCGCATCGTACTCCTCGATGATGCACGGACCAGCGCGGTATCGAGGGGCGCCCTGGGTTTCCCGGGGCGCCTCCGAGCGTGGGCCGGGGGAGTCCGAGGGGGGCGTAGCCCCCTTCGTTTGAGCAGTGTGGGGGGCCATGTCGGGGCCCCCCACGGCAAGATCCCCGCGGTCGATGATCGGTGTCTCACGCCAGCCGAGATCGGGGCCGAAGTACACGCGGCGCGCGCCGCCCGCGCGGCCCGGCCCCGAGCGATCGACGCGAAGCTTGTCGGGAACGCGCGGCCGGTCGGGAATGCCCTGGCCGACCACCCGCAGGCTCACGATCTCGACCGGCTCCTCGGGGCCCGCGCGATGCCCGTACGTCCGTTCGTGCTCACGCCCGAAGGCCTCGTCCAGTCCGGCGAGCGTTTCGGCATCGACCGCGCCGGCGGCGACGGGTACCGTCAGCTCGAACGACTGGCCTTCGTAGCGGCAATCGGCCGACCTTCTGATCCGCACGGCGGCGCCGGTGAACCCCTCCGCCGCGAGCTGACCGCGCGCCTCCGACTCCATTCGCGCGAACACCTCCGCGAGCGCCGACGGCTCGACGCTGCGGGCGCGCCGCCGCCACGTGCGCACGTAGTGATGCTCGACGTCGGCGAAGAGCAGGCCGAACGAGGAGAAGAGGCCCGGGGCCGGCGGGACGACGATGCGAAGCATCTCGAGCTGGCGCGCCATCCCCGCCGCGAAGACGGGCCCGTTGCCGCCGAATGCGAACAGGGCGAACTCGCGCGGATCGCGGCCGCGCTCGCTCGAGACGGCGCGGATCGCGCGCATCATGTTCGAGGCCGCGATCACGTGAGCGCCGTAGGCCGCCTCCGCCAGCGGCAGCCCCAGTCGGCGCGCGACCTTGGCCTCGAAGACCTCGTGGGCGCGCGCGGCGTTGAGCTTCACGGCGCCGCCCGCGAGCTGCGTGGGGTTCACGAAGCCGAGGATGACGTTGGCGTCGGTGACGGTCGGCTCGACGCCGCCGAGGTCGTAGCAGAGCGGGCCGGGAAAGGCGCCCGCGCTCTGCGGACCGACTTGCAGCCCGCCGCCCGGATCGATCCACACGAGCGACCCACCGCCCGCGCCCACCTCGGCGAGATCGATGGCGGGAACGCGCAGGAGATAGCCCGCGCCGGTGAGCA
>Ga0066710_100001942_pt1 | contig 16127 bp, 17 predicted proteins | sample GraSoiAngelo_159_FD_79666 | JGI IMG/M metagenome (GOLD analysis project Ga0066710, IMG submission 79666) | Grasslands soil microbial communities from the Angelo Coastal Reserve, California, USA - 14_1009_16_40cm | ecosystem: Environmental > Terrestrial > Soil > Grasslands | place: USA...
CGACCTGATCGAGGGTCATCTCCGCGGCGTCGAGCGCTGCCCGCGATGCCTGGAAGGCGAGCTCCTTGCCGGTCTCCTGCGCGCGACGGACGAAGCGCGTCATCCCGGCGCCCACGACCGCGACCCGACGCCCGTTCATCCCTGGGCCTCGTTGGACTCGTCCGCTTCGAAGTAGGCGAGCACGTTGCCATCGGGGTCTGTAAAGGTCGCGAAGCGCTGCCTGCCGTCCTCGCCACCGCCTTCGTGGTCGATCGCGACGCCCCTCGCTTTCAGCCCGGTCACCGCGGCATCGAGGTCGTCGACCGTGAAGCCGATCGTGCCGCCGGGCTCCATCGGTTCTCCGGGTCGAACGCCGTGCAGCCCGAGCGGGATCGTGCCGGTCTGGAACTGCGCCCAGTCGTTCCCCGACCGGAAGTGCAGCCGCAGGCCGAGCGTGGTCTCGTAGAACGTCACCGCGCGGTCCATGTCCTGGACGAAGAGGTAGACGAGGTCGATCGGGGGCATCGCGCTTACCGATCCCTCTTCAAGACGGCGACGGCCGCGCTGGTGCTCGGGACGCCGCGCCAGGACTGGACGACCGAAGCGCGGCCGTCGCCGGCGCGCAGCTGCTCGACGGCGGCGAGGATCCTCGCGAGGCCGTTCGCCTCGTGGAGGTACCCCTCGCCGAGCGCTACCCCCGAGCGGTTGACCGACGCGGTGTCGAGCTCGGTGAGCCCGAGCGCGTCGAGATGCTGGAGCTGCTTGTACGCGAACGTGTCGTCGACCTCGGCCGTGTCGATGTCACCCGGCCGGACGTCTGCCTGCGCGTAGGCGGTCGCGGCCGCTCGCTCCGCCGCGACCGCCCGCGACCAGTCGCGGCTCTCGACCGACGGCGCGTCCTGACTCCAGCCGATCCCCTCCACCCAGACGGTCCGGCTCCCGTCCGTCCGATCCTCGGAGGCGAGCACGATCACGACGCATCCGTCCGCGCTCCGCGCGGCCTGATGCGTCGTGAGCGGGTCGAACAGCGGCGCATCGTCGCCGTCCACGTCGGCGAACGATGCGCGCCGGTTCGACCGAGCGTGTTCACGGTTCCGGGCGGCCACCTCGGTGCACTGCTCGGAGGTCCTGCCGCTCGCGTGCAGGTACCAGCGCATCTCGAGACCCGCCAGCGCGAGCGCGGGAACCCCGAGCGGACGATTGAGCACGGGATCCAGCGCGAACGCGTCGACCCGGCCCGGCGTGAGGATGTCCGATGCCTTCGAGTGCGCCTCGACGGCGACGACGTTCGCCACGCCGCTCCGGATCAACATCATGGCCGTGGCCAGCGCGAACAGACCGTCGGAGGCGACCGTCTGCACCGGCCGCTGGACGGCGCCGAGCTGATCCGGGACGTATTCGTCGAAGATGCTCGTGCCCTCCTCGACATCCTCGGAGGCGCACACGAAGGAGTCGACGTCGGTCCGAGGGTCGACGCCGGCGTCCAGGTACGCGGCCGACGCGGCCTCGAACATCAGCTCCTTGTAGCTGCGTCCGGCGGTGGTGGGCGTGAACCCGGACCACCCCACGCCGGTGACGCCGATCCGCGGGCTCATCGGGACCGGTTCTACCATGCAGCCGTGAACGACGTCGTCTGGTCCCCGTCGCCCGGATACGTCGAACGGGCCAATATCACCCGGTTCATGCGCGCCCACGGGATCGAGACCTATGACGAGGTGGTCCGCCGTTCCGTCGAGGACATCGGATGGTTCTGGGACGCCGTGGTCAACGACCTCGACATCGAGTTCTTCGAACCCTATTCCGAGGTCCTCGACTCCCGTTCCGGGGTCGAGTGGACCACCTGGTTCACGGGGGGAACGCTGAACCTCGCGCACCAGTGCGTCGATCGGTGGGCCTCGAGGACGCCGGACGCACCCGCCGTGATGGGGGAAGGCGAGGACGGCTCGGTCCGCATCTGGACCTACGCCGAGCTGCGCGACCGGACCGATCGGCTCGCGCGCGGGCTCCGCTCCCTGGGCGTGGAGGCGCGGGACACCGTCGGCATCTTCCTTCCGATGATCCCCGAGGCCGTCGCTGCCATCATGGCCTGCTCGAAGATCGGCGCGATCTGGGTGCCGATCTTCAGCGGGTTCGGCCCCGACGCGGTCGCGGCGCGGCTCGCGGATGCGCGCACGAAGGTGCTGATCACCGCCGACGGCTCGCTCCGCAAGGGCCAGATCGTCCCGATGAAGGCGACGGCGGACCGCGCGGTCGAGGCCGCCGGGTGCGTCGAGCACATCGTGGTCCTGCGTCATCTCGACGACCCGGCCACCCCGTGGAACGACGCCCGCGACCGATGGTGGGACGCGCTCGCCGACGACGACGAACCGATGCCTGCCGAGGCCCTCGAGGCCGAGCACCCGCTGTTCATCGGGTACACGAGCGGCACGACGGGCAGACCGAAGGGCGTCGTCCACGTGCACGGTGGGTTCCTCGTCAAGATCGCCGAGGAGGTCGCGTACCAGGTCGATCTGCATCCCGGCGAGGTGCTCCATTGGGCGACCGACCTCGGCTGGATCATGGGCCCGTGGGAGATCGTCGGCTCGCTCGCGCTGGGCGCGACCGTGTTGCTGTTCGAAGGAGCACCGACGCATCCCGGAGCCGATCGCCTCTGGTCGCTCGTCGAACGCCACGGCGTCACGGCGCTCGGCGTGTCGCCCACCTTGATCCGGGCCCTGATCCCGCACGGGACGGATCCCGTCCGTTCGCACGATCTCTCGAGCCTGCGGATCCTCGCGTCCACCGGCGAGCCGTGGGACCCGGCTTCGTACGGCTGGCTGTTCGAGCAAGCCGGTGAGGGGCGCCTGCCGATCATCAACCTTTCCGGTGGGACCGAGGTCGGGGCGTGCTTCTTGTCGCCGACCCCGATCTGCGAGCTGAAGCCGCTCACGCTCCGCGGCCCCGCGCTCGGCATGGCCGTCGACGTCTGGCGTCCCGACGGGACGCCCGCGGGACCGAACGAGGTCGGCGAGCTCGTCTGCACGCAGCCGTGGCCGGCGATGACGCGGGGGATCTGGGGCGATGCCAAGCGGTACCTCGACACCTACTGGTCGCGGTGGCCGGGGGTTTGGGTGCACGGCGATTGGGCGGTCCGCGACGAGGACGGTTTCTGGTTCCTCCGAGGGCGCTCCGACGACACGCTCAACATCGCCGGCAAGCGGATCGGCCCGGCCGAGGTGGAATCGGCGATCGCCTCGCATCCCTCCGTCGCCGAGTCGGCGGCGATCGGCGTGCCGGATCCGGTGAAGGGGGAGCAGGTGTGGTGCTTCGTGGTGCTCAAGCCGAACGAGCCCGCGGACGCGGACGAGCTCCGCCGCGTCGTGGCCGATCACCTCGGCAAGTCGTTCACGCCCGCACAGATCCTGTTCGTCGAGGAGCTGCCGAAGACCCGTAGCGCGAAGATCGTCCGCCGGGCGATCCGGGCCGCCGCGCTGGGCGAGGACCCCGGCGATCTCTCGGGCCTCGAGGATCCGCGGTCCCTCGATGCTGTCCGCGACGCGGTCGGCCGGTAGGCTCCTTCATCCATGCGCGTCGGGGTCTGTCAGATGAACTCGGGCGGTGGCGACGTTCGTGAGAACGTCGCCACCGCCGTCCGGTTGCTCGGCGAGGCCGCCGACGAGGGCGCCGACCTCGCGGCGTTGCCGGAGCTGTGGCCGGCCCACGGCTCCTCTCCCACCCAGATGCGCGAGGCCGCGACACTGATCCCCGGGCCGCTCACCGACCCCGTCGCGGAGATCGCACGCGCACGCTCGATGTGGGTCGTCGGCGGCTCCGTCCCCGAAGCCGCCGACGACCACGTGTTCAACACCTCCTGTCTGTTCGATCGCGACGGCGAGCTCGTGGCGCGCTACCGCAAGATCCACCTGTTCGACGTCGACCTGCCCGGCCAGCCGCCGCTCCGCGAGTCCGCCATCTTCTCGGCGGGCGAGGAGCTCGTGACCCACGACACGGACCTGGGACGCATCGGGCTCTCGATCTGTTACGACGTCCGGTTCCCCGAGCTCTACCGCGGGCTGATGACGCTCGGCGCGGAGATCGTCTGCGTCCCGTCCGCGTTCACGGAGGTGACCGGACGCGCGCACTGGGAGGTGCTGCTGCGCGCGCGGGCGATCGAGGAGCAGTGCTTCATCGTGGCGCCCGCGCAGTGGGGAACCTGGAGTCGCCCCGAGGACGGCCGGCGGACGTACGGGAACTCGATCGTGGTCGACCCATGGGGCGAGGTGCTCGTCCGTGCGCCCGACGAGGGGGACGGGGTCTGGCTCGCCGACCTGGACATGGCGAAGCTCCAGCGCGTCCGGCAGACGCTCCCGGCATTGCAGCACCGACGTCTGGGGCCGGTCTGCTGATGCGCCAGGAGCTTCCGGACGGCTTCGAGCTCGACGACGACCGGGATCGCGTGGACGTCGACGTCGTCCACCGCTTCCTGTCCGAGGAGGCGTATTGGGTGCGAGGCCGCTCGCGGGCAACGATCGCCGAGTTGATCCGGTCGTCGACGCGCGTGATCGCCGCGTACGGCCCCGACGGCGCGCTCGTGGGCTTCTGTCGCGTGATGTCCGACGGATCGAGCATGGCATGGCTCGGCGACGTGTTCGTGCTGGAGGACTACCGTGGCCGGGGGATCGGCACCGCCTTGGTCCGCGAGGCGGTCGAGGACCCGTGGTCCGCCGACTGTTACTGGTACCTCAACACGCGCGATGCGCACGCGCTGTACGAGCGGTTCGGGTTCGTCGGGGCGGACCCTGCTCGCACCCTCGTCCGTCCCGGCCGGGAGCGCACCTAGTACGCAAGATCCTCGGGGGTATCCACGTCACGCGGCACCGGGCGGTCGATCGGCACGTCCTCGACCCATTCGGGATGCGAAGCGATCAGCACGCGCGCGCCCGCGTCGCCGTGCAAGTGCCCCGCGTCGGCATAGATCTCCCTGGAGAGCAGCGAGGGTCCGGGGCCGTCGGTGAACCGCAGGCGTGCGATCCGGGCCCGCGTCGCCCGGAAGCTCTCGACCAGTGCCCGGATGTCGATCCCGCGGATACCCGGCTGATCTGCCATCAGGACGACCGCCGCCTCGCTCCGCTCGTCGAGCGCGTGGATCGCCGCGGCGAGCGAGGTCGACTGCCCATCCCGGAACGAGGGGTTGCGGACGGCGAGGACCTCGGCGGGAAGGACCGCCTCGACGGCAGCGGCGTCATGACCGGTGACGACCACGATCTCGTCGACGCCGCCTTCTCGGAGCGCGGCGACCGCGTGCAGCACGAGGGGGATGCCGTCGAGCTCCGCCAGCTGCTTCGTGCCGCCGAACCGCGAGCCGGTCCCTGCCGCGAGGACGATCCCCGAGATCACGCGCGCGGGGACTTCGAGCTGCCGAAGAGTCGCCGGAAGAACGAGACGATCACGCTCCAGGTCGCAGCGAGGCCGAGCCGGATGCCGCCGACGGGGTTCGGGACGGCCGCCGCCGATGACAGGGTCGCCGCACCGACCGGCTCGCCGGCGCCGGCCGCCGCCCCGAGGCGCTGTTCGAGGCAATCGGCGAACTGTTGCGTCAAACGCTTCGAGACCTCCGGCAGCAGACCGCGCGACAGCTGCGCGGCCGCGCCGGTGAGCGTCATGTCTGCTTGCATCTTCACGGCCGTCCCAGCGTCCACGGCCTCGAGCCACGAGGTGACCGTGGCGTCCGCGGCCCCCTTGCCCCTCTGTTCGCTGCCCTTCGCGTGGAGGACCACGCGATGCGCCGCGTCATCTCGCTCCTCCAACGTCACCGAGCCAACGAATGACATCGAGACCGGGCCGAACTTCATGGTGAGCGTGCCCTTCCAATTGCGATCGTCGATCGTCTCGGTGAGCTCGGCCCCAGGCATGCACGGCGCCACTTTGTGCACGTCGAGGAGGTAGTCCCATACTTGGTCGAGCGGCTTCGCGACCGTGAACGCATTCTCGATGAGCACCTTGGCAGCCTAACGAGCTTCGGTTCCCGGCCGCGGGCGGTCGTGGATCGGGGTCGGGCGTTCCTTGAGGAACCCCCCGTCGCGTCCGCGCCGCACGGCGACGATCTCTCCGACGATCGCCTGGGCGATCTCCTCGGGTCCTTCCGCCCCGAGGTCGAGGCCGGCCGGGCCGTGGATGCGCGCTCGACGGTCCTCGGTGATCGGGGTGCCCTCCTCGTCGAGCTCCATCACGAGGCGTTGGGTCCGCGCCGCCGGGCCGAGCATCGCCACGTATCGGGCATCCGTCGTGAGAAGGCTCCGCAGGTATTCCTTGTCACGCAGGAAGTTGTGCGTCATCACGACGACGAATGTCCGCGCGTCGATCGTGATCGCTTTCGCGACCTCCGACGGTTCATCCACCAGGACGAAGGCGTGGGCCTCGGGGAACCGCTCCTGGTTCAAGAACATGGCCCGGTCGTCGACGACCGTCGCGCTCCAGCCCAAGAGCGAGGCCGCCCGGACGAGGGGGATCGCGTCGTGTCCGGCCCCGCAGATCACGAGCCGCAGCGGAGGGTCCAGGATCTCGACGAACGCGCGGATCCCCTCGGCGAGGGTCCGGATCTCCGAGCGCTCGGCCGCGAGCAGGTCGCGCGCCGCGGCGATCGCCTCGGCATCGACGTCGGGCCGACCCAGGGAGCCGTCGACGGCCCCGTCCGGCATCACGACGAGACGGGCGCCGGGAGCGATCGCGTCTGGTTCGGCGGAGTCGATCACGGTGACGAGGCTGATCGGCCGCTCCTCGTCGAGGGCCGTGCGGAGCGCGCGAGCCGCCTCGGCAGCACGATCGGCGGGCTCGATGAAGACCTCGATCGCGCCGTTGCAGCCGAGCCCCAGGCCCCAGACCGCGTCGTCATCGGCGGTCAAGTCCCAGCCCGCCAGGCGGGCCCGTCCCTCCTCCATCACGAGGCGGGCCATGTCCGCGACGTCGCCCTCGAGGCAACCACCGCTGATGTTGCCGATGGGGGCTCCGTCCTCCGGGACGAGGAGCCGGGCGCCCGGCCGGCGGTAGGTGGAACCGCGGACGGCGACGATGGTGGCGAGCGCCATCCGCCGGCCGCTGGCGGAGAGGGATTCGATCGCCGCGAGGACGTCCGCGATCTCGCTCACGAAGGCGATGGTACCGGGGTTCAGGTGGTGGGACGGGTGCCCGATACCAGCAGGGATGGACGATTCGTTCGCGTTCGGCAAGCCGTCGCGCAAGCGTGCGCTGCAGGCCGCCCGACGCCCGAAGGCGCCGAAGCTCGATGCCGCCTCGGGCCTCGGCCGCATCGTGCTCGTCGTGGCCGCAGGCGTGGTCGTCGTGCTGCTCATCGCCGGCTATCTGACCTTCATGAAGGGGAACGGGGAGCAGATCGCGTCCGGCGAGCGGAGCGCGATCTCGCAGATCGGCGCGGCCAAAGATGTCGAAGCGCAGACGACCGAACAGCAGGCCGTCACCGCGGTCCAGGAGCTCTACGCCGAGCAAGGGTCCTTCGACGGCATCAGGCCGGCCGCGTTGAAGCGCTTCGAGCCAGCCTTCACCTACTCCGCGGGCGCTTCGACGGGGCCGAACGTCGTCGGCGTCAGCTCCACAGCCGGCGGCGTCGGGCTCGCCGTCCTGTCCCAGTCGGGCACGTGCTTCTACACGCGCTTCACCGCGACCGGTGTGACGACCGGAGAGGGCGATGGGGTCGCGAGATGCGTCGGCACCTTGGCGATGTCGATGTCCTCGGGGAACCCCGCAGGCACGTGAGCGATACCTTCACGTTCATCGCGCCGGTCATGCCACGGCATCGCGCGGATCCGTTCGCGGTGAAGCTCGTGACGTTCGGAGTTGTCCTGCTCGTACTGATCTGCGCGTTCGCGATGTTCGTCGTCGCGAAGGAGCGCTCGGCGGATGCCCGGCACGCGGCGCTCGAGGACACGAGACGCGCCCAGGAACAGGCGAACGCAGACCGGCTGGCGATGATCCCCGATGCGGCCGTCGCCCTCGATCCGATCGCGACCGCGCCGGTCTCCGGCGGGGTCGCGAAGCTGCTCGACGGTCAAGCGAGGAGTGCGGCCGAGCGCGCCCTCGCGCTCGCGCGAGGCGCGCTCGGCCGCGGCGACCTCGCGGCGCTGGGCGCCGCCCAGCTCGCCGAGGCCGACCCCACGCTCCTGTTCGTGGACGGAGCCTCGACGGCGCCGTCGATCGTCAGCTTCGCCGTGAGCGGCGGCGTCTGGGCCGCCGCCGTGATGGGCCCCTCCGGCGCGTGCTACGGGGTCTCGATCGACACCCACGGGGTCGTGCGCTACGATCGCTCCCGTCCGTGCACGGGGCAGGCGGCGCTCGCGGCCGCTCGCACGACCTGGTAGTCCCTCGGGCGCAACTCGCGCGTTCTCCACCTCCGTACTAGGGTCGGGGCTTACCCTGCAACGCGCTCCATCCGGAAGGAGGACCCGTTCGTGACGCAGATCGCGGTCACCGTCAATGGGACGCGGCGCGAGGCCGATGTCGAGCCTCGCACGCTCCTCGTCTACTTCCTCCGGGAGCAGCTGGGACTCACCGGAACCAACGTCGGGTGCGACACGTCGTCCTGCGGCGCGTGCACGGTGCACCTCGACGGCGAGTCGGTGAAGTCCTGCACGCTCCTGGCCGTCCAGGCGGACGGTCGTGAGGTCATGACGATCGAAGCCCTGGCCGAGGCGGACGGGACCCTGCACCCGCTGCAGGACGCGTTCCACCGCCACCACGGTCTCCAATGCGGGTACTGCACGCCGGGCATGCTGATGGCGGCCGCCAGCTACCTGAAGGAGAACCCGACGCCCACGGAGGCGGAGGTGCGCGAGTCCCTCGAAGGGAACCTCTGCCGTTGCACGGGGTACCAGAACATCGTCGAGTCGATCCTGGATGCCGCCGGTCAGATGAGCGGCGCGAAGTCCTGAGGAGGGAACCAATGGCAACGACGGAGAAGTACGTCGGCCGCCCCGTCCTCCGGAAGGAAGACGCCAAGCTCATCGAGGGCCAAGGCACCTACATCGACAACCAGTCGATGGCCGGCATGGTGTGGATGGAGCTCGTTCGACCTCCGTACGTCCATGCGAAGGTCGATTCGATCGATGTCTCGAAAGCAGCGAGCATGCCCGGGGTCATCGGCGTGTTCACCGCGGCGGACCTCGACGACGCGTTCCCTGCCGGCCTGCCCATGGTGTGGCCCATCACCGAGGACATCAAGATCCCGACACACTGGCCGCTCACGAAGGACGTGATCAGGTTCGCCGGCGACGCGGTCGCGGTCGTCGTCGCCGGATCGCGGGCTCAGGCGGAGGACGCGGCCGAGGAAGTCGCGGTGCGTGCGACCGAGCTTCCGGTCGTCCTCGACCTCGAGGAAGCCGCGAAGGATCAGGTCGTGCTTCACGAGGACCTCGGCACCAACGTGGTGGTCCACTGGAGCCACGGGGGAGGTGGCGACCAGGCGATCTTCGAGTCCGCGCCCGTCGTCGTGCAGGAGCGGCACCTGCAGCCGCGGTTGATCCCGAATGCGATCGAGGGCCGAGGCTGTCTCGCGTACGGGATCCCGGCAGCCGGTGAGTTCACGCTGGTCTCGTCGACCCAGATCCCGCACATCACCCGCGTTGGACTCTCGATCACCACCGGGATCCCTCAGACGAAGCTACGGATCATCGCGCCCGACGTCGGCGGCGGTTTCGGATCGAAACTCAACATCTACGCCGAGGAAGCGCTCGCGCTCGCGCTGGCGCGACAGCTCGGAAGACCCGTGAAGTGGATCGAGGATCGACAGGAGAACTATCTCGCGACCACGCACGGCCGTGGGGTGATCCACGACTGCACCCTGGCGGGGACCGAGGACGGAAAGATCCTGGGCCTGAAGTTCGTCGAGCTGGCCGACATGGGCGCGTACTTCCAACTCCTCACCCCGGGTATCCCGGAGCTGGGTGGCTGGGTCTACATGGGGCCCTACGACGTGGACGCATATTGGTACGAGTTCACGGGGATCATGACGAACGCGACGCCGACAGACGCCTACCGGGGGGCGGGTCGGCCGGAGGCGACGTACGTGATCGAACGTCTCGTGGACGCCTTCGCCCGCCGGATCGGCAAGGACCCAGCCCAGGTTCGTCGCATGAACCTGCATCCGCCACACGTCGACGCCCAGACCTCGATCATGGGTCTGAACGTCGACTCGGCGAACTACGAACCGACCTTCGACCGGGCGCTCGAGCTCGCTGAGTACGACCAGATGCGGAAAGAGCAAGCCGCTCGTCGCGAGTCCGGCGACGTACGGCAGATCGGGATCGGTCTGTCCAGCTACATCGAGATGTGTGGCTTGGCGCCGTCGGAGATCCTCGGGGCGCTTCGATACGTGGCCGGAGGCTGGGACGCCGCGGAGATCGAATGCCGGCCGTTCGGCAAGGTCGTCGTGCGGACCGGAACCTCACCGCACGGACAAGGCCACGACACCTCATGGTCGCAGATCGTCGCCGATGGGCTCGGCATCACCCCGGATGATGTCGAGGTCCTGCACGGCGACACCGCCGTGTCACGCCTCGGCATGGATACGTACGGCTCACGGTCGGCGGCCGTCGGGGGCGAGGCCCTCCGGCAGGCGGTCGAGAAGGTGAAGGAGAAGGCACGGATCATCGCTGCGCACGAGCTCGAGGTTTCAGAGGACGACCTCGAATGGGCCGATGGCGCGTTCCGCGTCAGGGGCGCGCCCGACAAGGCCCGGACGATCCCCGACCTCGCGACATCTGCATGGCAGGCGCACTCGCTCCCGCAGGGGGTGGAACCCGTGCTGGAAGGGACGGCGGTCTACGACCCACCGAACTTCACCTGGCCCGCGGGGACGCATGTCTGCGTGGTGGAGGTGGATACGGAGACGGGCAAGACCGACGTCCTGCGGTACGTGGCCGTCGACGATTGCGGAGTCGTGATTAACCCCATGATCGTGGAAGGGCAGGTGCAGGGCGGTGTCGCGCAGGGCATCGCGGAAGCGCTGTACGAGGAGGCTGTCTACGACGGGTCCGGGAACCTCATGACCTCGTCGATGACCCAGTACCTGATCCCCTCCGCGATGGAGATCCCCGACATGATCCTGGATCGCACGGAGACGCCGTCGACGACGAACGCTTTGGGCGTGAAGGGCATCGCCGAGGCGGGAACGATCGCCTCGCCGCCCGCCGTGATCAACGCGGTGGTCGACGCCGTGTCGCACCTGGGCGTGACCGAGATGGGGAAGCCCGCGTCGCCCGAACGCGTCTGGCGAGCGATCCAGGAAGCCACCAAGGGGTCGCCAGGAGTGAGCGGTGGTCTCGACGGCGCGACCCCGGCACAGCAGGAAGGAGGTGCGTCGTGATCCCCGCCCCGTTCGACTACGCCCGAGCCGGCTCGGTGGAGGAGGCCATCTCGCTGCTCGGCTCCGACCCCGACGCGAAGGTCCTCGCCGGGGGACATTCACTCCTGCCGGCGATGCGGCTGCGGATCGCGCGGCCGTCGATGCTGGTCGACATCGGCCGGATCGCCGACCTGTCGTACGTCCGCGAGGACGGTGACCGGATCGCGATCGGCGCCCTCACCCGGCACCACGACGTGGCGAACGCCGAGGTGCTCCAGCAACTGTGTCCGATCGTCGCGCACGCCGCCGGGCAGATCGGCGATCCGCAGGTGCGCCACATGGGCACGATCGGCGGGTCCGTCGCGCACGGCGATCCGGCGGGTGACCTCCCGAGCGTGCTGCTCGCCCTCGACGCGGGATTCGTGGCGCAGGGACCGACGGGCACGCGGACGGTCGCGGCCACCGGCTTCTTCACCTCCCTCTTCGAGACGGCGCTCGCGCCCGACGAGGTCCTCACGGAGATCCGCGTTCCGAAGGCGACGGCGGGGTGGAGCTTCATGAAGTTCCAGCGCCGGGCGCAGGACTGGGCCGTGGTCGGCGTCTCCGCCGTCCGTGCGAACGGCGGCGTTCACGTCGGGCTGACCAACATGGGGCTCACGCCGCTTCGCGCGGTGGGGGTCGAGGAGGCGGTGGGTGGGGGCGCGGACCCCGCGTCCGCCGCGGCACGCGCGGACGAGGGGACCGCGCCCCCGGACGACGCGTTCGGGTCCGCCGAGTACCGGCGCCAACTGGTGAAGGTGCTCGTGCGGCGAGCCCTCGAGGAGGCCCTTCCATAGCCCTGCTCGCGCAGGTGCGGTACTCGGCGGACTGGTGGATCACGTTCGCGATCGCGATCGCGATCTCCGTCGCGATCGCGATCGTCGTCAGCCTCGTGGTCGGCCGCTACGTGCGGCGGTACCGCCGCCGGGCCAAGGATGCCGGCGACGACGCCGAGGGCCGTCGTCGCCGTCGCCTCACGACCGTCGTCGGGCTCGCAGGCGGGATCGTCGTCGTGGTTGCATGGCTGATGGTCGGCCTGACGATCCTCAGGGAGTTCAACGTCAGCCTCGGCCCGCTCGTCCTGAGCGCGGGGATCGCCGGCGTGGCGCTCGGGTTCGGGGCACAGACCCTGGTCCGCGACACGATCTCGGGCCTCTTCATCGTGCTCGAACGCCAATACGACATCGGCGACGTCGTAGACCTGGAGACCGACGGCGGGCTCGTCTCGGGGACCGTCGAGGAGCTCAGCCTCCGCATCACGAGCGTCCGTCAGTTCGACGGGACACTGAGCATCGTGCCGAACGGCGCGGTGCACGTCGTCCGGAACAAGACGCGGGGATGGGGCCGGGCCATCGTCGACGTACGGGTGGCCGTCTCCGAGGACACCGCGCGCGTCCGCGTCGTGCTGGAGGAGCTGTTGGAGCAGCTCTCCTCGGAGGAGCCGTTCGAGAGCGCGCTCCGCAAGAACCCGGAGGTGCTCGGCGTCGTCCAGGTCACCGACGCTGCCCAGGTGATCCGCGTCGTCGCCGAGACCGAGCCGTCTCGTCGATGGGAGATCGAACGAGACCTCCGTGAGCGCATCACCGCGCGCATCGCCGAGCGTGGGATCCGCGTGCCCCCCGTCCCGATCCAACCGCGCGGCGCCGATCCGGGCGCCTGACGGTACGCTTCGGGCATGCCGGAGCTCGCCTTCGCCGACGTCGACGCCCTTCAGGATGCGCTGGCGAACCATGCGTATCTCGCGGACCGTGGGCTCACGACCGCGATCTACCTCGCGCTGTCCCTCGGCAAGCCGCTCCTGCTCGAAGGTGAGGCGGGGGTGGGCAAGACCGAGGTCGGGAAGGTGCTCGCGGAGCTCCTCGGCCGGCGGCTGATCCGCTTGCAGTGCTACGAGGGGATCGATGCCTCCCAGGCCCTCTATGAGTGGAACTACGCGCGCCAGCTCATCGCGGTCCGGGCGATGGACGCCACCGACGCGGAGGCCCACGTCGAGGACCTCTTCGGACCGGAGTTCCTGGTGGAGCGGCCGCTGCTCGCGGCGATCCGCGCCGGGGACGAGGCCGTGCTCCTCGTCGATGAGCTCGACCGAGCCGACGACGAGTTCGAGGCGTTCCTCCTGGAGATCCTGTCCGAGTTCGCGGTGACGATCCCGGAGATCGGCAGGGTCGGCGCACTGACACCACCGGGGGTGATCGTCACGTCGAACCGGACCCGCGAGCTCCACGACGCGCTCAAGCGGCGTTGCCTCTATCACTGGATCGATCATCCCGACCTGGATCGCGAGGTCGAGATCGTGCGCGCGCGAGCGCCGCACGTCGGTGCGGCGCTCGCGCGCGACGTCGCGCAGGCGGTGGCCCGTCTTCGCGACCTCGACCTCGCCAAGCGTCCCGGCGTCGCCGAGACGATCGACTGGGCGAACGCGCTCGCGTTCCTCGGCGCGGAGCAGCTCGACCCGCGAGTCGCCCGCGACACGCTGGGCAGCGTGGTGAAGGACCACGAGGACCAGGAGCTCGTGATGGCCAGGCTCGGCGAGGTGGTCGGGGAAGGTGGTTGACGGCGGGGGAACGGCCCACGACCCGGCGCTCGCACCGCTCGTCGCATTCGGCAGGGATCTACGTGCGCAGGGACTCCCGGTCGGCACCGGCAGGATCGTGACCTTCCTCCGCGCGGTCGCCTCGCTGGGGCTCGTCGACCGCGCGTCGCTCTACTGGGCCGGGCGCGTCTCGCTCGTCGCGAGCCGCGCCGACCTCGACGCCTACGACGTCGCCTTCGACACGTGGTATCGGTCGCTCGCGCCGTCGGAGTCGGAGCTCATGATCGAGCTCGCGCTTCCGACCGAGCGCCGGGACGCCGGTGACGAACCCGACGGGCTCCAGGTTGAGGTCGCGCGCACGGCAGGCTCCTGGCGCAGCGCCGCAGAGGACGACGAGCCCGAGCCCGGCGACGAGTCATCGATCAGGATCGTCGCTTCGGCGGTCGAGGTCCTGCGCGCGAAGTCGTTCGCGGACCTGTCCGACGAGGAGCGACGCCGGGTCGCGACGATGATCGACGACCTCACCGTGCGTGCTCCCGTCGAACGGACGCGCCGGACGCGTCCGGCGCCGAAGGGCTCCGCGTTCGACATCCGCCGCACGCTCCGCCGTTCGCTCCGGACCCAGGGCGAGCCCTTCGAACGCTCGTTCCGCGAGCGGCGGTCGCGGACGCGGCCGCTGGTCCTGATCCTCGACATCAGCGGCTCGATGGCGCCGTACGCACGCGCGCTGCTGCAGTTCGGCTACGCCGCGATGGCGGCCGGGCGACGCGTCGAGGTCTTCTGCTTCGGTACGCGGCTCACGCGCGTCACGCGGACGCTCGGTGCGAAGGACCCGGACCGCGCGCTTCGAGAGATCGGGAAGCTCGTCGAGGACTGGGAAGGGGGCACGCGCATCGGCGAGTCCCTGAAGACGCTGCTCGACGGGTGGAGTCAGCGCGCCGCGCTCCGCGGCGCGGTCGTCGTGCTCTGCTCGGACGGACTCGAGCGCGGCGACCCGGCGCTGCTCCGCGCCCAGATGGCGCGGCTCCGCCGGCTCGCCGGCCGGGTGGTCTGGGCGAATCCCCTGAAGGGATCGCCCAGGTACGAGCCGCTCGCGCGCGGGATGGCGGCTGCACTGCCGAGCGTCGACGTCTTCCTCTCGGGGCATAACCTCGAGAGTCTCGAAACCCTGGCGGTGGCCCTGGGTGCCTGAACGCCACAACCGCGGGTTCTGGCTCGTCGTCGGGTCGATCGGGCTCGCGTGCGTGCTCCTCGTGGCGGCGATCCTCTTCAACGCTCCGATGAAGGAGACGATCGGGCACGCGGAGGACACGCTTCGGGTCGCGCAAGGGGCGGCTAACCGGATCCACGACTCAGGTGGCTCCTTCGCCTCGGCGGACGCCGCCGCGCTCGCGGCCGCGGACCCGTCGCATACCTATCGCGAGGGGGCCACGGCATCGACCGGGCTGGATGACGTCAGCATCGCGACCGGCCCCACCTCGTGGGCCGCGGCCGTGCAAGCGCGTCCCGGAGCCTGCTTCTACCTTCACCTGACGGACGCCGGCGGCATCTTCTACGGCGTCGGCACCGTATGCACCGGCTCGGTCGCGATGCACGCCACAGACCCGCGCTGGTAGCGAGTCCGAGCCTTCGGGGCAGTTGCAACGAAGGGCATCGCCCCCTACGGTCGGGGTGGGTTCCTCACATGGGGGTGAAGCGGACGAACGCGCGGCGGATCCTCGTATCGAGCTTCATACCGTTCGTGCTGGCTTCGTGTCACGGTGATGACGCAACGGTGCGTCACCCGGCCGGGTCAGGATCCAGCCGGTCCTCCGTCCTGACCGCGACGAGCACGCCGGTACCGCCAACCGGTTCGAGGCCGGCGGGCGCTTCGGGATCCGCCCAGCCGTCAGGCGAGATCAAGCCGGCCGGCCTCTTCGCCGCGTTCCGGCGATTCGCCGCAGCGCCGCCGTCGATCCACGGACTGTTGGCTTCTCACGCTTCGACCGCAGGAGACTCGATACGCGACGAGCTATGGGTTGACTGGCCCTCGTTCAGGCTCGTCGAGCGGTTCGAGGGAGGAGGCGAACCCCTCGTGGTCAACTCGCGCGATGGCAAGCTCTTCGGGTACCACGACCCACCGAGCGGCGACACCGGCGTCACTCGAAGCTTCGGCGAGGGCGCGTTCGTCCTCGCACCGATCCTTCGATACCTCATGCCGGCAACCGAGACGGTCCCATCGTGTGGTACCGATGGGACGTTGGA
>Ga0066710_100001943_pt1 | contig 16123 bp, 14 predicted proteins | sample GraSoiAngelo_159_FD_79666 | JGI IMG/M metagenome (GOLD analysis project Ga0066710, IMG submission 79666) | Grasslands soil microbial communities from the Angelo Coastal Reserve, California, USA - 14_1009_16_40cm | ecosystem: Environmental > Terrestrial > Soil > Grasslands | place: USA...
CGATGCGTTCCGGCATGCCTCTCACGCGGAACCCGCCGCGCCCGGGCTCGACGTCATCGACGCTCGCTTCCAGCAAATGAGCCGCGAGCCGTCGTCCCTTCTCTCGCACCTCCACCGACGCCTTGGCGAGCGCGCTGCCGCCCAGGCCGGCGCTGCGGCTCCCGAACGTGCCGATCGACTGCGGCGCGCCCTGCGTGTCGCCGTGGCGGACGATGACGTCAGCGGTGTCGACGCCGAGCCGATCAGCGATGATCGGCGCGAACGTCGTTTCGTGTGCCTGACCGTGCGGGGTCGACGCGGTCACCGGCGTGATCTTGCCCGTGCGCTCGATGCGCACGACGCCGCTTGCCCAGGCGAGCAGGTTGGTCGATTCGACGTAGGCGGCAACGCCGAGCCGGACGATCTCGCCGCGGGCCCGCCGCTCCGCTCGATGCGCACGACGCCGCTCTCCCAGCCCAGCACGTTGGTGGACTCGACGTAGGCCGCGACGCCGATCCCCACGATCTCGCCGCGCTCGCGCGCCCTCGCCTGCTCGCGGCGCAGCGCGGGATAGTCGGCCATCTCGAGGACGCGATCGAGGGCACGTGCGTAGTTTCCCGAGTCGTAGGCGACGCCGAGCGCCGTGCGGTACGGGAACGCGTCCGGCGCGATGAAGTTTCGCCGGCGGATCTCGACGGGATCGACTCCGGTGACGCGCGCCGCCTCGTCCATCACGCGCTCGATCACGTAGACACCGACCGGACGTCCCGAGCCACGATACGGTCCGGTGGGCGCGGTGTTCGTGTACACGCCGACGTTCGTGAGCTCGACGTTCCGGAGCCGGTAGGGGCCGAGCACGTGAATCGAGTACGACAGCGGGGGGACGATCGACAGCGAGAGCAAATGCGCACCGAGATCGAAGATCGTCCTCGCCTTGAGCCCCAGGATCTCGCCGTCGCCGGCGATGGCGGCCTCGGCCTCCGTGACGGCGGCGCGCGCCTGGAGCGTGGTCAGGAGGTCTTCGTTGCGCGTCGAGATCCACCGCACGGGCCGGGAAAGCTCGCGCGCCATCAGCGCCGCCACGACTTCCTCGCGATAGACCGGGCCCTTGACGCCGAAGCCGCCGCCGACGTCCGGCGCGATCACGCGCAAGCGGTGCTCGGGAAATCCCAGAATCGTCGCGAGGTCGGCGCGCGTGAGAAACGGGTTCTGCGTCGTCGACCAGATGGTGAGCTCGCCACTCCCCGCGTCGTACCGCGCCACCACGCCGCGCGGCTCCATCGGCGCGCCCGCGATGCGGTTGTGCTCCATGCGGACGCGCACGACGTGCGCGGCGCGCGCGAACGCGGCATCGACGTCGCCGCCCTTCATCGGAACGCTGAACGCTTGATTGCTTCCGAGCTCGGGATGCACGACCGGGGCGCCGGGCTCGAGCGCGCGCACCGGATCCGTCACGGCCGGCAGCGGCTCGTACTCGACCTCGATCAGGTCCACGGCCTCGCGCGCGAGCGCGGCGCTCACCGCGACGACCGCCGCGACCGGAACGCCCGTCGCATCGACGACCTCGCCGGCCAGGCACTGGAACGGGACCGCCTTGAGTCCGGGCACCGTGGCCATGTACGGAGTGGGACTCAATGCGCCGAGATCGGTGGCCGTGATGACCTTGAGAATACCTTCCGCCTTGCGGGCGGCCTCCGTCCGGATGGTGATGATCCGGGCATGAGCGTGCGGGCTCCGGAGAAATGCCAGGTGCGTCAAGCCGGGAACGTCGAGATCCTCGACGTACTGCCCCTGCCCCGTGATGAGCTTCGGATCCTCGACGCGCTTGAGCGCGCGCCCGACGTACGGCTGCGATCGCGTCTCGGCCACGCGTCGTCTCCGCTCGTCAGCGGCGCGCCAGGAGCTGCGCGGGCGTCGGGTCCTTCAGCCCCTTGAACTCGAAGGTGTTCCCGGAAGGATCGGTCAGGAACATGATGGCCTGTTCGTGCGCGCCCTTTCCGCGCACCCGGGGCTCGAGGAGGAACTTCGCCCCGCGCTCCCGAAGGCGTTCCGCCAGCTTCTCCCACGCCGGAAGGTCGAGGATCACACCGAAATGCGGGAGCGGGATGCGTTGCTCGTCGGTCTGGAGACTTCCAGCGCTTGCCGCCGGGTCGCGCCGGAGGTGCGCGACGAGATGGTGGCCGAAGAAGTCGAAGTCGACGCGCGAGTCTGTGACATACCCTTCGGTGCAGCCGAGCAGACCGCCCAAGAACGCGCGCGTTTCGCCGATGTCGCGAACGGTGAACGCCAGGTGAAACGCGGACGCCTGCGCCATGGGGTTAACCGAGCGCCGCGACGCCGGCGTTGGCGACCTGCTCGTCCTCGTGCGACTGCACGCCGGAGACACCGATCGCGCCCACGCACTCGCCCTGGTACATGATCGGCACGCCGCCCTGGATCGGCAGGTTGTCCGGGAACTTCATCATCGACGGACGCTCCTTCACGCGGTCCTCCCAGAACTTGGTGGGCCGTCGCGTGAGCGCCGCCGTCCGCGCCTTCGCGGGAGCGACCTCGGACGTCATCGGACCGGCGCCGTCCAGACGCTCGAAGTAGAGCAGGCTGCCGGCGTCGTCGACGATCGCGATGCTCACGCCCCACTTGTTCTTGTCGGCTTCGGCGCGGCAGGCTGCCGCCATCTTGTGCACGTCCACCGCGGTGAGTACCGGTCGCGTCTTCATCGCTGCTCCTCCATTCACGCCATCGTGTGGCGAAGCTCTCCGATCCCTTCGATCCAGAGCTTCAATCGATCGCCCGCCTTCAGGAAAATCCCGCGGCCCATCCCGACGCCAGCCGGCGTGCCGGTCATGATCACGTCCCCGGGCCAGAGCGTCACCAGCGTGGAGAGCTGGGCGATCTGCTCGGCAGTGTTGAAGATCATCTTGCTCGTGCTCGAATCCTGCATCAGGTCGTCGTTCACCCAGAGCTTCAACGCCAGGTTCTGCGGATCGCGCACGTCGCTCGCGGGCACGATCCAGGGCCCCATCGGGCACGAGCCGTCGAAGCACTTTTGCATGAGCCAGTCCAGCTTGAAGGGGGACGAGTCAGGGACTTGAGGTCGCTTCATCACGTCGCGCGCCGACAGATCGTCGCCGATCGTGTACCCGGCGACGTAGTTGAGGGCTTTGGATTCGGGAACGTTCCGGGCGGGGCGGCCGATGACGGCGGCGAGCTCCACTTCCCAGTCCACCATCTGCGAGTAGACGGGCAGCTTCACGTTGCTCCCCGGCCCCACCACCGACGCGCGCGACGTCTTGACGAAGAACCACGGCTTGAAGCCGGTCTCGTGAGGATCCTTCCGCGGCGGCAGGTTCTGCACCTTCGCCATCTCGTCCATGTGATCGGCGTAGTTCGCGCCGGCGCAATAGATGTTGCCGGGATAGAGCACGGGCGCGAGGAGCCGGGTCTTGCCGAGCGGCGCACCCTTCACCCGGCTCTTTCCGTCTTCGATGCGCCGGGCGGTCTGGGTGAGCACGCTCTTCGCCTTGCCCCAGTCTTGCAGGATGCCGAAGACGCTCGCATAGGACGGCGTGCCGGTGACGCGCGCGGCATCGTAGACGGCGTCGCCGATCAGCACTCCCGCGCGGGATTCGCGACCTGCCTGAAAGCTCAGGAGCTTGTAGCTCATCGGGTGTCCTCCTCTCGAAGAACGCCATTATGCCTTTCCGCGAGCCGAACGGATCGGGCGAAAATCCGGTAAGCTCGGGCGTCTCCACGAACTTCCGGCGAGACCGATCGGGCCGTCCGCGGCTCCGTATCCGACAGGAGGCCACATGAAGGTCGCGAGGATCCTCACCGTCGTGGTCGCACTCTTCTCCGTCGTCCTGTTCACCGGCCACTCCGTGTCCGCGCAGACCGTCAAGGTCGGGTTCATCAGCACCTACAGCGGCGCGGGCGCGCCGCAGGGCGATCAGCTCGACAAGGGCTTCAAGCTCTTCATGAAGCTCAACGGCGACAAGCTGCCGCCCGGGGTGAAGGTCGAGACCATCGTTCGCGACGACACCGGCCCCAACCCCGAGACCGCCAAGCGCATCGCGCAGGAGCTGATCGTCCGCGACAAGGTGCAGTTCATCACCGGCGTCTTGTGGACGCCGAACGCCGCGGCGATCGCGCCGCTCACGGCGGAAGCGAAGATTCCGTTCATCAGCGCCAACGCTGCGGGCGTGGCGATCCCCTACGCCTCGCCGTACTTCGCCCGGGTGTCCTTCACACTCTGGCAGGCGTGTTATCCACTCGGACAGTGGAGCGCGAAGAAGTTCAAGCGCGTCTACACGGCGGTCAGCGACTTCGCGCCGGGCCACGAGGCGGAGGAAGCGTTCACGAAGGCCTTCAAGGAAGGCGGCGGCGAGATCGTCGGCGCGGTGCGCATCCCGCTCGCCAACCCCGACTTCGTCCCGTACATGCAGCGCGTGAAGGACGCGAAGCCGGACGCCGTGTTCTCGTTCATTCCGGCCGGCAAGCAGGCGACCGCGATCATGAAGGCGTACGGCGATCTCGGCCTCGACAAGGCCGGCATCAAGTTCATCGGGCCCGGCGACCTCACCACCGACGACGAGCTGCAGGGCATGGGCGACGTGGCCCTCGGCGTCATCACCGCGCACCACTACTCGGCCGCCGGCGACCGTCCGGCCAACAAGGCGTTCGTCGCCGCGTACAAGAAGGAGTACGGCGAGAAGCTCTTCCCCGGCTTCTTCGTCGTCGGCGCCTACGACGCGATGGAGCTGGTCTTCCATGTGATCCGCGAGCTCAAGGGCAAGATCGACCCGGACAGGGCGATGGAGGTCATCAAGCAGTACAAGAACCCGTCGAGCCCGCGCGGCCCCATCGCGATCGATCCGGAGACGCGGGACATCGTCCAGAACGAATATCTGCGCGAAGTGCGGCGCGTCGGCGGCGTGCTCGCGAACGTCGAGATCGAAACGCTCGCCACCGCCTTGAAGGATCCGTGGAAGCAGCTGCATCCGAAGAAGTAGAGGCCTGACGCCAACTGATTCGATGGACGCGCTGCTCTCCTCGCTCGTCAGCATTGCGTTCCACGGGGTCGCGTACGGCATGGTGCTCTACGTGATCTCGGTCGGCCTGTCGGTGACGATGGGCCTGATGGGCTTCGTCAACCTGGCGCACGGCGTGTTCGCGATGGCGGGCGGCTACATCCTGACGTCGTCGCTCGGCCGCTTCGCGCTGCCGTTTCCGGTGGCGGTCGGGCTCGCCTTCCTCCTCGTCGCGATCGGCAGCATGGCGCTCGAGCGCGGCCTCTACCGGCACTTCTACGGTGCGGGCGAGCTCGAGCAGGTGCTCTTCACGATCGGTCTGATCTTCATGGCCGTGGCGATTGCGCAGCTCGTCTTCGGGACGCTGCAACAGCCGGTCGCCTTGCCGCCGTGGCTGAAGGGCCAGTTCCCGCTCCTCGGCCGCGACTTTCCCGCCTACCGCGTCTTCCTCATCGTCGTGAGCGGCGCGATGATCGCGGCCTTGTGGTTCGGCGTCGAGCGCACGCTGTGGGGCGCGATGGTGCGCGCCGCCGTCGACAATCGCGCGATGGCCCAGTCGATCGGCATCAACACCCGGCAGCTCTTCGCGCTGACGTTCGCGCTCGGCAGCGGGCTCGCCGGGCTCGGCGGCGCGCTCGGCGCGGAGATCATCGCCGTGCAGCCGACCTATCCGTTCGAGCACCTCATCTACTTCCTGACCGTCGTCTCGGTCGGCGGGCTCGGCAGTCTTCGGGGGCCGTTCGTCGCCGCGCTCTTCATCGGCGTCAGCGACACCGCGTGCAAGTACTGGCTGCCCCAGTTCGGCGCGTTCTTCATCTACGCCGCCACGATCGCGATCCTCCTGTGGCGGCCGACGGGACTCTTCGGAACGCGCGTGTGAGCGAGACGGGGTATGCGGCGAGTCCGCGGATTCGCTGGACCGAGTGGCTGCCCTGGCTCGCCGGGGTGGCGGTCTTCTTCCTGCTGCCGGAATACCTGCTGTTCGGCGCGCGGATCCTCACCTACATCCTGTTCGCGCTGTCGCTCGACCTGATCGTGGGCTACGCCGGCATCATCACGCTCGGTCACAGCGCCTTCTTCGGCGCCGGCGCATACGTGGCCGGCATCCTCGCGGCGAAGGTGAAGCTGACCGACCCGATCGTACTCCTCGTCGCCGCCACCGTGGCCGCGGGCGTGCTGGGCGTGACGACCGGCGCGGTCATTCTGAGAACGCGCGGCCTCACGCAACTCATGCTGACGCTCGCGATCGCCGCGCTCTGCCTCGAGGTCGCGAACAAGGCGACGCCGATCACCGGCGGCGCCGACGGCCTGTCCGGCGTGACGATCGCGCCGATCTTCGGCCTGTTCCGTTTCGACCTCTTCGGCAAGACCGCGTATCTCCTGTGCCTCGTCACGCTTCTCGCCGGCTGGTGGCTCGTGCGGCGACTCATCTACTCGCCGTTCGGCGCGACCTTGACCGGAATTCGCGAGAACAGCGATCGCATGCACGCGATCGGCGCGCCGGTGTACCGGCGCCTGCTGGCCGTCTACACGATCTCGGCGATGATCGCCGGCGTCGCGGGAGCGCTCTCGACCGAGACGAACCAGTTCGTGGGACTGAACGTGCTCGGCTTCGAGCCGTCCGGCGAGCTGCTGGTGATGCTGATCCTGGGCGGCGTCGGCCGTCTGTACGGCGCGTTCGTCGGGCCGGTCGTGTTCCTGATCGCGCAGGACGCGCTGGCCAAGCAGTTTCCGCAGTTCTGGTATCTCGGGATCGGCCTCATGCTGGTGCTGGTCGTGCTCTTCGCGCGGGGCGGCCTGCTCGGGCTGGCCGACGCACTCGCCGCACGTGTCCGGAGGAGCGTGTGACACATACCGCGCTCGAGACCCGGGCCCTCTGCAAGAGCTTCGGCGCGCTCACCGTCGCCGACCAGATCGACTTTCGCCTGGAGACCGGCATACGCCACGCGCTGATCGGTCCAAACGGCGCCGGCAAGACGACGTTCGTCAACATGCTGACCGGCCGGCTCGCGCCATCGTCCGGTCAGGTGTTACTCGACGGCGGCGACGTCACGCGGTTGAGCCAGGAAGCGCGGGTCAAGCGCGGGCTCGGACGGACGTTCCAGATCAACACGCTGTTCCGCGGCATGACGGTGCTCGACAACGTCGCGCTCGGCGTGGCCGAGCGTCAGCGCGTCGGCGGGCGGCCCTGGCGTCCGGCGAGCGCGTACGCGCACGTCCGCGACGAGGCGGTGGATCTGCTCCGGACGTTCGGACTGGAGACCGACGCGCGCCGCCGCGTCGTGGACCTGCCCTACGGCAAGCAACGCCTGGTCGAGATCGCGATCGCGCTCGGTCTGCAACCGACAGTCTTGCTGCTCGACGAGCCGGCCGCCGGCGTCCCGTCCCTCGAATCGGGCCGCATCCTGGACGCGCTGGCGCAGTTGCCTGCCCACATCGCGATCATGATCATCGAGCACGACATGGACCTGGTGTTCCGGTTCGCGCAGCGAATCACGGTGCTGGTCCAGGGCCAGGTCCTGCGCGAAGGGCCGCCCGCGGAGATCGCCGACGATCCCCGCGTCCATCAGGCGTATCTCGGCGAGCGCCGTGGCTGACGCGCTCCGGCTGACGGGCGTGCGCGCCGGCTACGGCGCGACCGTCGTTCTGGAGGACATCACGCTCTCGCTGGCCGAGCGCGGGTCGCTCGCGGTGCTCGGCAGGAACGGCGTCGGCAAGACGACGCTCCTCGCGACGATCATGGGGCACACGTCGTTCCACGCGGGGAGCATCGAGTACCGCGGCGCGGAGATCAGGCACCTGCCCGTGTACGAAAGGTCCCGGCTCGGCGTCGGATATGTCCCGCAGGGACGCGACATCTTTCCGTCGCTGTCGCTCGAAGAAAATCTGCTCGTGGCCGCACGTCCGGGCCGGTGGACGCTCGAGCGCGTCTACGAGCTCTTGCCGCGCCTGGCGCAGCGCCGCCGGCAAATGGGCAACCAGCTCTCGGGCGGCGAGCAACAGATGCTGGCAATCGGGCGCGCGCTGATGGGCAATCCGTCGCTCGTGCTGCTCGACGAGCCGCTCGAGGGGCTGGCGCCGCTGATCGTCGACGCATTGCTGAAGACGCTGGACCGCCTGATCCGCGAGGACGCGCTGACTGTGATGCTGGTGGAGCAGTCGGCGAAGCTGGCGCTCGAGGTGACGGCGCAGGTCGTGGTGCTCAATCGCGGCCGCATCATGCATCACGGCCCGAGCGCGGAACTGCTCGCGGATCCGCAACGCCTCACCAGCCTGGTCGTCGCGAGCTAGAAGGCCCTTGACCCCGGCGAACCAGATCGTGCGACGCGGATCCAAGTCGGCAGCCATACCACGAAGGACAACGCGGGAGGAGAGATGCGAAACGAGTTCGCTGCCGTAGTAGAGCGGGCTGGACGCTGGCGGACCGGCGGCGGAGCCGTGATCATCCTGCTCGCCGGCCTCACGCTCGGCGCCGGCGCGCAGCAGATCCCCGACGCCTCTACGGACTCGATGGCGGCGCTCGCCCGCGGCGAGTGGCCGACCTACGCCGGCAGCTACGCCAGCGCGAAGTACTCCCCGCTCGATCAGATCGACGCCGCGAACGTCGCCTCCCTCAAGATCGCCTGGCGCTGGATGTCTCCCGACCATGCGGTCCGCGCCGCGAACGCCGGGATCGCTCCCAGCGCGGTCCACCAGGGCACCCCCATCATGATCAACGGGGTGCTGTACACGAGCACGTCGCTGTCGCAGGTCGCGGCCATCGACCCGGTGACCGGCCAGACGAAGTGGGTCTTCGACCCGGGCTCCCACAAGCTCGGGATGCCCACGAACAATGGGTGGCTGCACCGCGGCGTCGCCTACTGGCGCGATGGCGCCGACGAGCGGGTGATCATGCTCACCGGCCACGCGTTCATGATCGCGCTCGACGCGAAGACCGGTCGGCCCGTCGAGAACTTCGGCGCCAAGGGGTCGGTCGATCTCGCGGAGGGCCTCGGGCGACCCATCCCGCAACGCTGGCTCTATGGTCACACCTCGCCGCCGATCATCGTTCGCGACGTCGTCGTCGTCGGGTCCTCGGTGCTGGGCTTCCCCGTCCGCGAGTCCATGCCGGTCGGCGACGTGCGCGGCTTCGACGTCCGCACAGGCCGGCTGCTCTGGACCTTCCGCGCAGTCCCCGGCCCGGGCGAGGTCGGCCACGAGACGTGGGAGAACGACTCGTGGAAGACCATCGGCAACACCAACGTGTGGACGCTGATGAGCGCGGACGAGGAGCTGGGCTACGTCTACCTGCCGTTCAGCCCGCCGGCCAACGACTACTACGGCGGCCACCGGCACGGCGACAATCTCTTCAGCGACGCGCTCGTCTGCCTGGACGCGCGCACGGGCAAGCGAATCTGGCACTACCAGATCATCCGACACGACATCTGGGACTACGACTTGCCCGCGGCGCCCAACCTCATGGACGTGACGGTGGACGGGCGGCGCGTGAAGGCGGTGGCGCAGGTCACCAAGCAGGGACACGTGTTCGCCTTCGATCGCGTGACGGGCACGCCGCTGTGGCCGATCGAGGATCGCGCCGTGCCGCAGTCCAGCATGCCGGGTGAGAAGACCGCCGCGACGCAGCCGTTCCCGACCCGGCCGGCACCGGTCGAGATCCAGGGCGTGCGAGAGGACAATCTGATCGACCTCTCGCCGGACTTGCGGCGGACCGCGCGCGCGATCGTTTCCCGGTACGACCATGGCCCGCTCTACACGCCGCCGAGCGAGCGCGGCACGATCCTGATGCCGGGTGTCGGCGGCGGCCCCAGCTGGTCAGGCGCCGGCTGGGACCCGGAGACGGGGATGTACTACGTCACGACGGTGCGTGCGCCGTTCGTCGTCATGCTGCGCCAGCCTACGCCCCGGGAGAGCCGTGACCGGTACGTCGGCTCGTTCTCGTACCTGGCTGGCCCGAGGCGTCTTCCACTCTTCAAGCCTCCCTGGGGCAGCGTGGTCGCGATCGACATGTCGACCGGAGAGCACCGCTGGCGCTCGCCGGTCGGAAGCGGCAAGCCCGTCGCCGGCGCCCCGGCGTCGTTCCTCGAGGTAGCGGAAGGCGTTCCCGAGCTCGCGCATTCCCCCGAGCGGCTCGGCTGGCCGACGCGCAGCTTCGCGCTGGTGACGAAGACGCTGCTGCTGGTGGTCCAGCAGGGATACCAGGACAACGAGCGCAGGGTGCCCGGTTCTCGGCGGCTCATCTGGGACTTGAACAACCTCGAACCCAAGCTCTACGCGTACGACAAGGCCAACGGGCGTCTCGTCGTCGAGATCCCGCTGCCAGCGAACGCCGGCGGCGCGCCGATGACGTACTTGGCCGGCGGCAAGCAGTACGGCGCCTTCTCGGTCGGCGGCGCGACCATTCCCGAAGAGGTCGTCGCGCTGACGTTGCCGTAGAGCATCAGGGAGTCGTTCGGGCCTCGCGGTCGCTCCACGGCGTCGAGCTGAGGCGGAAGAACCGCGTCGCGTTCTCCCACATCAGCTTCCGCATCGCGATATCGCCGAGCGTCGTACGCCACGCGATCACCGTATCGGCGTGGTCCGGGAAGATCGTCTCCGGGTGCGGATAATCCGAGGCGAACATCAGCGCCTGATCGCCCATCAGGTCGATGACCGCCTTCGTCATCAGGGCGCCCTCGGAGAAGTCGATGCTGCAGAAGACGCGGCCCATCTGCGCGTACTCGACCGGCGTGTGCTTGAGCGTCGCCGGCACCGACCCCTTCACGTAGTCGATCTGCCGCGTCAAGCGCACGAGCCAGTGCGGCAGCCAGCCGTGCCCGCACTCGAGCGCCGCGACGCGGAGATTCGGATAGCGATCGAGCATCCCGCCCATCAGCATGAACGAGAGGAATCGCTGACCGCCCCACGTCTGCCCGGCGCAGCGGCCCATCGCCGGGTTGTCCCAGATGTCGCGATAGCCGGGGAAGTACGGCGTCTCGATGGTGAAGCCGTGGTACATGATCGGCAGATCGGCTTCGTTCGCGGCGGCCCAGATCGGTTCGAGATCGGGATCGTCGACGGGCAAACCTTCCGGCAAGAGCGGCCAGACGGCCGCGACCCAGGGTTCGTCCGCGAGCTCCTGGATGACCTGCGCGCCCCACGTCGGGTCGTTGCCGGGCGCGAGGACCATGCTCTTGAGGCGCCGCGGATCCGCCGCGCAGAAGTCGGCGATGTACCGGTGATACGCGCGGTAGAGTCCCTTCATCAGATGCGGCGCCAGCGCGGGAGCGCCGTATGCCCACGGCCCGGGGATGATGAAGTCGATGTCGCGGCCCTCGACGTCCATGTCCTGGAGCCGGCCCTTCGCGTTGTCCTCCGACGTTCGCGGCGTGATCGGCTTTCGCGTGACCATCTGCGTGCGTCCCGAAAGAAATCCTCGATCGCCGCCGACCTCCGTTGCCGGACGCGCTTTCTCGCCGGCGACGCGCTGGAGTCGCACCGGCTTGATCGCGAGCAGCGTGTACGCGTCCACGTCCTCGGCGTCGCCCCGTCCCGGCGCCGGCTTCACCTGACGGCGGTACGGATCGAGGTCGCCGATGCGCTCACGGAGCTCCGTATCGGCGTAGCGGAGCAACACGTCCAGGGACGGATTCACGTGCGTGTCGGTATCGATGACACGAAAGCCTTGCCTCATCGCTGGCTCCTCACCGTTGGGTGCGATGCGCGACTCCGTGGCCGACGTCGATCGATCGCCGGCGCCGACGGCATCCGCGCTCGCCCCGGAGTGTACCGCGTCTCGTTCGTCCGCCGCGCCTTCGCGCCGGTGATCGCATGGCACGACCATGCTCCGGCAGTCGCCAAGCTTCCCGGCGGAGCATAGAATCGGTCCGTCGAAGCGCCGCGCGAAGGAGGCCGAAATGACCGATGCGAATCGTCCCGTCGCCCAGGTGGGTCACGCCCCGGAGCTGCTCCTCTTCAGCGAGGAAGTCCGTCGCCACGGACTGATGGCGGGCTGGGAGTTCCAGAGCGTTCTACCGAACGAGCCGATTCCCGTCGAGCAAGCGTTCCGGTGGAGCTGGACGGAAACACTCCGGCCGATGATGGTGAAGGCCTACGACCTGGTCGACCCGGTCAAGGCGGAGCGCCGCAATCTCATTCTGGTCAATCCCGCCTTCCAGCGGGCCGCCACGACGCACACGCTGATCGCCGCGGTGCAGGGCGTGCTGCCGGGCGAGATCGCGCCGGCGCACCGGCACACCGCGGGCGCGCTGCGCTTCATGATCGAAGGGCGCGGCTCGTCGACCACCGTCAACGGCGAGCCGTGCTTCATGGATCCGGCGAGCCTGATCCTCACGCCGCAGTGGTCGTGGCACGACCACGCCAACGAGACGGATGCGCCGGTGATCTGGCTCGACGTGCTGGACGTGCCGTTCATCCTGGCGCTCAACCAGTGGTTCTGGGAACCGTTCCCGGCGGAGATCCAGCCGCGCTCTCGCCCGCGCGGAGAGAATCTCCGGCGCTTCGGCGCCGGCATCGTTCGTCCGGTCGGGCCCCGGGTGTACGAGGGCCCGTCGCCGCTGCTCGTCTATCCCTGGGATCGTACGGAGAGCGCGCTCCGTGAGCTGGCCGAGCTCGAGACCGAGGAGGGCGGCGTGACCGTCGAGTACAACAACCCCGTGACCGGCGGGCCCGTCCTGCCGACGATCGGCTGTTACGCGCACATGCTGCGGCCGGGTGGGCTGACACGGCCTCGACGGACGAACGCGAGCGCGGTTCTTCACGTCGTTCGTGGGCGCGGCCGGACGATCGTCGGTGATCAAAAGCTCGAATGGGAGACCGGCGATTGCCTCGCGATCCCGCACTGGACGTGGGTCCAGCATGAAAACCGCTCGGCCGCGGAGCCGGCGTTCCTGTTCAGCTCGACGGACGCGCCGATCCTGCATGCCTTCGGCATCCACCGCGACGAGGCCGGGTCGCGATGAAGTTCGGCCTGAACTTCTTTCCGTCGTTTCGGCTCTCCGATCTCTCCACGGCGGACTACTTCGCGCAGTGCTTGCGGCTGGCCGAGCGCGCGGACCAGCTCGGCTTCAACTCCGTCAAGACGGTCGAGCACTACTTCTTCGAGTACGGCGGCCACTCGCCGAGTCCGATCGTCTTGCTCTCGGCGGTCGCGGCGCGCACGCGGCGCATTCGCCCGATCACCGGCGCCGTCATCCCCGCGTTCAATCACCCGATCAAGCTCGCGGCGGAGCTGGCCGTTCTCGACAACCTGAGCGGCGGCCGACTCGACGCGGGGTTCGGCCGCGCGTTCATCCCGAAAGAGTTCGAGGCCTTCGGCATCCCGATGGACGAAAGCCGCGCTCGCTTCGAAGAAGGGCTCGACATCGTCACACGGCTCTGGACCGAAGAGCGGGTGTCGTACCGGGGCAAGTTCCACTCGTTCGACGACGTCCGTCTCTTGCCGCGTCCGGTCCAGAAGCCGCACCCGCCGATCTGGATCGCCGCGGTCGCGTCGATGGAATCGTTCGTCTGGGCGGGCCGGCACGGGTACCACGTGATGATCGTCCCGTACGCCGGTGACATGCGAAAGGTCCGCGACATGGTGAGCGCCTATCGGGAGGCGTGGCGCGAGGCCGGGCATCCGCCGGGGCGCGAGCAGATCCAGACCTCGCTCCACTGTTACCTCGCCGAGACCTCTCGCGAGGCGATCGAGCGCGTGCGGCCTCGCGTCGAGCGCTACATCGAGGTCTTCAGCGAAGCCGTGAGCTCGTGGGCGACCCATCAGTCGGGCCAGTACGCGGGGTACGGCAAGATGGTGGACGGGATCGCGAAGACCACCGTCGAGTCGATGCTGAACGGTCACCAGGCGCTGATCGGCACGCCGGACGACGTGGTGGAACAACTCCGGTATCACGTCGACCTGTTCGGCGAGATCGAGCCGTCGATGCAGATCAACTTCGGCGGCATGAGCGACGAGGAGGCGCTACGGACTCTCGAGTTATTCGCGAGTCAGGTGAAGCCGAGATTCGTCAGATAGTCCTGGCGTCGCACGCACGGAGGCGTTCGCGTCAGCGCTCGGTGGGCGCGATCAGCCAGGTCCCTCGCGCGGCTAGCCGGTCCGAGCCCTACTACCGAAACAGGAGCGTCGCGAGGACGATCAGCCCGATCAGGGCGTACAGCGCGCGGTACCTGTCCCGCAGTCTCGTCACGGCCTCGAAGGTGAGCCCCGACCGAAGAGCACGGAGCGACCAGAACATGTGCACGGGATAGAGGAGCAGGACGACGGCCTGAGCGGCCGGGACCCGGCCGCTCACCGCCAGGAATCCGAGGTGCGCATAGGCGAACGTGAAGACGACGAGGCTCGCGACGAACACCGGAGTCCGGCCGAACCGGACGGCATTGGTGCGGATGCCGTTCAGACGATCGCCATCGTAGTCGCGGACTTCCTGGTTCAGGTGCCCCGCGGCGAACGTGAGCGTGAAATAGACGGCGATCAGCACGCCGCGTCCGTCGACCGGTCCGAAGAGCGAGTAACCGAGGAGAAAGTGCAGCAGCCCGCCCAGGACGTGCGGCACCGACGAGACCAGCGGCGTCCCCTTGGCGTCCAGGGCCGGGTGCGAGTAGACGAGTCCGAGCGCCGCGATGCCGACCGCCAGCACGAGCGTTCGCCAGCCCAGGAGCGCGAAGAGCGGCAGGCTCGTTCCGAGCAGCGTCACCGACAGGATGCCGATCGAGCGCGGCGTGATGCCTCGATTGAGGAAGACGTTCGCGACCTTGTTCGGGTCGTTGCCGTCGGCGCCGACGCCCGCCCAGTCGTTCAGGCTGAAGATGTGCGCCACGAGCAGAGCGCTGGCGACGACGAACACCGCCAGCCGGGATACCGCGTCGACGCCGAGGTGATCGAGCGCGTAGAAGGCGCCGAACAGGGGCGCGCCCTGGAGCACGAGCACGTCCCGGTAACGGATGCAGCCGAGATGCGCGAGGACGGTGGAGCGTCCCCAGGTGATGTCCGCTCTGGTCACCGGCTTCATTCGCTGACGAAACGCGTGTTCACCGCTCGCCGCACGCCGACGCATGATAGCACTGCCCCCGGGCGGGATGAACGACGGATCAGCGAGGGAGACGAGCGAACGCCGCTTCCAGCGCGCTCTGGACCGTGGAATCGACTTCGCGGCTCCGCAGACTCTCGAGCTCGGTGCGAGCGCCCGACGGGTCCAGCTCGACCAGCGCGTCGATCGCGCGAACGCGGACGTTGGGGGCCGGGTCCGAAAGCCGCACGATCACGGCGTTCCGCATGCTGCGATCACCCGCTCGCGCGATGCCGGCGAGCGCCAGCGCTCGAACGTCCGCAAACGGGTCGTCGATGCGGCGCCGCCAGACGAGCGCGGCTTCCGGAGGGTTCCACGCGACGAGCGCGTTCGTCGCCATCACACGGAGGAAGAAATCGCGGGGATCCTCGGCGGCCTGGAGAAGCAGCGGCAGGGCCTCCTTCGCTTCGAGCACACCGAGGACCGCGGCCGCCCACGCGCGCACGTCGCGCGCCTGGCGATACCGCACCGCCATCGTCTCGCCTTGACTCGACGACCGCGGGAGCGGCATGGGAGTCGGGCGTTCACTTTCGAGCAGCCGCATGAGCGTCGACTGGCTCTCCCGGTCCTTCGCCTTCCCGAGCGCCTGAATGGCCTCGCAGCGCACGAGCAGGTCGAGCGCACCATCCGCGGCGAGCGCCCGCAAGAACGGAAGACGATCCGTCTCCCTGGTGAGCGGCCCGGTCGTCAGTGCGCCGAGTGCGGCGCCACGCACGTCAGGCTCCGGGTCCTTCACCGCCGCGACGATCGCGTCGCGCGTCGTCTCGTCACCGATCTTCCCGAGAGATTCGAGCGCGCTGGCCTTGACGGCCGGCACTTCAGTCGGCAACTCGAGCCTTTGACGAAGCGGAGCCGTCGCTTCCCGGTTTCCTTCCCAGCCGAGCGCTCGCGCGGCCGCTTCGCGGATGGCGGCGCTTGGATCCTGGAGCAGCGCGATGAGCGGCTCGCGGACCTGGGCCGTCCCCCATTGTCCGAGACCTCTGACCAGGGCGAGCCGCTCGGGCTCCGGTATGTTCCGGTCCTGAACTTTCCTGCCGAGCTCCTGGAGCGCCG
>Ga0066710_100001944_pt1 | contig 16121 bp, 18 predicted proteins | sample GraSoiAngelo_159_FD_79666 | JGI IMG/M metagenome (GOLD analysis project Ga0066710, IMG submission 79666) | Grasslands soil microbial communities from the Angelo Coastal Reserve, California, USA - 14_1009_16_40cm | ecosystem: Environmental > Terrestrial > Soil > Grasslands | place: USA...
CTCCCGCTCTTCCGGGGCGTTGTCGATCGACCCGTACTCCCGCACCGCGATCTTCGTGTTCTTCGTGTGCAGCACCTTCGTGATCGCCGCCGTCAACGTCGTCTTGCCGTGATCGATGTGCCCAATCGTCCCGATGTTCACGTGCGGCTTCGTCCGCTCGTACTTCGCCTTCGCCATCACTGACCTCCGTTGGCCACGGCAACCATCTCGAGGGCGATGGAGCCCATGTCCGGGATTGAACCGGAGACCTCGTCCTTACCAAGGACGCGCTCTGCCGACTGAGCTACATGGGCGTGGTCCAATTTCAAGGGGGCCCCGACATGGCCCCCAAACCCCCAACGCTCGTCGCCCCCGGCCAAGCCGTGGGCTCCTCGAAATCGCTTGGAGCGGGAAACGGGATTCGAACCCGCGACCCCCAGCTTGGAAGGCTGGCGCTCTACCGCTGAGCTATTCCCGCGCATGCGAAAATTGCCTCGTGCGCAAGTGGTGGGGAGGGGAGGATTTGAACCCCCGAAGGCGTACGCCAGCAGATTTACAGTCTGCCCCCTTTGGCCACTTGGGTACCTCCCCGAACCTGCCGGCATGGATCCCGGGAACTCCTTGGAAAAAGGGCACTGTTGGCTGGCGCTGGCGGGAGGATTTGAACCCCCGACCCACTGCTTACAAGGCAGTTGCTCTTCCCCTGAGCTACGCCAGCACAGACAAAACTTCACTCTACTTTCGCGGCTCGCATTAGTCAAGGAGTTTCCGTCTGGCAGTTCGCTGGCGGACTACTTCGTAGCAGAGCGTGGCGGCCGCTGCTGAAACGTTGAGCGAGCCGACGCGGCCGAGCATCGGGACGGTCAGCAGGACGTCGCACGTTCTCGTGATCAGCGGGCGCAGCCCGCCTCCCTCGCTGCCCAGCACCAAGCAAAGGGGCCCGGAGAGGTCGGCGTCCCACGGGGCAACACCGGCGACCGCCGTGGCACCGTGAATCCAAACGCCGGATTGCTTGAGCTTTTCGAGCGCTGCCGCCAGATTCGTCTCCCGTGCGACTCTGACCGAGTCGGCGGCCCCCATCGCCGTCCTGGCCGCCGCACTCGTGACGCCGACCTGATGGTGCTTGGGAACCAGCACGCCGTGGACTCCAAACGCGTCCGCGGTGCGGAGAACGGCCCCGAGGTTCCGCGGGTCCTGGATCTGATCGAGGGCCAGAAAGAAGGCCGGCTCATTACGTTCGACCGGGATCTCGAGCAGCTCCTCGAGGTCCGCGTACTCGGCAGCGGCGACGCGCGCCACGACGCCCTGATGATGGGGCGATCCAGCGATCGCGGTGAGTTGATCGCGGGTTCGATAGGAGATCTTAACGCCAGCACCGCGCGCCAGCGCTACGACTTCGGCGAGCGGACCGGTGGCGCCAGCCAGGACGGCGATTTCATCCGCCGTCCGCCCCCCACCCCGGAGGAGGGCGAGCACGGGATTTCGCCCAAAGAGGACGTCGCTCAACGGCGCGGCGTCAATCGCGGGCCGGCCGAAGTGTCCTCGACCGACCACCCGAGCTTGCCGATCGCCTCGCGCAGCTCGTCGGAACGCCGCCAGTCTCGCCTCTGGCGCGCTTCGCCGCGCTCGGCGACCAGACGCTCGACCTCGACCGGTGGGCCTGCACCCGTCACGTCGCGCGCGAACAGGCCGAGCGAGCCGCCCAATCGTCGGATCTCCGCGACTCCGGCGACGAGCGCCCGCTGGTGATCGGGCTCCATCGCCCGCTCCAGGTGCTCGTAGAGTGCACGCGCGAGGTCGAAGAGCGCGCCGAGCGCCTGCGGAGTATTGAAGTCGTCGTCCATCGCCGCTTCGAAGCGATCACGGAAGCTGCGCAACGACTCCGGCACCGGGCCGAGTGGCGGCGTGTACCGCGCGGCCTCGCGGAAGAGGCGGGTGAAGCGCTCGAGGGCACGCGCTGCCTCGTGCAGTCGCTCCTCGGAAAACTCCACCGGGTGCCGGTACTGAGTGCCCAGAAGCCACAGGCGCAGCACGTCCGGGTCATGCCGCTTCACCAGCTCGCGGATGAGCAGGGTATTGCCCTGCGACTTCGACATCTTCTCGGCGCCCAGGTTCACGAACCCGTTGTGGACCCAGTAGCCCGCGAACGTCTTGCCGGTGGCCGCTTCCGACTGGGCGATCTCGCACTCGTGGTGGGGGAAGATCAGATCCTCGCCACCCCCGTGGATGTCGAAGGTCGGCCCGAGGTACTCCATGGCCATGGCGGAGCACTCGATGTGCCAGCCGGGCCGGCCGTCACCCCATGGGCTCGGCCACGACGGTTCGCCAGGCTTGGTCGCTTTCCAGAGCGCGAAGTCGCGCGGGTCGCGCTTGCGCTCGTCAACCTCGACTCGAGCACCAGCCAGCAGCTCTTCCAGGTTCTTGCCCGACAGGCGACCATAGGCCGGAAAGCGGCGGATCTCGAAATAGACGTCGCCATCGACCACGTAGGCGACGCCGGCGGCGACCAACTGCTCGATCAGCGCGATCATCTGCCGGATGTGGTCGGTGGCCTTGGGCTCCTCGTCACCTCGCAGGACACCGATCGCGTCCATGTCCCGGTGAAACTCAGCGATATAGCATTCCGAGATCTCCCGCGCGGTAGCGCCTTCCGAGTTGGCGCGCTTGATGATCTTGTCGTCGACATCGGTGAAGTTCTTGACGAACGTCACGCGGTATCCCTTGAAGGCCAGGTAGCGGCGGATGACGTCGAAGACGATGGCGCTGCGCGCGTGCCCGATGTGGCAGAGGTCATACACCGTGACGCCACAGACGTACATCCGGACCTCGCCCGGCACGAGTGGGCTGAATTCCTCGTCCCGGCGCGTGAGCGTGTTGTGGACGCGGAGACTCACGCGACCTCCACGCCGACGACGGCCATGGCGGCGATACCTTCCTTCCGCCCGAGCAAGCCCAATCCCTCCGGGCTCTTCGCCTTCACGCTCACGGCGTCCCGGTCCACGCCGAGCGTGTCGGCCAGCCGCTTGGCCATCTCTTCGAGATGCGGCTGGAGCCGCGGGCTCTGGGCCAGAACGGTGGCGTCCACGTTCAGGAGGCGCCCGCCGCGCCCCCTCACCAGGTCCATGACCCGCTCGAGCAGCATCAGACTTGAGATGCCGCGATAACGCGGATCGGTGTCGGGAAAATGCCGGCCGAGGTCGCCGAGCGCCAGGGCGCCCAGGAGGGCTTCACCCACGGCGTGGGAGAGGACGTCGGCGTCAGAGTGGCCGTCGAGCCCGGCCTCGGACTCGAGGGTCACCCCGCCCAGGACGAGGGGCCGGCCCCGCCGCAGGGGATGAAGGTCGAAGCCGAGACCGACTCGGGTCACGAGCGGACGCGAGCCCGAGCGCGCCGCAGGTCGACTGGCGTCGTGATCTTTATGTTCTCGGCGAGCCCGGGCACGACGTGCACCTCCTGGCCGAGCCGCTCGACCAGCATCGCGTCGTCGGTGCCGGTGACGCCATCGCGACGGGCCTTGTCATGTGCCTCGCGCAGGAGATCGACCCGGAAGGCCTGAGGCGTCTGGACGGCGACCAGCTCCGATCGGTCGAGCGTGCCGGTGACCGCTCCGTTGCTCACGCGCTTGACGGTCTCGGCGATGGGCACCGCGCAGATGGCGGCGCCCGTCGCGCCGGCGGCGACGAGAACGGCATCGATCAAGGACGCCGTGATGAATGGTCGCACCGCGTCGTGGACGACGACCAGCTTCGTGTCGGCGGACACGACGGCGAGACCGCGGCTCACCGATTCTTGACGGGTGTCTCCGCCGACCACCACGGCGATCGACGCCCCGCGCAGCCGCCCCAGGACGCGCCGGGCGTGCTCGACGTGAGATGCCGGGGCCGCGACCACGATGCCGTTGACCCGCGGGTGCCGTGCGAAGTGTCGGACGGTGGCGACGAGGATGGGCGCCCCGGCCAGGGTCAGAAACTGCTTCGGGGTCCTCCGGCCGAGACGGGCGCCGACGCCGCCGGCCGGGATGACCACGGCCACGTCACGCACTACGCGGTCCCGAGCCGTCTTCGTCGCGCAGACGCGTGAAGATCATGCGGCCTGCCGTCGTCTGGAGCACGCTGGTGACGACGACGTCGGCGGCCTGTCCCAGATAGCGCCGTCCGTGATCGACGACCACCATCGTCCCGTCGTCGAGATAGGCCACGCCCTGCCCGGCCTCCTTGCCCTCGCGCACGACCTGCACGCGCATCGCCTCGCCGGGCAGCACGACCGGTTTGAGCGCGTTGGCCAGTTCGTTGACGTTGAGCACGGCAACGCCGCTCAGCTCCGCCATCTTGTTGAGGTTGTAATCGTTGGTGAGCACCTTGGCCCCCAGCGTCTTGCCGAGCTCGATCAGCTTGCGATCGACGTCCCGCACGTGCGGGAAATCCGCATCGGTGATCTCGACCTTGACCTTGGTGCTGCGCTGCAACCGCTGGAGCACGTCGAAGCCGCGCTTGCCGCGATTGCGGCGGAGCGTATCCGCCGAGTCGGCGATCTGCTGCAGCTCACCGAGGACGAATTGCGGGACGATCAGCGTCCCATCGATGAAGCCGGCCTCGCAGACGTCGGTGATGCGCCCGTCGATGATCACCGACGTGTCGAGGATCTTCGCCAGCTCACCCCGTCGGCCGCTGGGGAAGAGGACGGCCGACACCGGCTCGAGATCGGCCCGCCGGCGCAGCGCGGTAGCGGCGCCCAGATAGGCGCCGAGCAGCGCGGGCAATCCAACGCCGGCCATGCCCGCGCTGGGCACGAGCGAGGCAACGGCGGTGCCGACGGCGAGCCCGGCGATGATCCCGAAGAATCCGCCGACGGTGCCCCAGAAGAGGCGCTCCACGGGCACGCCGACGGCCCGCGTCTCCAGCCACACCGCGACCCCGCCGAGAATGGCGCCCCCGACGGCTCCCGCGGTGATGGGCACTTCGAGCGCGGGAGCCAGCTCAACACCCGACCAGGTCGAGAGGGCCACGACCATGGCTCGCACGAGCACGACGGTGCGGAATTTCATGACAGAAGAACGTCCAGCGCGTCATGGACCGTCGCCACGCCGCGCGTCTCCAGGGGCAGGCGCGGCGCATCGACGAGGTTGCTCTTCGGCACGACGGCTTGGGTGAAGCCGAGCTGCGCGGCTTCGTGCAGGCGTGTTTCGAGCCCAGTGACTGCGCGCACCTCACCGGTCAGGCCCACCTCGCCGATGACGACCACCTCGCCCCGGACCGGGCGGTCCATGTAGCTCGACGCCGCCGCAACCAGGACACCGAGGTCGGCCGCTGGCTCCACGACGCGGCCGCCGCCGGCGACGTTGACGAAGACGTCCTGGCTGGCCAGCGGCACGCCCGCGCGCTTCTCGAGGACCGCGAGAAGCAGGCAGACCCGGTTGTAGTCGGCGCCGAGCACGGTACGGCGCGGCGTGCCGAACGACGCGGGCGCGACCAGCGCCTGCAGCTCGAGCAGCAGCGGGCGCGTGCCCTCCAGGCCGGCGACGATGACCGAGCCCGGAGCGTCCCGCGGGCGCTCGGCCAGGAAGAAGCTCGACGGGTTCTTGACCTCGAGCAGGCCGCGCTCGGCCATCTGGAAGACGCCGATCTCGTTGGTCGAGCCGAAGCGGTTCTTCACGGCGCGGAGTACGCGATAGGCGTGATGATGCTCGCCTTCGAAGTAGAGCACGGTGTCGACGAGGTGCTCGAGCACACGAGGCCCGGCCAGCGCGCCCTCCTTGGTGACGTGCCCGACCAGGAACGTCGCGATGCCCCGTCCCTTGGCGATCGTCATCAGGCGCCCACCGCACTCGCGCACCTGGGCCACGCTCCCTGGGGCCGACTCGAGCGCGGGAAGGAAGACCGTCTGGATCGAGTCGATGACGAGGATCTGCGGCTTCACCGTGTCGAGCTCGGCCTCCACGGCCGTGAGATCGGTCTCCGTCCACAGGAAGAGCCCGTCACCGGCGATGCCGAGGCGGTCGGCGCGCAGCTTCACCTGGGCCGCGGATTCCTCGGCCGAGACGTAGAGCACGGGTGGCGCGGCCGTGGCCAACGCCCGGGCGGCCTGGAGCAACAGCGTGCTCTTGCCCGCGCCGGGCTCGCCGCCGATCAGGACGAGCGATCCCGGCACCACGCCGCCGCCGAGCACGCGGTCCAGCTCGCCGATGCCCGTGCGCAGTCGGTCCGTACGCTCCATCGCGATGTCGCCGAGCGCACGTGGCCGGCTCTGCGACAGCGCGGCTCTTCGGCCCTCGGACGCGAGCACGGCGCGTTCCTCTATCAGCGCGATCAGCTCACCAGTTGCGCGCTTGCAGTCCGGGCAGGTGCCCGGCTTGGAGCTCGCGAACCCGCACTGCTGGCAACGGTAGACGCTGCGGTCGCGGGCCATTACCTCTTCTCCGGCGAGGCTGCGGGATCGTCCTTGCCCGGTCGCTTGTCGCCCTGCTCTCCGAGTCGCCGGAGGAAGAATCTCAAGATCGTGCTGCGCTGGGCGCCGTCGAGGATGGCGACCAGCCGCTCGTAGATGGTGGGATCGGCGATCAGGGCACCGAGCGTACCCTCACCCTCGTTGATCTTCGTCGTGATCTCTTTGAGGTTGCCCACCGCGACCCGCAGATCGTCCACGGCGCTGCGGAGACCGCCGTCGCTCGATTCGTCCTTCACGAGGCTGCCGAGCGTTCCCCGTCCGCCCACCACGCGATCCGAGACTTCGCGCAGGTTGTGGCTGACGACGCGCAGATCCTCGAGCACCTGCTTGTACTTCGGATCGAACAGCAGACCGGGCAAGAGCCCGTCCTCGGCGTTCGGCGTCTCCGCCGCTCGCCCGACGCGCTCCATGACCGCGATCAGCTTCCGCGCCGCCTCGGTCGAGCGGGGCGACGTGAGCACACCCACCGCGCCCTCACCGCGCTCGACCCGGTCGAGGACCGCCTGCGTGGTCGTGATGAGGTCGTTGAGCTTGCGCAGCGCCACCGGCTCCTCGTAGAGCAGCGCGTGGGCCCAGCCGCGTCCCGTGCGGGCATCGTTCATCAGGCGCTCGAGCTGCTCGGTCGCCCGGCGGGCCGATCCGGTCGACGCCGAGATATCGTCCATGATCTTCGACTCGTTGAACGACCGCGCCATCGTGCCGAGATTCTCGGTGAGCGCGGCGACGTTCTTCACCGTCTCCGTCCCCTGGGTCAGGACCTGGCCGAGATCCACCGGATCGCGGCCGGCGATGACGGCGTCCGGCGGGATGACGGGCACGTCGGCGGTCCCGACCGTGATCTCGACGATCTTGTCGCCGAGCAATCCCTGGGTGTCGATGCGGGCGACGGAGTTCTTGCGGATGCGGTCGCTGTACTGCCGCGAGATGTTCAGATCGACCCGGACTTTTCCGCCAGGCTGCGAGGGCAACTGGACGGCCGACACCCGGCCAATCTGCACGCCGGCCAGTCGGACGGTCGCGCCTTCGGCGAGGCCGCCTACTTCCGTGAAGTCGGCGTGGATCGTGTAGCGCGCCTCGAAGAGGCGCGCGCGGGCGCCGAGGGCGTAGATCATGCCCAGGAACGCGACGAGCGCGATGACGACGAAGACGCCCACCTTGAGTTGAGTGGCAAGCCGGCCGCGCTCAGACACGGTGGGACGTCGCCTCGCCGGTCAGGAACGCTCGGACGGCCGGCTCGTCGCTCTCGAGCACGGCGTCGCGGGGACCGAGCGCCGCGAAGCGGCCGTCGATCAGGACGGCCACGCGGGTGGCCACGGCCCGGGTCAGCTCGAGATCGTGCGTCACCACGATGGAAGTGTCGCATACCCCCGCCTGCACTTCCGAGATCAGATCGGCGACCAGGCGGGCGTTGGTGGGATCGAGTCCGGCGGTCGGCTCGTCGTAGAGCATGATGTCGGGCTCGACCATCAGCGCCCGCGCGATACCCACGCGCTTGCGCATGCCACCCGACAGCTCGGACGGCAGGAGCGGCAGCACGTCCTCGGGGAGGCCGACGCGCGCGAGCGCCGCCACCACGCGGGCGCGGATCCGATCCTCGGAGAGCCGCGTGTGCTCGCGCAGCGGATACGCGACGTTCTCGTGGACACTGAGCGAATCGAACAGGGCGGCGCCCTGGAAGACGAACCCCATGCGCCGGCGGATCGGCAGCAGCTCTTCCTCGCTCAGCGCCTCGATGTTCTGGCCGAACACCTTGACCTGGCCTCGATCCGGTTGGATCAGGCCGGCAATGTGCCGAAGGAGCACGGTCTTGCCCGAGCCGCTCCCGCCCATGACGACCAGCGTCTCGCCCTTGAGGGCCTCGAGCGACAGCCCGCGCAGCACTTCGAGCCCATCGAAACGCTTCCAGACGTCGATGACCTCGACGATCGCGGTCACACGCGTCCCCAGAACAGGATGAGGATCAGCTTGGTGAGGAAGAAGTCGGAGACGATCACCCCCATGGTGACGTGCACCACCGTGGCCGTCGTCGCGCGTCCCAGACCTTCCGTCCCGCCTTCCGTGCTCAGACCGTTGTAGCAGCCGATCAACGTGACGATGGCACCGAAGAAAACGCTCTTGCCCACGCCCATGAGGAAGTCGCGCGGCACCACCCAATAGGTGGTCACGTTCCAGTAGGTATACATGTCGGCGCCGCGCTCGAGATACATGATGACCATGCCGCCGAGCACGCCCACGACGTCGGCCAGCACCGTGAGGAGCGGAAAGACCACGATGGCGGCCAGCAGCCGGGGCACGATGAGGCGCTTGATGTAGTTGACGCCGAGCGTGCGCAAGGCGTCGATCTGCTCGGTGACCTTCATGGACCCGAGCTCGGCGGTGATGCCGGACGCCACCTTGCCGCCGACGAGGATGGCGGTGAGCACGGGCCCCAGCTCGCGGAGGATCGCGAGCGCGCTGACCGGGCCCACGTAGGCCTCGGCGCCGAACCTCGCCATGTTCACCGCGCTCTGGAGCGCGAACACCATGCCGGTGAAGACGGCGGCGATGAGGGCCACGCCGAGCGAGCGCACGCCCATCACCTCGATCTCGCGAACCACGTGCTGAAGGTAGGAGGGGGGCAACGCGAGATTCCGGAGCACGCGGCCACCGAGCAGGCTGAGGCCGCCGTACCACATCGCCGTGCGTCGCAGGTACGCCTCCATCCGTCACTCGGTGGCGAACGATTGCACGAACCGCGCAAAGGTGTCGCGGCCGGCGGCGAAGACGTCCGGCTCGGCGGCGTAGACCAGGTCGAACACACAGTGCCCGTCGCTCACGACGAACGTCTCGATCCTCAGACGCGAGCCGGTGGCGTCGTTGGCCACCTCCAGCACGCTATGGGCAGCCGGCCGGCCGTTGACGGTCGCCTCCCCGTGCTCAATCGTCGTCCGTCGCGCCAGTCCGTGAAGCAAACGGCGCTCCAGCAAGGCCAGCGGACGGCGCGCCCGCCCGGCGTCGCAATTGGCGTTGATCAGGATCCCGGCGCGGCCGGTCGCGTCCAGCAGCACGAGGTCGCCTCCTCCGTGGTCCTCGGAGACGATCATCCATCCGGGGTTCGGCATCGTCACGCGATAGCCCTTCGGCGAGTGGAAGACGCCGGCGTCGACGCGATGGGCCGCGCAGCCCGCGACGAGCATCGCGGCCATCGTCAGGAAGGGCAGGCGCCCTTGCCGCACGGAATCACGGGCCCGGCGTGGGTCGCGCCTGGTGCCGCCGGGCCAACTCCTCGAGCACATCGTGGACCGCGATGCCACGCGCGCCGAGCAAGACGATCGTGTGGAACCAGAGGTCGGCGACCTCCTCCACCACCCGGCGGTCGCCTTCCCCACCGAGCGCTGCCGTGATGACTTCGGTTGCCTCCTCGCCGATCTTCCGAGCAATGACCGGCTCGCCGCGCGAGAGCAAGCCCGCGACGTAGGAGCCCGCGGGGGCTCCCGCCTTGCGGCTCTGCACGATGCGCTCGAGGCGCTCGATCATCGTCGCGCCCGGTATGCCGTCCTTGATCGCCGTGAAAAAGCACGTGCGGTGACCGGTGTGGCAGGCCACACCCTCCTGGTGGACCTGCACGAGCAGCACGTCGGCGTCGCAATCGACGTAGACGCCCTGCACGTGCTGGACGTGGCCCGACGTCTCGCCCTTCTGCCACAAGCGCTCCCGCGATCGCGACCAGAAGTGCGTGAGGCCGGTGCCGAGCGTGGCGTCGAGCGCGGCGCGATCCATCCAGGCGACCATCAGCACCTCGCCCGTGTCCGCCTCCTGGACCACGGCCGGAATCAAACCGCGCTCGTCGAACTTCAGACCGTCGAGTGTCATAGCTCGAGCCGGATCTCCACGCCGCGCTCACGCAGATAGGTCTTGGCCTCGCCGATGGTGTGGAGACCGAAGTGGAAGATGGAAGCGGCGAGGACGGCGTCGGCGGATCCCTCGACGAGACCTTCCCACAGGTGTTCGAGCGTGCCGGCGCCACCGGAGGCGATGACCGGAATGGACACCGCGGATGAGACGGCGTGCGTCAGCTCGAGATCGTAGCCGTCCTTGGTGCCGTCGCGGTCCATGCTCGTCAGGAGGATCTCGCCAGCTCCGAGCTGAGCCGCCTCGCGCGCCCACTCGACCGCGTCGCGACCGGCCGTTCGACGACCGCCGTGGGTGAACACTTGCCACGTTGGAGCGGGTGCCGCGAGCCCGGCTCGAACCGTGGGTGGGCTGTTCGAGGTGCGGGGTGGCTCCGTCCGTCTGGCATCGATGGCCACGACGATGCACTGGCTGCCGAAGCGTTCGGCGGCCTCCCGGATGAGCTGCGGCCGCTCGAGGGCCGCCGTGTTGAGCGAGACTTTGTCGGCGCCGGCGCGCAGGAGCGCCCTCACGTCATCGATGCCGCGGATCCCTCCGCCGACGGTCAGCGGCATGTAAATTCCCTCGGCGGTCCGCGCCACCACGTCCAGCATGATCTTCCGGTTCTCGTGGGACGCGGTGATGTCGAGGAACACCAGCTCGTCGGCGCCCTGCGCGTCGTAGGCGATGGCTGCTTCCACGGGATCACCGGCGTCGCGAAGATCGACGAAGCGCACGCCTTTCACCACGCGCCCGTCCTTCACGTCGAGGCACGGGATGATGCGCTTGGTCAGCACGCCAGCGCCGTCAACGCTTGCTTGAGGTCGATGGCGCCGGTGTAGAGGGCCCGGCCAACCACGGTGCCGGCCACGCCCCGGATCGACGCCAGGCGCTGAAGGTCTTCGATCGTCGCCACGCCTCCCGAGGCCAGGATCGGCATGCCGACGGCGCGGGCGAGGTCTTCCGTGTGCTCGAGGTTGGGGCCCTGCTCCGTCCCGTCGCGGGCAACGTCGGTGTAGAGCAACGCCGCGGCCCCGGCATCACGCGCGCGCATCCCCAATTCGGCCACGGTGGTGTCGACGACTTCGGTCCATCCTTTCACGGCGACCTGCGTGCCCCGCGCATCCACGGCGACGATGACCCGCGCGGGAAAGACGTGGCACACCTCGTCCAGAAACCGGCGATCCAGCGCCGCGCGCGTACCGACCACGGCCCAGCGCGCACCCGCGACGAGGAGGTCTTCGACCGCGGCCAGATCGCGCAGCCCGCCGCCGACCTCCACCGGAACCGGCGCCACCGCGGCGACCACGGCCGCCACGAGCGCCGTCTGGCGAGGCGCCCCGAAAGCGCCGTCGAGATCGACCACGTGCAGGCGTTCGGCGCCGAGATCGGCCCAGCGCTTGGCCATGGCGACGGGATCGTCGGAGAAGACGGTCATCTGGTCAGCGCGGCCCTCGCGCAGGCGGACGCAGCGGCCGTCCTTGATGTCGACGGCGGGGATGACGATCACGCACGGGCCATCACGCGCGGGCCGACGACGAGGCTCGCACGAGTGCCACGAAGTTCTCGAGCAGACGAAGGCCCCAGCGCTGGCTCTTCTCCGGGTGGAACTGCGTCGCGTGAATGGCGCCTCGTTCGATCGCGGCGGCAAAGCTCACGCCGTATTCACACCAGGCGGTGCCCACCCCGTTGGCCGCCATGTCCGGGTAGTAGGAGTGGACGAAGTAAAAGTGGGCGCCGTCCGGGATCCCCTCGAACAGTCGCAGCCGCCCGCCGTGCTCGACGCGATTCCAACCCATGTGGGGCACCTTACGGCCGGCCGGGAACCGTCGCACCACGCCGGGCAGGATTTCGAGGCCACGTCCCTCGCCGAATTCCTCGCTACGCGAGAAGAGCAACTGGTAGCCCAGACAGATGCCGAGAAAAGGCCGGGTGCCGTCGAGCGCACGACGCAGTGACGGCGTCAGCCCCAGGCGGTCGAGGTTGGCCATGGCGTCGTGAAACGCGCCATCGCCGGGAAGGACCACCGCGTCGGCGTCGTCCACCTTCGTCGCGTCCTGGGTGACGACGGCGTCGATGCCAAGGCGCTCGAAAGCCTTCTCGACCGAGCCGAGATTGCCCCGGCCGTAGTCGATGATCGCGATCACAGGCTGCCCTTCGTCGAGGGCAGGAGGCCGGCGATGCGCGGATTCAGCCGGGTCGCCTCGGCCAGCGCCCGTCCGACCGCCTTGAAGACGGCTTCCGTGATGTGATGCAAGTTGTGGCCGTAGTGCATCGTCACGTGCAGCGTGATCTCGGCGTTGAAGGCGAAGGCGCGGAAGAATTCCTGCAGCATGTCGAGGTCGAAGTTCGACACGCGCGTTCGCGCCACCGGCACGTTGAAGACCAGGAAGGGCCGGCCCGAGATGTCGACGGCGGCCTGCACGAGCGCCTCGTCCATCGGCACGAACGCCGTGCCGTACCGAACGATGCCGCGCTTGTCACCGAGGGCCTGCCGAAGCGTCTGCCCCAGCACGATACCGACGTCCTCCACCGTGTGGTGGATGTCCACCTCGACGTCGCCGGTCGCTTCCACGCTCAGATCCATCAGGCCGTGCTTGGCCCAGGCTTCCAGCATGTGACTGAAGAACGGGATCGGCGTGGTGACCTTCGCCGCGCCCGTGCCGTCGAGATTGAGCTGGAGCCCGATCTCGGTCTCCTTCGTCTTGCGCTCGACGCGTCCCTGCCGGCCTTCCGCCTGGCTGCTCATGCCCGCGAACCTCCTTGTCCCGCCGCGCTGGTCGCGATCCGCACCTCGGCGGCGGCGCCATGCCCGGCCAGGCCTTCGACCCGCGTCAAGGCGCGCAGGTGCGGCAGCGCCGCCTGGAGTCCGGTGGCCGCGTACTCGATGACGCTCGTCCGCGTGACGAAGTCCTCGGCGCCCAGCGGCGACGAGAAGCGCGCGGTGCCCGCCGTCGGCAGCACGTGGCTCGGGCCGGCGACGTAATCACCGACGACCTCGGGTGTTTGGCCACCGACGAACACGGCCCCGGCGTGGCGGATGCGACCGAGCAGAGCCTGGGGAACACGGACCAGCAGCTCGAGATGCTCGGGCGCGAGACGATTCGCCAGGTCAGCCGCGTCATCGAGCGAGGACACGCGAACGAGCGCACCGTTCGTCGCCAGCGATTCAGCGGCGATCGCGCGGCGAGGCAGTCGCTCGAGCTGATCGGCGAGTGCCGCCTGCACGCGTCCGGAAAGCTGGGCATCGTCGGTGATGAGCACGGCCCGCGCCATCGGATCGTGCTCGGCCTGGGCCAGGAGATCGGCGGCGATCCAGGCGGGATCGGCCACCGCGTCGGCCACGACGACGACCTCGCTCGGTCCCGCCACCATGTCGATGCCGACGTCGCCGAAGACCCGGCTCTTGGCCAGCGCGACGTAGACGTTGCCGGGCCCCACGATCTTGTCGACGCGGCGGATCGTGGGCGTTCCGTAGGCGAGCGCTCCGATCGCCTGGGCGCCGCCGATCTTCCAGCCTTCGGTCACGCCGGCCAGATGGGCGGCGGCGAGCACAGTGGGATCGACGCGGCCATCACGATCGGGCGGCGTGACCAGCACGATCTCGCGCACGCCTGCGACCCGCGCCGGCACCGCGGTCATGAGCACGGTGGACGGGTAGGCGGCGCGTCCGCCCGGAATATAGACGCCGACCCGATCGAGCGGCCTGATCTCCTGCCCGAGCACCGAGCCGTGCTCGTCGGTGATCCTCCACGACTTCGGCAGCGCCGCGGCGTGATAGCGCTCGATGCGCTCGGCGGCGTACACAAGCGCGGCTCTCACGTCGCTGGCCAGTGCGCGCTCGGCGGCCGCCAGCTCACCGGGCGCGATCGCGAGTGCCGACATCGACGCGGCTGCATGGCCATCGAAGCGCCGAGTGAATTCGAGCACCGCCGCATCGCCGCGGCCGCGCACCCCGGCGAGGATCTCGTCCACGGCGCTCTGGATCGAAGGATCGACGTCGGCCGGCGGCCGGGCCAGGAGTCGCACGACTCCGTCGAGGCCGAGCTGGCGGGCATCGAGCGTCCTGATCATTGGAGCGGGCTCCGCGACCCCGGCTCGCTCCGTGGGTGGCCTGGTCGAGGCGCCCGCGGCGGTGTTCGTTTCCCCAATTCGTCCAGGAGTTGCGTCACCGCCGAGTATTCGGTCTTCATCGAGGCGCGATTGACGATCAGTCGCGCCGTCGACCGCGCGATCTCCGCGACCTCCACGAGCCCATTGGCTCGCAGCGTCTCGCCCGACTGGACGAGGTCGACGATACGCTCGGCGAGCCCGACCAGGGGGGCCAGCTCGATGGAGCCATCCAGCCGAACGATCTCCACCTGGATCCCGCGCTCCGAAAAGTACCGTTCCGTCATTCGCGCGTACTTCGTAGCCACCCGGACCCACGACCACTTGGCGGGGTCGTCGCGCTCCCACAGCTCGCGCGGCTCCGCCACGACCAGGCGGCAGAATCCGAACCCGAGGTCGAGCGGCTCGTACACGTCAGGCTCTTGCTCGAGCAGGATGTCCTTGCCGACGATCCCGAGATCGGCTGCGCCGTACGTCACGTAGGCGGGGACGTCGGCCGGCTTCAGGAAGAGCAGCTTGAGCCCGTGCGTCGGGTCGGTGAAGATCAACTTTCGGGAGTCGGCGTCGATGCCGTCGACGCCGATCTCGCGCAGGAGCCCGAGCGCACTGTCGAGGAGGCGGCCTTTCGGCAGCGCCAGCGTGAGCCGTTCCTTCATGTTCGCCGCTCGATGCGCGCGCCCAGGCCAGCGAGCTTGGTCTCCATCCGCTCGTAGCCGCGGTCCAGGTGGTAGACACGGGCCACCTGGGTGCGGCCACGCGCGGCGAGGCCGGCCAGGACCAGCGCTGCTGAGGCTCGAAGGTCGGAAGCCATCACCTGAGCGCCCTGGTACTGCGCCACGCCGCGGATGACCGCCTTGGACCCCTCCGTTTCGATTCGCGCCCCCATCCGCACCAGCTCGGCCGCGTGCATGAAACGGTTCTCGAAGATCGTCTCCGTCACGCGCGATTGGCCGTCGGCCAGTCCGAGCAGCGTCATGAGCTGCGCCTGCATATCGGTCGCGAACCCTGGGAACGGGCTCGTGACGACGTCGGCCGCGCGCGGGCGCGCGGGCCCGCGCACGCGGACCCACGTGGGGCCGACCTCGATCTTCACGCCGCACTCGTCGAGCTTGGCGAGCACGGCTCCGAGATGGTCGGGCACGAGGTCGGTCACCGTCACGTCGCCGCGCGTGATGGCGCCGGCGACGATCAGCGTCCCGGCCTCGATCCGGTCGGGCACGATGCGATGCGTGGCGCCCCCGAGAGCCGGCACGCCCTCGATCTCGATGCGCGAGGTACCGGCACCACTGATGCGGGCGCCCATCGCATTGAGCAGCGTGGCGAGATCCGAGACTTCGGGCTCGCGAGCGGCGTTCTCGATGACGGTCGTGCCCTGAGCGAGCGCCGCCGCCATCATGAGGTTCTCGGTCCCGGTGACCGTCACCATGTCGGTGGCGATGACCGCGCCCCTGAGTCGGGTGGCGCGGGCCACGACGTATCCATTCTCGATCGCGATATCGGTGCCGAGCTTGGCCAGGCCCTTGAGGTGCTGATCGATGGGGCGCACCCCGATCGCACACCCGCCGGGCAGGGCGACCCGCGCCGAGCCGTGGCGGGCGATGAGCGGGCCGAGCACGAGCACCGAGGCGCGCATCGTCGACACCAGCTCGTAGGCCGCCCCGTCCTTCCTCCCTCCCGCCACGCGGACGGCGACCCCAGGGCCGACGCGCTCCATCATC
>Ga0066710_100001945_pt1 | contig 16121 bp, 11 predicted proteins | sample GraSoiAngelo_159_FD_79666 | JGI IMG/M metagenome (GOLD analysis project Ga0066710, IMG submission 79666) | Grasslands soil microbial communities from the Angelo Coastal Reserve, California, USA - 14_1009_16_40cm | ecosystem: Environmental > Terrestrial > Soil > Grasslands | place: USA...
CCCGACGGGTTCCTGGTCATCACCGACCGCAAGAAGGACCTCATCGTCACCTCGGGAGGGAAGAAGGTCGCCCCCCAGCCCATCGAGAACCTCCTCAAGACGAACCCTCTCTTCGGCGAGATCGTCATCGTCGGCAACCGCCGCAACTTCCCGGCCGCGCTGGTGGTGCCCGGCTTCCCGGCGCTGGAGGGATGGGCGCGGCAGCAGGGACTGGCCTTCTCGAGCCGGGAGGAGCTGGTGGCCCGGCCCGAGGTGTCCGCCCTCTACGAGCGGCTCGTCCAGGAGATGACCCCCCACCTCGCCCAGTTCGAGAAGATCAAGAAGATCGCCCTCCTGCCCCGGGAGTTCACGCTGGAGGCCGGCGAGCTGACCCCCACCCTCAAGGTGCGCCGGCGCGTCGTCGAGCAGACCTACAAGGACGTGATCGACCGCCTGTACTCGGGGGCGGCGGCGTGACGGCGCGTATTAATTAAGGATGGAGTGATGGCCACTGAGACCCGGACCCCGGTCGTCGCCGCCCGCGGCGGCGGCTTCCTCATCGAGGAGCGCAAGGTGGAGGAGGTCTTCACCCCCGAGGACTTCACCGACGAGCAGCGCATGATCGGCGAGACGGCGGCCGAGTTCATGGAGAAGGAGATGGTGCCGCGCCTGCCCCGCATCCTCTCCCTCGACTACGGGGCCACCCGAGAGCTGCTCCGCAAGGCGGGGGAGCTGGGGCTGCTCGGGGTGGAGATCCCCGAGGAGTACGGCGGGGCCGGGCTCGACAAGGTCTGCGGCTGCCTCGTCTCCGAGAAGTCGGCCCGGGACGGCAGCTTCGCCGTCTCGTTCATGGGCCATACCGGCATCGGCACGCTGCCCATCGTCTATTTCGGGAACGAGGCGCAGAAGAGGAAGTACCTGCCCCGTTTTGCGGCCGGGGAGTGGATCAGCTCGTACTCGCTCTCGGAGGCGTCCTCGGCCAGCGACGCGATGAACGCCCAGGCCCGGGCGGTCCCCTCGCCGGACGGGGCGAGCTGGATCCTGAACGGCGAGAAGATGTGGCTCACCAACGCCGGCTTCGCCGACGTCTACATCACCTTTGCCAAGGTCGGCGGCGAGCACTTCACCGCGTTCATCATCGACAAGGGCTCCCCCGGCGCGAGCCTGGGCGCGGAGGAGCGGAAGACCGGGATCAAGGGCAGCTCGACCTGCCCCCTCATCCTCCAGGACGCGGTCGTCCCGAAGGAGAACCTCCTCGGCGAGATCGGCAAGGGCCACAAGATCGCCTTCAACATCCTCAACATCGGCCGCTTCAAGCTCGGGGCGGGCTGCGTCGGCGGGGCCAAGGGCGCGCTGCGCACGGCGGTCGGGTACGGCAAGGGGCGCCAGGCCTTCGGCCATCCCATCACCGACTTCGGCCTCGTGAAGCACAAGCTGGGCGAGATGGCGATCCTGGCCTGGGTGGCGGAGGCGATGGTCTACCGCACGGCGGGCATGATCGACCGCCGCCTGGCCGGGGTGACCCGGGCCGCCGAGGCTCTGCCGTGCATCGAGGAGTACGACGTCGAGTGCTCGATGATCAAGGTCTGGTGCTCGGAGATGCTGGACTACGTGGTCGACGAGACGGTCCAGGTCTTCGGCGGCTCGGGCTTCGTCGAGGACTACCCGGCCGAGCGCTACTGGCGCGACGCCCGCGTCAACCGCATCTTCGAGGGCACCAACGAGATCAACCGCCTGCTCGTCCCCGGCCGGCTTGTGCGGCGGGCGATGAAGGGGGAGCTGCCGGTCTTCGACAAGGCCACCGCCCTCCTGGACGAGGTTGCCGCGCCCCCGGCCGCCGCGCCGGAGGACGGCGGCTTCCTCGCCGCCGAGGCGCGCATGGCGGAGGGAGCCAAGAAGGCCGCTCTCATCGGCCTGGGCCTGGCCGCGCAGAGGTACGGAGCCGGCCTGAGCGAGCAGCAGGAGGTGATGGGCCACTTCGCCGACATCGCGATGGAGACCTACGCTCTCGAGAGCGCGGTCCTGCGCGCGCGCAAGCGGGCGGCGGCCCGGGGCGAGGACGCCTGCCGGCTGCAGGCGGCCGCGGTGAGGTGCTTCGCCCAGGACGCCCTCGACCGCGTCGAGGTGTCGGCCCGCCGCTTGCTGGCCGCCGTGGCCGAGGGCGACGCCCTGCGCGCGTCCCTGGCCGCCCTCCGGCGGTTCACCCGGCGGGAGGTCGAGAACACGGTGGCCCTGCGCCGGCAGGTGGCCGAGGCGGCCATCGACCACGGCGACTATCCTCTTTAAGCTCTCCCCCAGGTCGCTCGCTCGGGGGAGACCCCCTCGCTCGCTGCTTCCACCCGACTCCGGCGGAGCCACGGGCCGGGAGCAGTAGCCCATGAAGGCCAGGGCCAGCCCCAGCGCCATCGCCACCGCCGCCACGGCCAGGACGCGCTGGTAGAAGCGATGGCGGAGCTTCGGGTCCCGGATCCCGAGATAGCCGGCCAGCGTGTGGTGCCGGCGCGCGGCGACCTCGGACGCGGCCGGGGCCGTGAAGCGCTCGCCGCAGCCGAGGCAGCGCCAAGGGGCCCGGCCCATCATCCGCAGGAGGATCGTCTCCCGATAGCCGCTCCGGTGGGAACGGACGGTCCGCTCGGCGCCGCAGGCCGGGCATCGCGGCGAGGATGAGGCGGAGGCACTGGCCGGGGGAGCCGTGAGGCCCAGGCTAGAGCGGCCGGCCCCGGCCGTCAACTGCTATCATCTCTGGCGATGGCGCCGTTGGCCTTGCTCTTCCTGGCCGCTCCCGCCGCCGTGCGGATCAACCACCCGCCGGTGGCCTGCTTCCTGGCTGACCGGTCACCTCGCATCGAGGCGCTGCTGACGCCCGCGGACCAGGTGAGGGGGCGGGTCTATTTCAAGGGGGCGGCCGACGGCCAGTTCTACTTCGTGGAGATGACGTCCCGGCTCGGCCGCTTCGTGGGCCTGCTGCCCCGGCCGAGGGAGAACGCCGCCTCGATCACCTACTACATCGAGGCGGTGCTGGGTGATGGGCGGACGAACAAGACGTCCGAGATCACGGGCAAGGTCGTGCGGGATGCCCGGAGCTGCCCGACCGCCAAGGGCGTGGCCGACACGGCCGACCAGGGTGACGTCGAGGTCTTCTCCACGGGCGCCATCCGGAAGCCCGAGGGGTTCGAGGGCGTTTCCAGGGTGAGTCCGCCCGCGGCCGCGGGGCGAGGCCGCGCCATCCGGGCCGACACCCCGGCCCCCCCTGCGTCCGCGACGCCCGCCGCCTCCCCTCCGACGACGGACTACCAGATCGGGCCCGAGGACATCCTGAAGGTCACCGTCTACGGCCACGACGACCTCACCCAGACCATCGTCGTCCAGAGCGACGGCACATTCATGTTCCCCCTCATCGGGCGGGTCAAGGGCGGGGACCTGACGCCGAAGGAGCTGGAGCGCAAGATCACCGTGCTGCTCTCCCAGGGATACATCCGCAACCCCCAGGTCACGGTGCTGGTCCAGGAGTACCGCAGCAAGACCATCTTCGTCGTGGGCGAGATCACCCGGCCGGGCACCTATCCGCTCTCCGGCAACCGCACGCTCGTGGAGGCGCTCGCGCGGGCCGGTCCCGCCACCGCCAACGCCAGCTCCGAGGTGGTGATCGTGCGCCCGCACGGCGAGGTCCAGGGCCCGGTGCTGCCGACCCAGGTCGGCGAGGGCTCCTCCTCGGGCGAGGCGCCGGGCATGGCGGAGGTCATCCGCGTCAACATGCGCGACATCCAGGCCGGCGACCTGACCAAGAACGTCCTGCTGCGCCCGAACGATACAGTCTTCGTACCCCAGGCCCCGAAGGTATTCGTCTCGGGCGAGGTCCGCAACCCCGGCGCCTATCCCTTCGCCCCGGGGACGACCGTGCGCCAGGCCATCAGCCTGGCCGGCGGCTTCACCGAGGACGGCTCGTCGGGCCGGATCCGAGTGGTGCGGGCAGTCGAGGGCAAGAGCCGGGAGCTGAAGATCAAGATCGACGAGCCCATCCAGCCCGGCGACACGATCGTGGTAAAATCGAAGCTCTTCTAGCGCGTCTTGCTGCCCATCCAATAAAGCATAGGTTGAGCCGGCAGGAGGTTCTGCCGCTCCAGCGCTGAATTTCCATCAGTCGCGCTTTTGACTTGGCGTACTCTTTTGGGTATCGTTTGCGTTCTTCCTCCCGGTGCCCGGCGCCGACGTGGCCGCCCGGACCGAGTCGGAGCGAGAGAAGGCGAGGTTCTCCGGCCGTGAGCCCGAGCGCGTCCTCCGGCTACGAAGGCGAGCCCCAGGAAGCGCATCTCTGGGAATACATCTACGTCGTCCTCCGGCGCCGGCGGCTCGTCCTCGCCGTGTTCCTCGGGGTGGCCGCCCTGGCCACGTTCCGCTCGCTCCTCACCCGTCCGGTCTACGAGGCGTCCGCCCAGATCCTGATCGAGCGCGACACGCCCAGCGTCCTGACCTTCAAGGAAGTGGCCCAGGTGGACGCCGCCCGCGACGACTACTACCAGACCCAGTACAAGCTGCTCCAGAGCCGGGCCCTCGTCCGCCGCGTGATCGAGAGCATGAGCCTCCTCCAGGACCCGGAGTTCGGCGGGCCGCGCAGCGCGGAGGAGATCGAGGCCGTCAAGGCGGCCTCTCCCGGCGCGTCTGCGGTCATGGAGAGGGCGATCGACGAGTTCCTCGGGAAGCTGAAGGTCGTCCCGATCAAGAGCAGCCGGCTGGTCATGGTCTCCTACGAGTCGTTCCGTCCCGAGATGGCGGCCGCGGCGGCCAACGGGCTGTCCAAGCTCTACATCGAGCAGACGCTGGAGTTCCGGTACCAGACCTCGTCGGAGGCCGCCCAGTGGCTGGGCCAGCAGATCGAGGAGCAGAAGGGCAAGGTGGAGCAGGCCGAGCGCGCCCTCCAGCAGGTCAAGGAGCAGGAGGGCATCGTCAACATCGAGGAGCGGCGCACGCTGCTCGACCAGAAGCTCAAGGAGCTGGGGACCTCTCTCACGACGCTGCGCACCGAGCGGCTCGAGAGGGAAGCCCTCTACAACCAGATGCGCGGCGCCGCCAACCCCGAGGAGCTGCCGGAGGTCATGCGCAGCCCGCTCGTCCAGTCCCTCCGCATCGAGCTGGCCGGCCTCGAGCGCCAGCAGGCCCAGCTCCTCGAGCGCTACATGGACCAGCACCCGGAGGTGGTGAAGGTCCGCAACCAGATCCAGGAGACGAGGAAGAAGATCGCCGCCGAGAGCCAGCGGGTGATCCGCGCGGCGGAGAACGACTACAAGGCCTACGCGGCCCAGGAGGCGAGCGTGGCCTCGGCGCTGGAGGCGGCCAAGGCGGAGGCGCTCGACCTCTCGCGGCGGAGCGTCCAGTACGACACCGCGAAGCGCGAGGCGGAGGCGGGCAAGGAGGTCCTCAACAGCCTCCTCTCCCGCCACAAGCAGACCGACGTGGCCCAGGAGCTGAAGAACTCGAACATCCGCATCGTGGACCCGGCCAGCGTGCCGCGCGGTCCGGTCCGCCCCCGCACGACGCGGGACATCCTCTACGGGGTCTTCCTCGGCCTGGCCTTGGGGATCGGGCTCGCCTTCTTCCTGGACTACCTGGACAACACGATCAAGACCCCCGAGGACGTGCGCAAGCAGCTCGCCGCGCCGCTCTTGGCCGTGATCCCCGAGATCGCCAACCCGGCCGAGGTCATCATCAAGTCGGGGGTCGAGAGCCCGCTCGCCGACGGATATCGCCTGCTGCGCACCTCGCTCAGTTACTCGTGGCCGGAGGCCGCCTCCCGCATCCTCCTCGTGACCTCCACCTCGGCCGGGGAAGGCAAGACGGTGACCTCGGTCAACCTCGCCCTCATCCTGGCCTCGCTGGGGGGCCGCGTGCTGCTGGTGGACTGCGACCTGAGGCGGCCGCAGAGTCACGTGCTGCTGAGGGGCCGGAAGTCACCCGGAGTCTCGGACCTGCTGGTGGGCCAGGCCCGACCCTCGGAGGCCATCCAGCGCCCCGCCGGCACCACGCTCAGCCTGCTCGCCTCCGGCACGCGGGCGCCCAGCCCGGCCGACCTCATGACCCTGCAGACCATGCGGGACTTCCTGGACGGCCTGCGCGGCTTCTACGACTGGATCGTCCTCGACACGCCGCCGGTGGGCCCGGTGGCCGAGGCGCTCATCCTCGCGCCGCTGACCGACGGCGTCGTGGTGGTGGTGGGGGCGGAGATGGTGCCCCGCAACGGCCTGCGCCAGACCCTGGAGCGCGTGCGGGAGACCGGGACGAGGCTGCTGGGGGTCGTGCTGAACCGCGCCCAGGTCGAGAAGCACTCCTACTACTACGGCCGCTACTACGGGCACTACTACGGTCACTACTACAGCAGCGCGCCGTCCCGTCCGGTGGCCGGCTCCAAGGTGGCGAGAATCGGGGACAAGCGCAGTGCGCGGTAGGGCCGTCCTCGCCGCCCTGGCGCTTCTCGCCGCGCTGGGCTGCGAGAAGCTGCCCGAGATCCCCAACGTCCCGCCCACGGCCTCGTTCGTCTACAGCCCGGTCAGCCCGATCAACGCCGGCCAGACGGTGGTGACCTTCATCGCCTCCGGCAGCACCGACCCCGACGGCCAGATCGTCTCCTACACGTGGAACTTCGGCGACGGCACCGCGGAGGAGAGCCGCAACACGCCCACCACCACGCACGTCTTTCCCGACACGCCCGCCACCTGCCTGGAGATCGTCTACACCGTGCTCCTCACGGTCACCGACGACAAGGGCGCCAAGGCGTCGGCCTCCCAGACCGCGCGGGTGACCGAGCTGCCGCCGCCCACCTCGGCGGCCTGCACGCGGTGACCGGCCCGGTGTGGCCGCTGCTGGCGGCCGTCCTCGTGCTGAGCGCCGCCTCGGCCGCCCCGGCCCCCGCCGCCGAGAAGGAGAAGAAGAAGCGGCCGGGCCGGTTCCGGGTCGGCCCCGTCTACCTCACGCCCAAGCTCCAGCTCAAGAACGCCGGCGTCGACACCAACGTCTTCAACCAGCGGACCGGGGAGATCCCCGACACGTCGGTGGTCCTCAGCCCGACCATGCTCGCCGCGATGCCCGTGGGCCGCCGGCTGCGCCTCACCGGCGCGGGCAACCTGGACCTCAACTACTTCCGGCGCCAGAGCAGCGAGCGCTCCACCGACTTCGGGGGGGAAGGCCGGGCCGAGGTGGACGTGGGCCCCTTCACGTTCTTCGGCGCCGGCGGCGGCGGCCAGTACCGCCAGCGCTTCACGATCGACATCGACCAGCGCGTGCTGCGCCACGAGCGGTGGGGCTCGGTCGGAGTGACGCTGGCTCCCACCCGGCGCGTGTCGGCCACGCTCTCCGGGACGAGCCGGATCTCCGAGTTCGCCAGCCTCGCCATCGCGGACGTGAACGTCAAGCAGAGCCTGGACCGCGACGAGCTGACCGGCACCGCCCAGCTCCGCTACGCCTTCAGCCGGCGCACGAGCTTCGTGGCCTCGGCCGACACGATCGAAGACCGCTTCCTGCGCCTGTCCCGCGTGACCTCGCGCCTCACGCGCTCGTACCGGTACCTGGGCGGTTTCGAGTTCGGCGCGAAGGCGATCGTGCGCGGGCGGCTGCTGGCCGGCGTCCGGGAGTTCCCGGTCTCGGGCTCCACCCCCCGCTACCGCGGCCCCAGCCTGGCGACGTCGCTGTCGTTTCCCTTCCTGCGCTACGGCCTCGTGACCGCGGTGGGCGAGCGGGACATCTACTTCGCCCTCACGCCGACGCCGCTGCGCAGCAGCCTCTTCCGCAACACCTACGTCTCCACCCGCTTCGGGGGCGAGGCGGCGGTGGGCCTGCCCTTCGCGCTCATCGGCCGGGGCAGCTTCGGCTTCGAAGAGGCCAGGTACCTGCTGCCCTATCCCGTCGGCTCCGCCTTCGCCCCCCGCGTCGATCACCTCTGGACGGGAGGGATCAGCCTCCTGCGGAGCTTCCGGGCCGGGATACGCCTGGGGGGCACCCTCCAGTGGGCGCGCCGGGTGAGCGACTTCCCGAGCTTCTCCTATCAAGGCCTCCGCTACGGGATCCAGGGCGAGCTGGTACCGTGAGGAGCGCTCGCGCTGCCGCGGGCGGCCGCTCTAGCGGAACAGCGTGCGGAAGATGAGCGTGGCGATGCCCGGCTGGCGGGCCAGCGCGACGATCACGTCGTGGTGCCAGTTGAAGCGGGCCGTCCGCTGGACCAGCTCCTGGACGTCCTCCGAGTCCATCGCCCGCACCAGCAGGTCGATCTCGGCGTCCGAGCACTTGGTGACGAACTGGCGCAGCCAGTCCGCCACCCGCAGGTCCGCCCCCAGCCGCGCCTGCCAGCGGTGCTCGTAACGGGCCAGGAAGGCGTCGTCGAGCCGGCCGGCCGCGAAGGCCTCGGCCAGCGTCTCGGCGGCCAGCGAGGCGGTGAGCAGGCTGTAGAAGATGCCGCCGCCGGTGGTGGGCTTGGTGAACCCGCCGGCGTCGCCCACGACCAGGACCCGGTCGGTGTACGTCTTCGCGATCGGCCGGAGCGGCAGCAGGCGCCGGACGATCGGCGCCCGCTCGCCCTGCACGCGCGCGCGGAGCGGCGGCCGCTCGAGGAAGGCGTCGAGATACGCTCCCGCGTCGCCCATGGCCATCACGCCGACCTTGAGCCGGTGGCGGCCCCCGCGGACGACCGGCACCGTCCACGCGAAGCCGTTCGGCGCGACCTGCCGCCCGAAGTGCAGCTCCACCACGTCGCCGGGCGTGGCATCGGCCTCGGTCTGCGCGGTGTGGATCGCCTGGCCGGGCAGGCCGAGCCCGAGCTGCCGCTGGAAGCGGTACGAGACCCCGCAGGCCAGCACGCAGGCCCTGGCCCGCACGGGCCCCGCCCCGGTGCGCAGGTCGACACCGTCGGCCGCGAGCTGGACGTCCCGCACCGCGGTCCCGGTGCGGAGCGAGGCGCCGGCATCGATCGCCCGGCGGGCCAGCCCCTGGTCGAAGGCCGCGCGGTCGATGGCCAGGATCGCGTCGCTGCCCGCGGCGGGCCAGGCGTGCCGGGCCTCGCCCCCGTTCGGCGCCACCAGGCGCGCCTGGGCGAGCCGGCCGAGGACCAGCTCGTCCGGTATGTCCGTCAGATCGGCCGTCTCCAGCGAGACGATCCCGGTGCAGTGGGTGGGCTCTCCGACCCGGGGATGATCCTCGAGGAGCAGGACGTCGAGCCCGGACCGGGCGAGGTGGGCGGCGGCGAGCAGGCCGGCCGGTCCGGCGCCGACGACGGCAACGTCGATCACCGCAGCGATTATAGGGGGCGAGGCAAGACGCGCGAGCTAGAACTTGCGCCCGCCGCGATGCTCCCACTTGCCGCGGAAGGTGATCCAGAACGACAGCGCGATGAGCCGGAGGTCCAGGCCGAAGCTCTGCTTGCGGATGTACAGGACGTCGTACTTGAACTTCTGCCGCCGCGGGATGTCGCGGTCCGCGTAGACCTGGGCGATGCCGGTCAGCCCGGGCCGGACCTGGTGGCGGGCCTCGTAGCCCTCGATCTCCTCGATCGGCACCGGCTCGCCGGTCGCGCTCCGCTCGATCTCCTGCGGCATCAGGGCCCGCGGCCCGACGAAGCTCATGTCGCCGACGAAGATGTTCCAGAGCTGCGGCAGCTCGTCGAGGGCGGTGCCGCGCAGGATACGGCCCACGCGGGTGACGCGCGGATCCACGTGGGCGGCCTGGAGGGGGCCGAAGCGCCGGTCCGCGTCGGGGACCATCGATCGGAACTTCCGGCTCTTGAAGCGCCGCCCATCCCGTCCCACGCGGTCCTGGGCGTAGAAGACCGGGCCTCCGTCGTCGAGCTTGATGGCGAGGGCGAAGAGCAGCCACAGCGGGCTCGAGAGGAGGAGGCCCGTCCCCGCGAGAAGCGCGTCGAGGAGGCGCTTGGCGGCCGGCTCCCGCCGGGGCTTCCCGGTTCTCGCCCCCGGCGGCCCGGCCACCTCCTGGTAGAGGGCCACCGTGCGCCCGACCATGCGCTCGACGGTGAACTCGCTGAGCACGCGGCGGCGGCCCTGCTCGCCGAGCCTCGTCCGCAGCGCGCGGTCGCCGAGGAGCCGGTCGAGCGCGTCGTGCAGCGCTGCCACGTCGCCGGGCGGCACGACCAGCCCGCTCTCGCCGTGGCGGTTCACCCACGGGACGCCGGTGGGGAGCTGCGTGCTCACGACCGGCTTGCCGCAGGCCATCGCCTCGAGCTGGACGATGCCGAAGGTCTCGTTGGTGCCGACCGAGGGAAGCACGAAGACGTCGCAGGCGTGATAGGCGGCCGCCATCTGAGCGTCGTCGAGCTCCTCGACGAATACCACCCGGTCCGCGAGGCCCAGCTCCCCGGCCAGGGCGCGCATCTCCTCGAGCAGCGGGCCGCGGCCGACGAGCAGCGTCGTACCGGTCAACCCGACCAGGGCGCGCAGGAGCACGTCGACGCCCTTGTAGGGAACCATGCGCCCGATGAAGAGCACGAGCGGCGTGCCATGGCGCCGGCGCAGCTCGTCGGCCTGCTGCCTGACCGCGCCGGTGGGCGTCCAGGGCGAGGGATCGATGCCGAAGGGGATCACCTCGCACTTGCCGCGGATGGCCTGCAGCTCGGGGGCCTGGGCGGCCAGGGCGGGCGAGGAGACGATCACCCGCTCGGCCCGCCGCAGGGCCAGGCGGGCCAGCGGCTGGTACATGAAGTAGTACCAGCGGTGCAGGATGAGCTGGCTGTGGAACCACACGACCAGCTTGCCGCGGGGGCGGGCCAGCAGGTACGAGGCGAAGGCCAACGGGTTCGGCTCGTGGAGGACGACCACGTCGCCGGCCAGCCGGCGCAGCCAGAGCGGGAAGGTCGGGCAGACACCGACGGTGCCGACCGAGCCGAAGCTGGCCACCCGCGTCACCGGCACGTTGCCGCAGACCTCCCGGGTTGTGCGCGGCCTCACATTGGCGACCAGCACTTCGGTATCCACCGCGCGATGCTCGTCCTCGGCCAGGACCTGGAGCATGCGCTCCATCCCGCCCCGGGCCGGCGGGTAGAACTTGCCGACGTGCAGGACGCGCAGGGCGGGCCCGCCGGCCGTGGTTAGGATGCCTTCTCGTTCGCCAACGCTGAGCCCTCCGGTGCGGCTCGAGACTAATCTCGTCGGCGTTTCTCGGTCAACTGCTCTATCATTGCGCATGCTGGGCCCGTCCCTGCACCCGGAAGGCCAACCGCAGAGCAAGCTCCCCCCGGCGCGACCGGGTTCCAGACCAGAACCAGCCCCCATGATCCACGAGGTGGCTCCACTCTGGGTCCGCCTCGCCGCTCAGACGCTTCGGATCCTACCGGCAGGACGGTATCGCGCGATCGGCTGGCTTCCCTGCCGAGGGCTTCAGCCGTTTCTGATGCGGCTGCCGTGGGATGCCGGCGGGTATTGGTTCGAGTGCGACCCTCGGGACGCAATCGCCCGCGAGGTCTGCTTTACCGGACGCTATGAACCACAAGAGACGGCCCTCGTCCGAACCATCCTGCGGCCTGGAATGAGCTTCGTCGACGTGGGGGCGAACTGGGGTTACTTCACGTTGCTGGCGGCCTGGCTCGTGGGGGAAAGGGGCCGAGTGGTCGGCCTCGAGCCGGACCCGAGGATCTTCCCGGTGCTCGAGCGGAACCTCGCCCGCAATGGGCTCACTACTGTCCTTGCGCTCCAGGTTGCCGCGAGTGCGCAGCAAGCTCGCATCCTGCTGCGGGGCTACGACGAAGGCGCTGGGAACTTCGGGCTCACGCGACAGGTGGCCCAGGCCTCGTCTGAGGGCGAGCATTTCGAAGTGGTGGGCGAGCCTCTCGATGGGCTTCTGGATCGGTTCGGTCTGTCCTCGGTCGATCTGCTAAAGGTCGACATCGAGGGAGGCGAGGGTTTCGCCCTAAAGGGTCTCAGCAAGTCACTCGCGACGCACCGGATTCACCGGTTGCTCTTGGAGCTTCATCCGCAGCAACTCTCGGAGCTCGGCGATTCTCCGACGAGGATCCTGTCGGGCCTCGAATCACTCGGCTATCGCATCTGGGTCGTGGATCATTCGCGAGAGGCAACCCGTCGCGCGGCTTACCACAAGGATGTCGATGCACGTGGTCTGCTGCACGCCTATCGTACCAGCGAGCGGTTTGGACCCTGGCCGCATGTTCTCTGCGTGGCGTGCGGCCGGGAGCCGATCGAGCGATGACGGAGCGGGCGCCGGGCGCTGGCAGCGGGCGCCCGGACATGGAGGCGGAGTCCTCGCGATGGGGACTCCCGGAATGGTTCATCGTTTCGCAGACTGCCTTCCCGGCGCTTCTCTTCATACCCGGTGCGCAGTCGCTTCGATTGCTGCTTCGGATCGCGCCCTTCGCCTTCAGCCTCGCGCTGTGGATGTGGGTTGCATTTCGGCCGCAGGAAAGCCCAATTCGACCTCACCCCGCACGCCGTTGGCTCATTCTGATCGCCGTCTATCTGGCGTTCATGGTCTTCCATCCCACGACGAACACGCTGCTGGCCGGTGCCGCTCACGCCATGCTTTATCTGTCGGTTCTGGCACCCGCTCTGTGGATGCCCGCCCTGGTCCAGGGGCCGAGACACCTGCAGCGTCTGCTGTGGATCCTCCTGATCTGCAATGGCATCAATGCCACAGTCGGGGTTCTCCAGGCCTACGACCCTGGTACGTGGCTGCCATCGGAGCTCTCACGCATCGTGCAGCAGTCCGAGTACGGTGATCAGCGCTTCTGGTACCAGGGGCCGGACGGTCAGAGCATCCTCCGCCCGCCCGGCCTGTTCGATAACCCCGGTGCGGTCGCGGGGCCTGGGGCCGTCGCCGCGATCCTGGGGCTCGCCTTCGCGCTGGAGGCGCGAAATCTGTTCCTGACGCTCGTGTGTGGTTCAATCGCGGTCGCGGGGATAGCCGCGATCCTGCTGAGCCACGTACGAACGAGCGGCGTCATCGCCGCGGGCATGCTGCTCACCTACGCCACTCTTCGGTCCCTCGGAGGCAGGCGGGGAAAGGCATTGATCTTCCTGGGGCTGGCGGTTCTTCTCGTTCCCTTCTCCTTTTCGGTGGCATTGATCATCGGAGGGGATGCGGTGCAGGAACGGTTTGCTACGCTCCTCGAAGGTAGCCCCATGGAGGTCTATTACATGACTCTCCGTGGTCCCCAGCTCGAGGATGCCTTCACCAATCTGATCTGGCAGTACCCCTTCGGCGCCGGTCTCGGGCGCTGGGGGATGATGCTCTACTACTTCGGCGACCTCGAGAGCCGGACGGCGCCTCCCCTGTGGGCTGAGTTGCAGCCCAATGCATGGATTCTGGACGGCGGAATACCTCTGCTGGTCCTTTATGCCGGCGCGCTCCTGGTTTCCACTCGGCAACAACTGAGATTCGCCATCAGCGGCGGGCCCCTCAGTTCCCATGCTGCCGCGATCCTTGCCGCCAACGCGGGAACGGTTGCGCTCATCCTCGGCTTCACCCCGTTCACCAATCAGGTGGGCTTGCAGTATTGGCTGCTTGCCGGTGCGGTGCACGGGGCGGCCCAGTCGGAGAGGGGCGCCGCTCTCCACCTCTTGGACCACCCTGCGGGCCTGCCGCGGGTGGTCGGCGCGAGGATCTGATCGGCACGCGTGGGCTGACAGGTGCGACCAGGCCAAGGGTTTTGCTTGTTGCTGGCGATTTCGTCACCTGGGGCGGAATGGACCGTGCGAACTATGAGTTGGCTTGGTATCTCGCGACGAAAGCTGGGGCCACCGTCGATCTCGTCGCTCACTCCGTGGCTTCTCCGTTGCGTGACCACCCTCTCGTTCGGTGGCATCGAGTGGCTAGGCCGCTGGGTCGACACGCGCTCGGTGGTCCGCTGCTCGCGCTGAATGGACGTCGCGTGGCCGCGCAAGTCCATCGAGAAGGAGGAAGGGTCGTCGTCAATGGGGGAAACTGCGCCTGGCCCGATGTCAACTGGGTCCATGCAGTCCATGCCGCATGGCCCAGTCGCCATCGGCACGCCTCACCGATGGTTCGCTTGCAGGCGGCTCTTTCCAAACGTGGGGCGCGGTTCGCCGAGCGGCGATCGTTGCGGATGGCGCGCTCCATCATCGCCAATTCGTGGCGGTCGCGGCAGCAACTGATCGAGCTCGTCGGCGTACCGGCCGATCGCGTTCAGACGGTCTATTGCGGCACAGACACTGAAGCGTTCAGGCCACCGTCACCGGTGGAGAAGACCGAGGCGCGCCGGCGTCTCGATCTGCCGATCGAAGGACCCGTGATCGCATTCGCGGGCGCTCTGGGATACGACCGGAACAAGGGCTTCGATGTCCTCCTGAGGGCATGGGAGCTTCTTTGCAACGATCCGGCATGGGATAGTCACTTGGCGGCAGCCGGCAACGGTTCTGAGTTATCCCTCTGGCATCGGCAGGCGAGTGCCCCGACAGTGCGCGGTCTCGTACGGATGCTCGGATTCACCCGGGAGATGCCGACGCTGATGGCTGCTGCGGATGCTTTCGTCAGCCCAACGCACTACGACGCCTATGGTCTGAGCGTGCACGAGGCGCTCTGCTCTGGGTTGCCCGCCTTTGTTACCGCCACAGCCGGCATCGCGGAACGGTACCCCTACGCGCTAGGCGATCTGCTCCTGAGCTATCCGCCAGATGCAGTTCAGGTCGCCGAGCGGCTCCGTCGCTGGCGCGCTGACATCGAGGGCCATCGGGTGCGCATAGCCGGATTCACATCGTACTTACGGCAGCGAACTTGGGGCGACATGGCCCGCGACATCGTCGACGCATTCGCGCTCACGAGTACCTAGAGCCGCGATGCGGGTGCTCCACATCTACAGCGGAAACCTCTATGGTGGGGTTGAGACGCTGCTGACCACGCTCGCCCGGCACCGAGACTCGTGTCCCGCTCTGGACCAGCACTTCGCGCTGTTCTTCACAGGGCTCCTGAGTGAGCAGCTAAGGGCCACGGGCGCAACCGTCCACTACTTGGGCCAGGTGCGGGTCAGACGTCCGTGGAGCATCTGGCGTGCTCGTCGGCGCCTATCGAATCTTCTCAGCCGATACCGCTTCGAGGCCATCATATGTCACTCGGTCTGGACACAGGCGGTCGCCGGGCCAGCAGTGCGATCGGCGGGAAAACCGCTGCTGTTCTGGCTGCACGGGCCTGCAGACGGCCGCCATTGGCTGGATCGATGGGCTCGGCTGACGCGGCCGGACCGCGCTGTCTCCACCAGCGGCTTTACTGAAAACGCATTGCCCGCCCTCTACGCGGGAGTCCCGCGCGATGTCATCTATCCGCCCGTGTCGCCGCCCGACGCTGGCGATCCCGCTCGACTACGCTCAGAGGTTCGCGCCGAGCTCGGCATCCCCTTGAATGCCGTGGTGATAATTCAGGTCAGTCGGATGGAAGGTTGGAAGGGACACCGCGTTCACCTGAGGGCGCTCAAACTCTTGGTGGATCTACCGGACTGGGTGTGTTTGCTGGCGGGAGGGGCCCAGCGAGCCGGTGAAGGCCGCTACCTCGAGGGGCTGGAGCTGATGGCGCACGACCTGGGGCTGGCAGATCGAGTGCGCTTCCTCGGTCATCGTTCAGATGTGCGACAGCTGCTCGCTGCATCCGACGTCTACTGTCAACCGAACGAGGAGCCGGAGCCCTTTGGCATAGCCCTCGTGGAGGCGCTCTGGGCGGGTCGGCCGGTCGTGACGAGCGCCTTGGGGGGAGCCGCGGAGATCGTGGACGGCTCTTGCGGCATCTTGGCGCCTCCCGGTGATGCAATTGCGGTAGCAACAGCTTTGAGGGCGCTCATCCGCGACCCAGCCCTGCGCTGCAGGTTGGGAGCCGCTGGCCCCACGAGGGCCCGTATGGTCTGCGAGCGGGGGCAGCAGCTCGTAAGGTTGCTGGGTGCCTTCGAAGCGGGGATCAGCCAGATACCGCGCAGATGAGCGACAACAGCGTACCGCTCTCACCAGAAATCGAGACGCGCGCAAGGCTCAGTCACGGCACCAGCGCGGCGGCCATCTACGCAATGGTGGGGCTGGCTCTGCGAGTCCGCCGTGGGAACGGCGGAGTCTTGCTGGACGTGGGATGCGGGTCAGGCGCCTTGAGGGAGAGCGTCGGCAAGTTGTTTGACAGCTACGTGGGGGTCGATGCTGTCCGTTACG
>Ga0066710_100001947_pt1 | contig 16113 bp, 13 predicted proteins | sample GraSoiAngelo_159_FD_79666 | JGI IMG/M metagenome (GOLD analysis project Ga0066710, IMG submission 79666) | Grasslands soil microbial communities from the Angelo Coastal Reserve, California, USA - 14_1009_16_40cm | ecosystem: Environmental > Terrestrial > Soil > Grasslands | place: USA...
CGGGCTGGTGCCGCCGGGTGCTGTGATGGCTACGGTCACCGTCCCGCTCTGCGCGCTCGCGGAGTGATTGGTGACGTCGGCCTTCACGGTCAGCGCCGAGCTGCTCATATCGGCGGCGTTGCTCTGGTTCACGTGTGAGTTGTCGAGACCCAGCGAGTTGCTGAGGTGCAGTTGCACTGGAAACTGGATGCCCGTGTTGTTGTCGGGCGGGATCTGGTTCCAGTCCACATCGTCGAGCGTGTACATCGCGGTCGGATTGTTGGGGTAGACCTCGAACGCAAGCGCGTTGTCGCCGGTGAGGACGCGGCTGGTGATGTCGAACGTGTAGCGAGTGAAGTCACCCTGCACCGTCGCCTGGGTTGCAATCTCCTGTCCGTTCAGCCAGACATCCGCCTGCCCGACGACTCCGTTGATGATCAGGGTCGCGTCCTGTCCGGCAGCCAGCGCGCCGTTGAAGTCGGTGCGGAACCACCACGGCACCGAAAAGCGCGCCACTGTCTCACGTCCGACGCTGGCCATGTAGCCGAGGCAGGTCTGCATGTTGTTGGAGAAGAAGACGTTCGGGCACTCGCCGTGCTGCAGCACTGCCTCCACCTCGGTGCCAGGCGCGCCGGCGTCATCAGGCGTGACGTTGAAGAAGGCGGAGGTGTTGAAGCCCGGCGTCGAGATGACGGCGCCGGTCTGGGTGGCGACCGAGCTGCTCTGGACCTCCCACCCGCCGGTGCCAATGGTGGTCGTGCCAACCGCCCCGGCCGCAGTCGCGATCAGGTGAGGCGTGGCTGCCAGCACGCCAGACGTGGCCAGCAAAGCGATCACGGATAGGGCGCGAATCCTTGAACTAGCCATCTCGCTATCCCCCGCAGCGCCCCGGCAGCCGGCCGAGGCCTAACCCCGACGCCAGTTAGTTAGTAAAGTTCCCATACCATCTGCCTGGCGTCAAGACCCAATTTCGGGGCCACAAGGCAGGCCGGGGCCCTATGCTCGGGCGGCCTGTGGAACGCTTCGGACGGACCGAAAAGGCATCTTTGACTCGGTCGCGAAGCGCGGCTACCGGACTGCGGCGAACACTCCGTTCGTGGTTTTTGTGGTGACCCTCGCGGCGCTCTCCCCCGCCCGCTGGGGCAAATGGTCCCTTGAGGTCGATCCCACGTGAGCTCCCAGGCGGAGTCCGCCCTCGGACGGCTGATCGCATTCAGCGATGGCATCTTCGCGGTCGCCATCACCCTGCTAGTGCTGTCGATCGCCGTGCCAGACCTGGGGAACAACCAGACGAACGCCAACCTTCAAGGGCGCCTGCTGGATTCCATCCCCAGCATCTTCAGCTTCGTCATCAGCTTCGTTGTGGTTGGCATCTTCTGGCTCAGCCACCATCGCCTGTTCCAGCTCATCCGTGAGTACGACCGGCCCACCCTCTACGCGAACCTGTTCTTCCTGATGACGATCTGCTTTGTCCCCTTCCCCACCGCGATCCTCACGCGCTACGGGCAGCTGACGACCGCCGTCGTCTTCTACTCAGTGAGCATGGCGTTCGGCGGGCTCACCCTGGCGCTGCTATGGTGGCTCGCGGCCATCCGGCCGGCCCACCGCAAGCCTCAGCGGCGCATGGGCGCGTACTTCGCGCTCAGAGCCATCGGGATGGCGCTGGTCTTCCTGGTTTCGGTGCCGGTGGCCCTGGCGAGCGTCACCGCAGCCAGGTATGCATGGCTTGCCATCTTCCCGGTCTACCTGGTGCTCGGGCGGATCTTCGCGCGTGACATCCGGGGTGAGCTTCGCCCAGGCATCTGATCGCCAACCCTGGTAGGTTGAAGGTGGCTGCTCAGGGGTTTCCTTCTTGGAAGCCCGACCAATTTTCGCGCGGGGGTGTGTAGATGAATAGGTTGCGCAGGGGCGTGTTTGTGCTGGCCGCCACCGGCTCTCTGGTGGTGGTCGCAGTGTCCGGCTCGCCGGCCGTGATGGGAGCGGCGCCGCCGCGATACGCAGTGGCCAACGTCGGACCGTACGGCGGCGAGCCCTCGATCGTCTCCGACCATTTGGGCCGCCTTTATGACACCACGCCGAGCGGCGGGACCATCACGTATAGGTCCGTAGATCACGGGGCCACGTGGACTCCTACCGCCATCGCCGATCCGAGCAGCGGCGACGACTGCCTCGCCACCGACCAGGAGAACTCGGTCTACCTCTGCAACCTCGCCGGCAGCGAGGGTGCGGCGCCGCTGCAGGCAGACGTCTGGAAGTCGACCAACCTTGGCGCGTCGTGGTCTCATGGCTCGGCTTTCATCCCCCAATGCGGGAGCACGAGCTGCTCCCCGTTCGGAGTCGACCGCGACTGGGTGGCGGCATCGATCCCTCAGGGCGGCCACACCAACACCGCCGAGGTCGTGCTGATGTACCACGACTTCTACGGGCCCAGCCAGATCTGGGTGAACATCTCGCAGGACGGCGGCGCCACCTTCGGCCCGCCGCAGGAGGTGCTCGCCAGCCCGAATGTGACTCCGGGCGCAGTAACAGGAACGCTGGTCGCCCAGGGCTACACGTTCTGCAACACGGTTCCGGCTGGCGTCGCCATCGTGCCGCCCGGTCTTCCCCACGCCGGACGCATCTTCGTGGCGTGGATCGCCGCCGACCTGGCCCAGAACGCCACCGGCTGCAACGCCTCGATGCTGCAGTCGTTCCATACCGTCTGGATCTCGTACTCAGACGACCGCGGCGCGCACTGGACACCGCAGCAGGCGTGGGACGCCGGCTTCGGACACGACACCTCCACCCCGTTCGTCGCCTTCACGCTCGACGACCGGGGCAACCCTTACTTCGGCCTAACGGTCAACGCCAGCTCAAACCCGGTCACCTGCTCGGCCGAGTCGACCGCCGGCACTGTGCAGTCCGACACCTCGTGCGAGTACGACATGTACGTCATCTGGTCACAGAACGGCGGAGCCACATGGGATGGCGGCGGCGGATTGATCCCCGGAAGCGCCGCCCAGGCATACCGCGTCAACAGTGATCGGGGCACGCATTTCTTCCCCGCGATCGCGGCCGGCGATCCAGGGCAGGTGGACGTCGCCTACCTGAGGACGCCAGAGATCCTTCCCACCGATCCGTTCGGCAAGGCGGATCCGGGCGGATGCGCCGGTCCCGGCACCGGCGGCAACCCGCCCACCTATCCGCCGGCCTGCCAGTGGAACCTGTTCGCAGCGCAGTCGCTCAACCTCACGTCCAGCCCGAGCAAGGCTTCATGGTCGGCGACGCAGATCACCACCACTCCGATGCACATCGGGGACATCTGCAACCTGGGCATCTTCTGCGTAGCGCCGAGCTCCAATCGCAACCTGCTCGACTTCATCATGGAGGCGGTTGACCCGTCAGGCTGCGCACACATCGCCTACGCGGACGACAACACCGTGAACAAGCTCCGCGCGGCGAACCAGACCTCCGGCTGCTTCAAGATGCGGTTCTAGAATTCGGCGGAGTGCATCAGCTCCGCATCTACACGATCAAGCAAGGCGAGATGGCGGCGTGGATCAGCGAGTGGAAGTCGCTGATCGCGCCGCTCCGCCGGAAGTTCGGCTTCGAGGTCGTGGGGGCCTGGACGGTGGACGAGGAACGGTTCATCTGGATGCTTCACTACGACGGTCCGAAGTCCTGGGAAGAGGTCGACGCCGAGTACTACAACTCGGAGGAACGCAAGGCGATCGACCCCGACCCCGCGCGTCACATCGAGAAGAGCGAGCACTTCCTGATGCGGGAGGTCCGGGCCTAGCTCACAATCCGCCCGTGCGCCGGAATGCGGAGGTCGCGGTCTGGTGGGATGACGCTCGAAAGAGGCGACTACCGCTCGTCTGTGTATTCAGCGGTGAGCCGGCGAGCGACTTCAGGCAGTTTGGCGAGTTGTCGATCCCGGCGATGGCGTGGCTGATCCTTCTGTTGCTGCCGCTGTGGGCGCTGGGTGGGTTGCCTGGAGGGGGTTTCCTGTCGATTCAACTGCCGGTATCAGAGGATTGGCGCCGGCGCCTTCGGGTCACGTCAGGCCTTGCGCTGGCGACGATGCCTCCCACGGTGATCCTCGTGGTTGCCGCCTTCAGCGACTGGTTCGGATTGAGCATTCTGTTCTGGGTAATCGGGGCAGCCTTTTTTGGGACGTCAATGGGCCTTACCCTGTGGCGCGAGTCATGGCAGCCTCGATACAGCGAGCGGTTCAAGGATGAGCATGGCGCCAAGTACATCGTCCTGAGAGGCGTGCATCCGCTGTTCGCAGAGGCCGTCGAAAGGAAATACCGGGAAGACTAGTCCCAGGTCGCGAGCTGCTCGCGCATTCCCCTGGTGCCTGACAGGTAGCGCTCGCGGCCCAAAGCGAGAGCGGTTGCAACTATCAGCAGCACCAGCGCGACCGCGCCAAAGGCGACGAACAGGTAGCCCGCCTGGGCGATCAGCAGCAGCGCGCGCAGGGACGCCAGCGCCAGCGCAGCGCCTCCGCCGGCTAGCAGCACCCGGCTCCGCAGCGCGACTCCCGCTCCCACCGTCAAAGCGCCTTCAATCAACAGCACCACCAGCCACCACACATCGCCTTCGACCGTCAGCACAACCGCCCATCCCATCGCGAGCCCGAGGCCGGCGGCGACCAGCAGCCTGCGAATCCAGACGTCGACCTTGAATGCCCCCTCCCGGCGGAGGCTGATGCCGGCGGCAACGAATCCAGCGCCAGGTCCGACCAGCTCCCAGGAATCGAGGCCCACGTAGCGCGCGACGAAGAATCCTGCGCTGCACGCAAACACGATCGCCGCGTACAGGTTGGGGCGAAACCCGTAATCACGCGCGTCAAGCCACAACACCCCCCCGGTGATGAGCAGCGCCACTGAAGCCAGCACCGCCCCGAGGCTGCCGGCACCAGTGCGATCGGGAAAATTGAAGCCCGCGATTGCAGAGACGGCCAGCAGGCCTAGCCCCAGGTAACGGTGCATGTCGATCACCTGGTGCCTGCCGAGCCACATCAAAGCAGCCCTGCCGAGGCCCCAGAACACGAGGCCAAGTCCGCCCAGCATTGCGGCGTAGAGGATGGTGTCGGCGCCGGTCGAGTAGAGCAGCGTGATGGAGCCTGCAAGCGCTGACGCCGCGGCGAATGGCAGCACCCAGCGCTCCCGCTCTTGCATCCCGGCTGTGTAGATGAGCGGTGCATAGGCGAGCAGGGCGATCCCGATCGGGTCGGCATCGTTCTGCACGGCAAGGGCCATCAACGAGCCCGACGCGAGCGTGACCGCCGCGATCTCTGTGCTCCATGCCCACCGGTTCGCGAATCGGGTCCGGATCGCAAGGCCGGCGAACCCTGCCAGCCAGGCAAGGACCGCGAATGCGACCTTCTCGGTCTCGTACTCCGACCCACGACCGAGCGCGATGAACGAGAAGTGGAGTGCTGGGCCGAGCAACAGCACCGTCGCGTATGGCAGCCACCACAGCCGGCCGCGGATGGCGGTTTGGACTGTGAGCGCGGCCAGGGCGACGAACTCGATGGCGACGATCGCAGCCGGCTCCTGCGCATACGGCCAGAAGAAAAAGACCGGGCCCGCCACCAGCATCGCGGCCATCGCATACCAGCGCTCGATGTCGTTCTTCGCGCGCAGGCTCCACTCAGCGTGAGCGGACGCCAGGGCCAGAACCATCAATCCTGCGATGCCCGCGTCAACCTTCAGCACGCCGCCCGCAAGCAGCAGACCGGTCGATGCGAAGAGTGAAGCGGCGGACCGCTCGATGGGCCGCCACCGGAGCAGCGGCCCGGCATCGCCGATCAGCGACCAGGCGAGGAAGAAAGCACCGGTCAGCACGCAGGCGGCGGCCTGCGGCCACCCGGGTAGCTGGTAGACGAATGTCATCGCGGTGCCGATGAGATCGAGCAGCAACAGCACCACCACGGCGCTGGTTTCGAACCCGACGCGATCCAAGCGTGGTCGCGCAGCGAACCAGGCGCCGGTCAGGATCACGGCTGACGCCGCCACGACTGCGCCTTGCCATGTGTCGGGCACGTAAGCGATCGATAGGCTTCCCGCGGCACCCGCCACCGACAACCAGGCCAGCCACGGAAGCTCTGATTCCTTGCGAGCGAGGGCCAGCCACCAGTAGGCGACGGCGAGAAGCGCGAAGGCGGCGAAGAGCCGCCACCAGAGCAGGTCCTCGGGTCCTGTGAAACACAGCCCGAGCGCAACGAGTGCTGTCGCGTGGACGAAGAAGCGGCGCGCCGCATTCGCAACTCTCCGCCGTGCCAGGGCTCGCGCCTGGCCGAGGCCGACATAGAAGAGCGCCAGCAGCGCATCGAACGGACCCCGCCAGCCCTGGGCGTTCAGCGCATCCACGCCGACAAACCACGCGATGGTGAAGAGGCCGCGGGCGGCGATGGCACTGAAACGAACCGCACCCATCTCGGCAGCCACTCCGAATGCCACGGACGAGATGAACAGCCCCGCGACGATCTCCCAGTGACCGGCTCCGATCTCAGCCCGGCGCAGGCCGACGGCGACAAGGATCAGCGCTCCGTAGAAGAAGTACGACGCATAGCGCCTCAGAGGGATAAGGCCGGAGCGCGTAAACGGGATGACGTAAGCGACCAGGGCAAGTCCGGTCAAAGCCCCAGCCCATGGTCCGAGGTTGCCGTCGCGCCCGGTCAGCAACAGCGCCACCGGAAGCACCCCTCGCAGCGCGCACCCCGTCAGCTCGGTTGGGCCCAGGAAGTAGTCAGCGGCATAGAGCACGAAGGCGAACCAGAGCGCCGCGGTCAGAACCCACGCCTCGCCAAGCTGGTTCTCCCAGGCCGCCAGCACGAGCCCAGCCAGGACCGCGGCGTGGAGGTGCGCGACGTGCGGCCGGTACAGGCGGCCTGCGATTCCCAGCATCTCGGGCTCGCGCTGCAGGGCGATGAGCGGGATGGCGACCGCCATCGGGAGCAAGAAATGCCCGTTGCTGACGCCAAGCGGACCTGATGCGGTGGCGGCGGCGAGGATGGCGGCTCCTTCGCCGATCCAGGCGCGCAGAGGCTGGGCCGCCAGTGCCTGCCAGGCCAGGTAGGAGAAGGCGAGCGCGGCCAGCGTTCCGGTCCACAGCCAGTCGGTTGGCGCGTAGCGGAGCGCAAGCCCGAGCGAGGCGAGCGCGGATGCGTGCGCGAACCACTGGAAGTGCGTGAACACGCGTGCCGGCAGCAGGCGCTGCCACACGGTGTAGGCAAGGGGCGCTAGCGCCACTCCGGCCGCGAGCCAGTGGTCCCCCAACACCCAACCAGACGCGCCGACAGCCGCTGCAAAGATCGCGATGCCGGCCATCTCGCCGTAAGCCCGAAGGTCGAGACGCCTCGCCAGGGTTCCGTAAACGGCCGCGCATGCAGCGGCGGTGATTGCCACCGCCTGGTAGACGGTGATCCCCTGCTCGCCGAGGGCCAGGAACGTCCAGGCGGCCACCCCCACCAGGGGCAGCAGGACAGCCGCCAGCGCGATGTAGATCTGCCCCACCGACTCGAGGCCCTTTCGCCGCCGTGCGAAATAACCGGCGACGGCGAAGACCAGGTTGAGAGCCACTACAGCACCAAGACGCACACCTCCCCCGAGGCCGGTGGTGCCATACAGCTCGAAGAGCACCGTGGCGACGACCAGCAGGAACGCGCCAAGCGCGGCGAGCATCAGCACCGAGTGCTCGGCGAAGAGGTCGCGGAAGGAGAAAGGCGGTGGGGGTGGCTGGGCGGGTTGGGCGGGCGCGATGGGCGTGGCCGGAGCGGCAGACGCGGCAGCAATTGCGGGGGCGGTCACCGCCGCGGCCTGTGGTTGCGCATGTGCTGCTGGGCCAGAGAACAGGTTCGTCCACTCGTCCAGCGCTAGAGCCCGGGCCCGAAATTCCTTCTTCAGTGTTTCGGCGACGTCTTCAGAGATCACCTTGGTCGCCGCCATCTGGCCGGCTTCCGCGATCGCCCGCTGTAGGTAGGCGTTTTCCTCGCGGACGGTGAGACTGTCGGCCGTCGCAGGGCGCCCCAAACGCAGCCGGACCAGCGACGCCACGGCGGCTGCAGGGAGCCCGAGCTCCAGATAGTCGACGGCGGCCCGGGTCGCGGTCTCGTGCAGATCCCCGGTCAGGCCCAGCCCGCGGCTCCACTCGCCCCACGTGCGGCGAGCAGTCTCGAGGGCCTCGGCCGAGTACCGGCCATGCTTGGGTTCCATCAGTCGGCAGTAGTCTGAACGGGCGCCCCCGCGCTGTCAGCGCTGGTGGTGGGGACGATCAATGGCACGCCGAGCATCCAGCCATGGCGAATGGCCTTGTTGGCGCTTCCACATGCAACCGACGCGAAGAGAAGGACCCCGGACCAGGCCGCCAAGTTGGCTTTCATGGCGCCGATTCTCCGCAGCGCTCGTATCAGAGCCAGTCTCAGAGGAGTTTCAATTTGGGTCTCAAACTTCCTCGCCGCCGTCCGCTCTCCGACTTGTGCGCGCATGATCCGGCCGAGCCGTCCAACCAGAGCTCGGAGGAATCAGAAAGCCGTGGTTGTCCAGAGATTCACACGCGAACGGATCGTGCAGGCCATCAGAGTCATCCTCATAGCCACGCTGCTCGGCGCAGTAGTAGGAACTATCAGCAGCGCGATCATTGGGATTGGGGTCCAGTACCTGGGTCCGCTCGAGGGCTACCGGCTGGGGGCGCTTGTCGGGTCGCTAATCGGAGGTGTCTACGGAGGGACGTCAGGTCTCGGCATCCGGGGTCTCATCGGTGGCGTGATCGTGGGGGCCCTGGTGGGCGCGGGGATCGGTAATGCCGCCTGGAACGCCCAGATCGCAGCTTCCGCAAACCCGGCCCAGGCGTTCGACCCGATCCGGTTCCCGGCCATGGGTTTGGACAAGATGCTCGTCATCGGTGCCGAGACCGGCGCCGTCGTCGGCGCGATCGCCGGCTCGATACCGGCCCAGCTCAGCCGCTCATGAGCGCTCGAAGGCTAGAGGAGGAGGTCGAAAGGCCCTTAGCGGCCATCACTGGTCGTCGGCCTCCAGCTCGACCATCAGCGAGCCCAGGATCACCGCGCACAGGTGATACCAGGCGGTGGTCACCACCAGGTCGACGATCTGCTCGTCCGAGAAAGCCGACTGGAGGCGGCCGAAGAGCTGGTCGTCGCACGTACGGGTCAGGGCTACCTGCCGTGCAAATTCGACCGCACACTGCTCGGGTTCGCTCAGCAGGTCGACGGGCTGACCCTGCGCAACCGCCGCTATCTTCTTCGCGGAAACCCCCTCGCGCTGAGCAGCCTGCACGTGATGAGACAGCTCATACGCCTGCTTCAGCTCCTGCGCGGTGGCCAGGATCACCAGCTCCCGAAGGCCGGGCTCGAGACTGGATTCAGAGCGCACGTACCGGGACATCTGCAGGAAAGCCGCGAGCGCGGGCGGCTGATTGGCGAGCGCCCGGTACAAATTGAGGATCGGGCGTCCCATTCGGCCAACCTCGGCGTACGCCGCGTCGGCGGCGGTCGACGCCCCAGGGTCGACATAGCGCAGCCGCGCCACGGTCAGTGAGCTTCCTGCTGCGAAACCTGGATGCCGAACACCCGCGCGGCGTTGATGTGCTCGATCTTCTCCCGGTCGTCTGCGCTCAGCTGCACGCCGTCCAAGAGGCGCGGCCCAAACGCCATCGGCCAGAACGGGTGATCCGTGCCATGCATCACGCGGTCGACCCCGAAGAAATCGCAGCAGAAGCGCACCGCCGGCGCCCATTCGCACACCGTGTCCACATAGAACTTCCGGATGTGATCGCCGGCCATGCCATTGATATCGCCGGTCGAGCCGGGGCGCGCGCGGCCGAAATGGTCGATCCTGCCCACGAAGTAAGGAATCAGGCTGCCGGCGTGAGGAACCACAAACTTGAAGTCCGGATGCCTGTCGTACAGTCCGTCGAACACGAGCCTGAGCGCCGCCGTCGTCGTGTCGAACAGAAATCCGGCGATCTCGATCATTCCATGCGTCATCACGGCGGGCGCACAGAGCGGGTAGGTCGGATGCAGCATGACCGGCGCCCGCAACTGGGCGGCGGCATCGAAGAACTGGCGCCTGGCAGGCTCGTCGAGGTGCCCCCCCGCCACGTTTGAGTAGATCATCGCCCCTTTCAGGCCCAGGTCCAACGCGCGGCGCAGCACCTGTGACGCGCGATCCGGCGCCTGCAGCGGGACGGTCGCGAGCCCGCTGAACCGAGCCGGATGACGCGCGACGATGGCGGCCGTCTCCTGGTTGGACGCATCGGCGACCTCCTCCGCCTCGCCGTCGGCAAGCCAGTCGACGCCCGGAATGGTGACGCTCAGAAGCGAGTGGTCGATGCCGGCCTTGTCCATGCCTTCGAGGATCAGATCGGGCTCAACGAAAACTGGCAGGAGGGGAGTCGTCGATCCCTGGCCGTACTCGATGTGCGACTTGCCATCCTGATGGATGATCCGCGGCGCCGCCTCGCGCTTCTCGAGCGCCCGCGCGAGTGCGCGCGGCATGTAGTGCGAGTGGACATCGATCAGCACGTCAGGACGATTGCATTCGGTCCGCGGCCAGCCTCACCGCGGTGACGATGTTCTGGTAGCCCGTGCACCGGCACAAATTGCCGGCCAGCGCGGCGCGGATGCTGGCGGGCGACGGATCCGGCTCTTCGCGCAGGAACGCCTCCATCGACATGAGTATCCCGGGCGTGCAGAACCCGCACTGCAGCGCGTGCGATTCGTGAAAAGCCTGCTGGAGCGTCGACAAGGTGTCGCCGTCGGGGGCCATGCCCTCCACCGTTGCAACTCGGTGCCCGTGCGCCTGTACTGCAAACATCAGGCAGGATCGCACCGGCCGCCCGTCCAGCTGCACGGTGCACGCACCGCAAACCCCGTGCTCGCAGCCCAGGTGGGTTCCGGTGAGACCCGCGACGTCGCGGATGAAGTCGGCAAGCAGCAGCCGCGGCTCGACCTCGCCTTCGGCCAGGCGACCGTTGATCTCGATCGAAATCTTGCGGGTCAAGGGGTCGCCTTCGCTCGCTCTGCCGCTTTGATCAACGCGCGTTGGGTCATTGTCTGCAGCAGCCGGAGGCGGTATTCGGTGCTTCCGTGAAGGTCGGCGGTAGGGCGGAGGCCCCTCGTCGCCTCGACCGCGGCGGCGCGAATCGAGGCTTGGTCGACAATGGCGCCGCGAAGCATGCTCTCGGCAGACGTTGCGCGCACCGGCGCCGGGCCCGCGGACAGCAGGGCGATCGACACCGCCTCGCAGTGGCCGCCGGCGTCGAGCTTGATCGTGACGGCCGCCCCTCCCAGGGCGAAGTCTCCATGGCGGCGGGCGTACTCAACGAATGCGGCGCCGACACCAGGTTGGGGACGAGGAACCTCGACGGCGACCACCAGCTCGTCCGGCGCCAGAGCGGTCGTGAACTCGGAGACGAAGAACTGTTCCCAGCCGATCAGCCTCGACGCTCGTTTCGCCTGGACTCGGAAGGTGGCATCGAGCGCTGCGAACGCTGCCGGAAGCTCGGCGGCGGGATCCGCATGCGCCACCGATCCGCCGACCGTGCCTCGATTGCGTATCTGGCTGTGCCCAACCCATCCGACCGCCTCGGTCAGGAGCGGCCATCCGCCGGCCACTTCCGTGGAGTGCTCCACGGCCGAGTGGCGCGTCATGGCGCCGATCACGAGCATCCCGTCATCTCCCTTGATCCCGGACAGCGAGTCGATGCGGTTGATGTCGATCAGGCGGCCCGGCCGCGCGAGCCTGAAGTTCATCAATGGCACCAGGCTCTGGCCGCCGGCGAGCAGCTTGCATTCATCCCCGTACCTGGCAAGAAGGTCCAGCGCCTCTGCGACCGTCTGCGGGTCGTCGTACTCGAACGGTGCAGGTTTCATGCGCGCGCCAGCTCCATGACACGCTGGGGATTGAGGGGCAGCTGCCGGATGTCTTGGCCCAGCGCATCCGACACGGCGTTCGCGATCGCAGCGCCGACCCCAGCCGTGCCCGCCTCGCCTGCGCCCTTCACTCCAAGCGGATTCAGCGGCGACGCCGCGTCCTCCGTGATGAGCATCTCCACGTACGGCACCTCCTCCGCGGTGGGAAGCAGGTAGTCCATGAAGCTGGCCGCCAGTGGCTGGCCTCCTGCGTCATAGGCGAACTCCTCCAGCAGGGCGCCACCGATCCCCTGCGCGAGGCCGCCCACGATCTGTCCCTGGACCAGGGTCGGGTTGATGACCCGTCCGATGTCGTAGGCCACGGCGTATCGATGCACGTGCACCGAGCCTGTTTCGGGATCGACCTCGACAGCGGCGAAGTGGACACCGTAGGGGAACCCGAGGAGCTCACATACGAACCGGTCCTCGACCTTGAGCACGCCGTCGTGAGCGCTCAGCAGCCTTTCGAGCGAGACGGCGCGCGAGGGCGCACCCGCGACCGACACGCCGCCTGAAGTCAGGATCAGATCTTCGGGCCCTGCCTCGAGCTCCTCCGCCGCCGCGTCCAGGAGCCTGCGTCTCAACTCCCTCGACGCTTGCATGACGGCTGCGCCTCCCAGCATCGAGGCGCGGCTGCCAAAGGCTCCCATTCCCTCAGGGATGATCCCAGTATCGCCGTGCACCACCTTCACGCGTTCGTAGGGCAGGCCAAGGTGGCTGGCGCATACCTGCGCGAGGACTGTCTCCACACCCTGGCCGACAGAAGCAGTGCCCGTGAACACGAGCACGTCGCCGCTGCTGTTCAGCTCTACCCGCGCGTACTCGCGCTCCGCGGGACCCGCCTTCTCGACAAAGTACGCAGTACCAAGGCCGCGGAGGAGACCGCCGGCCGGGGCCTCGTGGCGCCAACGCTTCAGACCTTCGTAGTCGAAGCTCGCCATCGCCTTCTCCAGCAGCAGCTCGTAGTCGCCGCTGTCATAGACGACGGGATGCTCGTCGAACAGCGTTCCCGTGTCGAACGGAAAGCTTGTCTTCGAGAGCAGGTTGCGGCGCCGGATCTCCAGCGGATCCAGGCCCAAGCGCCTGGCGGCCATGTCGACCAGGCGCTCGCGGACGAAGTTGACCTCGAAGCGTCCGGGCGATCTGTAGGTGCCTGCCGGCGTCTTGTTGGTGACCACGCTGCGGTACTCGCCGTGATATGCAGGCCACCGATACGGGCCCGGCAGCATGGAGATGCTGAGCCCCGGAACGGTCATGCCGTGGGTGCGCACGTAGGCTCCGGTGTTGTTGATGAAGCTGTCTTTGAGTCCGAGAAAGGTGCCGTCCTTCTTGAGTGCCAGCGCGGCGCGGTGCACCTGCTCCCGCGAATGGTTGGTGGCGCGCAGGTTTTCCTCGCGGTCCTCGGCCCAAGCGACCGGCCTGCCAGTGCGGATGGCCGCCAGTGGGATGAGGTAATCCTCCGGGTAGAACTCCCCTCGCGCGCCAAAACCGCCACCCACATGGAGCTCCACCAGCCGCACCCGGCGCTCGTCACTCCAACCCAGCATGTGCAACAGGATCTTCTTGTTGACGTGGGGGATCTTGGCCGCGCCCCAAACCGTGACGGTCTCCGTCGTCTGGTCGTACTCCGCCAGCAGCCCGCGCGTCTCGAGCGGCACTGCCGCGTGGCGCTGGATGCGAAACTCATCCTCGACCACCAGGTCCGCTTGGCTGAAAGCCTCTTCGATGTCGCCCAGGTTCAGCTCCAGCCGACCCGCCACGTTGGTTCCGGTTTCCGGCTGCAAAAGGGGCGCGCCGGCGGCCACGGCTTCGTCAGGATCGAGCACCACCTCGAGCGGCTCGTAGTCGATGTGCAGCCGCTCGGCCGCATCCTCGGCTCGATAGCGAGAGTCGGCAATCACCACCGCAACCGGCTCTCCCGAGTAGCGCGCGACCCCGTCCGCGAGCGGCCTCTGGAGGTAGCGGTTGGCGCCCTCATCCTTGAACATCCGGGTCGGAATCGGCCGGCCACGGTCGGGCAGGTCCGCGGCGGTGATGACGTCGATCACGCCCGGCGCCGACTGGACCTCTCCACTGTCTATGCGCGTGAAACGTGCGTGGGCAAACGGGCTGCGCACCACAAAGGCATGGACCATCCCCGGCCGCTTGAAGTCGGCAACGAACGTTCCCTCTCCCCTGAGCAGTGGCCAGTCCTCTTTACGCAGCGGCGAAGAGCCGATGCCGTTAAGGTCCACGTGACCGATGGTAGCGGTGGTCCCCCTCACCGCCCGTCGCCGCCGCGATAGAGGCGGAAGCGCACGAAACTGTCGTTGACATGGATGAGACTGAATCCAAGCGTGATGCCGGTCCCTGAGTAGTGCGTCTCTTTGAGCAGGAGGTAGGCCTGTTTCGACTTGAGGCCCAGGCGCCTCACCACGTCCGCTGTGGCGGCGGCCGGCACGAGCTCCACCAGTGCGTGATCGACCGGGCCTCCCAGCAGGAGCCCGCCCATGTCGAATGGCGACTGGGCCAGCTGAAGGTCGCTCGGCGTCTCCGCGAAAAGGCCGGCTCCGATGTAGTTGATCGCCCAGATGGCAGGCTTGCCGCTGGCCACGAACAGACGGCTGATCTCGTAGATGGGCGAGCCACCCGGCAGATCCAACGCCACCTGCACCTCGCTGGGGGGGACAGTTGTCAACCTTGAGGTGGTGATGACATCCACCGCGTAGCCCTGCTCCTCGAGCAGCCTGGAGAATCCGATCAGTCGCTGGAGGGCAACCATCGAAGGGCTGAGACGGCCGTGCACCTGCGTGCCGCGGCGCGGGCTCCGGGTCAGAACGCCGTGCTGCTGCAACGACTGAAGGGCGGAGCGAACCGTCGTGCGGCTCACTCCCAGCATGTCCGCCAGCTCGTTCTCCGGTGGCAGCCGGCTGTCCTCGAAGCGGCGCTCGAGAATTGAGTGCAGGATCGCTTCGCGGGCTTTATGGGCGAGGGATGCGCCGCCCACGGAATCTACGCTCTTTTCGCGACGGAGCACGCGCTTGCCGATGGTGGTGATTTGTATTACTAATTGTTGGGGCTGTCAAGGTTGCACCGATTGGAGGGGGGATGACGTCCGGCGCTGACGGATCGATAGGCACGAGCATGCCCCGCCTGGAGGACGGCCCGCTGCTGCGCGGGACGGCACGCTTCATCGACGACCTCAAGCCAGAAGGCCACCTGCACGTCGCATTCCTGCGCAGTCCGCTCGCTCACGCACACCTCAAGAGCATCGACCTTGGGGGCGCTCGTCGGGCGCCGGGCGTCATCGCGGCCTTCAGCGCCGCCGACCTCGAAGGTTCGTGCGAACCGATGAGGGTGCACCTGACAACGCCCGGGGTAGTAGTGCCCGAGTGGCCAGTGCTCGCCAGGGACCGGCTGCGGTACGTGGGAGAAGGCATTGCGGCCGTAGCTGCCCGCAGCCGCTATCAGGCGGAGGACGCGGTCGAGCGGATCGAGGTCGAATACGACCCACTCCCCGCTGTGAGCACGTTCGAGGATGCGATGGCCCCAGGGACCCAGCTTGTGCATGACGCCGTGCCGCGGAACCAGTATCACTTTGGACATTTCGCGGTGGGCGACCTGGAGGCGGCTTTCGCGAATGCGGTCGCTGTCGTCGAGGGCGAGGTGCGTCATCCACGCGTCGCCGGCGCACCTATGGAGGGTCGGGGAGTGGTCGCTTCGCCCGATGGCTCCGGCGGAGTCATGGCGTGGACCTCGACTCAGGCTCCGCACGCTGTGGGCGAGGCAATCGCGGAGTGTCTGCACCTTGCGCCCGAAAAAGTGCGCGTGATCGCGTCCGACGTCGGTGGCGGTTTTGGCGTCAAGGCTCATGTGTATGTGGAAGAGATTCTTCTGGCGTGGATGGCGAGGCGCCTCGGACAAACGGTCAAGTGGGTCGAGGACAGGTCCGAGCACCTTCAGTCCGCCAACCACGCGCGCGATCAGCTCGTCAAGTTCAGCGCAGCCGTGGGCGGGGACGGACGTGTGCTCGGTCTGCGCGCGATGGTGCTGTCCAACATCGGCGCCTACGCGATCAGGCCGCATGGGCCATTGCTCGATCCCATGACCTGCGCCGGCCTCATTCCGGGGCCCTACGACATCCGCGCCTACGAGTACGACTCCTATGCGCTGGTGACCAACCGGTGCCCGGAGGGCCCGTATCGAGGGGTGGGCATGGTCACCGCGGTGCTGGC
>Ga0066710_100001948_pt1 | contig 16112 bp, 13 predicted proteins | sample GraSoiAngelo_159_FD_79666 | JGI IMG/M metagenome (GOLD analysis project Ga0066710, IMG submission 79666) | Grasslands soil microbial communities from the Angelo Coastal Reserve, California, USA - 14_1009_16_40cm | ecosystem: Environmental > Terrestrial > Soil > Grasslands | place: USA...
GCGGCCCGCTCGTCACGGATCCGCGTTTCCCATGCCGGACATTGCTTCCCCTCTGACCTCGTCAGGCGTGGTCCTTCTGGCCGGTCCGTCGGGCCTTCGACGGGCTTCGCATGGCCGCTCCTGCGACCGCCGAAACGTAGAGCTTGCGTCGTCTACGGTCGAACCACGACAGCGCGCAGCCGTCCGCGTCGAACAACTCGCGAGCTCGGCGTGTCGCATAGCGCAGGAGCTCGTCGAGATCGGTGAAAGTCGCCAAGCGGCGATTGAGTTCGCAGAGCACTTCCAGCCGATCGGCTCCCCTCGCCATCGTTTTCTCCTCCGGTTGCATCACGCTGCGTCTCGCGCCGATGGCGCTTCCGGTGCCGGTTCGGCGGGTGGCGAGACCGCCGGTCTCGTGCTCGCGGCCATGCGCCTCAGGGTCGCCACGACCCAGTGTTCCGCGATCAGCCCTCCAACGATGACTCCGAGCGCTACGAGGACCGCGAGCATCGCGAGGATCGAGGTGGGTCCGAGCAGCGAGGCAAGGGTCATGCTCGCCGGGAGCAACTTGTCGAGGGGCACCGATCCGTTTGGGAGCATTGTTCCTTCACCACCTTTCGCCAATTGCCATGTCCGATGCGTCAGCAACCGCGGTGCCACTCGAATGAGGGACCGGAAGCCGGGCAAAGCTCGGCGGGGGCACACCCGAGGAACCGCGAGAGCGGAGATTTCCGGATGACGGCTGTCCTGGATTCCGGACCTGTGTCCGCGATCGAGGACGAGGCGGCTCAATTACGCCGCGGCACGCGGCGGCACCCACGGCGGCGGGCGGCCTCGAGGTCGTCGCGGAGCCGGTCGCGCTCGCGCTCGATCCGTTCCCTGTCCCGCCGCAAGCGCTCGTTTTCTTGCCGCAGGTGTTCGATCCCCCGCGCTTGCTCGAGTATTCGCCAACCAGCTCCTCGCGGGGCCTCTCCGCCAACCGCCACGCCACCGCCACGGGAGCAAGAAAGAATATCTCAGCCCCCGGATCTACAACGCACTGCGTCGCAAAGCTGGTACGCTAGAACCGGCAGGGTGCGGGCCAACTGAGCTGCCAGAGGAGCCCGCGGACCTCGAAGCTGCCGGACGGCACGTCCGGGCGGCGTTGCGGCGCGAGGCCGGGAACGAGCGGCTGGTGGATCACGATACAGGAATCGCCCGCCCGCACGAACGTGTCGGCGAATCCCCAGCCGAAGTAGGAGCAGACGAGCGTGCCGTCGTTTCGGCGACCCACGACCGGGAGCGCGAACGCCGCGCGCATGGCATCGAAATTCTCGAGGCGGCAAGACGCCCCCGGAAGCCAGTCCCCGGCCGCTTCGACGTCGGCTTCGAGAAGGGGTACGCCGCCCTCCCCCGTGACCAACAGCACGTGCCCGTGCCGCGAGATCGTGGCCAGCTGCTTCGCGAAACCGAAGTTTAAGTTGCCACTCCACACGGCCGGGAAATAACTTGCGTACATCCGTGGAACGTAGATATGAACGTGCCGCCCTTGCCGGTGCTTCACGAACGGAACCATCATGCCGACCTCGTGGTACCTCGCCCCGGTCGGAACGGGGAACCCGCCGATGAGGACGGCGCAGTCTGTCTGCTCCCCGAGGATGAACGCCACCGGGTGCTCCCCCGGCGTGCGCACGCTCGGAACGAGCTCAAGCTCCGCGGGCAGCAGCGCCTCGACGTCGGCGTGGGGCCAGCTCGTGAACGCGATCCACCCATCGAAGCGCGCCTGCGCGACAAAGGAGGCGTTCGCGACGCCGGCCTCGATGGTCGGGCCGGGGTGCGCGCTCCGCACGGGGAACGCGTTCATGAGAGCACCATACCATGCCGCGCACCCGCGCCGGCAACCGACCCATCGATGATCGACCCGTTGCTCATCTACGGCGCGACGGGCTACTCGGGCGCGCTCGTCACGCGCGCCGCGATCGCGCGCGGGGTCCGCCCCGTCCTCGCAGGACGCAGCGAGGCCAAGCTCGCCGCCATGGCGGAGCGGCTCGGCCTCCCCTATCGCGTGGCGCCGCTCGACGACCCCGACCGCCTCTGCGCGGTGCTCGAGGGCATCCGCGTCGTCGTCCACGGGGCCGGTCCGTTCTCCGCAACGTCGCGGCCGATGGTCGACGCCTGCCTGCGCACCGGGGCGCACTACCTCGACATCACGGGCGAGGTGGGGGTCATCGAGGCCTGCGCCGCCCGGGACGCCGAGGCGCGGGGCCGGCGGATCATGATCATGCCCGGCGCCGGCTTCGACGTCGTCCCCTCGGACTGCCTGGCAATGCACGTGGCGGCCCGCTTGCCGCGGGCGCGGCGGCTCGCATTCGGCATGAGCGGGATCGCCGTCTTCGTCACGCGCGGATCGGCGAAGACGCTCGTCGAGGCGGCCGACTTCGGCGTCGTGCGCCGCGGCGGCGCGATCACCCGCGTGCCGCTCGGCTCGCTCGAGCACCGCTTCGACTATGGCGACGGGCCGAGCCCCTCGCTGAACGTGAGCTGGGGCGACGTTGCGTCCGGCTACTACACGACCGGGGTCCCCGACATCGCGGTCTACGCGGAGACCACGCCGGTGGTGCAGGCCGTCCTCGCCTCGAGCCGCTACCTCGGCTGGATGTTCCGGCGAGCGCCGTGGCAGGCGTGGCTCAAGGCCTGTGCTGATGTGCTTCCCGAGGGCCCGACGGAAGCGGAGCGCGCCGCGCGCGGGGCGGTCATCGTCGCCGAGGCCGAGGACGAGCGTGGGAAGCGAGCGATCTCACGGCTGCGGACGCCCAATTCGTACACCTTCACGGGCACGACGGCGGCGGCGGTCGCGGATCGTGCGCTCGCCGGGACTACGAGGTCGGATTCCAGACGCCCGGACGCGTCTACGGCGGCGACTTCGTGCTCTCCCTCGGGGGCGTGTCCCGCGAGGATATCGAGTGACGGCGCCGATCAAGGTGGCGGTCGTCGGCGGCGGGTGCGCATCGATAGCGGCCGCGTTCGAGCTGACACGTCGGGAGCACGAGGGACGCTACCAGGTGACGGTTTACCAGATCGGCTGGCGGCTCGGCGGCAAGGGGGCATCGGCGCGGGGGCCGGGGGGACGCATCGAGGAGCACGGCCTCCACGTGTGGATGGGCTGGTACGAGAACGCGTTCCGGCTCGTCCGCGAGTGCTACGCCGAGCTCGGGCGCGATCCCCGGACCTGTCCGATCGCCGACTGGCGCGAAGCCTTCGCGCCCGCGCCATTCGTCGGCGTGGCCGAGCACGACGGTAACGGACGATGGAACGTCTGGAAGTCGCTCGTTCCCCCGACCGATGGGCTGCCGGGTGACCCGCCCCCCGATGGCCCGCGCTGGAGCATGCGGGACTACCTGGTGCGGACGGCCGTGCTGCTGCGCGGGCTCTTCCAGGCGCTCCAGACGGCGAGAGACGGCCCGTCGGCCTCGGACGGCGCCGGTGCGGGCGAGCCCGCGCCCGAGGCGGTGCTCGGCGGCATCGCGCGTCTCCTCGAGTACGGCGAGCTCGCAACGCTCGCCGGCCTCATCCAGGGCGCCGCGCTCCTCGAGACCGTGATGGGCTCCCTCGCCCGCTATCCCGAGAACGTCGTGCTGCGCTTCCTCGACTCGCTCGCGACTAATGCGCGAAGCCTGCTCCAGGCGCGTCTCGCGACGGAGCCGGGGCTCCGCCGGATCTGGGACGTGATCGACGTCACGCTCGCCACGCTGCGCGGTGAGGTCCGCTTCGGCATCGTGACCGACCCGCGCGGCTTCGACGCCATCGACGAGTACGACTGCCGGGAGTGGCTCCTGCTGAACGGCGCCTCGGAGCGTTCGGTCGACTCGGGGTTCGTGCGTGCCCTCTACGATCTCGGCTTCTCGTACGAGGACGGCGATCCCGCGCGCCCGCGGGTGGCCGCGGGGCAGGCGGTGCGCGGCGTCGTGCGGGCCTTCTTCACGTACCGCGGCGCGTTCTTCTGGAAGATGCAGGCCGGCATGGGCGAGGTCGTGTTCGCGCCGTTCTACGAGGTGCTGCGCCGTCGGGGTGTTCGCTTCGAGTTCTTCCACCGGCTGACCAACGTCGCGCTCGGTGACGACGCCGAGTCGCCGCACGTCGCCGCGCTCGAGTTCGACGTCCAGGCCGAGATCCTAGGCGGCCGGGAGTACGAGCCACTGATCGAGGTCGGCGGTTTGCCGTGCTGGCCGGCGACGCCCGACTGGCGGCAGCTCGTCGAGGGCGTGCGGCTCGAGCAGGAGGGATGGCAGCTCGAGTCGCACTGGGAGCGGCGGAAGGCGCGCACGCGGACGCTCCGGGTGACCGACGACTTCGACCTCGTCCTCCTCGGCGTCGGCATCGGGGCGATCCCGGAGGTCTGCCGCGAGATCGTGGCGCGCGACCCGCGCTGGCGCGCGATGGTCGACCACGTGAAGACCGTGGCGACGCAGGCCTTCCAGGTGTGGCTCCGCGCGGACATGAAGGAGCTCGGCTGGCCGGACGCGCCGGTCACGCTTTCCGGCTTCGTCGAGCCGTTCGACACGTGGGCCGACATGAGCCATCTGATCCCCCGCGAGCGCTGGCCCCACGCGCCGCGGGCCCTCGCCTACTTCTGCAACGTCCTTCCGGACGCGGACGCGCCGGCCACGCAGCTCCGGCCGGTGTACGCGGCGGAGCAGCGCGCGCGTGTGCGCGCCAACGCGGTCCACTTCCTCAATCACGACGTCGTGCACCTCTGGCCGCGCGCCGCGCTCGCGCCAGGGCGTTTCCGATGGGATCTGCTCGTCGACTCCGCGGACGGCACCGCCGGCTCGGCGCCCGAGCGCGGCGAGGCGCGCTTCGCCACCCAGTTCTGGACGGCGAACGTGAATCCGAGCGACCGCTACACGCTCTCGCTGCCCGGGAGCAACGCCTATCGCATCTCGCCGCTCGACCGCACCTACGACAATCTGACGATCGCGGGCGACTGGACCGACGGCGGCTTCAATGCGGGCTGCGTCGAGGCCGCCGTGATGTCGGGGCGTCTCGCGGCCCACGCGGTCGCGGGCGCGCCGCGGCTCGAGGACATCGTGGGCTTCGACCATCCATGAGGAGGATCACCCGATGAGCACGAGGAACCGGGTCACGCGGCCGGAGCCGGAGCGCACGCATCCGATCCGCAGCTGGTCGACGCTGTTCGGGGCCGCCGAGGGCGACGCTGGGCGCACCGACGTCGTCTCGCGCTCCGTCGACCTCGCGTACCGCGTGGTCGACGAGTACATTCGCCAGGGGCAGAAGGCGGCCCAACGCCTGAGCGAGCGCTCCTACGCCCCGGAGGCCATGGCCCGGGACGTCCAGGAGCTCACGACCCGCATGGGTCAGTACGCCTCGGACTTCATGGCGCTCTGGTTCGAACTCGTGGGAATGGCGGCCACGGGCGCCGCCGGTCGGCAGGCGCCGGCGCGGGACGACGCGGTCCGGCCCGCGGCCGACCGACCGTCGCCCCGCCGCGATGACGCCGTGCCCGACGCGCTCGCCGTGCCGGCAGGCGTGCGGATCGAGGTCGCCTCCACACGGCCCGTCGAAGTCCAGCTCGACCTCCGGCCCGAGGCGGCCGGCGCTCGTCTCCTGATCCACGCCCTTCGGGCGGTCGATCCCGACAAGCCCCGCCTCACGGACGTCGTGCTCGAAGCGGCTTCGGCCAACGAGCCGGCCCGCCTCCGCATCGGGGTGCGCGACGATCAGCCGGGCGGGGTCTACACCGGGCTGCTCATCGACGAGCGGACGAGCCGGCCGGTGGGCACGTTGAGCGTCCGCATCGTGGCGGCGGCGTGAGGCGGCGATCCCGATGCCGCTCGCGACACCGGCCGATCCCGTCCCGGGACTCCTGCGCGAGTACGGCAACCTCACGCGCGTCGCCCTCTGCGACTACCTCGGCCCGCGGGCCCCGCAGCGTCATCTCTACGCGCCCGTCGCCGACTACCCGCGCCGCGGCGGACGCATGCTGCGGCCGACCCTCTGCATCGCCACCGCACGCGCCTTTGGCGCGAGCCCGGAGGAAGGGCTGCGCTCCGCGGTTGCCCTCGAGCTCTTCCACAATGCCTTTCTCGTGCACGACGACGTCGAGGACGAGAGCGACGAGCGACGCGGCCGCCCGACGCTCCACGCTCTCCACGGCGTCGCGGTGGCGGTGAACGTCGGCGATGCGCTCGCGCTCCTCGGTCTGCGGGCTCTCATCGACAACCGCCGGTCGCTCGGGCCCCGCCTCACGATGCGCGTCCTCGAGGAGGCCGAGCGCATGGCGCGCGAGTCGATCGAGGGGCAGGCGCTCGAGCTCGGGTGGCGGCGCGACAATGCAGTAGCGCTCTCGGACGCCGACTACCTCGAGATGGTCCTCAAGAAGACGTGCTGGTACACGACCATCTACCCGAGCCGGGTCGGTGCGCTGATCGGCACGGGCAGCGACCGCGACCTCGACCGCTTCATCCGCTTCGGCTTCCTTCTCGGCACGGCCTTCCAGATCCAGGACGACCTCCTGAACCTCGCCGGCGATCCGCGCCGCTACGGGAAGGAGCGCGACGGCGACATCTGGGAGGGCAAGCGGACCCTCATGCTGATAACCCTCCTCCGGCGCGCGAGCGCCGACGAGCGCGCGCGGCTCGCCGCCTTCCTCGGTGAGCCGCGGCGGGAGCGGCGGGAAACCGACGTCCGCTGGATCCGCGAGCGGATGGAGGTCCACGGCTGCCTCGAGTACGCGCGCGAGGTGGCGCACGGCCTCGCGGGCGCGGCGCATCACGAGTGCGGAGCTCTCTACGCCGGCCTACCGGATTCCCGCGACCGGCGGTTCATCGAGGCGCTACCGACCTGGGTGCTCGCGCGGACGTGAGGTGTGGCGGCTCAGAGCACGGTGATCTCGACGGCCGCGACTGGCAGTCGCGTCTCCTTGGTCCAGATGATGCCGGAGTACACCCCGCCGACGCGCTCCACGTCACGGATCCCGAAGACTCTGAGCGTTGTCCAAGGCTCGGACCGGGGCACGCGCTCGCGATGAAACTGCAGGTGCCGCGGCCCTTCGATGAGCGTGCCGCCGCCGCGGGGGCCGAGCCAGTCCAGCACCAATGTGATCTCCGGATCATCCCCTGGCTGTCCTTCGAACGCACGCATCGGGATCTTGACGTCGACTTTGGTCGCGCCCTCGTTTCGTCGTAGCTGCGCGCGATAGAGGGGGAGCCAGTCGTACCCGAGGGGCGAGTCATCCGCTCGCCCGAGGACCCACTCGCCCGCGTCGTCGATCACCCCGCGCACGAACTCCGCGTAGTCCCCGATCCACTCGCTCGGTTCGGCGGGGCCGGTGGCCGCGCGCTTTCTGATCGTCTCGGCGTAGGCGGCGACGCGCCGGAAATAGCTCTGCTGAAGGCGCAGCAGGCCGACGACGCCCGTGTCCCAGGCTGCCGAGGATCGCTTCGCGCGCGCCATCAGCCGTCCTAGCGGTCCCGCGGGAACACGAGGCGCAGGAGTTCACCCAGATCCTCCGCCATGCCCTTCGAGAGGCTGGCGTACTCGTTCATCCACGTCCCGGGACTCATCGTCCCTCGCGAGACGTGTCGTGCGGCGTTGACCGCATAATCCGCCCACCGGCCGACGGCACGCTGCTGCAGGGCCACGAGACCCTTCAGCCGGTCGGGCGCTGCCTTTCGCCGCTGTCTCTTCTTGGGCTTCGCCATCGACACTCTCCTTTCAGTGTCGCGCTTTGCGGCCGAATCTCTCCTGAAACGACGCTGCGGTGCTCTCGAGGAACATCGCCATGACGCCTGGAGACAGGAGGTTCTGCAAGGTCGACGCGAACTTGAGTGTCTTCACGGCCGTGTGGCGGGTCCATCCCTGCCGTTCCGGGATGCGCCGGACCTCGCCGTAGCCCTCGTCGACCAGGAGCTTGCCATCTTCTTCGTACATGAGGGAGTAGTCGGTCCGGGCGCGCTCCGCGTTCGCTCCGGAGCTGAAGCGCAGGTGTACTTTGAACTTTTCGAGCGAGAGCTTGTTCCAGTTGATCACGAATACCTCGTAGATTTCATCGTCCTTGATGACGCTGATCTGCCCGCCCACGTCCTTGTCCCAGAACGGCCCCAGCAACGCCCAATTCTCCGGCAGCACGATGTGCGCCACATCGCGGAGGTCGCAGGGTACCAGCACCTCCTTCTTGACGGTGAAGACGTCTCCCCGGAAGGTGACCTCGGTCGGCTGTGGGATGACGTGGCGGGCGCGCGGCGGCATCGCTGGCTCGCGCCGCTGAGCCAGCTCGTTGTAGGCCTCGACGTAGTCCCGCCGGCCGACCGCCCGCAGCCGGGCGATGGCGCGCTCCGGAGACTGCTTGCGCCGCACGGCCTTCAGGGCGAGGTCGCGGAAGTGGCGCGCGTTGTGCTCGTCGGGGACGTAGCCGGAAGCGAGCATCTGACAGATGCATCGCCGGACGGTGTCCGGGTCGAGCTCGGCCAGCTCGCGAGCGGTCTCGCCGCAGGACATCGGCCGCAGCCCGGGGGGTAGCGCCTCGCGGCCGTATCGCGCCCCGAAGAAGCGGTGGAAGGTGGTGCTCCACAGCGCGGCTCGCTCCACGGCTGCCCTATCGGGAGGGGACGGCCGCCCGAGTTCCGGGCGGGTCATTGCAGCGCGAGGCACGCGATCTCCGACTTCATCCAGTACCTGAGCGTCTGCCTCCGGTACTTCCGCAGCAGGCCCTTTGCGAACCTGACGCTCCGGGTCTGAATGATGCGGGTCCAGCCCGGATTACCCGGGTCCGCATCCGCCCTGAACCAGACGCTGCACGCCTCCACGTGGGTGTTCGACGCCATCTTGAGGTTCGCGCTTGCCTGGAGCCTATCGATCTCGACCCTCCCGGTCAGCGTCACGTGGACGCCCTTGTCACTTCCGGGCAGTCGAAGGGCGCCGGCGAAGGTGTCGGGGGCCGTTCGCTCCATGTGCGGCCAGAAGAGATCGCAGCCGCTCGGCCACCGCTCCGGCTTGACGATTGACTGGAGCTCGTCGAACTCCCGCTCGACAGACACTGTGAGCGTGCCCCGCGCGGCGGGGCCGTTGCTCCGTACCGAGAAGTCCGAGTCGCGAATGAGATTCATCCGCGGAAGAGGCGGGAAGACCGCATGCGGCGTCTGCCTGCGCAGCCGCCGCGCCTGCTCCACCTCGAGGTCGAGCACGGCGCGGAGCAGCTGCGAGAACTGCTCGGGCGGCGCCGTCTCGAGCGCGGGCAGCAGGTCCCACAGCGCGGTTCCGACGAGCACGGGTGGCATGTCCTGCTGGCCGACCTGGAGCATCTCGCCGAGTTTCTCGAGGGCCACGCCGAGGGGCTGCGCGCCGTGCGGTAAGGCGGGGCCGGTGAGGCGGAGGTAGGTGCTCCAGAGGTTTGCGTGCAACTCCTGACGCTGGATCTCTTGCAAGACGGTTCCCATGCGTGGTCGCATCATTTACTCCTCCAGCTGTCTAGCGTACGCAGGCGTACCCTACCTCGTCGGAACCCTCCGCGGCCAGAGACCCGACGGCTTCGGGTTGGTCTCGAGTGGCGATACGCGGCCCCAGCGCCTGGCGCCGTGGACGGAGCGCGGTCATCCGAGCTCGGCCAGCAGGCCCCTCGCTCGCCGGAGATCTCCCGTGTCGAAGCCTTCCGTGAACCAACTGTAGACGGCGCCGAGCAGGGCGCGCGCCTCGTCCGCTGCACCCCGATCCCGGAGCAGACGGGCGAGGCTCATGGCGGCGCGCAGCTCGAGCGACCGGGCGTTCCGCCGCCTCGCGATGTCAAGCGCTGCGCGCAGGGCGGCCTCCGCGCCGTCCCGGTCGCCCATGGCGTCGAGCAGCTCGCCTTTGAGCCGGAGGAGCTCCGACTCGTGGTGGCGGGCGAAGAGCGTCTCGCAGAGCGCGAGGCCCTGCTCGACGACACCGAGGGCGTCCGTGGGCCTCCCGGCGGCACGAAGCGCCGCGGCCTGGTAGGTGAAGTAGTAGCTGTAGCTGCAGCGGAGACCGATGCCCAGGTAGAGGTTGAGCCCCTGCTCGATCTGGGCGACCGCCTCCTCGAAGGATCCCCGTTCCACGAGCGCGGCCCCGCGCCCGCAGAGCCCACCCGCGAGCCACGGATAGAGCCGCTGCTCGGTCGACAGCGCGATGATCCGCTCGGACGTTTGCAGCGTGGCCTCCATGTCACCCCGGTCGTAAAGCAGGGTCGTCCCGAAGCCGAGCGCGATCAGGATGGAGTAGGGGTTTCCCGTCGCTTCGGCGATCGCGACCAGCTCCCGGCGCCGGGCTTCGGCCTGATCGGGATAGCCGAGATTCCAGAGGGCGCACATCTCGTAGGCGTGGCAGAAGAGACCGCCGTCCCAGCCGGACTCGCGCACGAAGCGCTGGAACTCGTCGGTTCCATAGAACTGGATTCCGACCGCCAGGTGGTCGCGCGCTGCCAGGAAGTCCCCGCGCCAGAAGGCAAGCTGACCGAGGGCCGCGCGCCCCGAGATGCACGAGACGGGATCGTCGGTCAGGTCGAGGAGGCGCTCGAACCGCGGCACCAGGGCGGCCGTCGCCTCGCGGTCGCCGCGCACGTAGGGCACCACGAAGAGGCCCGTCAGAACCCCGTGGGAGAGGTCGTCGCCGAGCCGGTCGCAGAGTGCGCGGGCCCGCGTGAAGGTTTGCTGGACTTCTTCGGTGCCCGCACCCTGGGTCGAGAACTGGACGGTTCCGAGCGTCGTCAGGAGCTCGAGCTCCAATCGCAACCGCGTCGACGACTCGCTCATGCCCTCCAGCACGGTGAGCCCGTGCTGGAGGAGCTGGAGCGCCTCGGCATATGCCGCGCGCTTGAGCGCGCGCTCGCCGGCGCGATGCCAGTATGTGACCGCCGTGACGACGTCACCGGCATTCTCGAAGTGCAGCGCGAGAAGTTCGGGCTGCTGCTCTTCGACGTCAGGAAATCGCTCCCGGAGCGTGCTGGCGACCTGCGCATGCAGGCTCCGCCGCCGCGCCCGCGTGAGCGAGTCGTACGCGGCGTCGCGCACCAACGAGTGCTTGAAGAGATAGGTCGCGGCGCGCACGCTCCGGCGCGCATAGAGGAGCCCGGCCCGTATGAGCTCGCTCACGTCTTCTCGCAGCAAAGGCTCCGACTTGCGAGCGACGCACTCCAAGAGCTCGTAGCGGAACTCGCGGCCGAGCACCGCCGCGAGCTGGACCGCCTCGCGCGCGCTCGGCGACAGCTGATCGAGACGCGCGGTGAGCAGGTCACGGAGGCTCGTGGGGATCTCGACGGCCGAAGTACCGAGCCCTCGTCGCGGGGAGGCCATGAGCACACGGGTGATCTCCTCGATGAACAGCGGTACGCCGTCGGAGTGGCGCACGACCTGCTCGAGCAACGTGTCCGTCACCGACTGACCAGCAACGAGCGCGCCGGCGATCATCTGCTCGATGTCCGGGCGGTCGAGCCGCACCAGCTGGATCAAGGACGCGTCCTCGAGCGACCAGGGGGGGCCGAACTCCGGCCGGGCGGTAAACAGGAGGCAGAGCCGGGACGCCCGCTCGCCGGGGACGCGCTGCCCGCTCTGCACCTCCTGGACGAGCTGCGTCACGAGCTCGAGCGTCGTCGGGTCCGCCCAGTGGAGGTCTTCCACCGCGAGCACGAGCGGACGCTCCTGCGCCATGCGGAGGACGAGGGACAGCACGGCGCTCAGCGTGAGCTCCTTCCGCCGGTCCGGGGTGAGCTGCAGCGGCGGATATAGCGGATCGAGCGGTATCCCGAGCAGCGCCGTGAACAGTGGCAGCGTCTCGGCGAAATCGAACCCGTGATGCGCGAGCAGCGCAGCGATCGGCTCGCGCGCCGCGAGCAGCAGGTCGACGATCGGCCGCAGCGGGCTCGCCTGGTTCTCCGCGCCACACCGGCCCTCGAGCCAGCCGTCGATCGGGACGCGGCGGCGCAACTCGCGCACGAGGCGCGACTTCCCGATGCCGGGCTCGCCCGCCAGGAGAATCGCCACGGCCCGCCCCGCCTGGGCCTGCTCCCAGGCCGCGAGCAGCCGCCGGAACTCCAGGGCGCGGCCCACCAGGGGCGTCTCGCGGACCCAGGCGACCGTCTCGAGCCCGTGGCGGCGATCCTCGCCGGTCAGGCGGAAGAGGGGGATCGGGTCCGAGTCCTCCCACGGCCGCAGCTGCCCGGACGGCTCCGCCGTGATCTCGCCGCGGAGGAGCCGCTGCGTGTCGCCGCTGACGAGCACCTCACCGGCTGCCGCGCGCTCGTCGAGCCGCGCGGCGATCTCGGGCGTCGGGCCGACGAGATCGTAGAGCCCCTGGTAGGTCGCTAGCCGGAGCTCGCGCACGACGACGACCCCGGTGTGCACGCCGATCCGAACCTCCAGGCGGAGTCCTCGCTCGCCCTCGAGGCGACCGGAGGCGCGGCCGACCTCCGCCGCGATCTGCAGCGCGGTCCGGGCGGCGCGCCGGGCGTCGTCCTCCCGAGCCCGGGGATGACCGAACACGAGCAGCACGCGATCGGCCAGGACGCTCCCCACCTGGCCGCTGGCGCGGCCCGCCAACTCGGCGAAGATCGCATGCTGCGCATGGACGAGCTCGTCGACCTCCTCGGGGTCGAGCCGCCGGCCCCCGAGCGGCGTCACGGTGAGGCGGCACGAGACGACCGTGAGCTGGCGGCGCTCGCCCTCGGGGAGCGCTTCGGGCGCGGTCGCCTCCGACCGTGCGGGAATCTCGCTGCGCTCGATCTGCGCGAGGGCCTCGAGCAGCCCTTCGGCCGTCACCGCGCGCTTATCGATGAGCTTGGCGGTGACGATCTCCAGCAGGCGCCCGAGCCGCCGCGACCGCAGCCACGAGGGGATCGCCACCGGGTCCGGACCGAGCTGCTTCAGGATCACCTCGTGACCCGACCCTCCGCCGACGGCGAGCTCGCCCGTCAGACACTCGAGGAGGATGAGACCCCAGGAATAGAGGTCGGATCGCGTCGAAGCGGGCTCGCCGCGGAGCTGCTCGGGCGCCGCGTAGCACGGGGTGCCCATCATCTCCTGCGTCGCGGTGAGGCGGGGGAGCACCCAGCCCTCCGCGTCCTGCGTGAAACCGCTGAGCCCGAAGTCGAGGACGAGCGCGTTGCGGCGCGCCCCGGTCCTGGTCACCATGATGTTCTCGGGCTTCAAGTCCCGGTGCACGACGCCCCGCGCGTGCGCGGCGCTGAGCGCATCCAGCACCTGGGCCATCAGGTGCAGGGCTTCCCCCAGGGGGAGTCTCCCCTCTGCCGCGATCACGTCGCGGAGGGTCGACCCGGGCACGTACTCGAACACCGCGTATAGCGTCCCGTCGTCGGACTGGCCGGAGTCGATCAAGCTGACGATGTTCGGATGCGAGAGGCCGGCGCAGAGCCCCATCTCGCGGCGGAAGCGCTCGACCTGGTTCGCAACGTCCGCCCCGCTGTCGGCGGGATGGACGCGCAGGACCTTGATCGCGACGTCCTGACCCGTGGAGCGCTGGCGTGCCCGGTAGACCCAGCCAAAGCGCCCGGCGCCCAGCTCGGACAGGACCTGGTACTGACCGAGAAAATCAGCGCCGATGGTCAGATCGCGGTTGAGGGCTTCCGGCATGGCTCCCCCCAGGGCAGCCGGTCGCTAGCTTGCTACAGCACTGGGCAAGATGGCAAGGACCGAGAGGATGCAGGCGGACTTCGCGGCCTGCGGCGAGGCGCCGCCACGTCAAGCGGGGGCCGAAGCCCTGGTGAGAACCTCCCTGGGGATGCTCCGGCACGCTGATCTCTGAACTTGGCCTCCGTGATCGTACTCGTCATGACGGCCTGTCCCGTCGGCGAGCTCTTCGCCGGGCCCACCCACCAAAGGGGCAGGGTGATGAGAGGAGGGATACCCTGTTTCGCGCCGGAGCCGACTCGGGTTCCGGCGCGGTGGCCTTGGCTACTGCGCAGACAAACCCCCGGGATTCCTCGATATCTCCTACACTCCGCCGTCGGAGTCGGACGCCGTTCTCTACCCCGGACGAGGACGAGGTCATCCACCCACCGGGTGAGCGCGGGGCGGGCGGGGGTCTTCCGGGCGAAGGACGCGCCCCTGCGGTCTGCCCCTGAAAGGGGCCGCCGGCCCCGAGGGCTCTACTCGTGTCTCCCGAGCCCGAATGCACGAATCAAGCTGTAGACGTGCGAGCGGGCGAGATCCAGACGCTGCGCCGCGTCCACGACATTCCAGCCGCTCTCGTCGAGCGTCTCGCGCAGGAGGCGGGCTTGGAAACGACGCGTCGCGTCCTGGAACGTGAGCGGCCGTTGGGCCTCGCTCCCCGGCTCTCCCGGCTCGGGGAAGACATGAGCATGCTCGACGCGCTCGGCGCCCTCGCCGGCGGCGCGGATGACGGCCGCCTCGACCGCGTGCGCAAGCTGGCGCACGTTGCCTGGCCACTCTGCACCCTCCAGCGCCCTCAACGCCCCCGGCGAGAAAAGGGTCCGAGGTAGATGATGACGCTGGCTCGCAGTCGTACAGAAGTGCGTCGCCAGCTCCCGGATGTCCTCACGCCGTTCCCCTAGCGACGGCATCCGAATGGGAAGGATTTCGAGACGGTAGAACAGATCCTCGCGGAAGCGCCGCGCGGCGATCGCTGCCTGGAGGTCGGTGTTGGTCGCCGCGATCACGCGCACGTCGGCCTCGACGGGCTTCGAGGCGCCGAGGGGGTAGTAGTGCCGCGATTGCAGGAGCTGGAGCAGCTTCGCCTGAGCGGGCAGCGGCAGCTCCGCCACCTCGTCGAGCACCAGCGTGCCGCGCTCCGCCGCCGCTACCTTGCCCTCGATCCGGCGCGTGGCCGTCGAGTGCGCACCGGGCAGCGCGCCGAACAGCTCGCTTTCCACGAGCGTCTCGGGTAGCGCGGCACAGTTGACCTCGACGAAAGGACCGTTCCGGCGGGGCCCGTTGTCGTGGATGATCCGGGCCAGCTGGCTCTTGCCCGTGCCCGACTCGCCTGTGAGCAGCACACCGACCTCGAGAGGCGCGACGAGCGCCGCCTGGCGGAGCGCCGCGGCGAAGGCCGCGCTTCGCCCGATCACCCCTTCGAGGCGGACCGTCCGGCGCAGGGCACGCGTGGCGTCCGCGTCGTACTGCTTGCGCCGCCGGGCGAGGAGGCGCTCCGCCAGCGGCGCCAGGTGGCGGGCGAAGAGCTCGGCGTTCGAGCGGTCTTCCTCGGAGAACGCTCCAGCCTGCTCGCGGCCCTGGAGGTAGAGCACGCCGAGCGGCGGATCGGAGCCGATCGGTGCGCACACCACCGCCTCGATGCGACCCATCCGCACGCTCTCACGCTCCCGAAAGCGCGGGTCGAGGAAGGCTGATGGGGTCACGATCGTCTGCCCCGTCGCGAGCGCGTGTGCGATGATGCCCCGGGAGATGGCGGCGCGGATACCCTCCACTTCGCCAGCGGAGAAGCCATGGGCGATGCACCACGGCCGACTACCCGCCCGATCCTCGTCGTCATGGACCTCCAGGTACCCCTGTCGGGCCCCGACGACCTCGACGACCAACGCCAGTGCCTCCCTGAGGAAGGGCTCGAGCTCGTTCTGCTCGCCCAAGTCGAGCAGCCGCCGGTAGAGGTCGCGCTCCCGGCGCGTCTGGGTCAGCTCCGCGCTCGGTGGTTGATCGGGCATTTGCAAGACTTCTAGGACATTGACAGGGCCAGGTTACCACGAGCCACCTGCTCGGCTGCAAGAGGCAAACTGGCACCACCTCGTGACGGGGAGCGAACCGGCAGCAGGCCGTTGCCCTGGACGAGTGGATGGCCGAATATGCCTTCGCCCATGGGCCTAACGCCCGAGGCCTTCTCCTACGACAGCTGGGACGCTCTCCTCAGGGAGGTCGTCACCCCGGATGGACGGGTCGACTATCCCCGGCTGGCGGAGCGGCGCGACGTACTCGGGCGCTTCATTGCCGAGCTCCGCGCGGCCAGCCCCGAGAGCGATCCGGGCCGTTTCCCGACGCCGGAGTCACGGCTCGCCTACTGGCTGAACGCCTACAACGCCTTCACCCTCGACGCGATCATCGCCGAGTACCCGATCCGCTCCGTCTGGAAGACGCGCGACGGCCAGTTCTTCCAGCGCCGACGGCACCTGGCCGGCGGCCGCGCGGTCAGCCTCGACGACA
>Ga0066710_100001949_pt1 | contig 16110 bp, 12 predicted proteins | sample GraSoiAngelo_159_FD_79666 | JGI IMG/M metagenome (GOLD analysis project Ga0066710, IMG submission 79666) | Grasslands soil microbial communities from the Angelo Coastal Reserve, California, USA - 14_1009_16_40cm | ecosystem: Environmental > Terrestrial > Soil > Grasslands | place: USA...
CTTACCTTGCTTTTCATACCTGGATTCGTTTGGGTTGTGGCTCTGCCGCGCTATGTCTCTGTGCCCTGCCGAAACGGATTCTCATCTTAGGCATTTAGGATTCGATTGAGATAGACCTGAAATCGCGGTTCGTGATAAGAATCCTCGCATTCTCTCCACGACTTTCCAGACCACGAAGTCGCTCGGAGAAAGGAGCTGAACATGAAGAATCAGAGCACTCGTCGGGAAATTCTCAAAGGTAGCCTGGCATGGGCCGGTCTGAGTGTCTTGGGTATACCGGAATGGGCGCTGCCGGCGCTGGCAGAAGGCGAGACCCTCGTGCCGTTCACCGACCTACCGGAGAATATGAACCTGACACCAGCCCCCGACCGGCGAATCATCGATATTCGCAAGATCGACGGTCCGTTCACATCAAAGGACGAGTTCTTCACGACCCAGCACTACGGCCATCCCGAAGTTGATCCAGCAACCTTTCGTCTTAAAGTCACAGGATTGGTGGAGCGGCCGAAGTCGCTCTCGCTGGCTGAGCTCCGGAAGATGGGCAGCGCGGAGCTCGTGGCCGGGTTCGAGTGCTCGGGCAATCGCCGGCCCCTCCAAGGCCTATCGGGAAACGGGCGCTGGACGGGGCTTCCGCTGAAAGAGGTTCTCGATTCTGCCGGTGTGAAGAACTCCGCGCGGGAGTTCGTCTTTTTCGGCGCCGATCACGGCGAAGAGGAAATCGAGTGGCGCACGCAGAAGTTCAAGCTGGACCAACAATTCGGCCGCAGCCTGCCGCGCGAGAAAGCGATGTCGGGAGAGCCGTTCCTCGCCTACGCGCTGAATGGCGATCCGCTCACGCGTCACCAGGGTTCCCCGCTGCGGCTCATTGTACCCGGCTGGTACGGCGTGGCCAATGTCAAGTGGCTAGCCCAGATCCACGTTCAGGAAGAACAGTATCTCGGCAAATTTCAGGCGCGCTGGTACCGCACGTTGAAGGGCGAGATGGTCGATGGGGAGATGAAGTGGAAAGAGACAGCGGTCACGCATATGCAGTTGAAGTCGTTTATCGCGCGTGTTACCCGCGACGGCAACCAGTACAAAGTGCTCGGCGTTGTGCTAAACGACGGGACACCGTTGAAATCGGTCGAGGTCCGCGTGGATCAGGACGCGTGGCAACCGGCGGCGATGGATCCGCACACCAGGCAGAAGTATTCCTGGAAGCTGTTCACCTACATCTGGAACGGCGCCACGCCAGGCGAGCATACACTCGTCTCACGTGTCACCGACATCACCGGAAAGGTGCAGCCGACGGCGGAAGATTTGGAAAACAAGAAATCGTTCCTCGAAGATAACTCGCAGTATCCGCGGAAGGTGATGATCTCGTAGCCGGTGGGCGATAATTCGGGGACAGACGTATCCCCAATTACCTCCAACCCGCATTTCTCACGGGATTGTCGACTATCCAGAGGGACCTGCCCTCGGCATAGTTGTCCAAGATCCTGAGAAATCCGGGCTAAAAGCCCTCATTGATCATTGGGGATTTATACGTCTGTCCCCGAATTCCAATTACCAGAGGTTGTAGTATCCGTCGCGTTCAGACAATTCTAATGGCCGGCCGAATAAGGCGGACAACGTGGGTGCGACTAAGATCTCCCGAGTCGGGCCGTCCGCCAGTATGCGGCCACGGTCCATCAGCACCACGCGCTGGATCTCCGGAATGAGGTCGGAAAGATGGTGGGTCACCATCACGATGCCGATGCGGGATTGCGCCAATTTTCGCAGGATCAGCCGCAATTCGTGCTGCGCGAACAGGTCCAGCGCGGCGGACGGTTCGTCCAGGATCAACGCGCGCGGATCGTGAACCAGAGCCCGCGCCAGCAACATTCGGCGCGCTTCACCCGACGACATCTCCTCAGTGAACCTTTCGGCTAGATGCGAAACCTCGAGCGTCGCCATTGCGCGCTCGGCCCGTTCCTGCATTTCCGGTGTGACTTCCTGGTGCGGCCAGATCCCGATACTGGAAAAGAATCCCGAGAGCACGATCTCGCGCCCTGAGACCGCACGCGTGCAGGTGGCCATGAGATCGCTCGATACAATTCCCAAAGTTGCGCGCAGCTCGAATATGTTCCAGCGGTCTTGACCGAAAATCCGCACCGATGAACCTTCGCGCACCAGGGGATAACACTCCCTGGTGATCGCCTTGATCAACGTGGACTTGCCGCAGCCGTTCGGCCCAAGGATGGCGACGTGCTCCCCAACGCCGATCTTTAGCGAAACATCGTTCAGGGCAAGGGTCTCGCCGCGCATGACAAAGACGTGTTCGAACTCAATCAAGGCCCGATCATCCATGGTTGAATCCTTGATCTTAACCGGCTCGAGTAGCGAATCCGGCTAATGTTTCTTTGAAGTGAAAGAGTCAGTTTGAACTGTAGCGGCGGTCTGTGACCGCCGATCGCGGGCTAAAGCCCGCGACTACGAGGTTAGCAGCCTTCGACCCGCTTGCTTAGGTGCTGCAACCGGCTAAAGTGAGACCTGCCGTGATAAGCAACGTCGAGAGCAGTGGTGAATGAGCACGTGGGAACTTCACCGTATCTTCCTTTCTAAACTCAGAGGCCCCAAGCCAAAGTTAGCGATCAGGTTATGCGTGAGCAATCAGACCGTTGCTCACTGGGATGAAGTCGTCAGCCTCGTCGGCTTCTTCAAGCATGAGTGGGATCGCCAGGTCGTAAACGGCATCGCCTTCGAGGATGGTTCTGAAGTCCTGATCAATGAGCTTGAATGTCCGGCTGCGCGGATCGTATCGAACTTTGATGTGAATCATCATGTTGTCCTCCGTTCATCCCCGACTTGCAACGCGCGTGCCATAGGCAAGTTGCTGAGCAATAGCGGTTTGGTGCGAAGGGTGTGGGGCTGGTCGCGAAATCCATCGCGAAATCGCGAAGTGACTCGCGAAGATTTCTATAGGACGCAAAGACACAAAGGCACGAAGCCACAAAGAAAGGCCGCATAAATAGTTTTCAAAGGGGCCTTTCTTTGTGGCTTCGTGCCTTTGTGTCTTTGCGTCCTATAGAACGCCGTTAGAATCGGAAATAGAATCCGACGGAAGGTTGCGCGAGGTGGGTCACTTTATCGAGGTTCAAGCTGTCGAGCGTGAAGTCGGGCACCTTGTATACGAACCCGCGATATTCTGCACGCACGCCAAAGTTGCGCGCGACATCGAAGTTGACGCCGCCTCCGTATAGGAACGCGGCTTTGGTTTGCCGTTCGGCGCCGGCGATTCCGAACTTATCGGTGGGATCAAATACTAAAGCACCGGTGCCCGCTAAAGCGTACGGACGGATCTTGGAGACATTCAATGGAAAATGCGCCACGAATGCTCCTGTGATTTCGTGAAAGTCGGCCTGTATCGACCCGCTGGCCAGTCCGAGATAGTTCTGCGTATTACGCGTGTAGCCGTAATTGCCTTCGACGCCCGCCCAACGATTGAACTGGTAAGAATATCCAAGGAGAAACCCGCCGGACTGTGTAGCGCGGTGAGACGTTGTTCCCTCAGTGCTGTCCTTCGTCACCAGAGCAGTTCCTTGAAAGCTGACTTGTGATGGAAGCTCCACCTGAGCCATAGCTGTCGTTGTGAAAACAAACAACGCGGCGATGGCCGCTAAGAATCCGCCCGTCCCCCTTTTCGAAACAATCGATCTACTCATTGTCTGAAACCTCCTTTGTTGACGACCGAACGCACTGCAAGGACTCTGCCATTTACTAAGCCGTTGAGTTTCGTGTGGAATGAAGCGAGGTGAACGGCCGCATCGCGAAAAGGTTCGCGAAATCGCGAGAGATTCGCGAAAAACAACAGGACGATGATCACGCCGGAGAAACCGAAAATGAATGCAGCCACTAACGCGTAGACTTTCAGCAAATAGAGCACAGGTTATCTCCTTCGATCACGCAAGCTCGCTTGAATGCTTTTGAGGAAGCGAAAGCTCGCATCTCCAATCAGCGCGACACCTGCGATCAACAACAACGCGAGAAGAATGACAATGGGAACCAGTTCGTAAAACATGGGCTCGACGGGGTGCAGTGCAAGGCGTGTGCCAGAAAGGTTAGGATTTTTGCGGATCGTCGCCGGAAGAGCCGCAGAGACGCTCCTGTTGAATCCAGCGGACGACGTAGGAAGGACAATTCTCGATCGCGATCTTTCTCGCCTTGGCAGAGCAGAGAAAGACCATCGCTTCGCGGTCCACAAAGGTCACGTTTGCAAGATCAAGCGCGACGTTCTGGGTCCCGGTGTTTTCCTGGGAAAGCGTACGTTCCAGTTCGCCAACGTATTCCTTAGTGAACTGGCCGCAGAGGCGCACCTTCAGAGAGGTTTCATTTTCCCGGATAGGTGTGATTTTCAGCACTGTGTTACCACTCCAACCGGCTAAGGTGCAAATCTCGGGCCACAATCATAACTATCATGAATTACCCCTGAACAGGTGTTTGTTGATCTTCAGCGCCCGAATTCTCGATTCCAGCGTCGACGCCGGTATGCCAAGACGCGCGGCCGCACCGTCTGGACCGGAGACGCGGCCGCGCGTTTCCTTCAAGAGGGCCTCGATTCGTGTCTTCTGTTGGTCTTGTGTGTTCTGGGGTTCTGAAACTGCCATTTCCGAATTTTCTTTGGATTCCTCGGGAAGCGTGCCGGTCTCCAGCCGAAACACTTCGCTGCCGGCGAGGATGACACCGCGCTCGATGACGTTCTGGAGTTCGCGGATATTCCCCGGCCATGAATAACGTTGCAGTGCATCCAATGTCCGCTTGTCGATCTGGCGAAAACGTTTTCCCATCCTGCTTGCGAAACGCGAGATGAAGTATTCCACCAGTACTGGAATGTCGTCGGAACGTTGCCGCAACGATGGAGCGTGTATCGGAAAAACATTTAATCTGTAGTAAAGGTCCATGCGAAAACGACCATCCGCGACCTCGCGTTCCAGGTTCCGGTTGGTTGCCGCAATCACCCGCACATCGGTACGGATTGTTTTGTTGCCGCCGACCCGCTCGAATTCCTTTTCCTGAAGCACTCTCAGCAAGGCAATTTGCATCTCTTGAGTCAGCTCACCGATCTCGTCAAGGAAAATGGTCCCGCCATGGGCCGTCTCGAAGCGCCCGATCCGTTGCTGCAGCGCGCCGGTGAACGCGCCCTTTTCATGTCCGAACAGTTCGCTGGCAATGAGTTCGGCCGGCAATGCGGCGCAATTGACTTTCACCAACGCCCGGCCCGAACGCGGCGACCGGCGGTGAATGGCGTGCGCAATCAGTTCCTTTCCGGTGCCAGTCTCTCCGGTGAGGAGCACCGTTGAATCCGTGGGTGCAACCTTTTCAATGGCCGTTAGCACGTTTCGAAGAGACGTCGAGGAGCCGACGATTTCCTCATAGATGGAACGCTGAACAATCTCGTCCTGCAACAGAAGATTCTCGGCCTGGAGCTGCTCTTTTAACGCCTTGATTTCTTCATAGGCCAAAGCATTCGACACGGCTATCGAGACGATTTCTGAAACATCCTGGAGCAATTGAACTTCGGTATCCTCGAACGCCCTTGTTTCAAAGGAAACGAACTCCACCGCGCCGAGCAACTCGCCGCGCCGGAGTAACGGCAGCGAGATGTAGCTTCGAACACCGTACTGCAGGAGCCTTTCGTCGGCAGGGAACCGCTTGTCACGTTGGAGGTCGGAGCAGACATAGGGCCTGAGTGAAGAAGCCATTACGCTAAGATGGTGCTCGCTGAGCCGCTGCTTGATAACCGCCATATGCGGAGGAATCTTACCGCTGGCTGCGCGCGCGACGACGCTTTCAACAGCTTCGCCTGGCTTTCGGGCAAGGCCTTCCACGTGCAAGGAATGAAGCCGGGTATACTCTCCTTCGATCACCATGACCGCAATCGCATGAAAATGAATGGTCGGCTTGAGCGCCACGATCAGCGCTTCGAGCACCTCCGCCAATTCCAGGTGACTGCTGGCGGCCTTCGCAACATCGAGAATCAGGTGGGCGCTGGATTCAATGTCGTACCGGGAGTCCAAGCTTTGCTGAGTCGAACCTTTCATCGGTTGAAGAGTACCACGTCTTGTCCTTCCACGCTCCTTGGAGCTCTCAGGACTCGTTGCAACCTGGATATCCACGTCATCTGCAGTTCGTTCCGCTACAGCCTCCCGATCAGAAGATCAGCTTGACCCCCAACTGGACCTGGCGTGAGGTCGTGCGTGTGCTCGTAATCCTGCCGTAGGTGGGATTGATGTTGCCGGTGCCTGCCACAGCACCTTGACTGAAGACCGCGCCGCTGGGCAGCGCGAAATTCGGGTGGTTTGGAACATTGAAAACTTCCGCGCGGATTTGGACCGTTTTGTCTTCGGAGAATTTCACTCCCTTCAGGAGCGCGAGGTCCAGGTTGGTCAGCCGCGGCCCGGTCAAAACATTTCTGCCGAAATTGCCGTTGAAACCGACGGCGGGCAGCGTGAAACACGATGGATCGAACCAATGCTCCACATCCGGACGGGCGGTGGGGTCGCAGCCGGCAACGTAATTGGGGCGAGCAGAGGAGCCTCTGAACGTGTTTGTGGCAATTCCAGTCGTGACATTGAATGGATTCCCACTATGTGCCAGAAACACTCCGCTGATCTGCCACCCTTCGACGAGCTGATTCCCGTGTAACGGCAACGTGTAAAGGCCGTTGAGTGAGAGGTTGTGGCGCAGGTCGTATGTGCACCGGCCTCTGTCGTCGTTCGGATTGAATGGGTTCGAGATGCTGGTCCCGCCGTCGACAAGGTAGCTGCCCGAGCCGATGTCGATGCATTTCGAGTACGTGTATGACACTTGTCCCGACCAGTTATTGCTTAGCCGCCGGTTCAACCCGAACTGCAACGCGTTGTATTTCGTCCACCCGAACATTCTGGCCGACGAGAGGTTGTCATAGGCCGGGTTGAGGCGCGGGTTATCGACGGCCGTGAGCCTGCCGTTGACGGTCTGCAACGTGGCGAACTGCAGCCCGTTTGGTGTGATGATGGGTGCGGGCGGGTTCAATTGAACCTGCTGGACCTGGTGAACGCCGTGAGACCCGACATAAGCGGCGGTCACCGCGGTGCTCGTGCCAAGCTCACGCTGGATGCTCAGGTTCCACTGCTCTACATACGGAGTGTGCAAGCCGTTTTTCATATCGACAGCAAACGTCTGGGTGGGCAAAGCCGGAGTAATGCTGGAGAACGGTTTCGGAAATGCCGGATTCAATTCGGTTGCAGTTAGAAATGGCAGCGATTGATAGTACGTGGCAGCGTAGTCACGAGGGCCGATAATCGCGTGGAAGATCCCAAAACCCGCTCGAACCGCCATCTTGTGATCGCTGAAAGGATCCCAGGCGATACCGAACCGGGGATCGACATTTGCTAGCGATGGATTGTGATCATAGATGTGGGATACCGCCTCGAAGCCCGTGCTGTACGGCGGATCGATGATGCGATGCATCTTGCTGTCGGCCTCTGTGCCATTGTTCGTCGGCGAGTACCGCAGCCCGGCATTGAGCGTGAGACTGCTCGATACCCTCCAATCGTCCTGCACGTAAAAATCGTAATGCCATTCGCGGAACCGGCGTGACGCGTCGCGTCCACTCAATACCGAGCCGCTGTATTGCAGGGGGATGCCCTGCAGGAAGAGCGTAAAGCTATTAAAGGTGAACGAGCCGTGTCCGGGAATTGGAGAAAACACATTCGAGTGAACTCTGGTCGCCCCGGCGCCGAATTTTAAGCCGTTGCTTCCCTTTGTCCAATAAACGTCGTCGCCAAAGTTATAACGGGTCTGCGAGAACTGCCATGGACCGGGCGCAGCCGAGCCGAAGCCGGTGATTCCGCCCGAAATTGCCAGACCGCCGTCCGGCAGTCCTTCGTTCGGGAACCATTGCAACTCCGGGTGCGTGATCACGTCGGACTTGCTACGCTGCCACGGCCGCGAAACGGCGAACCGCGTCTGGTTGAGCAGGGTGCTGGAAAAAGTGTGTTTCTCTTCAACCGTGAAGAACTGGTTGTTGTTCGAGTTGATTGTCGGCCACAGATCCGGAATTGGCCCTCCGCTCGGTTCAAACAATTCCGCCACGTCGCTCACGTGCCGCACAAACAGGGAGTCACCGCCGGGAAGAGCCCAGTCGAACCGGCCCAGCACGTAGTTCTCATGCGCGGTCTGTGTGGGGTTCAGCGTGACGACTCCCTGGCCGCCGCCGACAACGGTGTCAGGCATCGGCCAGAATTTGAAATAGGGCGCAACACGCGGATCGATGCCGACGTTGACGAGAGTGCCACCGGGGCCGGTCGGCAAAAACCCTCTTCGAGCATCCGCGTCGGGAACCGTGATGATTCGGGTTTCACCCAGCTTTTGTTTGAATCCTTCGTAATTCCCAAAGAAGAACATCCGGTCGCGCTGGATTGGGCCGCCTAGCGTTCCACCGTACTGGTCGCGGTGAAACGAGGGAATTGGAGCAGCCGGCCTGTCGAAAAAGTTTTTAGCGTCCATCGCGCTATCGCGCATGAACTCGTAGGCCGTGCCATGGAAGTTGTTCGTTCCCGACTTGGTGACTGCGTTCATCACCGACCCATTGCCTCCGTACTGCGCGCTGTAGGTGTTGGTCAGGAGCTGGAATTCCGCGATCGCATCAACACCCATGGAGGTGCCGACTACACCCGCACCTGATCCACGATTGAAATAGTCCTGGATGTTGGTGCCGTCCAGGACTTGCGCCTGGCCATTGGGCCGGGATCCGGAAACCGAGTACGCGGGCGCGGTTCCGTAAAATGCTCCGGCGACGATGCTCTGATAAATCGAGACGCCAGGCGCCAGCAGAAGCAACTGCTCGACATTCCGGCCATTCAGCGGCAAGGCCCGCATCTGCGATTCGTCAACCAGGTTGGACAGTTGTGCCGTCGTCGTTTCGACTTGCGGCGCCGATTGCTCCACTGTGACAGTCTCGGTCAGCGGACCTACCGGCAACGCGAAGTCCACGACAATCTCACGGCCGACCGTGACTTCGACTCCCTTGTGAATCACGGTTTGAAAACCCGGCAGCTCGGCCTTCGCTTCATACTGTCCCACACTGAGGCTGGGTACGCGGTACCGTCCGCGCTCATCGCTAAGCGTGCTCTGAGCGATGCCGGTTCCCGTGTTCGTTACCGTTACCGTTGCGCCGGGGGCGGCGGCGCCGGTCGGATCGGTCACGGCGCCCAAAATAGCCGCTGTTGTCGCCTGTCCAGCCAGAGGTATACTCGACGCGCCAGCGAGGAAAATCGTCAATGCGGTGCAGACACTGACAATACGGATTTTCGACTTGGTTGCCATCCACATCCCCCTCTTTTTCCCGTCACCCTGTACCATTCGTTATTCGGAGATGTCAAAGCTTTTTCGGCCCGCCGGCTGAACGAGGAAGAAGGGAGTTATATGCGCAATAGAGCTCTGCTCACGGCCGGGATCATGCTCGTGCTCACCATGGAAGCTCTTGGCAGCGAAGCGAGACGCCTGACGATAGGACTGAACTTCACCGGGAGCACCTCATCTGTTGACAGTTTCTTTATCCCTCCCGACACGCTGGGAGCAGTTGGTGTATCGCACATCGTTGAGCTCATCAATGGACGGTATTCGGTCTACCGCAAAAGCGATGGAGTCCGCTTGCAGACCAGTTCGCTCGACCAGTTCTGGATCAATGCCGGGGCCAGCCCCTCAGGCTTCACGGCTGACTCGAGACTTCTATATGACCCCTTCAGCCAGCGGTGGTTTGCCTCAACTGGGGATTTCAACTTCAATCCTGGAGGCGGTGACCATCTCCTGTTTGCAGTTTCAAAGTCGTCAGATCCCACATCGGGTTGGAAAGGCTTTACCATCCCGTTTAGCGGTCCAGTAGGCACCTTTATAGATTTCCCTACCTTGGGGTCCAATAGAGACGGCGTGTATCTCTATTCCAATGGAGCCGTGGTGGTCCTGCCAAAGAATGATTTGCTGGCGGCAGTGCCGACGATAGCTCATGCGACTGTCTTGAAGAGCACAGGGCTCCTCACTCCAACTGGGAGCAAGCTTCAGCCAGTGGTCGACCTGGATAATGCAGGATTACCTGAAGCACTGATGGCTGAATTTGATATACCAGGAACCGAATTCAGGCGCTCGAACATCACTGGAGCGGCCGCCTCGCCAGTTCTTGACACCTCAGACGGATTCATTTCGGTTACGCCATTTGCCGGTCTCGGCAACGTGGGTGCAGAGCAGCCAGATTCGGCAGTGACCATTAGTACGGGTTCTCTCGATTTCGTTTCGAGTGTGATTTTACGCAATGGAGTCATCTGGGGTGTACACACGATAGCTAACGAGCGTCGTGCGGCGCTCCGGTGGTTTGCGATTGATGCAAGCACCAACGCCGTTCTCCAGGAGGGACTCATTGCGGATCCGAACCAGGATGTTTACATGGGGTCCATTGCCGTCAACGAATTTAACGACGTGGTGATTGGATTCAACGAATCGAGTGCGACGCAATTCGCCAGCAGCTACGCCGTGCTGGGGACGACCACCGGCGGCGTAACGACCTTTGGCACGCCGCTGCTGCTGCGAGCCGGTGTCAGTCGTTACGAGCTCACCGGTGGCGCCATTACCGCCCGCTGGGGCGATTACAGCGCGACTGTCGTGGATCCTACGGATCCGTTCACCTTCTGGACCTTCCAGGAATGGGTGTCCGCGGAAAACACGTGGGCTACCCAGATCACCCAGCTCAAAGTCATCAATGGCGAAACGGCCCCGCCAGTGATCACCGTTTCTGCCTCAGCGGCTACACTGTGTCCGCCGAACGGCAAGATGATCCCGGTTACCGTTGCTGGGACGATCACGTCGGGATCCGGCGTCAATGCAAGCACAGCAGCCTATGCGGTGACCGATGAGTACGGACTCGTTCAGCCGAGTGGCCGCGTCACGCTGGGACCAAACGGCAGCTATTCCTTCACAATTCAGCTGCAGGCGTCGCGGAACGGAAACGACAAAGATGGGCGGCACTACACTGTTGCCGTGAGTGCTCAAGACAGTGCGGGGAAAAAGGGCACGGCGGCCACCTCCGTAACCGTCCCCCGGGATCTGGCGCACTGACAATCGCCGACAAATGGTCTCAACTGTAGGCGCGGTCTATGACCGCGCGCTTTTCCCGACAGGTGGAGCAAAACGTCGAATTTGCGACGAAAGACGCGCGGTCATAGACCGCGCCTACAGTTGTGTGCGAGTCAGGTTAGGGGGGAGCGCCAAATTAAGCTTCTGAGCTACTACGTTCACTCTAACGTTAAACCTAACACGTAGGCGCGGGCCGTCGCTACAGGACGCAGACCCCTGTTGAGATTTCCATATTTTTAGGGAACCAAATCGCGAGTTTATGCGTCTATGTAACAGGTCGTTTCTGGGAAATTTCATACTGTCAATTTTCAATTCTGCGGTTCGTATTACAGAAGGGGTGCGACTACATGAAGCTATCGAGCATCATCGCGCTCGCTATCCTGATGCTGAGCGCGTCCACTGTTATTGCACAATCAGTGCGGTTGAGAGGGACGGTGTTGGACCCCTCGGGTGCGGTGATACCTGGAGCGGGCTTGAGAGTGTTGCAAGGATCAAGAGTGGCAGGTGAAGGGAAGACGGACGGGACAGGCAACTTCTCGTTCGATTTGGCGCCCGGCGAATACCGGCTCGAGATCACGGCTCCGGATTTCAAGCCCCATCAACAGAACGTCCGGCTCACTCCGAACATGAGACCACTTTCGATTTCGATGGCGGTAGCTACGGTAAACGCTGTCGTCGACGTGGCGCCGAAAGAAGACAAGGTCAGCCTCGAAGAGGATGCGAATCTGACATCCACAACCATCGCCGGCGATGCCGTCAAAGACTTGCCGGAAGACGAAGACGCATTGATGGCGCAGCTCCAGCAACTCGCCTCGGGTGCCGGGGCGGCAGGTAGCACAGCCACTTTCGTTGTGGATGGATTCAGTAATGGCCGTGTGCCTCCTCGCGATCAGATTCAACAAATCATCATCGACACGAATGTGTTCAGTGCCGAAAGCACGGGTGGTCCTCGCATTCAGATCATTACCAAACCAGGAACGGGTCCATGGAGCGGGAACGTGAACCTGAACTTCAATGACGAATCGTTGAATGCCAGAAATCCTTACGCCACCAACAAGCCCAGCAAGCAGCAGCGGACGTTTGTCGCGTCATCCGGCGGTCCGGTCATTCCTGGTAAGCTCACACTGCGTTTCAACGCGCGAAGTCTTCAGATCGAGCAAGAAGGCACTTCCATCATTGCGGTCACGCCGAACGGTCCGGTCAGTAAAGAAGTGTTCAGTCCATTCAAGACGCAAAACTTGAATCTCAATGGCCAGCTGTTTTTGACCGAGAACAACACTTTCAATTTCGCTGGGAGCTACAACACGAACCAGTTCCTAAACCAAAACGTCGGCGGAGTCACGCTGCCGGAGCGGGCGACGAACTTCAAAGGTCACAATTGGAACTTCCAGCTCAGCGAAAGAGCGATCGTTAATCCAAGGCTCATCAGCGAAGTGCGATTCAACATGTTTCACAATCAGAATTCGCAACTGCCGGTGACTGAAGCGATCGCAATCAACGTCGTGGATGCCTTTAACAGCGGTGGCGCGCAGAACCGCACTCGCCGCAGGGGAACCAATTACAATTTTGGGAATACGGTCCGCTGGACGGTGAAACCGGCTCTGAATATCCAATTGGGCACCGAATCCATTTACAACAAGAACTATAGTTCGTCAGAAACCAACTACCTTGGTGTGTTCACGTTTTCCAGTCTCGATGACTATTTGGCCGGACAGCCGGTTACCTTCAGAAAGACGACGGGCGATCCCGTAGTCAATGTCAGCCAGCTGGAATTTGCCTCGTTCATCCAGGCAGACTGGCGAGTGAACCCAAAGCTGAATCTGGGTGCAGGTGCGCGATACCATGCACAGATGAATTTGCACGACGCCAACAATGTAGCGCCCACTTTCCAGATTGCGTATCAGCCGCGCATGGGCACGGTTCTTCGCGCGGGCGGCCGGCTTTCGTATCAGGTCTTCAACATTGGAAACATCGAAACGCTGCGGCGGCAGGACGGGATGGGCCACCAGGTGGAAACTGTTATTCTGAGTCCTTCCTATCCGGATCCGTTTCTGAGTGCAGGTTCCGGCACAAGCGGAACAAATAACGCTTCCATTCGCACGCGAGATCCAAACCTTGTGGCTCCCTACACCATCAATTCCGCAGTGACGCTCGAACAGAACCTGAAGAAAGGTTGGAGGTTCAGTACATCTTTCGACGTCACTCGCGGCATTCACCTGATTCGCACACGCAACATCAATGCGCCGTATCCCGGTACGCCGTTGCCGGCGGAACTGTTATCCCGGCTGGATTCCAGAATCCCGTCTGTGCAGACTGCAGCAAGGGAGGAAGTCGATCGGATGCGCCCCTTGTACCCGAATGTTGGGAATATGTACCAGTTCGAATCCACTGGGGAGTCGTTCTCGAAGAATGTCGGGCTTCGGCTGTATACGCCCAACAATTTCACCGTTCACGGCATTGGCATCAATGGCTTCGTTCAATACGTGCTCGGTTGGGCTTACGATAACGCGTCGGCCGTCAATCAATATGATTGGCGGTCCGAGTGGGGGCCGTCCGCGTTTGATGCGCGCCACCGGTGGATCAGCAACGTGAGCCTCAGAATGCCCATGGCGAGTACAGTCTCATTTTTTGTGTTTGCGAACTCCGGCCGTGCGTACAGCATTACGACGGGTAAGGACGACAACGGCGATCAGTCCACCAATGATCGTCCTGCCGGTGTCTCGCGCAATTCAGCAAGGGGTCCAGGCAGTTACAACGTTAATATGAGTTTCACGAAGCAGTTCTTGCTGCGAAAACCCGAGGCGCAACGATCGGCCTCCAACGGATCAAGCTCCCCAACGAATCCTGCCGTTCCTCAGATCTTCGTCGGAGGTCCAGGGGGGCCGGTGGTTATTCCTCAGGGCCCCGGTGGCCCTAACAGTCCAGGTCCGAAGATATCCTTCAACATTCAGGCGAACAACTTGCTGAACAACACTCAAAATCGCGGCTACTTCGGCGCGCTCACTTCGCCTCTGTTCGGAAAATCTACTGGCGCTGCGCCGGGCCGAACTATAATTCTCGGACTTAGTCTCGCGTTTTGAACCGATATGAGGCACGCACTGTTGACCGTTGGTATCCTATTTCTGGCAAGCCCAATCCTCGCGCAAGACATCGATCTTGGTTTAGGCGGCGATGCTAGTAGTCTTCTGAACATCCCCGCTCCAGGCGGAAATCGTGGCGCCCCCGCGCGCGGAGCAGTACCGCCGGCGCGTGGAGGGGCGGCGGCGCGCGGAACGGCAGCCAATGTCCCGCCACTAGACCGGCTCCTGCGGCTGCGCGAACTGCTCGTCAGCGCCAACGCGCCGCTCTCGAAGGACCAGGAAACAGGTCTTAACGCCCTGTTAAATGCCGAAATCCCGGCTATGCGCCAGACGCTGCAAGCCCGGATTCTGCAATTGCAGAGTGCGAGAGGCGGCGGCCCACCCGCCAACGCCAATCTCCCCAGCATGGACGAGCTCGCGCCCGAGATCATTCGTCTCAACGATCAGCTCTTGGGGAAAATGGCGACTGCCACCGGCCTCAGCCCGCAACAACAAGCATTCATCAAGAAATTGTACAGGGACCAGGTCAAATCGCGCGGCGGCTTCGATGCGATAAAACTTACGCTGGAGGATGCGGGCGCTCCATTCTCGCCGGAACAGACCGCGCAAATTCAACCCCTATTCGATGAGCAGAACCAGGCCAGGGCAGAACTCGTGAAGGACTCGCAAGGCCAACCGCCCGATAAGGGCAAGCTCGACCAGGTTCAACGCGACACACTGGCAAAGGTGTTGAAGCTCCTCACTCCGGCACAGCGCACAGCGCTGCTGGCGCCGGCCAAACCGTGAACACAAAGACGTAGCGCGGCAGAGCCGCAACCAAAATTTGAGCCGCGAATGCCGCTACAGTAGATTTCGCGCAATTCGCGGGCAAAAAACTTGCCAAAAAAACAAGAAGTTACGCATTTGTTATACAAAGAAAGGCCTCAATAAAGAATCGTTGATGCGGCCTTTCTTTGTGTCTTGGTGGCCTTTGTGTCTTTGTGTTCCACCCGAGTCGTTGAAGGCTATCAGCGGCGTTCCATGCCCTTGGCTTTAAAGGTCGGAGTAGCGGATGCGTCTGCGAGAAATTGGATCAAGGCCTTCGCGGCGTCCGCATTTTTGGCGTTGGCGCTGACGCCGGCGGCAAAGCTCACGTAGTTTTGGAACTTTGCTGGGAGTGGGCCAACAAGTTCCAGACCGCGTACGGGCAAGATTTCGCTGATGAGCGTAATGACCATTTGCGCCTTGCCCTCGGCCACGCTCGCTGTGGCCTGGTCGGCTCCCTGAGCTAGAATGATCTTGGGTTTGACATCGTTGGCGATTCCGAGACCTGCCAGCATTTTGTCGATATGAGCCCTGCTCGCGCCATCCCGAACCCAGGTCATCGACTTTGCGTTCAGCAACGTTCCCTTAATCGCTTCGGGCGTGCTGATGTCGGGTTTGGGCGCACCCTTGCGGATACCGATACCAATGCCGGAGCGGCCAAGATCGGCTCGCCCACCACCGGCGATCTTTCCCTCTTTGCTCAGGTCCTCGATGACCTCAGTCGTCAAAATGGCGACGTCGAATGCCTCGCCTGACTGTATCTTCTGTTTGGTAGACGCGGATGTGTTGATCTCCATCGCCAGCGGACGCCCGATGGTGCGCTCGGCTTGTCCGCGGAGTTCGTCCAGCACCGCCTTTACCCCGTTGGAAGCCAAGACGCGGACGGGCGGAGCCTGCGCTACAGATTCCTGAGCAAACTCGAAAATGAGCACAAGAACAATTGCCGCTACTCGAGCGGTGATGAGTCGAGTTCTCATTACATCGTTTCCTTTCGTTGAGATCGTCGCGAGTTGCTTGATTGTAGAAGCTCGGAGCCGCGGAGGACAACAGATTCTTGGACTGTAGCGGCGCCGCTTTTTTTAAGGCTGCGCGCTGTCGC
>Ga0066710_100001950_pt1 | contig 16108 bp, 20 predicted proteins | sample GraSoiAngelo_159_FD_79666 | JGI IMG/M metagenome (GOLD analysis project Ga0066710, IMG submission 79666) | Grasslands soil microbial communities from the Angelo Coastal Reserve, California, USA - 14_1009_16_40cm | ecosystem: Environmental > Terrestrial > Soil > Grasslands | place: USA...
ACCCCAACGAATCCTCTGAACCCTGGGGCCGCGGTCATCGAGTCCGCGCATCGTGCGGCGGCGTGGATCGAAGGGCTCGTCGTGCTCGCGATGCTCATCCTCGTTTGGCGGGGCTACCGGTCGTGGGGCGCCGTCCGGAACCTAACGACGTTCGCGTTCGGGCTCGTGGTCCTGCAGGCGACGCTCGGCATCGTGGCGGTGGCGACGGCGCTCAATCCCCTCGTCGTGACCGCGCATCTCGGGGTCGCGACGGGGTTCCTGGCGGTGACCGTCCTCAACGCGGCCATCATCTACCGAGGCGCCCCGCCGACGTCGGCCGCCGAGTCCGCGCCTCCTTCCGGCACGCCCCACTCCGGCTGAATCGCCGCCGACGTACGGAATCGGGAGGGACGTGGACCGGGCCGACAGAACCTTTATGTCGGCCCGCCCGGTAGTTGCCGCCGTGCGCACGCTCGCGGTGGTCGCACTCCTCGTCCTTGTCTCGCTCGCGATCCCACGCGGCTCGGCCCCGCCCGCGCCGCGGCTGAGCCACCTTGAGGTGTGGTCGGGGACCCTCGTGCCGACGACGAACGCGTCCCGGGCGCTCGACTTCGACGGTGCTCCTCTCGAGAAGGGGTGGGTCTTCCTCCTCGAGGCGCAAGTTCAGGGAGGGAGCGTCAGCGCGGTCCTGATGATCGGCAGCAACACCGCCAAGGCGTGGACGATCCCCGTCTCGAGTCGCTGGTACGACACGATGCTGTTGCCCGACACGGGCGTGTACAACCTGACCTTGACGAATCCTGGGATGACGGACGTGTCGTTCTCGATCTACTTCGACCAGTCGTGCAACTGTGCCGGCAAGGCGTTCCCGGCGACGATGACCGCCGGGCTCCTGATCTTCAACGTCGACGTCCAGACGCCCAGCGTCGTGCCGGTCGAGTTCAACAAGCCCGCGGCGTTCACGGTCCGCGTGACCGCGGCCCTCCTCGCGCAAGGGGGCGGCCGATGGCCCGGGGATTTCACGAAACTCGCGGAATCCGGAACGGCGGTGCGCCGTCAAGCGGACCCGACTTTGCCGCCCGTGTGGCTCTACGAGCTCAATGTGTCCATCACGCAGCCGGCGCGCGTCTATTACTTCGTCCAAGCGCTAACTTTCATTCCCGCCAACAATACCGACGAAGGTGCGAGGACGGTCGCGCCGTTCTTCCCGACTCCAACGCCGATTCGGCCTTCGATTTCACCGTTCGTCTTCGTTGCGATCGCGGTGGTCCTGGCGGGGATTGGCGGGTTCGTCCTTTGGCGGGGGCGAAGGGGGCTCCCGGAACCGGAGGACAGGCCCTCGAAGAAGAAGGGCGGAAAGGGGAAAGGCGCTAAGGGGCGGAAGCAGGCTGCTCATCGCGCCGGCGGGCGTGATGGATCACGTAAGCGAACATCACAGGGACGCTCACGCCGATCGTGAGCGCCACCATGTCGAACAGCGGGACGCCGACCTGCGCCGACCCTGCGCCGACGACGTAGGGAGCAATCATCCCGGCGCCCTTGTGGATAATGCACCAGTATTGACTCGTCGCGTCCTGATCGAGGGTAAACGGGCCGAGAAAGATTGGCGGGTCGCCGTGCTTGATGGGAGACGTGTGAATGATGAAGTCGTATGGCGGCCCCATCTGGAAGTTGTGGTCGAACTGGCCCACGTTTACGATTTCGAAAACGACCTTCTCGCCCTTCGCGATCGTCAGAGGGTTCGTCCCGACGTTGGGCCGAATGACGAAGTTGGAAGAGCCCGGCGGGTCCTCGCCGAGGAGGATGGTGATGACGGTTCCCGCTTGGATCGTCAGATTCCCCGCCATCCCCTTCGTCCGTGCCGTTGCGTTCGAAGGGCCATAAGGGACGGGACCCGGCGAGGCCGTGTTGACCGTGAAATTCAGCCATGCGAAGCCGAAGGGCGGCATTGTCGACACGCTCGCATTCACCGGCGCATCGATTCGGAAATCGTGGGGATTCGTCGCGTTGTTCCAGACGCGGAGCGTCACGCGGTCCCCCAATTTGGCGGTGAGATTGGCGGGGTTGATCGTCCAGTTCGTCGCGGAGGGCTCGAGCAATTGTATCTCCGTGACCGAGGCGGGCGGCGGCGGAGGCCCGTAGATCTTCGGCTGCGAGCCCGGCGGGAACACGTGGACGGTCGAGCGCATGTAGGGATGACTCACGCCGCAGAATTCGGCGCACTGCACGAGATAGTTCCCCGTCGCATGCGCCTGTAACCAGAAAGGATTCATCCGTCCGGGGATCGCGTCGATCTTGATCCCGAGGTCCGGGACCGCGAAGGAATGGATGACGTCGATTGACGTGACCCTGAGCGCGACGACGATGTTCTGCTGGACCCACAGGTCGGGGCTCGTGGAATTGTCCGCATATCGGAAGGTCCACGAGAAGCGCTCACCGATGACCGTGACGGTCGTGTCCGCAGGCGGCGGCGTGTCCGTGTAGAGGAGCACGGGCCACGAGACCGCCGTGATGATGATCAGGATGATCGTGGGGACGACCGTCCACACGACCTCGAGACGCCGGTTGCCGTGGACCTCCGTCGCGGGGTTCGGAGACACACTTTGGCGGTAGCGGTACAGGAACCAGAACAGGATCCCGAACACGACGATGCCGACGAGGACGGCGAAGAACGTGATGAGCCAGAACAGGCTCTCGATCTGGTCCGTGATAGGCCCGCCATTGTAGCCGCGGGCGGAGCCTGCCGCGCACACGCCGAGCACGGTTGCGACGAGAAGGAGCGCGCCTCGGCGAGCCATTCCGCGCCTGCGAACCGAAGAGTCGGTAAATAGTTTTCCTAAATAGCGCGACGGTTCTCCGAGACCGCGAAGAGCGGCTCCCGAAAAGGGTTAAGTGGGCTCGGGGCATGCGCGCGACGGATGGCGAAGCCCCGCGAGGTCCGCGGCTGGATCGTGTACGGCATCGGCGTCGCCGTCTCGTTCCTGATGCTCGCGTTCCGCCTCTACTACGACGGGCCCGTCGTCCACACGTCGCCGTTCCTCGTCCTCTCGTGGATCGACGTGCCCCTGATCATCGGGATCTTGGCGGGGGCAACCGCCGCCCTTGGCCTGCACCAGGCCTTGTGGTTCTACCTCGTGAAGCCGGGCGGGTGGACGCTCTTCGCGGCCTCGTTCCTGATGTTCGGCGTCGCGACCCTGTTCTTCTACGCGCTCCCGGTACACCTCGCGGAGACGACGTTCTTCTTCCTCATGTTCATCGCGTCGCTCATCCTGTTCCTCTTCGTCCCTTCGCTGTCGTACGGGTCGCGCGCGTGGTTGGGGATCGGGACCGCTGGGGACGCGGGCCTTTTGGCGGCGTCGCTCTACGGGCCCCTCCAAGGAATGTCCCCTCTCACGAACATCCTCGTGCTGTCGACGATTGCCGCGGAAGGCGTGCTCCTCCTTGCGCTCCTCCGCTTACTTCAACTCGCCTTTCAGAACTCTCGGACGCCCTCGCCCGCGTAACTAGGCGCCGCCGATTGGCGGTGCGACCGCCTCTTCCTTGGGTTGCACCCGCTCGAGCACCGCCTTCGGCGACACGATGTGCCGCTTCAGGCGAAGCCGCTCCGGAGAGATGCCGATCGCGAGGCCGACGAGCTGCGGCAAGTGGAGGATCGGCAGGTCGATCCGCTGCCCCGCCGTCTTCTCCGCCTTGCCTTGGTACAGGTCGAGGTTGATGTGGCACAGCGGGCACGACGTCGCCATGAGGTCTGCGCCCTTGTCCTTCGCCTCGACCATGTTCTTCGCGTTCATCGTCATCGAGGCCTCCTCGTTGACGAACGTGATCGGGAACCCGCAGCACTTCTTCCGGCCCTCGTAGTCGACGGGCTTGCCGCCAAGGGCCGCGATAAGTCTCTCGAAGTACTCGGGCCGGTCCGGGTCGTCGTACTTGTGGAGTGTGCCGGGCCGGATGAGCTGGCAGCCGTAGAAGGACGCGATGTTGAGGCCGGAGAGATCGACCTTCACGCGCCGCTGGAGGGACGCGAGACCGACCTCGTTCACGAGCACCCACAGGATGTGCTTGATCTCGACGTTCCCGTTGTACCGGAGCCCGACTTCCGCGAGCATCCCGTTCACGTCCGCGAGCTTGGCGGGGTCGCTCTTGAGCTGGTCGTTCGCGCGGTCCAAATTGAACTGGCATGTCGAGCACACGGTGAGGATGTCGAGGCCGAGCTTCTCCGCCATCGCGAACGTGCGCGCGTTGAGGACGAGGGACAGGTCGTAGTTCACATCTTGGACGAACCCGGCCCCGGAGCACGTCGCGTCGACGAGTTCGACGAGCTCGATCCCCAGCTCCTCCGCGATGAGCTTCGTGCTTGCGTCGAGCTCCGCGCAGCTATCCTGCCCGACGCAGCCCGGGAAGTAGGCGTACTTCACTTCTTCGCCCCCTTCCGCTTCTTCTCGACGAGCGCCGCGAGCTTCTTGACGTCCGCCATCCCCTTGATCGGCTTCTTCCGCAGGTCCGGCGTCTTCCCGTGGAGGACGACCTTGGCGGCGATCGGAGACTGCGCGACGAGGCCCGGGATCCCGAGCGACTTGATCGCGGTCTTGAATTCGTTGAGTTTGCCCGTCTCCAGGAGCGTGTCGTAGAACGCGAGGGCGTGCTTCGAGCCCTGGCTATGGATGCCGGCCTCGATCGCCTTCTCTCGCATGTACATGATCGCGTCCATCGGCTTCACGCCCATCGGGCACACCTCGTTGCAGTACAGGCACGTGTCGCAGTCCCAGATCCCGTTCGGCTGGCTGTACTCCTTGAGACGCTCGACCGACGCGTCGTCCCGTGCGTCCGCGACGAACCGGTACGCCTTCGCGAGCGCCGCGGGGCCGAGGTACTCCGGGTTCGCCTCGCGGGACGTGCACTCGCTCAAGCACGAGCCGCACATGATGCAGTCCTGCGCGATCTTGAGGAGGTCCATCCTGTGCTTCGGGACGACGTACGGGCCCTTCGGCGGGTCCGCGCCCGGCCGCAGGTACGGATCGATGTCGTAGACCGCCTTCCAGAAGCCGCCCATGTCCGCGACGAGGTCCTTGAGCACGGGCATGTTCTTCATCGGTTCCACGATCAGGTACCCGTCGCGGTCGAGCAGCGGTTTCGCTTGCGTGTTGCAGGAGAGCCCCGTCCGGCCGTTGATGTTCATCGCGCACGAGCCGCAGATCGCGGAGCGGCACGAGCGGCGGAAGGACAGGGTGGGGTCGTGGAAGTAGTGCACCTCGTGGAGGAGGTCGAGGACCGTCTGCCCCGGCTTCACGTCGAGGTCCCACTCGTCGTAGTGCGCGGCCTTCGCGACCTCCGGGTCGAACCGGTACACCTTGATCTTCGTCACTAGTACGTCCGCTCCTGCGGCTGCCATTGCGTGATCCGGACGGGCTCGTACGTGAGCTCGATGCGGTCGCCCCGCCACCACGCGAGCGTGTGCTTCAGCCAGTTCGGGTCGTCTCGGCTTGGGAAGTCCGTTCGGGAGTGGGCGCCGCGGCTCTCCCGCCGGGCGAGCGCGCCCATCACGATTACCTCAGATAAGTCGAGGAGGTTCCGGAGTTCCATCGCCTCGATGAGCGCGTAGTTGAACTGCTTGCCCGGCGCGCCGACGCGGATGCTCGGGTACCGCTTCCGGAGCGCCCGGACCGCGGCGAGCGCGGCGGCCATGTCCTGCTCGTTCCGGAATACGCCGACGTTGTCCCACATCACCTGCTTGAGTTCGAGGCGGAGGGCCTCGACGCGCTCGCCCCCCTCTGTCTTCAGGAGCCAGTCGACCCGACGGTCTTCCTGCTGCAGGATTTGCTCGCCGCCTGCGATCTGTGCGGTCTTCTTCGCGAACGCCGCCGCGGCAGCGCCCGCGTGCTTTCCGAAGGCGATGCACTCGAGTAGCGCGTTCCCGCCCAGTCGGTTCGCGCCGTGGAGGCTCACGCACGCGCACTCCCCCGCCGCGAAAATGCCCGGGACGTTCGTCGCGCCCGCGTTGTTCGTCGCGATGCCACCCATGATGTAATGTTGCGCGGGCTCGATGGGGATTGGTTCCTTCCCCGGGTCTACGCCCGCAAACTCGGTGGAGAATTGGTACACCTCCGGAAGTCGCTCCTTGATGCGGGCCGCGCCGAGGTGGGTGAGGTCGAGGTGCACGTACCCGCCCGGGAAGGCGCGGCCCTCGTTCGCCTCCGTCTGGATCGAGCGGGACACGATGTCCCGGGGCGCGAGGTCGACCATCTTCGGCGAGTACTTCTCCATGAACCGCTCGCCCTTCGCATTCTTCAGGATGCCGCCCTCGCCCCGAGCGGCCTCCGTGATCAGGATGTTCGGCCCGTGCAAGCTCGTCGGATGGAACTGCACGAACTCCATGTCCTTGAGCGCGCAGCCCGCGCGGAACGCGAGCGCCGTCCCGTCGCCCGTGCACGTGACCGCGTTCGTCGACTTCAGGTACATCTGCCCGCCGGGGCCCGTGCAGACCACGACGGCCTTCCCTTGGAACTCCTCGAGCGTGCCGTCCGCGATCCGGTAGGCGATCAGGCCCGAGAACCGGCCGTTCTCGACGATGAGGCTCGTGGCGGCCCATTCCTCGTACAGCGTGACGCCCGCCTTCACGAGCTGCTCCCACGCGGTCTGCATCAGGGCGAGGCCGGTCCGGTCGCCGGCGAAGAACGCGCGCGCTTGCCGCATCCCGCCAAACGGGCGATTGAACAGGGTACCGCTTTCGTCGCGCGAGAACGGCGTGCCGAGGTGGTCCATCTCCACGATCAGGTTCGGGGCTTCGCGGCACAGGATCTCAACGCTGTCCTGGTCCGCGAGAAAGTCCGAGCCCTTGATCGTGTCGAACGCGTGACCCTCCCACGTGTCGCCCGCCGCGAGCGCCGCGTTGATGCCCCCGGCGGCGGCGACGGTGTGGGACCGCAGGGGACTGAGCTTCGAGACGATCGCGACGTCCGCCCCCGCTTGGTGCGCGACGCGCGCGGCGCTGGCGCCCGCGAGCCCTCCCCCTAAGATGAGGACATCATGACGCTTCATGGCCTGGACATCCGCGGAAATGCGGAACCGTCTTTAAGGGTTCGGTATGGTCCATATCATCTGGACGCGGAGGTCGCGCGGGGCCGCTTCACGGTCGCATCGCACAACCCGTACACGGGGCACTCCTCGCATCTCGGTCTGCGCGCCTGACAGATCTCGCGACCGAATTGAATCAGGACGAGATGGCCCCGAGCACGGCGTCGTGGCGGGATGAGGGATTGGAGTTTGGCGGTGATTGCTGCGTAGTCTTTTCTTCGGGTGAGGCGCCACCGCCGCGCGAGGCGTGCGATGTGCGTGTCGACGGGCATCGTGTCCGCACCCGCGACGAGGCTGAGCCACACGTCCGCGGTCTTCGGTCCGATCCCCGGAAGGTCCATCAACGTTTGGCGGGGGTCCGGCTCGTCGAGCACGCGCATGAGATCGCCGCCAAATCGGCGGAGGACCTCACGCGCCAGCTCCTGGATCCGTGGCACCTTCTGGCGGGCGAGCCCCGCCGGGCGCAGCGCATCGATCAAGAGAGACTCGGGCGCCGTAGCGACTTCCTTCGGACGCACCGCCAATTGGTGGGAGAGGTCGCGGACGACGCGCTCCGTCACCAGGTCCGTGCTGTTCTGGCTCACGACGATCGAGACGAGGACCTCGAACGGATCCTTCCCCTCCGCCCAGTTCTCGACGCGGAACCGGCGCCACAGGATGTCGAACGCCTTGCGGAAGGCGTCGTCGCGCATGCGCTCATCCTTGCACGAACGAGCGGATCATCGTGAGCGCGTTCCGCGGCCGCTCGCGCAGGCGCCGCAGGAAGTACGGGAGCCAGTTCGGCCCGTACGGGATGTACTCGGAGACCTTGTAGCCCTTCGCGGTGAGCTCGCGCTTCAAGGGGTCGCGGACGCCCATGAGCATCTGGAACTCCCAAATTCGTTTGTGGGTCTTGGAGAGGCGAATCGCCTCATCGACAAACTTTCCGTCGTGCGTGGCGACCGCGAAGTGGTCCCCCGCCTCAAAGAGGGTGCGGAGCAACCTCCCGTAGGCGGCGTCGACCTCCGCGTGCGTCTTGTACGCGACGTCGTCCGGCTCGCGGTACGCGCCCTTCACGAGCCGCACTTTCCCGCCAAACCCGAGGACCCGGTCGAGGTCCTTCGCGGTGCGCTTCAACGCCGCCTGGAGGCACACGCCGACGTCGTGGTGGCGCCGGTGGAGGTCCTCGTACATCGCGAGCGTGTCCTCTGTGAATCGCGAACTCTCCATGTCGAACCACAGGAAGTCGCCCATCGCGCGGACGCGGTCGAACACGGGGACGATCGTCGACTCGCAGTACGCGCGGCCAAACTCGAGGCCGAACTGGGACGGCTTGATTGACACGCTCGCGTTCAGGTTCTGCTTCTCGATCGCGTCGAGGGCGTGGAGGTACTCGCGGAGGGTCCCTTCGACCTCCTCCTTCTCCGTGTAGTGCTCCCCGAGGAGGTTGAGGATTGCGTCGAGCCCCTTCGCGTTCACTTCCTTCGTCGCGCGTACGGCGTCCTCGAGCCGCTCCCCCGCCACCCACTGGTTCGCGAACCGGATGAGGAGGCCCACGGGCTCGGGAAAGGAGGGCGCGGAATAAGGATTCCGACCGACTCGTCATGGGAGAGGATTGAACCCGCCGAACCCGAGGAGGATGAGGATCCCGTAGGCGATGCTCAGGATGCCGGCGATGAGCGCGACCGCACGACGCACGCGTTTTGCGTCCCACCGCTTGATCGGATACGTGAGCGCGAGTCCGAACGAGATCATCCCGACGACGACGCCGATGCTGAAGAGCGCGACCCCCGCCAAAAGTCCGGCGAGCGACGTGACCGTCAACGCGGAGACGAACAGGATCAGGAGTTCGTCATTGCTCGCGAGGCCGTGGACGATGCCGATCCCGAACATCGCGCCGTGCTCCCGGTAACCGCCGGGATGGACGTGGGCGTGCTCGTGCTCCTCCGCCGCGTCGTCGTGCCGGTGGCGGTGGACGTGCCCGAACTTCGGGAGGATCTCGAACTCCCACGCGAGGCTCACGGCCCCGAGGACGACGAGCATGACCCCGACCGCGAGGTCGAGCGGGTCGAGCCAATCCCGCAGAAAGACGTCGCGGCTCAGGAACAGCGCGATGGTGATGATCGACGCGGTGACCATGTGGCCGCCGGCCCAGCTCACGGACATCGTCGTCGTCTTCCGCAGGCTCGGGCTCCGTGCGATCAAGTTCGAGACCGCGACGAGGTGGTCCGCGTCGTAGCTGTGCTTGAAGCCGAGGGCAAGGGCGAGCGCGGCGAAGAACAAGGGGTCCATGCGGCCGGGTCCGGGGACCGGAGCGCCCGCCCGTATTTAGGATTGGGGATGCGCGTAGTTTCGCGGTACTCGGGCCCAAACGTTCAAGTCAAGCGCGCCCGTGAATGAGCCGATGGACTTTCCGAAGCTCCTGGACGGGACGCGGACTTTGGCGGACGTGTTCGAGATCGTGAAGCGGGCGGTCGAACGGGACGTCGGTTACGCGCGCGGCGGCCTGATGCTCGGGCTCGCGGATCTTGGCAACCATCCGCAGGGGTTCATCGGCGCGTTCTACCCGGTCGCGACGAACGTGATCGTGATGAACAAGGTCCCGCTCACGCGGATCAAGGAGACGAACCCGGATCTGTACAAGGCGTACGCGTTCCACGTGCTCCTCCACGAATACCTCCACTCCGTCGGATACCTCGACGAGGTCCAGTGCCGGAGCAAGGTCCACGCGATCAGCCTCGAGCTGTTCGGGGACCGCCACCCGGTGACCCTCATCGCCGAAGACGTGTCGAAGTTCTTCCCGAGCCTCGTCTACCCGGACCTCGCGTGGCAGCCGCAGGAGCTGAACATCGAGCTCGTCGAGGGGTTCGACCGCGGGAACACGGGCTACATCGCGTGAGCCGCCCGGGTATATTCCATCCATCGGATAAAAGTGATAAATAGAGGCCTCCCGTTCCCGGCCGGGGGACCGCCATCGAGAAAGGCTGGCACAAGAAAGCGATCGGAGAGATGCTCGGCGCGTTCGGGCTCGTGACCGTCGGCGCGGGCTCCGTCCTCGCGGCGGCGTCGACCGGACAGCCGATCGTCCTCTTCGCGGCGTTCGGCCACGCCTTCGTGATCGCGGTGATGGGGACCGCCCTAGGCCCGATCTCCGGCGGCCAGATCAGCCCCGCGGTCTCGCTTGGGCTCATCGTCACGCGGCGTCAGAAGGCGGACATCGGCGCGGTCATCATCGCGTTCCAGCTCCTCGGGAGCCTCATCGGTGGAGCCCTTCTGCTCTGGTTGTATCCGACGATGCCCGGGAGCATCGGCGCTCGGTTCCACCTCGCCACGCCCGCCCTCACCGCCAACGGGAACGTGACGGTCAGCGCGCTCCAGGGGTTCGCCCTCGAGACCCTGATGACCTTCTTCCTCGTGTTCGTCGTCTTCGCGACCGCGATCGACCCGCGCGGGGCCGCCAAGACGCTGGGTGCGATTCCGATCGGCCTCACCGTCGGGGTGGACTGGCTCCTTGGCGGGGCGCTCACGGGCGCGGCGATGAGCCCGGGTCGGTGGCTCGGCCCCGCCGTCGCGTCCGGGTTCTTCGACAACGCGTGGGTCTACTGGGCGGGCCCGCTCCTTGGCGGGGTGCTCGCGGCGTTCGTGTACGAGTCCGTCTTCATGCCTTCGAAGAAGTAGAAAAAGGGAAGACGGAGGCGGTCGGCCTCCGGTTCTACGGCTCCCTCACGGGTGCGTCTGCCAGCACGGCGGCCCGTGCGGCGTCGAGGCGTTCAGCCACGACGGGGGCCCGTGGGGGGCGGTCTGGTTCAGCCACGAGGGCGGGCCGGGAGGCACGCCGTTCGTCGCTGCGTCCGGCTTCACGCACGGGTCCGCGCCCGTCGGATGGGTCATCGCCGTGTGGGCAGCGACCCCGCCGAAGGCGATCGCGGACAGCGCGATCAGCCCGACCATCCATGTGCCGAGGGCCATGGTCTCACCGGAGGCCATCCACGCGCGGCCGGGATAAGGTACTTCCGGAGCACCTGTCGAAACGAGGATTGAGAATAGCGAAAACATGATTATCGTTTCGCCTGACGCTCCTCTGGACATAATGTTTAAATGAGACCTTCTCCTCGCGCGCAATTGATGGCGCTGGAGGCCCCGCCAAAGACCGTGGTACCTGTGTCGGCCCCCGCCTCCGCGGCCTACGAGGCGCGCCCGAAGTACCGCGCCGCCCGCCACTTCCTGAAGGTCCGCGAAGTCACCTGGATGACGCCGTCCACGTACCTCATCTACTTCACGATGGACGACAACGGACAGAACCAGCCCGTGTTCGAGTTCGAGCCGGGGCAGTTCCTCTCGATCTTCGTGGAGAAGGACGGGAAGAAGATCAACCGGCCGTACTCGATCGCGTCCTCCCCGACGGAGCGGGAGGCTCTCGAGCTGTGCATCAAAGTCGTCGAGGGCGGCTTCATGTCGAACTTCCTGAAGGAGCGGAGGCCGGGGGACCGGTACGCGATCATGGCGCCCCTCGGTGGCTTCATCCTCCGGGAGCCGATCAAGACGGATATCGCGTTCATCTCCACGGGCACGGGCGTCGCCCCGTTCGTCGGGATGACGAAGTGGCTGATCCACCACAACCTCATGGACGGCCACGACGTGTACATGTTCACGGGCGTGCGGTACGTGCACGAGCTCCTGTACCACGACCTGTTCCTCAGGTGGGAGCAGAAGTTCCCGAACTTCCACTACGTGCCGAACATCTCGCGCCCGGAGACGCCCGAGTGGACGGGCCGCAAAGGGTACGTGCAGGCCGCCGTGCAGGAAGAGATCAAGGACCCGGCGGGAACGACGGCCTACATCTGCGGTCTCCACGAGATGGTCGAGCAGACGAAGGACCTGTGCCAGAAGATGGGCTTCGCCCTCGTCCGGGCGGAGAAGTGGGACTGAACGCATCCCTTTTTGGCGGGGCCGCCATTTCGCGCCGTGCTCGACGTCGTGGCGGTCGGCGACATCTGCGTCGACTTCGTCACCCCGCCCCTCGAGGGCTTTTCTCTGGGCGACCGCCAGCTGTGGGTCCCGTCGCTCCCGATGGTGCCGGGCGGGAACGCCGCCAATTTCGCGCTCGGGGCCGCCGCCCTCGGGATGCGGGCAGGATTGGCAGCCTGCCTTGGAGACGACGCGATCAGCACCTTCCTTCGGAATCGGATTCGAAGTGACCATGTCACCTCGTTCCTCGGCACGCGGAAGGGGCTAGCCGCGGGACGTACGGTCGCGCTCGCGCACGCGGACGGCTCCCGCCAGATGGTCACGTTCAATGGCGCGAACCTCGCGCTCCGACCTTCTGACATCCCCGCCAAAGCGCTCGACGCGAAGCACGTGCATCGCGCCGGGTATTGGTGGACGCCGAAGCTGCAGGGGAGGCCGACGCGCGTGCTGCTCGGAAAGGCCCGCGCCCGCGGTGGGGAGACCTCGCTGGACGTCTCGACGGATCCGGAGGGGTGGCCGGACCGGCGTCGCGCCCTCGTCTTGGCGGTGTTGCCGGAGGTCTCCATTTTCTTCGGAAACGAGGACGAGATTGGCGGCGTGCTCGGGACCCGCGATCTTCGGACCGCCACCAAGGATGCGCTGGCAATCGGAGTCGACGTCTTGGCGGTGCATCGCGGCGCGCGGGGCTGCTATGTTGCCGCTCGAGGCGAAACGCATCGCGTGCCCGCGTTCCATGTCGTCCCTCGGAATCCGACCGGCGCGGGCGACGCGTTCAACGCGGGCTTCGTGTACGCGCGGCTTCGCGGGTGGGACCTGCGGCACTGCGCCCGGTTCGCGAACGCGGTTGGCGCCGCGCACGTGGAACGGCCGGAGCGTCCGTATCCCTCCCGCCAAACGGTGATTCGCCGGTTCCCCGGCGCGCAATCGTGAAATACGGTTCTCGGACTTGACGTCGCCGAAGATGTCTTACCAGCATCTAGAGGAATTGCAGTCGGATTGGCGGGGTCGCCGGCGTGAGATCGAGCGGAGGCTCGGCGCGTTCCGTCAGATGGGCAAGGCGAGCGACGAGGAGCTGTTCGCGGAAGTCGCCTTCTGCCTGTTCGCGATCCAGACGAGTGCTCATCGGAGCGACGACGCCGTCCGTGGGCTCGCGGAGAATCGGCTCCTTTGGCGGGGGAGCGCGCGGGACATCGCGGCGTTCCTGCGCCGGCGCGTCCGGTTCCACAACCACAAGGCCGCGTACCTGGTCGCCGCCCGGGAGCGGTTCCTCGGAGCGCACTCGTTGCGGAGCCAGTTGGACGAATCGCCCCCGGACCTGATGCGCGCGTGGCTCGTCCGCGAGGTCGATGGGTTCGGCTACAAGGAAGCGAGCCACTTCCTACGGAACGTCGGGCGCGGGGAGGCGTTCGCGATCCTCGACCGCCACATCCTGAAGAACCTGCGGCACCACGGCGTCATCCGCACGATTCCGGAGTCACTCACGGAGAAACGCTATCTCTCCATCGAACAGAAGGTGCGGGACTTCGCGGAAGCCGTCGCGATCCCGATGGCGGCGATCGACCTCGTGTTCTGGAGCCGAGAGACGGGCGAGGTCTTCAAGTGACTACGGTTTGGCGGTGCGCCACACGCGGCCGACGATGAATTCCTTGGGCACGGGGCCGAACGTCCGGCTGTCCCGGCTCGGCGTCTGATTGTCTCCGACGACGAAGGCACCGGAGACGCTCACGTCCGCGACCCGCTTCACAAGGTAGCGAAGCGGGGCCTGCGGGTCCCGCACGACGACGAGGTCCCCCCGCGAAGGGGCGTGTCGCCGGTACGATAAGCGGTTCACGAGGACGAAGTCCCCGGGCGCGAGCGTCGGCTCCATGCTCCGGTCGTCGACGCGGAAGCGGGCGATTGGGAACATGGTCACGCGAGCTTCGGGTAGACAGTCTCCCGTTCCGTCGGGTAGGGCGCCTTCGCGCGCACGGTCGGGATGTTCTTTGTCTTCCAGAAGATCTCCGCGATGTCGTTCGTGACCTTGAGCAAGTCTTCCGCGGCCTGCAGATTGATTTCCTGGCGGGCCTTCGAGGCGGTCTTCATCGCTTTGAACACGGTCTCGTGGAGCTGCGGATGCGCCTGCGCATGTTCCGGCTTGAAGTAGTCGCCCCACAGGATGCGGATCTCCGACTTCGCGATCTCCGCGTGCTGCTCTTTCGTGGCGACGTACCGGGCGAGCTTGTTCGCGTACTCCTGAATCTCCTCGGGCTTTGACCCGGACGCGGGCTTCTTGAGGTCGTTGATCAGCAGGTTCATGCGGATCACCGTGTGGGCGGCGAGCTGCGCGTGGTGGGGGTCGTAGATCCCGCACGGGATGTCGCAGTGCGCGTGCGCCACGGGGGCCGGGGAGAGACGGTCCATCCACTGGAGGATTCGATGGAGGGCGGACATGGAGCGCCCTAGCCCGGTTCGATATTTATACGTGTGGCCCGTCCGGCGTCGCGACGTCTCGGACAAGGCGAAATGAACTACCTTCCGCAGGGGCATCGGGGGTCATGCGGACGATGGGCAAGCCGAAGAGATGGAACGTGAAGGTCGAACAGCTGATGTGCTGCAGCTGCAACTGGGGATGCCCTTGCTCGTTCAACGCGCCGCCCACCTACGGGAACTGTGAAGCCGCGCTCGCGTACCGAATCGTAAAGGGCAGTTCGGACGGTGTCGGGCTCGACGGTCTGAAGTGGATTCTAGTCGCGGCGTGGCCCGCGGCGATACACCTGGGACATGGTCGCGGACTCGTGTACCTCGACGACCGGGCAAGGGGCATGAAACGCGAGGCGCTCGAGGCGCTCGTGACTTCGAAAGCGGGGCCGCTCGCGGTGTATATGAGCTCGATGACGAAGCCGCCGGAGGTGCGCACGGCGAGGATTGAGTTCAAATTCGCGGGCAAGAAGAGCGCCTTCGGCGGGGGGAAGTCCGTGCGCGCGGGGTTCGAGCCGATGCGCAATCCGGTAACAGGGGACGAGCACATGTTCACCGGGAAGCTGCCCACCGGGCTGTTCACGAAGAGCGAGGACTTCTACTCCGCGAAGACGTTCCGTGTGGACACGGATGGCTTTACCTTCGACTACCCGGGCCGCAACGCGATCCTCAGCATGGCGAAGTGGCGCGGCCCGTAAGCGACGGTGCCGCCGCGGCCTCGCCTGTCGAGGGCGCACGCCGTGAACTCCGCGGACAGCGCGGGGATCGCCGGCGCCCACCGTGTGTGGTCCGCGGTCGTGCCGTGGACGAGGACGAGCGGCGGGCCCTGACCGTACCGCCAAAAGGCGATTCGCGTCCCGTCCTTGGAGATCACAGAGTCCAGATCGCCTTCGGTCAATGCCGTCGTCCCCGGCAAGACCGGTCCGTGGAAAAAGATGCGCTCACGGTGCGTCCCGAAGATAGGGGAGCGCCTTGGCCGTACCCTTCGTTCAAGGTGGATTCGTCCCTGACAAGGCGCCGTTCCATCATCGAACGAGCCGCGATGCGAGAAGGCGGCTCACAATCGATCGTGAGCCCGCGACGATGGGTGCCCTCCCCAGCGCCCGCGCGTCCATCCAACTGCCTCGGTTCGCCCACGCCGCGGGGCGTACGTTCGCACGGTACGCGATCAGGACGTAGTGGACGGGCCCGCCGGGGAGATCGTACACGTGCGCGTTGGTGTCGAAGAGGACGAGACGCGGCACGCGAAGGCCGAGTTCCTCCCGCAGTTCTCGCCGGAGCGCGGCCACCGGCGGTTCGCCGGCCTCGACCTTCCCGCCCGGGAACTCCCACTGCCCCGGGAGCGGTTTCGACTTCGGTCGTTTCATCAGGAACACACGCCCTCGATTCAGCAACACCGCCGCGACGACGGGAATCGGGACGCGGTTCACGCCCCGCCATCGCCGCCAAGCCATAAGTATCGTTTCGGGGATGCGCGGGCGTGGAGCCGGACCGCCGGGTTCTCCGCCGCCAACTCCTCGCGTGGTATCGTGCGCGGAAGCGCGACCTCCCGTTCCGACGGACGAGGGACCCGTACGCGATCCTCGTCGCGGAGTTCGTGCTCCAACGTACGCGCGTCAAGGCAGGCCTTCCGTACTACGAGCGATTCCTGGCG
>Ga0066710_100001951_pt1 | contig 16107 bp, 15 predicted proteins | sample GraSoiAngelo_159_FD_79666 | JGI IMG/M metagenome (GOLD analysis project Ga0066710, IMG submission 79666) | Grasslands soil microbial communities from the Angelo Coastal Reserve, California, USA - 14_1009_16_40cm | ecosystem: Environmental > Terrestrial > Soil > Grasslands | place: USA...
CTTCGTCTGCAACCCGAACAATCCGACCGGGACGCTCCTGGCGCCGCCCGCCATCGCGGCGCTCGCGCGATCGGCGCCGCAGACCCTGGTGGTCGTGGACGAGCTCTATGTGGCCTTCACGGGCCAGTCGGTCGTGTCGATCGCGCTCGAGCTCCCAAACGTGGTGGCGCTGCAGTCCCTGTCGAAGGCGGCCGGGATCGCGGCCTTGCGCCTGGGGTTCGCCATCGGCCACCCGACCATCGTCGAGCGTCTCCGCCGGGTGACGGGACCGTACGACATCAACATGTTCGCCGTGGTCGCGGGCCGGGCCGCCCTGGCCGATCCCGACCACGTGCGGCGGTACGTCGCCGAGGTGCTCGCCGCCAGGACGTGGACGCTCGGCGAGTTCCGGCGTCTCGGTGTGCGTCACGCGGGGGATGGTGGCAACTATCTCCTGGTGTGGCCCCCGGGCGACTGCGAGCGTGTCGTGCAGGGGCTCCGCGAGCAGGGGATCCTCGTGCGGAGCATGGCCGGCAAGCCCGTCGTCGACGGCAGCTTTCGTCTCACCATCGGCACGCTCGAGCACATGCGGCGCTTCATCGCCGCGTTCTCGGCCGTCGCGTTCTCTCACTCCGGATCGGCGCGGTAGTGAGTCGCGTAGGCGTGCCGGCAGCGCTCGCGTAGCTCCGCCTCGTCGAGGTCGCGTCCGACGAAGCGCGCGGTGGAAATCTCCGAGAGATCCAGCGCCGGGGCCCCGTCGACGATCCACTCGACGACCGCTTCCCCGAGCGCGGGCGACGCGCTGAGGCCACCCACGCAGCAGCCGCTCATCACCCAGGCCCCCGACACACCGGGTAACGGCCCGACCAGGTAGCGGTCGTCGACCGTGAGCGTCGGCAAGCCGCCGCGATGCTCGGCGATCCGGATCGCCGGATCCTGGAAGATCGGGAATTGCTCGGCCACGCTCTTCGCGAGCCGCCACAGCACCTCGACATCGAGCGGCAGCTCCGACATCTCGAACGACGGCGGCAACGCTTCCATGTCGATCTGCAGGGGATCCGGCTCGTAGCCGCCCAGCATGAGGCCGCCGCGCTCGTGGCGCACGTAGACGTGGGCATCGATCACGCGCGCGATCGGGAACTCGCGCCCGACCCCGGGGATCGGCTCGGTGATGAGGAGCTGGTGGCGGGTCGGCACGACCGGCAGCGCCGCGTCGAGCCTCGCGGCGACGAGTCGCGACCAGGCCCCGGCGGCGTCTACCACGACGCGCGTCGCGATCGTGCCGTGCGGTGTCCGCACGCCCTCGACGCCGTGCGCGCCGATCTCGAAGCCGGTGGCCGGCGTGTGCGGCAGGAGCGTCGCGCCGAGCTTTTCCGCGGCGCGACAGTAGCCGAGCGGGAGCTCGGAGGGCTCGACGTTGCAGTCGGTGGGGCTCCACGTGACGGCGACGATCCCGCGCTCGCCGAGGATCGGCAGCCGTCGCCGCGCCTCGCCGATCGACACGAACTCGATCTCGATCCCGGCGGCGCGACCCCGCTCGACCTCGCGCGCGAGCTGGCCGGCGTCGCGCTCGGTGCGCGCGATCTTGAGGGCGCCGCTCTGGGTGAACCGGAGGGGCTGGCCCGTCTCCTCGGTGAACGCGGCGAGCTTCACGACCGCTCGCCGCGCGATCGCGGTGAGCGCCGGGGTGGCGCGGACCTGGCTGGTGAGCCCGGCCGCGCGCGGCGAGGTCTGCGAGGCGAGCCCGGCGCGCTCGAGCAGCGTCACGCGGAGCCCGCGCCGCGCCAGGTGGTAAGCGGCGCTCGCGCCGAAGGCGCCCGAACCGATGACGACGGCGTCCGCCGACTCGATCACCGTCGGTCCCTCCTGTCCTCAGGCGAGCCGGTGCGGCGACCGCCTCAAGTGAGCAGCGCGTCGAGCCGCTTCACGATCTCCCGCTTGGGCGCGGCGCCCACGATCTTGTCGACCAGCGCGCCGTCCTTGAAGAAGAGGAGCTGTGGGATCGCCTGGACCCCGAAGCGCGCCGCGAGCGCCGGATGCTCGTCCACGTTGACCTTGCCGACCGTCACCTGGTCGCCGACCTCGCGGGCGATCTCGTCGAGCACCGGCGCGATCGCGCGGCAGGGCCCGCACCACGGCGCCCAGAAGTCGATCACGACCGGCCGCTCGCTCGTCACCACGCCGTCGAAGGTCGCGTCCGTCACGTGCACGATGAGATTGGCTGCGCTCGGCTGAGTAGAAGTCATGGAAGCGTACCTCCTCAGCGTTGAGACGCTACAATGCCGCGCATGGATTCCGGCATCGCTCGCGGAGCCGGCCAGGGATCAACCTGGTCGGTGTTCGAGGAAGCGCCCGACCTCGTTCATGTGCTCGTCGAAGAACGCGAACACGGGGATCGCGCGATAGAGCCCGTTCTTGAGGTACTGATCCATCAGATCGGAGTTCGCGTCTCGAGGAAAGAGCCGCATCTCGATGTTCGGGTTCGTCTCGATCAGCCTGGCCACGAAGGGGACCTCGGCCAGGCAGGTGCCGCACCAGTCCTCGGTGATGACGAGAACCCGGCGGGTCGCGCCGAGCCGCTCCAGCACTCGCGCGTCCTCGGGCTCGATCGTGATCTCGTCGAGCGCCTCGACGAACCGATCCCGGTTGATGGACATCTGGTCGATGTACTGCTCGAGCGTCATCCCCTGCGCGAACCGCTCCTTCGTCACCACGGGCGCTCCTCCGGAGGGCGCATCGGCCCCGTCCGGCTACCCTATCATGGTCGTAAAGTCGTATGGCGCTAAAGCGGGAGGCTCGGCACGCATGAAGATCACCCGGGTCCAGACGATCGTCCTCAACCTGCCGATGCTGATCGACGGCGCCACCCCGATGCTGGGCGGCGGGCCTCGCACCAGCGTCGACATGCTCCTCGTCCGCATCGATACCGACGGCGGCATCACCGGCTGGGGCGAGGCGTTCGGCCACCGCATCTTTCCGGCGACGCGCGCGGCCATCGACACGCTGCTCGGGCCGATGTGTGTCGGGCGCGACCCGAGCCACATCGCCGCGATCAACGACGAGCTCCAGCGCCTGCTGCACGGGATCGGCCGCAACGGGCCCGCCATCTACGCGCTGTCGGGCATCGACATCGCGCTCTGGGACATCGCGGGCAAGGTCGCCGGTGTTCCACTCTACCGCTTGCTGGGCGGCAGCCCCCGCGCCGACCTGCCCGCCTACGCGAGCCTCCTGCGCTACGGCACCGCCGATGCGGTCGCTCGCTCCGCCGAGCAGGCGCTGGCGCGTGGCTATCGACACCTCAAGGTGCACGAGATCACCGTGCCGGAGGTGAAGGCCGCGCGCGACGTGGCGGGCGCGGCGATCCCGCTGATGGTCGACACGAACTGCCCATGGACGGTGGCGCAGGCCGTCGAGATGGCGCGCCGGCTGGCGCCGCTCGATCCTTACTGGCTCGAGGAGCCGGTCTGGCCGCCCGAGAATCTCGCCGGGCTCGCCGAGGTTCGCGCCCGCGGCGGGATCGCGACCGCCGCCGGCGAGAACTACGGCACGGCCTGGGAGTTTCGCCGCGCTTTCGAGGCGGGGGCCATCACCTACGCTCAGCCGAGCGTGACGAAGATCGGCGGCGTGACCGAGATGCGCCGGGTGATGATCCTCGCCGAGACGTTCGGCGTCCAGGTCGTCCCGCACTCGGCGTACTTCGGGCCCGGGCTGCTCGCGTCGATCCACTGCATCGCCGCGATGCTGACCGAGTCGCCGGTCGAGCGCTTCTATTGCGACTTCGCCGACAATCCGCTGGGCGACGCGATTCACCCCACGCGCGGCCGCATCGCGGTGCCCCAGGGCCCCGGGCTCGGCGTCGATCCCGACCCGCGGTTGCTCGAGAAGCTGCGCACGGGCTGAGGCGAGCCATGGGCGATGGTGTGACGCCGGCCGCGAGCGGGCCCGGCTATCTGCCGGCCACGGACATGCCGCGCTTCATCCGCGACATGATGCAGTTCGTCGGTCTCGGCGACGAGGACCTGGCCGTCATCCGTCGCTCGGCGCCCATCGTCCTGCAGCACGAGCGCCGCCTGACTTCCGCGCTCTACGACCATTTCCTCACGTTTCCCCGCTCCGCCCGGTTCTTCCTCGGCGAGGACGGCGAGGTGGACGCCGCGCGCCTCGAGCGCCGCAAGCATAGCCTCGGGCGGTGGCTGCGAGAGAGCGCGGAGGCGGCGATGACCCAGGAGTTCTCGTACTACCTGCTGAGCGTCGCCCTGGCGCACGGCCATCGCGGCCAGCCGCCGGGCGCGATTCCGCCCCATCTCATGATCGGCGCCATGAGCCTCACGCAGACGGCGCTGGCCTCCGTCTTCGCGAGCGAGCTCCCCCACGGAGACGCGGCCGCCGCCAGCGGGGCCTGGAACAAGCTCCTGCTCGTTCAGCTGAGCGTGTTCATGCTCGCGTACGTGCCGCCGCGCCCGGTCGCGTGAGCGGCGAAGACGCTCAGGCGTTCCACTCGCGCGGGCCGTCGTCGTCGTACCCGCATTGCTCGCAGGGGCTGAAGTAGTGGGTGGCGGGCGGCATCGCCACCGCGAGCCGCAGTGAGTTCTCGGCCCCCACCGTGCGGATGTGATGCACGGTGCCCCGCGGCACCCAGACGATGTCGTCCTTCCGCGCCTCGACGAGGATGCCGCCCGTCAGCTCCCAGGTGAACTCGCCGGCCATCACGACCCACCATTCGTCGAAGTCGGCGTGCCAGTGCGGGCGGTTGCCGCCGCCCGGACGATTCGCGATCAAGGTCACGAGCTGCCGCTCGTCCTGGATGACTCGTCGTGACCACGGTGGCGGCCCCATCTTGGCCACGAGGTCGGCGACGCGCGTGCGGAGCGTGTTGGGCCCGTCGGCGCTCGCGGCGCGTGGTGGCGTCGGGCCGGTGGCGAAGTGAGGAATCGTGATCGTGGTGGTCGGCATGATCACCTCGCGAGCGGATCGGGGCGCAGCTGGAACTTCACGACCTTGCTGGTCGTCCCCGGGCCACCTTCGACGTGGAACGGCGTTCGCGTCGCGTAGGTCGAGAAGAGCGCCTTGCCCTTCCAGCCGGCCTTCGGGTCGTCGATGCGCCCGTCCATCCACTTGGCGTAAAAGCCCATGGGATAGGGAACACGCAGGTTCACGAACGCGCCGTTCACGAACGCCAGCAGCGCCTCGTTGGCGTTGCCGGTGGCGATCGGCACGTTCCGGCCCAGCCCGAACGTGTCGAACTGATCGACCCAGGTGTAGTAGCTCGCCTCGGCGCTCCCCGAGTCCGTGACGTTCTGCAGCTGCGGTCCCGGGAAGGGATAGAGCGTCCAGCCCTCCGGGCAATGCTGCCCGGTTGCCGTAGGCCCATTGAGCGGGCCCTTGCACCGGCGGCGATCGAAGCTCGCGAGATGTCCGCTCGACAGCGGCGTCCAGACGACGCCCTGACGATCGATGTCCATGCCGCGCGGCCCGTATCCCGGTAGCGGGGGCTCGAAGATCTCGGCGAGAGCGGTCGCCGGAGGATTCGGTCCGGGATCGAGACGTATGACGTAGCCGGGGAAGCCGAGCACCGAGCCCCAGATGCTCCCGTCGGCCGAGTTCACGCCGATGCCGTAGAAGGCCGCCACGACGCGCTTGTCCTTGGTCGGGTCAACGGGCTGGTCGGGCTCCACGTAGTCGTCACGCTTGCCGTTGCCGTTGGTGTCGAGGACGAGGGCCGTCCACCCCTGAGACTTCTGCTCGTCGCCGGTCTCCTCGAACATCTTACGGTTCAACCAGCCGATGACCCCGCTGCCGGGCCCGCCGGCGCTGGTCCACAGCGTGTTGTTGGCGTCCTCCGCGAAGACCAGATGGTGCGTGGGGAAGCACGTCCTGATCAGTGTGATCTTGCCGGTCTTCGGGTCGTACATCGACAGATGGCGGTTGGACTGCTCGACGGCGAACAGCTTCGCCGACGGATGCTCGGAGCCCTTCTTGCAGAAGTCCGGATTCGAGGGCGCGCCGACGCGTGACGTGAACCAGACCCGGCCGCGCTCGTCGAACATCGGGTTGTGCATGCTCGTCTGGCTGTCCCAGATCGGCTCCGGTCCCCAATAGGGCGACGGCGTCATCGGGTTCTGCTTCGACGAGGGCGTGTTCGGGTCGCGCACCAGCATCTTGACCTGGGTCGCCTTGTGCTTCACCGGATCGAGCACCGGGAAGAGGTCCGTGCTCTCCTCCGTCGCGCCGTAGATCAAGCCGTTGGCGTTGACGGTGGGCTTGCGCTTGTCGGTCGAGATCTCGTCGTGCAGGTAGTCCTTGGGGCCGGCCCAGTCCCAGAGGGTGATGACCACGTTGCGCTCGACGCCCCGCGGCCGCGTCGGCTTCGACGCCGGCAGCTCCCCGGCGGCGATCCGATCGGTCCAGTCGGCGAAGAGCTTGTACGCGCGCTCGGGGTCGAGGCGCTTGATGTTGTTGGCCATCTGGGTCATGGCCTGTCCGGAGACGATGCGCCGTGCCCACGCCTCGACCGACGAGTTGAACTGGCCCAGCTCCTTGGGGATGGTGCGCGTGGCCTTGTTGCCGAGCTGGTGACACGTGTAGCAGCCGTTGGTCTTGACGACGTCGAGCCACTGGGCCTGGCTCTTCAAGGTGACCGGCATGCCGTTGCCCTGCGGTCCCGTCCCCGGAAACTCGCTCTTCTCCGGCACCCTGAGCATCGAATACCAGTAGATGGCCGGATAGTATTCGGCCGCCGCGGCAGCGTTCGGCGCTACCACCGCGCGCAGATCGAGGAGCTTTCCGGGAGTGGTCCGTACCTTGGGCGAATCGACGAGCCCGTAGCCACGCACCCACACGCTGAAGTTCGCCTTCGGAAGCTCGGGAAGGACGTAGCGTCCGTGGTCGTCGGTGACCACGATCTTGATGAACCGCGTGGGCAGCTCGGTCGTCTCCGCGATCACCCAGACGCCGGCTTCCGGCCCGTTGGCGCTCGTGACCACACCGCCGAGGTCGCTCCCACCGATGCGGATCGCCCCATCGACGGCTTGCTGCGCGCTCACGTGGGCCGTTCCGGCGATGAAGAGTGCGGCGACGCCCATCGCGATCACGTTGAAGGACAACCCCATCGTCGTTCTCATGTCCCCGCTCCTTCCGATTAGAGTCGCGGCCGACCAACCACGTTGGAATGCCGATCCGGCCGACGCCCACGCCGCGCCCAGTGTAGGCCAAATCGTGTCACCGGACCACGGACTCGGCCGCGACGTGTCGCGGCGCGCCGGCGTGCAGACACTCGAAGTCGCGTGGTATAACTTCGCCCGGATTCGTCGAACGCAGGCGTTGAGGAGGTCGGAGGCACATGACGACTGTTGGGACGGGCCCATACACCTATCGGCTCACCGAGAGCTGGGCGAAGCTCCCTCCGGGCGAGACGTTCGGCAATGTCAGCGCCGTCTCCACCGATTCCCGGGACCGCGTCTACGTGTTCCAGCGGAAGGACCCGCCGGTGATGGTCTTCGAGCGTGACGGCACCTATCTGAGCTCCTGGGGCATCGGCGCGTTCGCCAATCCGCACGGCATCTACATCGCCGACGACGTGGTATATCTGACCGATCGAGAAGATTCGGTCTGTCTCACCTACACGCTGGACGGAAAGCCCCTCCAGGTGTTGGGCCAACGCGGCGTGCACTCGGACACCGGGTGCGAGCGTCCCGGTGAGCTCGTTCCCCGGGCGGCCGGCCCGTTCAACTATCCGACCGAAATGGTGCCGGCCCCATCGGGGAACCTGTACGTGACCGATGGCTACCGCAACGCCCGTGTCCATCGCTTTGCCGCCGATGGCCGGCTGATCACGTCGTGGGGCCAGGGAGGCAAAACCGAGCCGAACCACTTCCACTTGCCTCACAGCCTCGTGGTGGATCGGGACGGCCTGGTCTACGTCTGCGACCGGGAAAACAACCGCATCCAGGTGTTCTCGGCGGACGGGAAGTTCCTCGCGATGTGGCCCGATCTGCGCCGGCCCCTGGACATTTCCATCGACCGCGACGGCATCTTCTACATCAGTGAAGGTGGCGTGAACGGGCTCTCACCACGGATCAGCCTGATGGACAAGCAGGGCCACGTCGTGGCCCGGTGGGATTCGCTGTCGGCGCACGGGAGCTGGGTCGATGCCAACGGCGACATCTACCTGGCGCTGGGCGCGCGTGCGCGGGTGGACAAGTACGTGCGGCAGCGCTAGGGGCCCCGGGGCCTCCGCGCGACACATCCTCCCGGGTCGGCACCGCGCGAGCGGTGAAGGCCCGGCCGACGGACGGTGGTCGCCTCGACTGTGGCTCAAGTCGTGACGAACGCGGCGTAGTGATTGCCCTTCGAGATGGGAGCCAGGCCGCTCACCACTTCATTCCAGTGCTCACCGCCGTCGTCGCTGCACCACACCTCGCCGGTCGCCGTCGCCGCGAAGAGGGAAAAGGATTCGCCCCAGTCTTCCAGGCACATCGCCTCGAACGCGGTCCGGAGTCGGTCGGGTAGTCCACGGTTCAGCAGCACCTCCCACGTCTTGCCGCCATCGGTGCTCCGGGAGATGCGCGAGCCGGCGAAATGGTCTCGACGCCAGGAGCCGGGCCCTTTCTGCGCGGACGCCACGAACATGAGCTCGGGCCGCCGGGGATGGAGAACCAGGAGATCGGGATAGCCGCCGATCTCGTGTCCGAGGTCGGTCCATTGCTCCCACGTCTTGCCGCCGTCGCTGCTCACGTACATCCCGATACCGGTCGTGATGTAGACGCGATCGGGATTCAGCGGATTGATCAGCGTGCGGTGCACGTCGTCGTCCATCCCCGGGATCACCCGGAAGGTCTTTCCGGCGTCGGTGCTCTTCAGGAGGCCGCCCTGCTCCACACCGACGAACAGCGTGTTGGGGTCGTGCGGATGGAAGTTGATGTGCTTGGTGTGAGCGACGTTCGGCGGCGCCGGGAAAGTCCACCGGGACGTGTCCACCGACCGAAAGGCCGGGAGCTCGGCCCAGCGGTGGCCGAGATCATCGCTGAAGAACAGATGCGCGGGCTCCGTCCCGGCGAAGACACGCACGCCGTCGGCCAGCCGGGCGCACGCGAGGCTGTAGATGTTGTGCTCCGTGAGTCCCTTGTCCCGGGCCTCCCAGGTCTCGCCGCCGTCGGAGCTGGCGAAGATCGAGCCGTGGCTCGCGCCGGCGAAGAGCGTGCCGCTCTCGGGCTCGAGCAGGAGGGCGTGGATATGCTTGTCGGTCAACGCCCGGCGAGCCACACGCCATCCCGGGCCGGTGGCATCGCGCTCGATGCTCACCACACCTTCGATGGTGCCGACCAACACGTGTCGGGAGCGTGCCGGAGAACGATAGATCGTGGGCCCACCGTGCGAAAGCGTGAGAGCCATTGTGACCCCTCCTTTGTCGATAGCTGCGCCGATCGGAGCGCGGCTACGGCCGGAAGACGGCGAACACTTTGTCGGAGTTGGAGATCCACGACTCCAGGAACACCGACTCGTCGGGCTTGCGCTGGAGCTCCGACATGGCGCCGGCGAGGCAGAACCAGTTCAGCAGCTCGTGATGGCCACGGTCCTCGGCCTGCCCGATCGTGGTGTCGCGCCACGTCGCCCAATCGCCGTCGCGCAGCGCCTCGTAGTAGCGCTTGTCCGACTCCACGTCGGGGAACATCAGGGAGTTCTTCGCGACCAGGAACGAATGGCTCCAGCTGGACGACGCGATCACGGCCACGCGCCACGGGCTACGGCTGAGCCCACGCGCGACCGCCGCTCCGACCTCGAAGCAGCGCCAGGGTTGCGGGCCCGGCGGGTCGAGCTCGGTCTGGCCCGCCAAGGTCGCCGCCTGCGACGGGGTCATCGGCGCGCCGTGCGCCCCGATCAGCCAGCGACCGTAGGCGTTCACGGTGAACGGCACGACCGGATAGGGGAATCCCTTGCGGTCCATGTCCAGGTACATGATCGAGTTCATGAACGCGTGACCGAGCGAATGGTGCAGCGGCTTGTAGGCGTACGCGACGTCGATCCCGTCGCTCAGCAGCGCCGAGGCCAGGTGCTTCGCGCCCGCGCGGTGGCCCGTGATCGTGAACGTCTTGTCCTTGGGCTCGTCCCACCAGTTCTCGCCCCGGTGTCCCTTCCAGGGCTGAACGTCGACCGAGTCGTACGCCAGCACCGAAAAGGGCGGCACACAATCCTCCCGGTAGTTCTCGTACTGGTCGTCGCCCCAGAGCAACACGAAGTCGGGCTGGAACGCGTCGAGCTCGGCCCGGGCCTTGCGGAAGTAGTGGATCAGGTCGTTGCGATGCTGCTCGGAGTGCTTCGCGCCTTCGTCGGTGCTCCACTGCTCGCGCATCGTGGGATGCCAGCCTTCCGGCGACCGCAGCCCCGCGGGGAGCAGCGGGTCCGCCAGCAAGAGCTTGATGCGGCCCGTCATGTTGCCCTTGTACGACAGGGGGGGATAGTGGGTGATGCCGAGCCCGAGGATCTGTCCCATGGGTGTCCTCCTCAATCTGCTAGAGGAATGGTAACCGACAATCGGGGCTCAGTCCCAACCACCCGGGTGGTGTGGCCACGACCGGTCAGGTCTTCCGCCAGGGTCACGTGGCCCGGACCAAACCGATGCAGCGAGCCGTCGCCGAGGCCTATTTCCACCTCGCCCGCGAGCGTGATGACGAACTGGCGACGTGGCGCATTGTGCCAATCGGAGAAATGGCCGGCCTTCGTCGTCCGGAAGACGATGCCTTTCGTTCCCTGGAGCGTCGCCAGCTCCGGGTGCGTGACGAGGTCAAGCTCTTCGATGTGGGTTTGACCATCCTTGCCGCTGTACAGGCGAACAATGCTCATTTCGGACCCTCCTCGATCGACACGCCACGGCGGATCAGGGTGCACGCAGACGAAGACATAGCGCCGCGTCTGCCGGCGTGTCAAGCCCGACCGATGCTCTCGCCCCAGTCGGCGAGTGATGGGGAGACTGCAGGGCTCGTCTGGGGTCCTGTGGCCCAACCGGCGGCTTGCGTTGCGGTCCCGCACGGGACTACGCTGGCGTCACCGCGCGTCATGAGGAGGCTCGCGATGGAACGTGCGCCGCGGACCCCGCGCTACGGACTGAGCCTGCCGAACCGCGGCGTGCTGTTCGGCGCGACGAGCAGCGACGAGCTGCTGGCCGTGTCGGAGCAGGCCGACGCCTCCGGCGCTTTCGATTCCGTCTGGGTCGGCGACAGCCTCTTCGCCAAGCCGCGGCTCGAGTCGGTCGTGCTGCTCTCGGCACTGGCCGCGCGCACGCGGCACGTCCGCCTGGGCACCTGTTGCTTGTCGACGTTCCCCCTGCGCGACCCCATCTTCCTGGCCGCGCAGTGGGCCGCGCTCGATCACCTTTCGCATGGCCGCATGATCCTCGGTGCGTGCGTCGGCGGGAGCCTGCCGCGCGAGAAAGCCGAGGCCGAGTTCGCGCCGTTCAAGGTGAAGCTGAGCGAGCGCGGACCTCGGCTCGAGGAAGGCATCGCGATCCTCCGCCGTCTGTGGACCGAAGATCGCGTCACCCACGAGGGCCGCTTCTATCAGTTCCGCGACCTCACGCTCGAGCCGAAGCCCCTCCAGAAACCGTGTCCGCCGATCTGGATCGCGACCAACCCCAAGCCCGAGCTGACCCGGCCCCACGTCATCGACCGGGCCCTGCGGCGCGTCGGGCTCCTGGCCGACGGCTGGATGACCGACAACACGCCACCCGCCCGCTTCGAGGAGCGCTGGACGCTGATCCGCCGGGTTGCGCGCGAGACGGGGCGCTCGACGGCGCCTATGGAGTCGGCCCTCCACCTGATGGTCAACATCAACGACGATCGGGGCGCCGCGCTCGAGGAATCCGTGAAGTTCCTGCAGACCTACTACAGCCCCGCGATGACCCGTGAGTATATCGAGAGCTGGCTCGCGTGCGGCCCGTCCGCCGCCGTCGTGGAGAAGATCCGCGCCTACGTCGAGGCCGGCTGCACGATGCCGATCTTGAGATTCGCGTCGTGGGATCAGAAGGGCCAACTCGCCCGTGCCCTCGCCGACGTCATGCCGGCCGCGCTGGCGCTGCAGCTACCGGCCGCGTGATGACGCGCGTCGCGCTTCCGCTCCTGCTCCTCGTCGTGTGGGCTGCTCCCGCCCACTCGGCTCCCGAAGGCACCGTGACCTGGGGCGCCCACGTATCCCTGGCCGCGCGGTGGCTCGACCCCGCGGAGACCGAAGGGACGATCGTGCCGTTCATGGTCCTCTACGCCCTCCACGACGCCCTGGTGAAGCCGATGCCGGCCGGGCTCAATACGCCGAGCCTGGCCGAGTCGTGGACGATGTCGAAGGACGGCCTCGGCTATGAGTTCGTGCTGCGGAAGGGCGCCAGGTTCCACAACGGCGAGCTCGTGACCGCCGAGGACGTCAAGTTCTCCTTCGAACGGTACCGGGGCGCGGGCGCCAGGCAGCTCAAGGACAAGGTCCGCGAGGTGCAGGTCCTCGACCCCGGCCGCGTTCGGTTCCACCTCAAGGAGCCCTGGCCCGACTTCATGACGTACTACGGCACCACCGCGTCGAGCGTCGGGTGGATCGTCCCCAGAAAATACGTCGAGCAGGTCGGGGAGGACGGCTTCAAGAAGGCCCCCGTCGGCGCCGGCCCGTATCGGTTCGTCTCGTTCGCGCCGGGAATCGAGCTGGTTCTCGAGGCCTTCGAGGGCTACTGGCGAAAGGTGCCGAGCGTCAAGCGGCTGGTGTTCAAGGTCATGCCCGACGACACGACACGCGCCGCCGCCCTCAAGAGGGGAGACGTCGACGTGATCTTCCAGGTGAACGGGCCCGTCGCCGAGGACCTGCACCGGACACCGCAGGTGAGGATTTCATCGCGACAGAGCGGCAACGGCGTCTTCTGGCTCGACCTGCCGGATCAGTGGGATCCGAAGTCGCCGTGGCACGACAAGCGCGTCCGCCAGGCGGCGAGCCTGGCGCTCGATCGGCAGGCCGTGAATCAGGCCGAGTCGCTCGGCACCTCGCGTCTGACGGGGTCGATCGTCCCGCGGTCCTTCGAGTTCGCGCTCGCCATCGATCCACCTCCCCACGATCCCGGCAAGGCCAGGCAGCTTCTGGCCGAGGCCGGCTACGCCAACGGCTTCGACGCGGGCGACTTTCATCCGTATCCGCCCCTGTACGCGATGGGCGAGGCGTTGAGCAGCTATCTCGGGGCCGTCGGCATCCGCACTCGCGTCCGGACGATGGAGCGGGCGGCGTTCCTGACCGCCTGGCGTGAAAAGAAGCTCAGAGGCGTGCTCATGGGACTCAACGGGACCGGTGGGAACGCGGCGACCCGTCTCGAGGCCTACGTGACCCGGACCGGAATCTACGCCTACGGCGTTCTCCCCGAAGTCGAGGATCTGTTCCAGCGGCAGGCCCGCGAATTGGATCGAACGAGGCGGGAGGCTCTGCTGCATCAGATCCAGCGCATCCTGCACGAGCGCGTGATGCACGTGCCCATCTACGAGCTGAGCCCGATGGCGGGCATCGGCCCACGCCTCGAGCAGGCCGCGGTCGGTCTGATTCCGGCTTTCCCGTATTCCGCGCCGTACGAGGACGTCACGCTCAAGCGCCACTGACGGGGTACCACGGCGCGTTCTCTCTGCGCTCCGCCGCGCGTTGGCGCTTGCCAATCACGATCGTCGGCGCTACCGTGCGCCCGGCGACTGATGACACGCGTCAGGCCGGTACCCCCCGCGCCCTCTGCCGACACCGCGTCGCGTCGGCGCGTTCTCAAGGCAGCCGCGGGCCTGGGCGTCGCCCTGCCGCTGATCCGCCTCGGTGACCTCGCCTCCGAGGCGCTCGCCGAGTCCGATCCGAAGACCACCCGCCCGCAGCCGGGCGATCGGCTGGTGCTCGCCGCCGCCGATGGAGAGCGGCGGGAAGCGCTCACGCCGACTGCCGTTCCGCCGGGCGGCCCACCACTGACCGCGTACCCGATGGATCCGTCGACCGGCGTCGTGCGAGACGGATCGCGACTCAATCAGGTTCTGCTCATCCGCCTCGAGCCTCGAGAGCTCGCCGAAGAGACACGCGCGCGCGCCGTCGCGGGGATCGTCGCCTATTCCGCGGTGTGCACTCACACCGGCTGTGACATGTGGGAATGGGAGGCACACACGAAGACGATCAAGTGTCCCTGTCATTTCTCGGTCTTCGACGTGAAGGATGCCGCGCGCGTTCTCGATGGCCCGGCTCCGCGGCGGCTCCCGGCGCTGCCGCTCGAGACGATCGGCGGTGTCCTCGCAGCGGCCGGTGGGTTCCTGGGGCGTCCTGGCTTCCAAGGAGGTGCGTGATGACATCGCTCCGATCGATCCTCGTCTGGTGCACGCTCTTGTTGGTCGGACTCTCGCCCGCGGTGCTCCCGGCGCAGAGCCCGATGAGCTACAGCTCCGTGACAGAGGGCCGACTCCTCAACCCCGAACCGCACAACTGGCTCATGTACCGGGGCAACTACTCCGGCTGGGGCTACAGTCCGCTCGACCAGATCACGCCGCAGAACGTCACGAAGCTCACGCCCGTCTGGACCCTCTCCACGGGCGTGAACGAGGGGCACCAGTCGCCGCCGATCGTCAACAACGGGGTCATGTTCGTCTCGACACCTCAGGCGCAGGTCCTCGCTCTGAACGCCAAAACCGGTGACATCTTGTGGCGGTACAAGCGGGAGCTGCCCGAGGATCTCCTGCAGCTTCACCCGACCAACCGGGGCGTCGGGCTCTGGGACAACAAGGTCTACGTCGCGACCGTTGACGCCCACGTGGTCGCGCTCGACGCCGCGACCGGGAAGGTGGTGTGGGACAAGGTCGTCGACGATTGGAAGAAGGGCTACTACATGACCCTGGCGCCCCTGGTGGCCAAGGGCAAGGTCATGGTGGGCACGTCCGGCGGCGAGCTCGGCGTGCGCGCGTACATCGCGGCGTTCGACGCCGGCACCGGTCAGGAGGTCTGGCGGACGTACACGATCCCCGGGCCGGGCGAGCCGGGCCACGACACGTGGAGTGGAGACGCGTGGAAGACCGGCGGCGTCTCGGTGTGGATCACCGGACACTACGATCCTCAGCTCAACCTGACGTTCTGGGGAACGGGCAATGCCGCTCCGTGGCCGGGTGACATGCATCCCGGCGACAACCTCTACTCCAGCTCGGTCATCGCGCTCGACGTGGAGACCGGCAAGATTCGCGGCCATCACCAGTACCACTGGAACGACTCGTGGGACTGGGACGAGGTCTCCACGCCGCTCCTCATCGACGTGCAGCGCGGCGGAAAGATGATCAAGAGCCTCGTGCATCCCGGTCGCAACGGCTACCTCTGGCTCCTCGAGCGTCGCGCCGACGGGATCGGGTTCGTGGACGCCAAGCCGTTCGTGAAGCAGGAAGTGTTCGCGAGCATCGACCCGAAAACGGGCCGGCCCGTCTACAATCCCGAGCAGAAGCCGACGGGCGGCAAATCGGTGACGTTCTGCCCCGGGTTGTGGGGCGGCAAGGACTGGCCGCCCGCCGCCTACAACCCCAAGACCGGCCTCGTCTACATTCCCGCCAACGACAACCACTGCAGCACGCTCGAGGGTAAGACGGAGCCGTACACACCCGGCAAGACGTACCTCGGCATCGACCGGCCCAAGACCACTCTGAGCCTGCGCCCGGGCGCTACGAGCATCGGCGAGGTGCAGGCCTGGAACATGAACACCGGCCAGAAGGTGTGGACGCACGCGTTCAAGTGGCAGAACTGGGGCCCGGTGCTGACCACCGGCGGCGGCCTCGTCTTTTCCGGGGGCACGAACGACCGGAAGTTCCGCGCCTTCGACGCGAAGACGGGCGCTGTGCTGTGGGAGTTCACGACCAATTCCGGTGTCACGGGAGTCCCGAGCTCCTTCGCCGTCGACGGCAAGCAGTACGTCGCCGTGCAGTCCGGCTGGGGTGTCGACGCGCAGCGCATGCAGGCGAGGCTCGACACTCACCTGGGCACCAAGACCGACGTGCCGCAGGGCGGAGTCGTCTGGGTCTTCGCGCTGGGGAACTAACCAACATGGGGGGCCTCGAAGGGCCCCCCACGCCCCCCGGCGCTCGGAAACGCCCCGGGGGACCCGTGGCGCTCCTCGAA
>Ga0066710_100001952_pt1 | contig 16106 bp, 13 predicted proteins | sample GraSoiAngelo_159_FD_79666 | JGI IMG/M metagenome (GOLD analysis project Ga0066710, IMG submission 79666) | Grasslands soil microbial communities from the Angelo Coastal Reserve, California, USA - 14_1009_16_40cm | ecosystem: Environmental > Terrestrial > Soil > Grasslands | place: USA...
CGGGAGGGCCCCGCCAAGCTGACCGGAGTGGCGAAATACGCCGACGACCTGGTCTTTCCGGGTGCGTGGTACGGCGGGACGGTGCGCTCCACGGAGGCCCACGCCCGCCTCGACGCCATCGAGCTCGATCCCGGCTTCGATTGGTCCGGGGTCGTGGTCGTCTCGGCCGCGGACATCCCCGGGGACAACGTCGTTTCGCTCATCAGCGACGACCAGCCCGTTCTCGTCCCCGTCGGCGGGGAGATCCGCCACCACGCCGAGCCGGTCGCGCTGCTCGCGGCACCCGACCGCGGGATGCTTCGCGAGGCACGCCAGCGGCTCACGCTTCGTACGACGCCCTTGCCGGCCGTCTTCGACCCCCTCCAATCGGGCGAGGTATTTGCTCATTTCGACATCAGGAGGGGGGACGTCGAGGCGGCCCTGGCGGGTGCCGAGCTGGTCGTCGAGGGAATCTACCGGGTGGGGCACCAGGAGCAGCTCTACATCGAGAACCAGGCCATGATCGCGGTGCCTCGGGACGACGGCGGCGTGGCGGTCCACGGGTCGCTGCAATGCCCGTACTACATCCACAAGGCGCTCAAGCGCGCGCTCCTGCTGGACGACAGACGCGCACGGGTGGTCCAGACCGAGACCGGCGGCGGATTCGGCGGCAAGGAGGAGTACCCGTCGATGATCGCCCTGCACGCCGCGCTGCTGGCGCTGAAGTGCAAGCGACCCGTGCGCATGATCTACGAGCGGCACGAGGACATTGCCGCCACCACCAAGCGCCATCCCGCGATCGTCACTTACCGCAGCGGCGTCGACCGCGAGGGCCACCTGATCGCGCAGGACATCGAAGTGGTCATGGACGGCGGCGCCTACACCACGCTGACGCCCGTCGTGCTTTCTCGCGGAACGCTTCACGCCGGCGGCCCCTACGCGTGTGAGAACGTTCGGATCCGCTCGCGCGCCGTGGCGACGAACACGCCACCGAACGGGGCGTTTCGAGGCTTCGGAGCGCCGCAGGTGGAGTTCGCCGCCGAGATGCAGGTCAACCGCATCGCCGAAGTCCTCAAGGTGTCGCCGCTCGAGTTGCGCCGTCGATGGGTCTACCAGCGCGGCGACGTCACCCCGACCGGACAGGTACTCCGCGAGAGCGTGGCCGGCGAGGAGGTGCTCGTGCGCGCGACCGAGGCCGCCGAGTACGAGCGAGTCCGGGGACGGACGGCGGGCGCGCGCGCACGGCGCGGCGCCGATGGATCCGGGCGCGAGGGAGGAGACCGGACCGCGTCGGGGATCGGCCTGGCGCTGGGCTGGCATGGCGCGGGATTTACGGGCTCCGGCGAGGTCCACCTGGCCAGCATCGCTTCGGTCGAGCTGACGGCCGACGGACGGATCGCCGTCCTCACGGCGTCGACCGAGATGGGGCAGGGGACGAAGACGATCTTCCCGCAGCTGGCCGCGGCGGAGCTCGGCGTCCCGGTCGAGGACGTCGACATCGCCCCGCAGGACACCGGGATCGTCCCGGATTCCGGCCCGACCGTAGCATCCCGCACAGCCATGGTCGTCGGTGGCCTGGTGATCAAGGCGTGTCGCCGTCTGCGTGAGGAGGTGGAGGCGAGGACCGGCCGGCCGTTCGCGGAGGCCTATCGCGACGACGCCCGGGACCATGGCCCGACGCGCGTCGATCAGCAGTTCGAGCCTTATCCGGGGGTGCAGTTCGACGATGCGACGTACAGCGGTGACGCGTACCCGGCGTTCGGCTGGGCGGCTTGCGTGGCCGAGGTCGACGTGGACCTGGACACGGGCGAGGTGGCGGTGCGAAACGTGGTCGCCGCCGACGACGTCGGGCGGGTCATCCACCCGGTCCTTGCCGAGGGCCAGGTCGAGGGCGGCACCCTGCAGGCGATCGGCTACGCCACGATCGAGGAGATCAAGCTCGAGGACGGCCGCTACCTCAACGACCGCCTGGCGACCTATCTCATTCCGACGGCGCTTGATGCGCCGCGCATCACGTCGATCCTGGTAGAAGCGCCGTTCAGCGGCGCGCCGCACGGCGCGAAGGGCGTTGGCGAGCTGCCGATGGACGTGGGGGCACCGGCCGTTGTGGACGCAATTCACGACGCGACAGGCGTCTGGATCCACGACCTGCCGGCCAGCCCGGAACGCATCCTCGCTGCGCTGGGAGCGACGGGCCCGACCTCGAGCTCGAGCGCCGGGCGATCCAGGAGCGACAAGGATGTCGAAGGCGCCGTCGACGCGGCGATGGACGCTCCGATCGAAGTGGGGACGGATCCACTGCCCACCGAGCGAACCGACGCCCAGCCGTTTCGAGCACCAACCGACCGGTGACTGCGTATCGAATGCTGGTCAACGGGGACGCCGTGGAGGTCGACGTTCCAGGGATGCGCCGCCTCCTTGACGTCCTTCGCGAGGATCTCGGACTCAGCGGCACGAAGGAGGGCTGCGGCGAGGGGGAGTGCGGCGCGTGCTCCGTGCTGCTCGACGGCGAATTGGTCGACGCCTGTCTCGTGCCGATTTGTCAGGTTGACGGCCACGTGGTCCGAACGGTCGAGGGCCTGGCCGGCCGGGCGGTCGACGGGCAGCCGGATCTCTCACAGCTCGACGTCGTGCAGTCAGCGTTTCTCGAGACCGGCGGCGCGCAATGCGGTATCTGCACTCCGGGCATGCTGATGGCGGCCCATGCGTTCCTGGCGTCGGGCGCCGATCCAACGGATGAGGCCATCCGCGAAGCCATCGCCGGGAACCTGTGCCGCTGCACGGGTTACACCAAGATCGTCGACGCGATCGTATTGGCGGCCCATTCCGCCAGCCAGCCGCCGGTCGAATGAGCGCCGGCGAGCGCTGACCGTGCCGATCCAGCCACCCGTCGAATCGCCACGCGACCTCGGCGAAGCCTATGCGCTCCTCGCGGCGACCCACCATCGGCCCATCGCGGGCGGCACCGACGTGATGGTCCAGATCACTGGCGAGATCGGCCAGCTACCCGACCGCCTCCTCGACGTCTGGCACCTCGAGGGGTTGCGAGGCATCACGGTTTCCGAGGGGGCGCTGACGATCGGAGCACTGACGACGTACACGGCCATGCGGCACTCCGCGCCCTGCCGGGAACATGCCCCTGCACTCGTCGAGGCCGCAGCGACGATCGGCGCAGCGCAGATCCAGAATCGGGGCACGATCGGGGGCAACATCGCGAACGCATCGCCGGCCGGTGACACCCTGCCCGTCTTGCTTGCAATGGACGCGGAGATCGTGGCGGGCTCGCTGCGCGGCGAGCGAATCGTGGCGGCGGCCGACTTCTGGACCGGCTACCGCCGAACGGCCCTCGCTCCCGACGAGCTGGTCCTGCGCGTCCGGCTGCCGATCGCCCCGGATCGCGAGGTCCGCTTCCGCAAGATCGGGACACGCCGGGCGCAGGCAATCAGCAAGGTCGTGATGGCTCTGTCCTGGCATCTACGTGATGGCCGGCCGGAGTGGCGGGACGTCCGCGTGGCTCTTGGGTCAGTCGCGGAACGACCAATTCGGGTGGTGGCCACCGAGGCACTCCTCGAGGGCGCAGCGCCGACCGCCGAGACCGCCGCACGAGCAGCGGAGGCCGTTGCGGGCGAGATCAAGCCCATCGACGACGTTCGTTCCACAGCCGACTACCGCCGGGCGGTGACCGCCCGCGTGCTGCAGCGCATGATCCGCGAAGCCGGCGGCTGGTGATGGAAGATCAGGACCGGTCCACGGGCTTGCCGGCCGATTTGGAGGAGACAGCCGAATACCCGCTCCCCCCACCATCGGGCGTGGCGGTTGTTGGTCCGACCCTGCCCGGCACGGAGCGAATCCTGACGCCCGAAGCTCTTGACTTCGTGGCCGGCATCCACCGCCGGTTCGACCTCCATCGCCAGGCGTTGCTCGGCCGGCGGATCGACCGCCAGATCGAGCTCGACCGGGGCGTAGAGCCGGGTTTCCTCGAGGAGACAGCAAGCGTCAGGGGGGCGGCCTGGGTCGTCGTCGGAGCCCCCGCCGACCTGCTCGATCGGCGGGTGGAGATCACCGGTCCGGTCGAGCGGAAGATGATGATCAACGCGCTCAATTCGGGAGCCCGCGTGTTCATGGCCGACTTCGAGGACGCCCTCAGCCCGACGTGGGCGAACGTGATCGAAGGCCAGCTGAACCTCCAGGACGCGGTGCGGCGCAGCCTGGCTTTCACGACTCCCGAGGGCCGCGACTACGCGTTGAATGACAAGACCGCGACCCTGGTGGTGCGACCGCGGGGCTGGCACCTCTCGGAGGCCAACGTTCTCGTCGACGGGGAGCCGATCTCGGCCAGCCTGTTCGACTTCGGACTCTATTTCTTCCACAACGCCGAGGAGCTGATCCGGCGTGGCTCGGGCCCGTACTTCTACCTGCCAAAGCTCGAGAGCCACCTGGAGGCGCGCCTCTGGAATGACGTCTTTGTCGAGGCACAGCTCGCACGCGGGATCGAGATCGGGACGATCCGCGCGACCGTGCTGATCGAGACGATCCTGGCCGCCTTCGAGATGGACGAGATCCTGTACGAGCTGCGCGATCACGCCGCGGGCTTGAACGCCGGGCGGTGGGACTACCTGTTCAGCATCATCAAGCGCTTCCGCTCCTCGTCTGCGCTGGAATTGCCGGATCGCGGCCAGGTAACGATGACTGTGCCGTTCATGCGTGCGTACGCACAGCTCCTGGTGCGGACCTGCCACCGCCGGGGGGCACACGCGATCGGCGGCATGGCCGCCTTCATCCCGTCACGGCGAGACAAGGAAGTGAACAAGCGGGCACTCGAGAAGGTGGCCGACGACAAGGAGCGCGAGTCCGGGGATGGCTTCGATGGAACGTGGGTTGCCCATCCCGATCTCGTCCCCGTTGCGACCGCGATCTTCGACAGCGTGCTGGGGACGGAACCGCACCAGAAGCTGCGCCCGTTCGAAGAGCTGGAGGTCTCGCCCGAACAGCTGCTCGACTTCACGGTCCCAGGCGGGACGGTCAGCGAGGCCGGCATCCGCACGAACATCTCCGTCGCCCTGGCCTACCTCGACAGCTGGCTGCGCGGGAACGGCGCGGCGGCCATCAACAACCTCATGGAGGATGCCGCGACGGCCGAGATCAGCCGCTCTCAACTGTGGCTGTGGCGGACCCGGGGGGTCCGGCTGGAGGACGGCCGCACGTTCGGCGCGAAGCTGTACGAGACGATCCGCGACGAGGAGCTCGAAGCGCTGGGCGGCCGTGGTTCGGGCAGGCTGGGCGAGGCCGCGGACTTGATGGATGATCTCGTTCTCGGAGAGGACTTCCCGGAATTCCTGACGCTGCTGGCCTACCCGCTGCTCGACGCTCCCGAGTCCCTGAATCGGTGAGCTGTCCCTGGCCCAGCCGCAGCGGTCCTCAGCCGAACGGGGGCAGGCGCTCCTGGAACTGCCCGAATCCGCGGCGTCCGACGAACGCGCCGTCGCGGATCACGGCACGGCCGCGGACGAACACGGACCGAACGGCGCCCGATACCGCCATGCCCTCATACGGCGTGTAGTCGCTCGTGTGGTGGAGGTCGGCCGCGCGCAGGACCCGGCTTGCTTTGGGATCGAACAGCACGAGGTCGGCATCCTTGCCGACTTGGATGCCGCCCTTGGAGGGAAGCCCGAACAAGCGGGCGGGGGTCGTCGAGAGAAGGTCGACCATCCGCTCGAACGTGATCCGGCCGCGGACGACGCCCTCGGAGTAGAGGATCCCGAGCAGTGTCTCGATCCCGGGCGCACCGTTGCTGATGCGATCGAACGGCACGCCGCGAGCCGCGTCGGCCTTTTCCACGGCCAGGCGGTCGGGAACGTGGTCCGTGGCCACCACGTCCAGCGTCCCATCGACGAGGCCTTCCCAGAGTGCGTCTCGATCCGCGGGTGCGCGCAGCGGCGGAGCGATCACGTAGCGTGAGGACTCCTCGACGGGCCCCGAATAGCGCTCTTCGGTCAGGGTCAGGTAATGCGGGCACGTCTCGGCGTACGCCCGGATCCCGGCCGCCTTCGCCCGCCGAACCTCGTCGAGCGCCGACCGCGACGAGAGATGCACGACATACGCCGGCGCATCGGCCGCCTGCGCGAACGCCATCGCGCGATGCGTGGCGACGGCCTCTACGTACGCCGGCCGGGATCGTGCGTGGCCGTCCGGCCCCGTCCGACCGGCGGCCAGCTCGGCGCGAACGCCCGCGTCGAGCAACACCGGGTCCTCACAGTGGACCTGGAGCATGCCGCCGCGTTGTCCCATGGCGCGAACGGCCTGGAAGAGCTCCCGCCCTCCCAGCCGGAAGTCGAAGACCATGAACGCCTTGGCCGTCGGAACACCGGCGCCGACCATTGCGGGCAGATCGCCGATCGGCTCCTCCATTCCGCCCGAGATCGCAACGCTCAATCCGTAGTCGATCGCGGCATCCTCCTCGGTTCGGTGGCGCCACTCGCCCAGACCCGCCAGGAGGGAGCGCGACGCCGTTTCGGGCGAGCCGGTCCCGGGGTTGTTGAATGACAGGAACGTCGTCGTCCCACCGAAGGCAGCCGCCACGGAGTCCTGGAAGAAGCGGTCCGGTTCCGCGGCGCTCGCGAGGCGCGTGTGCGTGTGGACGTCGACGACCCCAGGCAGGACGAGCAGCCCGGCGGCATCGACGACCTCGCCCGCGTCCGCGGATCGGCCCCCGGGATCCTCCTCGATCGAGGTGATGCGACCGGACTCGACCGCCACATCCGCGACGCGCGAGCCCGTGGCCGTCACCACGGTCCCTCCGCGGAGGAGCAGGTCGATCATCCGCGCCTCGGCAAACCTAGTCGCTCTCGGTGATCTCGACGTCCTGAGCGCCCTCCCACAGGCAGCGCCGTCCGACCTCGCGAAGCCGATCGATCCAGCCCTCGTCGGGCTGGACCGTCGCGAAATGATTGCCGGCGAGCTGGCCGACCTTCGAGGAGAAGCTGCAGGCGCCGTACGGGAACAGGATCTCGCACTCCGAGACGCCGCCGGGGTAGATCAGCAGTTGGCCCGGGGCTGGGTGCGAGGTGTGATTCTCGAACTCGAGGTCCGGCCGCAGGTCGCCGAACGGGATCCAGGTCGACTCGCCGCTCCAACGGCAGTGGATCAACTGCGCCCGGATAGGCAGTAATCCCCGGATCACCGCGATCGTCCTTGGCGCCTCCGTCTCCCAGCGCGCGCTAAAGTTGAGGTTGCCGGCCCGGATCGCCAGCCGACCGGTCGCTTGCGGCTCGCTGCCCATGCCCGGGAGGATATCGTGGCCGACGCCGCCAAAAGTCCGCGGCCGACGATTTCGACTCATGTGCTCGACACGGAACGGGGCATGCCGGCGCAGGGCGTGCGGGTCGCTCTGTATCGCCTCGACGTCGCGGAGAAGCCGGTGCGCATGACCCAGGCCCTGACCGACGCCGACGGCCGCATCGCAGACCTTCTCGAGCGACCGCTCGCGGCCGGCGACTACCGCCTCGAATTCGACGTCGCCCACGAGGAGGGTACGTTCTTCACACGCATGTCCGTGGAGCTGCGCGTGCGTGACGTCACCCGCAGCTACCACGTGCCGCTGCTCCTCTCGACCTATTCGCTGACGACCTATCGAGGCAGCTGATGTCCGCCAGCGCGCAGGGAGTCGAGATGCCGCCGGTCGAAGAGCTCGATCGACTGGAAGCGGATCAGTGCGCCGGGGCCCTCGCGCCGCTCTTCGAAGGCGCACCGCGGTTCGTCGCCCGACTCGTGGCGGCGCGGCCATTCGGCTCATCGGAGGGCCTCTTCGCGCAGGCGCGCGAGATCGCGCGCTGGATGCCCGAAGACGAGCAGATCGAGCTGGTCGACGCACACCCGAGGCTGGGCGCACCGCCGGGCTCGGTGTCTGCGTTTTCGTACCGCGAGCAGGGCTTCGACCGCGACGCGGCAGACGTCGCCGCTGAAGACGAACGTCGTCAGATCGGATCGGAGCTCACCCGGCTGAACGCGGTGTACGAGGGGCGCTTCGGGTTCCGCTTCTGCATCTTCGTGGCGGGGCGCTCCCGCGCGGACCTGCTGCAAGTCCTGCGCGAGGCGCTGAAGGCGGAACGAGGATCCGAGTTGGTGCGAGCCGTGGCGGCTGCCGTCGATATCGCGGAGGATCGCTACCTGGGTTCGCGCGGTCGGTGATCGAGCTCGGCGAAAACCGCTACGGCAAGTCGGCCATCCGGCTCGTCAGGGTCGTGCGCGGGGCCGGGGGCCAGCGTGTCCGTGACCTGACCGTCGCCGTCTCGCTCGAGGGCGCGTTCGAGACGGCTCATACCGAGGGCGACAACTCGGGCGTAATCGCGACCGACACGATGAAGAACACGACCTATGCCTTCGCAAAGGACCACCTCGAAGGCTCGATCGAGAACTTCGGCCGAAGGCTTGCGGAGCATTTCAGGGAGCAACCGCAGGTGGCGCGTGCGACGGTCACGGTTCGGGAGCATGCCTGGCGTCCAATTCCCACGCGGGGCGGCGTCGCCGTCTCGCCCGATGCCTTCATACGCGACGCGTCATCTACCCGCCTCGCTATCGTGACCGCCGGCGACGGCGGTACGCGGTTCACGTCCGGGATCGAAGAGCTGGCGATGATGAAGACCGCGAAGTCGGCATTCGTCGGGTTCCCGCGGGATCGCTTCACGACCCTCCGAGAAGCCACCGACCGATTGATGGCCACGCAGGTAAGCGCGCGCTGGCACTACGGGCCGAGCTCCGATGAGTCCGACTTCGACCGCTGCTTCGAAGCCATCACGGAGACGCTGCTCGAGGCATTTGCCGAGCACTCCAGCCCGTCGGTACAGGCCTCTATCTGGATTATCGGCCGCGCGATCCTGGAGGCGCACGCTGAAGTTACCGAGGTCAGCCTGAGCATGCCGAACCTGCATCACTGGCTGGTCGACCTGGAGCCGTTCGGACTCGCCAACGAGGGCGAAATCTTCATGCCGACTCGCGAGCCCCACGGGCTGATCGAGGCCACGATTCGCCGTCGCGGGTGATAGGGCCCGCGACCGGGATGCGGCCGAAGACATCGCCGAGGCGTGACACGCTAGCTGGCACGCGCCGCCGATAAGGTGCGGCTCATGGAAGCGAGTCGCATCGTCCCGTTCCCGGCTCCCGAAGGGCTCTCGATCCGAGTCGATCGTGATCGCATCGTCCTGGAGCGTTTGGTCGTGCACGATCCCGGATTGGCCGCGTTCGTCGCGGAGCGCCCCGAGGCGGAGCGGCCCGGCCTGCTCGACCGCGCCATCAAGATCGGGCTCGTCGCTCTCCAGGATGCCGGCGTCACCATCAACGTCGACGCCGTGCGCCGCGAGTTCGACGGCTTGCTGCGCCAGACGGAGGCTGCCAACGAGAAGGCCGCGACGGCTCTCGAGCAGACTCTGCGCGCGAATTTCGCGGACGGTGACGGCCGCTTGCCGCGAACCCTCGAGAAGTTCCTGGGCGACCGCGGGGCGCTGCGCTCGTTCGTCAACGAGCTGTTCGACGAGACCAAGCGAGACAGCGCCATCGGTCGAATCGGCGCCCTGCTGGGGACCTACTTCGATGGCGACGCCAGCAGGCTCGCCCAGCTGCTGGATCCGACACGCCTCAACTCGCCGATGCACCAGTTCCGGCGTGAGATCACGGAAGGATTCGAGAAGCTCAACGACCGCTTGACCGCGATCGAGGCGGCAGCCGCGGCGCGAGCCACCGAGCGTTCCCATTCCGCGGCAAAGGGAGCCGACTTCGAGGAGCTCCTGGAGGACCTGCTCGGCGAGACCGCGCGTGGCGCAGGCGACACGCTCGATCGGACATCGGACGAGATCGGCGACGTGATTCGGTCGAAGAAGGGCGACTTCGTCCTCACCCTCGATCCAAGCCTGACGCGGGGGATCGAGGTCCGCGTCGTGGTGGAGGCCAAGGACCGGTACATGTCGGGCCGCGAAATGCGGGATGAGCTGCGCGAAGCGAAGGCCAATCGCGGTGCCTGCGTCGGCCTGGTCGTCTTCACCCCGGCCCACGCCCCTGCCGGGATCTCACCATTCGACATCCGTGGTGGGGACGTGTACTGCGTCCTCGACCCCGCTGCTCCCGACATCGTTTCCTTCGCGGCAGCCGTCAGGCTCGCCCGACTGACTGCGCTCGCGACGCTGCGCGAGGCAGTCGTGGAGGTCGATACGGAGGCGCTGTCGCGGACCATGGTCGGCATCCGCCAGCAGCTCGAATCCATCAAGGGCCTGAAGGCCACTTTGACCTCGATGGGCAAGAGCGCCGGAGACGTTTCGATCGGGTTGGATCGCATGCGCGACGCGATCGTCGGGCGGGTCCTGGAGGCCGAGTCCGAGCTGCGTGCCGACGCGAGGACCCCCACGACCAAGTAGAACCTGCTCCGACAATCGGAACGCCGCGGGCTCGTTGCCTCCCTGCAACGGCGGACCTCCTGCACGCGACATCCGCGGTGGCATTGCGGGCGCACGGTATAGTCACGCCGCGGTCAGGCACGACCGTGCTCGCAGAACGAGGAATCCCATGGCGCGCTCGATGTGGCGGGGGGCTATCCAGTTCGGGCTGGTGACCATCCCGGTCAAGCTCTACGTGGCGACCGAGTCCAAGGCCGGGATCAGCTTCAACATGCTGCACGCCAAGGACCAGTCGCGCATCCAGATGAAGATCTACTGCCCCGCAGACGACCAGATCATTCCGCGCACTGAGACGGTCAAGGGCTACGAGTGGCAGCCCGGCGAATACGTTGTGATCACGGACGAGGATCTCGAGAAGGTGCCGCTCAAAACCGTACGCTCGATCGAGATCGAGCAATTCGTGGAGCGCGACGAGTCCGGCGACGGCATCGCCAAGTTCGTCAAGGGGGCCTACTACATCGAGCCGGACAAGATCGGCCGCAAGGCGTTCTACCTGCTCCGCTCCGTGCTCGAGGATCGCGGGCTGACGGCAATCGCGAAGGTCGTCATCAAGGACCGCGAGGCGCTCGCCGCAATCGATCCGTACGACGAGACCATGCTCCTCACGACGCTCCACTGGCCGGAGGAAATACGCGACGTCAAGGAGCTCGATCTACCCGACGAGAGCTTCGAGTTCAAGCCCGCCGAGAAGGCCATGGCGGAACAGCTCGTGTCGGCCATGACCGGCGAGTTCAATCCGGCCGCCTACAAAGACGACTACACCGACGCCCTCAGGAAGCTGATCGAGGCCAAGGTCGAAGGCCGCGAGGTCGCCGCCCCGGCGCCCGAGCCCGCCAGCAACCTGGTAGACCTCATGGCCGCGCTCGAGGCGAGCGTGAATGCCGCCAAGGCTGCCCGGTCCGGGGAGAAGCCGGTATCAGTCCAGGAGGCGCGGGCAGCCAAGTCCGCCGGCGGGTCGAAGGGCGCCGGCCAGGCAGCGCGCGGTCGCGACGAGGGCACAGCTAAGGAGCCGGCGCGGCGCGTAGCATCGGGCCGCTCGAAGGGCGTCGGCGAGGAACGCGAGGAGAAGCCGGCTCGGCGCCGCAAGAGCGCCTGATCGCGTCTGGCAGCGTGCCCGTTCGGAGCGACGCACCGAGCCCGGGCGGGTGCGCAACCGGCCCTGACGTCCGGGCGTAGCCGCGATGCCGCTTGGGCAGTACCAGCGCAAGCGCGACTTCGGCAAGACGCCCGAGCCGAAAGGCGGCACGGCCGGCGGATCGGGCGGACGCTTCGTCGTCCAGCGCCATCGCGCCACCCGATTGCACTACGACTTCCGACTCGAGATCGACGGCGTCCTCGTCAGCTGGGCCGTGCCCAAAGGCCCGACGCTCGACCCAAGGCAGCGGCGGTTGGCCATGAAGGTCGAAGACCACCCGATCGAGTACCTGGATTTCGAGGGCGTCATTCCGAGGGGCCAGTACGGGGCGGGCGACGTGATCGTCTGGGACTGGGGTACGTGGGAGCCGGACCCCGAAACCCCCGACCCCGGCAGGGCCATCACGGACGGCGAGCTCAAGTTTCGCCTTGACGGCCAGAAGCTCAAGGGTCGTTTCACGATCGTGCGCACGCGCCCGCGGGATGGCGAGGACGGCGAGCCGTGGCTGCTCATCAAGAAACGCGACGAAGCCGCCGTGGACGCGTGGGACGCGGAGGGCTTCCCACAGTCGGTCAAGACCGGCCGGACCAACGACGAGGTCAAGGCGAATCGCGACGCCCTCTGGCAGAGCGGAGCGCCGGCAGCTCAGGCGGAGATCGACCTCTCGAAGGCGGCGCCGGCGCCGCTTCCAGAGTTCATCGAACCGATGGCAGCGACGCTGGCAAGCACCGCGTTCGACAGCCCCGACTGGATCTTCGAGATCAAGTGGGACGGCTATCGGGTCGAAGCGATCGTCGACGGCGACAAGGTGCGGCTGCGGACGCGCCATGGCAACGACGCCGAAACCTACTTTCCGCGCCTGCTCACGCCGCCCAGCTGGATCAACGCGGCGCAGGCGATCGTCGACGGCGAGGTCGTCGCCCTCGACGACCAGGGCTTGCCGGACTTCGGGCTCCTCCAGCTTCGGATCAGCGAGTCCGTCGGCAGCCGGGCCCCTGGCCGGTTGAAAGGAATGGCCCGGCCGGCGACCGAGGCCGAGGCCGACGAGGCTCGCCGGGCTCCTCTCGTGTACCAGGCGTTCGACCTCCTGTATGCCGACGGCAAGTCGCTCGTCAACGTGCCCCTCGAACATCGCAAGCGACTGCTCCGAAGCCTGCTCAGGGAGCACCCGCGGGTGCGCTACGCGGCGCACGTGGAGCGCGATGGCGTCGCCTTCTTCAAGGCCGCACAGGAGAAGGGTCTCGAGGGGATCATCGCCAAACGGCGCGACAGCCGCTACGAGCCAGGCCGGCGCGTGACGACCTGGCTCAAGCTCAAGGTCCGCCCCGAGCAAGAGCTGGTCGTTGGGGGCTACACGCCGGGGGAGGGTAATGCCCGTGATCTCGGCGCTCTCATCCTCGGGGTCTACGAAGACGGCAAGCTGCGCTACGCCGGCAAGGTCGGCAGTGGCTTCAACGCCCGGACGCGCAGGGAGCTGAGGGAGCGCCTCGACGCGCTGGCCACGGATGAACCTCCGTTCGAGCCGCCACCTCCCCGGACGGGAGAGCTCAGGGGCGCACACTGGGCTCGACCCGAGCTCGTCATCCGGGCTGAGTTAGGCGGGTGGTCGAGGGACGGTCTCGTCCGTCAGAGCGCATTCAAGGGGATCGAGCTGGACAAGGACCCGCGTGAGGTCACCCGCGAACGGGCGATCGACTCATCGGCCACGGGTGCGGCTAAGTCCGCGTCATCGGCGAGGTCGAAGCCATCGCCGGACGCCAGGCCGTCGGCAGAGTCCGAGCCACCGGCGAAGGCCCAAACTTCCCCCGCCTCTGAGGGCGCCCCGAAGATGAAGCCCACGTCGGCGCCAGAACGGAAGCCCCCAACCGAGCCGGCGGTCTCGCCCGAACATCCCTGGACGGCGACCGAGGAAGAGCTCGAGGCTCTCCATAGACTCGGCTCCGAGGGCCTCTGGAGCGCCGGCGGTCACGAGCTCAAGCTCACGAACCTCGACAAGGTCCTGTTCCCGCCGCCCGTTGGGCCGGATGGCTCCGAGACGAGCGAGCCCCCAGTCACGAAGCGCGAGCTGATCGAGTATTTCGCCCGGATCGCCCCCGCCATGCTGCCGCACCTGGCCGACCGTCCGCTCAACCTGCACCGCTACCCGAACGGTGCAGGGGCGTCCGGTTTCTGGCAGAAGGACATCCCGTCGACGGCGCCGAAGTGGCTGCGGATCTGGCACGAGACCGGCGTCGAGGGGCGCGAGGACCGCGAGGCCAACGACCACCTGATCGCCGACCGAGTGGCAACGCTGTGCTGGCTCGGCAACCAGGCCGCCTTCGAAATCCACGCCTGGACCTCGACGATCCACGATCCATGGATACCGACGTTCGCGCTGATCGACATCGATCCCGGCGAGAAGACGACCTGGGAGGAGACCCTCACGCTGGCCCGCCTCTTTCGGGCTGCACTAGGCCACCTCGGCGTGCGCGGCTATCCGAAGGTGACCGGGCGGCGTGGCATCCAGATCTGGATACCGGTCATCCGCGGGAGGTACACGTACGAGGACACGAGCCGCTGGGTCGAACAGGTGTCGCGGGCGGTCGGAGCGATGGTCCCCGACCTGGTTTCATGGGAGTGGAGCAAGTCCCAACGAGGCGGCAAGGCGCGCCTCGATTACACCCAGAATCAGCCGATCAAGACGCTCGTCGCTCCCTACGCGGTCCGTCCAGCGGCGGGCGCTCCCGTGTCAGCCCCGATCACCTGGGAGGAGCTCGACGATCCCGAGCTGCGCCCGAACCGCTGGACCATACGTACGATCGTCCCTCGCGTCGCCGAACGCGGCGATCTGTTCGCCGTGGCGCAGACGGATCACCAGGAACTGCCGCCGCTGGCGTGAATCCCGCTACGGCGACAGGCTCTGCCGCCAGGGCACCGGGTCCCTTGGCGAATAGGGCGCCCAAAAGAAGCAGACCAGTGGCTCGCCGCTGGAGTACTCCACATGGGCGGTGGTCGCCGACTCGTCGAGTGTCAGGCGGATCTCGATCGTATCGTCGTCGGGATGGTTCGGATCGTAGATCGCGAGCACCAGGCGACCCGAATCCACAGCGTACCCGTAACACACCACCTGGTGGTTCTCGCCCAGTCGGCGCGGGTCCCGCGAGGTGATCCGTACGAGGCCGACCATCGACAGACGGCCCGCGTCGATATCCGCCCGAATCCTGGGCCACTCGTCACGCACCATCACCCTAGCGTGGCCGCGCCGTCCCAGGAGACGGCTCCACCAGGTGGGGCCGGGGGGCCGCAGGGCCATCAGGTCGTAGAAGCGCAGCGGCACACGCCCGAAGTCGAAGCTGTCGATCTGGCGGTCGACCAGATACTGGAATCGGGGCGTGCCAGCCACCGGCACGTCGCGCTCCGGAGGTGGCTCGACGCCAGCTTCGAAGAGGTCCCGGGTGGTGAACGCCATCCCGCCGCACAGCCCGTCCGCCGCGTCCCCGAAGTTGACCTCGAGCAGTCCCGCGAGTTGGAGGCGAACGGTCTGCTGGTGTGGAAATGCGTTGGCGAAGTGAAGGCCTCTCGTGCTGGGCAGGAAGTTCGGGACCCGAGCGACCGCCACCGGCGGTCAGCGAACGCCGACTCTGTGGCGCGCTACGATCTCCCGATCGAAGCGCTCCGCTGCCGACGCGACGCGGTCCGGGTCCGTCTCGCCGAAAGCGACGGCGAGGTGCTCTACCCCCAGCTCGGCGAAGCGGTCGACCTCCGCAGCGATCTCGTCAGGCGATCCGGACATTGCATAGAAACCGGCCTTGAAGTCGCCGAACCTCACATTCACCCGTGCTGACAGCGTCGGCATCGGCCGGCCCGTGGCCACGGCGGCGTCGCGGATGATCGGGATCCAGGACGCGAAGGCGTCCGGGCCGCTGGCACTCGATTGGTACCAGTCGGCCAGCCGGCCGGCCCGCCGGAGAGCGGGCTCGGAGCGCCCGCCGAGCAGGATCGGCAGGGCGGCCCCCTGCGCCGGCAACGGGCCGAAGACGAAGTCGCTGAAGGAGTGGAAACGGCCCTCGAACGGCTCCTCCGATCCCGACCACAGGTGGCGCCACAGACGTACGGTTTCGTCCGTGTAAGCACCCCGAACATGGAATCGCTCAGCCTCCCCGAGGTTGGCAAACTCCACTTCGTTCCAGCCCAGCCCGACACCGGCGATGACACGACCGCGCGTCAGCGCGTCGAGGCTCGCCAGCTCCTTCGCCAGGACGACCGCGTTCCGCTGTGGCACCACGATAACCGAGGTCCCCAGGCGCAACCGGGCATGACGGCCGCCGACGTGGGCAAGGCTCACGATGGCCTCGTAGATGACGCCGTACTCGCGCTCGGCCGAGTGGGGCACCAGCACATGGTCGGTCGACCAGACGGCCGACCACCCCAGGCGCTCGGCTGCCTCGGCGGCAGCCTCGATACCCTCGGGGCTGGCACCCTTTGGCATGGTCGGTAGGACGAGGCCGAAATCCATTGGCGCGATGGTAGACCGGGCGCTTCGGCAGCGCCTCGGGGGTGCCGAGATGCTC
>Ga0066710_100001955_pt1 | contig 16102 bp, 9 predicted proteins | sample GraSoiAngelo_159_FD_79666 | JGI IMG/M metagenome (GOLD analysis project Ga0066710, IMG submission 79666) | Grasslands soil microbial communities from the Angelo Coastal Reserve, California, USA - 14_1009_16_40cm | ecosystem: Environmental > Terrestrial > Soil > Grasslands | place: USA...
GCGCGGACTCACCGTAGAAGAGCTAAAACTATTCTTCAATACCGCTGAACGTTGAATGGTCTGCACCAGCGATAAACACGAAGAGGTTTTTCCCCTCGTTCGGGATGCTACAGTATGAGGCGGGCTTCATCGGCGCAGCGTTTGCGCGGCGGAATTGCCCAAGCTGCAAATCAAACTGAAAAGCGCCACGAGCGATTCTGATGCCGCGATGGACTCGACGACAATTCGTCAGCAGAGCGAGTATTGCCGGCAGTGCTTGCTTCGCAAGGGCCCGCAGCTTCAACTCTTTGCCGGGTTTCCACACAGCCTCTCCAGCGAGTGGGGTACAAACCCTTCCGAAACCGCTGTTTGTGGAAGTTCCTCCGGCCGCAAGCGGTATCACCTGGCGTCATGTGAACGGTCGCTCCCCTGAATACTACCTGCCTGAGACAACCGGCGCGGGCTGCGCTTTTTTCGACTTTGACAACGACGGCTGGATGGATATTTATCTGGTAAACAGCGGGAAATGCGATTTCCTTACGCCGAACCCCCCGTTACGCAACGCCCTCTATCGCAACAATCGAGACGGGACTTTCACCGACGTGACGGAAATCGCGGGCGTCTCGGGGGGCGGCTATGGCATGGGGGCAGCTGTTGGGGATTACGATGGCGATGGCTGGCCCGATCTGTACGTCACGCAGTATGGCCGCAGCATTCTCTATCACAACAATGGCAACGGGACGTTCACGGACGTGACGGAAAAGGCCGGCTTGGCGGCGCCTGGCTGGGCTTCGAGTGCCATCTGGTTTGACTACGACAATGATGGGCGGTTGGATTTGTTCGTTTGTCGTTTTGTGGACTTCGACAAATCCAAGAACAAATTCTGCGGCAATGAGAAGACCGGCGAACGCTTCTACTGCATTCCGCGTGTCTACCCCCCGGCTGCGAGCCGGCTTTTTCACAACAACGGAGACGGCACGTTCACCGACGTCAGCAGGGAATCGGGCATTGCCAAAGCGCTGGGAAAGGCCTGGGGCGTCGTCGCGACGGATCTCAACAATGATGGCTGGATGGACCTTTTTGTGGCAAACGACACGGTGGCTAATTTTCTCTTTGTCAACAAGGGCAACGGAAGATTCGAAGAAATGGGGCTGGAAGCGGGCGTGGCGTACAGCCAGGATGGCCGCGAACGCTCCGGCATGGGCGTCGATTCTGCGGATTTCGATCAGGATGGCTGGCCCGATCTTTTCGTGACCAACGTAGATCAAGAAATGTATTCGATCTATCGCAACAATCACGACCTCACCTTCGAGGACTTGGCCGGACAGATGGGACTAGGACGTTTGACGCGCCTTATGAGCGGCTGGGGCGTGAAATTTTTCGATTACGACAACGACGGCAACCTTGATCTTTTCATCGCCAACGGACACCCGGACGACAAAATCGAAGTACATTCGAGCCATGTCACCTACAAGGAGCCTCTGCTTCTGTTTCACAACAACGGCCGCAGTCTGGAAAGCGTCGGCGCCGCTGCCGGCCCGGCTTTTGCACAGAGCTTCGCAGCGCGGGGCATGGCTATCGGGGATTTCAATAACGATGGAGCTGTGGATGTGTTGGTCGCTGTCAATGACGGGCCGCCTCTGCTTCTAAAGAATGTTGCAGCGCCGGAGAATCACTGGCTTGGCGTTCGCCTTGTCGGCCAGAAATCGAATCCGGATGCCATTGGAGCAAAAATCGCCTGGCAGGCGGGCGACTTGAAACGCAGCAAACTGAAAGTTGGAGGTGGCAGTTATCTTTCCTCGCACGATCCCCGCGAAGTGCTGGGCATCGGCAAACGCGCAAAAATCGACAAATTGGAGATTCGCTGGCCTCAACCCAGTGGGCGCACGGAAACTTTCACCGATCTCCCGATCGACCGGTACATCACGATTGTCGAGGGATCCGGGATTAAGTGATTCCGGATTCCATCCATAGTCTTTAATAAGGATACGCTTCGCCGGCCCGCGCGATTCGAATGCAGTGGTCCGTGAATTTGAAGTGCGCGCCTGGAATCTCCACCTTCGGCATGTGGCAACTGACGCACCGATCGTTCGCCACCGGACATGGTTTGCCCGAGGAAAGGACAACCGGCTGTTTGCTTGTTGTAGCGTTGGATTGCGTCCCAGCCGCAGATTTCAAAGCGCCGAGCGCGTGGCATGTCGTACAGTTTGCGTCATAGATTGTGTCCCCTCTTCTCAGATCCACATGAGGGTCGTGGCAGGCAGTGCAAGCAAAATGCGCGTCTTTCAGGTCATGCCCGCGGCTGTTGAACAACCGATAGGGCTGGAAACGCACATTATTGATGCCGCCGACGTCGGGCATCATCGCCACGGTATCCACGCCTCGATGGCAAGCTCCACAGAACTCTTGTGATAGGGTTTCCGGGTCGAGCGTTTTGGGATTGAAGATGAACGCGCCCTCTCCTGGGTTGAAAAGTGCCGCTGCGGAATGGCTGGCGCCAGGGCCGTGACAGGCCTCGCAGGTTACGCCGGGAATCAGTTGGTCCAATTGAAGCGCAGAGTTGAGCAGCGCCGCGGTGCCATGACAGCTAAAGCAGTTTTTCGCTTCATCGCTGTTAATGTCCCTCCCGGCCGCCTCCTCCAAGTTCGGTGGTGGTCTGAGAGCATCTCCTATAGTCCAGTCCAACCCGTCAATGGCCGTGTAATAGCTCACGCGGCCCTCGTAGAGCTTTTCGTTGTGGCGGAAGATATATGTTTGGGCGACGTGCGCATCCCCGAACGAATAAAGAATCGGTTCACTCATTGTTTCTTTTCCGTCGCTCACGCGATACAGCTTCTGCCCGCCCTCACTCACGATTTCAAACGAGTATTGTCCCGATCGAAAAGTCATCCGAGCGTGTGACCGCAGCACCTCGCTTTCCGCGGCAGTCTTTAGCGCCTGCGCCATGGCCGTGTGTGATTGCGAGCGGCTCTTTTGCGCGTGACAACCCGCACAGGCCTCTCGGCCAATAAATTTTTCACCGGGTATCTCACGCCGCGGACGGAAATTAGAGAAAGTGGTTGCTTTCTCTGGCTTTGACTGAGCCTGTGCAAAACTGCAGGAGAGAAGCACACCTAAAGCCCCAGGCCCGAGGAAAAACAAGCGACATAGCCGGCGGCAAAGCAAAACTTTCCGGCATCCAGCCCGGGGACCGTGACATACCCTTTGACAGAAATTATTTTTCAACAACTCCTTGGCCCTCTATAACGGTCAGGATTCGATCAACACCGCGAGCAACGATCTCTTCTTTCTTTCCACTAGGCCAATAAATCTCAATCTTTTCCACTTTGGCGGACAGCCCCAATCCAAAATGAAGACGCGGATCGGAGCTTGAGCCGTAACTTCCTCCACTGAAGACGTCAGCGCGTTGGCGCACTCCACCGGCGCTGAGGAAGACCTTCGCCCCCACGGCATCCCGTGGGCTCTTCGGTCCCCCTACCAATTTGAAAGCAATCCAGTGGTTGCTGTTCTTTACCGCGTTCCGGAGCAAGGAGGGAGGAGAATCCATGTTGTTCAGGACCACGTCTATGTGGCCATCATTGAAGAGGTCCCCGAAAGCGGCGCCCCGCGCGGGTATCACGTCGGCCAACCCGCTCCCGGTCGCAGGCGGGACTTCTTCAAATTTGGTTCCATTCAGATTGCGGAAGAGCTGTGGCCGTTCCGCCCAGGTTGTACCCCAATCCCGCCGGTCCACGGATGGGTACACGTGGCCATTGGCAATGAATATGTCCAGCAGCCCGTCGTTATCAAAGTCCAGGAAGCCGATCCCCCAACCAAGGAAGGGAATCGTTGGGGCGCCCAATCCCGCAGGGTACGTGACATCGGAGAAATTGGCCCCACCATCATTTCTGTAGAGTGTCTTGTAGTCGTCTGAAAACGTGGTGACACAGAAGTCCACTTTGCCGTCGCGATTAAAATCTCCGACCGCAATTCCCATGGACGCTTGCGCCAACCCCTCGTTTGTCAAAGCGAAACCCGACAAATAACTTACATCCTCAAAGGTACCGTCGTGGCGATTGCGGTAGAGATAGCGAGGCACGGAATCGTTGGCCACCGCTAAATCCAGCCAGCCGTCATCGTCCATATCCACAAACACGGAGGCGAGGCCGTAATAACCCTGTGGGTCGGCAACGCCAGCCTTCTTACTCACATCGGTGAACGTGCCGTCCCCATTATTGTGAAACAGATGGTCGCTCTCTCCCGGTAGGCCGCGCGGTCCGCACATCAGGAAATTCACGCCGCGGAATTGGCACGCACTTGCCGGAAGTCCTCCCTGACCGGCGATGGGCGGATGGTCCATGTCAAACTTCACATAGCCGGGAACGAACAGATCCAACAGGCCATCGTGATCGTAGTCACCCCACGTTGGCCCGGTGGACCATCCACCCAGCGCGACGCCGGCTTTCTCTGCCACATCCGTGAACGTGCCATCATGATTGTTGTGATAAAGGCGGTTCTTTCCGAAATTCGAAATGTAGATGTCCGGCCAGCCGTCATTGTCGTAGTCGCCCACTGCGACTCCGAAACCCCAGCGCTCATTCGCGACGCCAGCTTTGTCCGTAACGTCGGTGAACGTTCCGTCGTGATTGTTATGGAACAACATTGCGCGCGGGGCCGCTTCCTTTCCTTTCAGAGCAGCAAACGTCGAACCGTTGAGCAAGTAAATGTCTAGCCAGCCGTCGTTGTCATAATCAAGGAGTGCAACGCCTGATCCCGGAGTTTCGAGGATGGTGGTCTTCTCCGGAGATCCGGAGCGGTGCCGGAATCTGTCGAGCCCGGCCTGTTTTGTCACATCGATGAATACGATCGTCCCGCCATCAACAAATCCTCCGGCCGTGATCGGCCGGGAGAGAGCATCCTTCACGGGAGGATGAGGATTCCCGGTCGCGACTCCCATGGACTCCGGCTTCTGTGGTTTGCGGTCGTCGGGTTCTTGCGCTGCTCCGAGTAAGACAACCAAGGCCAGTATCAGAAGAGCAATGAGAGAAAGCCTTGAGGCAAGAAGTTTCATCGCATCCCAGTTCCGAGTCTGTAGGGTTTCACGAGGGCCCCGCGTTCCTTCTGGGTGGAATAGCATCGCACTTTTCAGGGCCGCGTGCTAGACTCCGCGTAAGCGGTTACGTTTGGCTATTTTGCGAGGAATCATGACCAACCGGCGTTCTCTTTCGGTCTTCGTTCTTCTTGCCTGCTTCTTGGCTGTCGCAGCTTCAAACCCGCTCCTTCCTCCGGCGTCTGCTCAGACATCTTCGTCCTTGGCAAAAACGCCTCCGATGGGATGGAACAGTTGGAACAAGTTCGGTTGCAATGTGAGCGACAAGCTCATTCACGAAATGGCCGACGCCATGATCAGCAGTGGCATGCAGGCGGCCGGCTACCAGTATGTGAACATTGACGATTGCTGGCAGGTGAGCCGCGATACCCAGGGGACCATTGTCGCCGATCCCGCGAGATTTCCTTCTGGCATCAAGGCACTGGCGGACTACGTTCACAGCAAGGGATTGAAGCTGGGCATTTATACCGACGCTGGCACGGGTACGTGCGAAAAGCGGCCGGGCAGCTTGAATCACGAAGTTCAGGACGCCAAGACTTACGCCTCCTGGGGAATCGATTACGTAAAAATCGATTGGTGCAATGCGGAAGGTTTAGATCCGGAGGTGCAGTACGCGAAACTCCGCGATGCTCTGGCGCAGTCCGGCCGCCCGATTGTCTTCAGCATCTGCAACTGGGGGGTAAAGGCGCCGTGGCGGTGGGGGCCCGCCACGGGCAATTTGTGGCGGACCACCGGCGATATTAACGACACCTATGACCGCATGTCGTTGATCGGATTTGGTCAGAACGGCCTTGAAAAATTCGCGGGCCCGGGACACTGGAACGATCCGGACATGCTGGAAGTCGGCAATGGCGGCATGAAGCGTGACGAATACCGGACGCACATGGCACTTTGGGCGCTGCTCGCCGCGCCTCTGCTGGCGGGAAACGATTTGCGGAGCATGTCGCCCGAAACGAAGGATCTCCTCACGAATTCAGAGGTCATTGCTGTCGATCAGGACTCCAAAGGCGTGCAAGGACATCGCGTTTGGGAGGAAGGTCCGCTGGAGATCTGGGCGAAGCCGCTTGCCGATGGGAGCCACGCCGTGGGCCTTTTCAATCGCAGCGAAGCGCCAATCAAAATGACGCTCGACTTCAAAACCATCGGAGCGCCCGCGTCTGCGAAGCTGCGCGACCTTCTGGATCACAAAGATCTGGGCACCTTCCAGAATTCCTATTCGGCGGAAGTACCGACGCATGGTGTCGTCCTGGTGAAGGTCTCGCAGTAAGTTCAGCTTGGAAATAGTTGGGCTCGAGGGGCCCTGCGACGCGAACCTATTTCACCCATCTAAGGTTTGGGATTGACGTCGCTGGTCGATTCCTTTGCTTGGCCTGGCACTTCCGAACGGTTGAGTTCGTCGAGCTTCCTGATTGCGGCTCTTGCCTCTTCCTGACGGCCGAGTTTTGAATAAGCCCGTCCGAGTAGGAAATAGGCTTGTTTCATCCGCGGCTCAAGCCGCAGCGCGGCATTCAATTCTGGGATTGCCGCTTCAGTCTGACCGTTTTGAAACAGAGCGTTGCCGAGAGCAAACCGTGATGCCGCGGAATCTGGAGCCAAAGCGGCAGCCTTACGCAGCCACTCGATCGCTTGAGAATAATCTTGCTTGTAGGTGTAGCAGGCACCCAAACCGTAAGCAACGTCGTAGCTAAGCGGGCCGATCTTCTGCGCTTGCATGTGGTAGGCGATGGCCTCGTCGAATTTTGATTGTGAGCGCTTCAGCTCCGCGAGTTCCGTCAGCACCTCGACGGAACGGGGATTAGCCGCGAGGGCTTTCTGGAATTCCTCCTCAGCTTCGGTTTTGTTCTCGGCACCCAATGCGGCTTCCGCAAAGAGCTGATGCACGCGGGCGGAATCGGGAGCCATGGAAAATAGCCGCTGATATTCTCTCTCGGAGAGCTCTCTGGAAATGAGGGACAAATAATAGAGGGCATCAATGTTCCTTGGATCGGACGCCAGGGCTTTCTGCAATTCTTCAAAAGCTTCCTGAAACCTCCCCTGAGCTAGTTCAGCGCGCGCCAGAATCACGCGGACCGGCACATCATTCGGGTATCTCCGCAGATGCTGTTCCGCGATTTGAGCCGCTTCAATGTAATCACGCCGATAAAGCGCGCTGCTGCATGCGGTCAGTGCGGCAGATTGTCCATTTGCTCCCGCCCAGAGTGTGACCACCAGCGCCAACAACAAGAGTGGACGGCAGCGAATGCGCGGGCTCGAAAGCTGGAACATTTCCGAAAGTTGCCTCCTCAAGGAGTTTCGAATGGCCGCACCTCAACGATGCGCAGAAATTCCTGTGTCTTCTCGTCGAGTAGCTTCTGAAGCTCGTCGAAGCGTTTGGCCTGCGCCTCCCTGCGCGAATCTCCGGTGCGTATGTACAGCGTCAAAAGATAGAAGTTCGCCGCGTAGTGATCAGGGTCAATTTGCAGGGCGCGCTGGATTTGTTTCTCCGCCTGCTCATAATCTTTCTGCATCAAGTAGTATTGCCCAAGCTCTGCCAGCGCGTTTGCGTAATCGGGTTGCGCCTTCAATGTCTCCTGCAACTCCTTCAACGCATCATCGAAGCGGCGCTCCTGCAGGGCAATCGATCCGAGGTAATAATGCGCTGCCGTTACCGTACCGGGTATTTTTGCCGCTTCTCTTAGCCAGGGGACCGCGGCGTCGTAGTCTTTCGCTCGAAATAGCGCCGCGCCCATTGCCAGTTTCCCGCGCGGGTCCTGCGGCTTCAGCTTGAGGTATTTCTCGAAGTAGGGCACAGCCTCCGCCGGATCGTGGTGGAAAGCGGAGGCTGCCCCCATTGCGTAGTTGTAGTCCGGATTTTCCGGTTCGAGCTTTACCGCGCTTTCGAACGAATTGCGCGCTTCCGCGATCAGGTTCAGCTCTACGCACACAACTCCAAAATAGTAATGCAGACGCGCGTTGTCGGATTCAAGGTCCCGCGCGTGCGCCAGGTAGCCAAGCGCGCCCTGATAATCTTTTTGCTTGTACGCCACGCTGGTCAATTCCAGTAGCAAGCTGGCCGATGGCTTTCCTCCCGTGAAAGCTTTTTCCAGTGACGCGCGCGCCTCCGCCAGCTTGTTTGTCCGTCCGTACGCCAACCCCAGCGTGTGCAGGAGTTCCGGTGACAGCGGCTGACGCTTCTGGAGACCTTCGAGGAGGGAGACCATCAGGTCGTCACCCTTGCCCGGAATCAGCCCCGACAGCGCTTGCAGGGCATCCGGCTCAGAAAAATCCGGAGCCGCCAGCAGCCGCGCCGCAGCGTCATCTGCTTCCTTTCGGTTTCCGAGCCCAGCGTAATCGGCGCATCGGACCGACAAGAACTGCGCACTGCTTTGTATCTCTGCGGGGAGACGCGAAAGGTGGTTGAGTGAAGCCTGGTATTCACGCTGCTGGAGCAAAAGCGCCGCGCTCTGGTAATGAGCCTCTGCGTTCGCAGGCTCGTATTCGAGCACCCGTTTGTAAATATCGAGTGCCTTGCGCTGCGCCTGTGGATCAAGGGCGGAGTTCTCCTGGTAAAGTCTTCCCAGGTTCAGATAAGCGCCCGTAAACTTCGGCGTCCGCTTCAGAGCTTGCCTGAAACTCTCTTCCGCGTCCGCGTAGTTGCCTTCCTGCGCTTCAACGACACCCAGCAGGTTGTCGAATCCCGCGTCTTCCGGAAACCGTTCCGACGCATCCTCGAGCTGCCGGTGCGCCTCCCTCAAATCGTGCGCCTCGATCAATTGCTGAATCAGCAGGATCTTTTGATCTCTTCCGCTCTCGTGGTTCTGTCCGGAAGAGCCAAGGCAGCTTTGCTGCGGGCAGAAGAAAACGGCCAGAGCCACAGCGGGAATTGCCAGGCGCAATCGCATAATCAACCGGTGTTTGGGCCCGTATTCACGGCAATTTTCGGGTTCGATGAAAAGATTATACGTAAGTGCTTGAATTTTTCCTATGAAAGCCGTCCGCGCCGCTGCTTTATACTGCATCTTGGCGCTGGGCGTCTTCTCACGCCTGCGCGGGCCATCCGAATCCATGTGATTGAGGCTCATCGAGAAGCTTGTTGGCGGTAGGGTTACAATGTCGAATATTTGGGTCGAGTTGACCCGCTCTGCGGCTCCTCATCTCAGAGTGTGTCCCACGAGTCTTCTTTTTCTGCTGCTTTCCCATGCCGGAATTTCCGCCGCCGCGCAGGAAAGTCTGCCGCCTTCGCTCGAAAAACAGTTCGTCCCCGGAGTCGAGGCGCTGAAATCGGGCGATCTTGTCACTGCCGAAAAAATCTTCTCCGCTGCTCTCCAGCGCGGAATCAAGCATCCTCTCGTCTATCACAACCTCGGCGTCATCGCGCAGCAGCGCGGCGAGCACCTGAAAGCCGCCGCACGATTTCGTCAAGCGCTTGCCCTTCAGCCGAATTATGGCCCTTCCCGGCTGCTGCTCGGTTCCAGTCTGCTGGCGCTCGGAAAAAAAGCCGAGGCCGTGCGCGAGCTAAAGCGTGCCGTCACCCTGATGCCCGATCAACCGCAGGCCCATCTGCAACTTGCGAAAGTCTATGAGGCCTCCGACAACTGGATGCCTGCCGTCCAGGAACTCCAGAAGCTCGTGCAGTTGGCTCCACAGGAACCGGAGTACTCCTATCAACTAGGCAAGGCTTGGACCAAACTCTCCGGTTGGTCTTATTATCAAATCTCCCAGCTGAATCCTGATTCTGCGCGATTACAGCAGGCTCTCGGGCAGGAGTACGTAGTCCAGGAGAAATACGATCTGGCCATCGCCGCCTACCAGCGCGCGGCGCGGTCCGATCCCAAGTTGCCTGAAATCCATCTGGCGCTAGCTCTCATCTACCTTGAATTGAAAAGATTCGATGAGGCTAGCGCGGAAATCAATCTTGAACTGAAGCTTGTCCCGGAAAGCAAAGCGGCGGCGGAGACTAAAGCGAAGATCGCGGCCGCGAAGGCCGCGTCGTCGCCTTAGCCCATCCGCTATTCTGATCTGATGAGTGGCTCATGCTCCAGGCATTGGATACTTTTGATGTGATGAGGCGCAAATATCGTGCATCGCGCCTAACGTGCCGTATGGAATGAGCCGGAAAAACGAAATGAGAAAAATAGGAATCCTCGTCATCTCTTCCGCGCTCAGCGCTTGCTTGCCAGTTCTTCTGTCGGCGCAAGACCGCGCCACCCAGCCGGAAGTCCCTGCCCTCGAGGGCGCTCCGCGTGATTTATCCGGCCTGCAACTCACCAGCGCCCGCCGGCTCGAGCTGGAAGAGGCCCTAAATCGTGGGGATTACAAAAGCGCCGAGGCCATCCTGCTCGAGGAAGTCGAGCGCGATCCCAAATCAATTCGCGCAGCAAGATTACTCGTGATCGCCGGAGGAATTTTCTTTCTGGACGGCCAATACCTGAATTCCGCCATCGCCTGGAAAAAGGCCGAAGCCATTGCTCCTCTTGACGATCGCAGCAGGTTCACCCTGGCCATGGCCTATGTCGAGCTCAACCGCCGCGATTGGGCGCGCCCGGAACTGGCCAAGCTTGCGACGGCCCAGCCGGAGAATCCGCTCTACCTCTATTGGCTGGCGCGGCTCGATTATGATGCCCAGGATTACGCCACCGCCATCGCCCGCTTGCAAAGGGTCATCGAGTTGAATCCCGCGATGATGCGCGCCTACGACACCTTGGGCCTTTGCTATGACTACCTGGGCCGATTCGATGAGGCCATCAAGAGCTACAACCATGCCGTAGAACTGAATCGCCTGCAAGCGAAGCCCTCTCCCTGGCCCCACGTCGATCTGGCCATTTCGCTCATGGCCGTGAACCAGCCTGCCGACGCGGAAAAAAATCTCCGCCAAGCGCTTGATTACGATGCTCGCCTTCCCCAGGCGTACTATCAACTCGGCCGCGTTTTGGAGATGCGGGGGGATTACCAGGCAGCCGTTCCGTCATTGAAGCAGGCGATCGCTCTGGATCCGGCATTTCCCGAGCCTCATTATCTGCTCGGCCGCGTTTATCACCGGCTGGGCGAAGACCAGCTTTCCAAAAAGGAAATTGCCCAATTTCAGCAGCTCAAGAAAGCAAAGTGAAACGCAGCCCACCGCGAAGTCTTCTTCATCACAGAAATAACCGTGCCAGTCACCTTGTCCCAAAAAAACAGCGCCCCGACCCGGTCGGGCGCTGTTGGGGTGTTTGTTTGGGTCTACCTTGTTTAGAACTCAAGCCTTGCGCCGATTTGAATCGTGCGGGGCGGGCTGACATTGCCGTGGTCCCATGCCCCGAATCCATTGACACCTCCAGCGGCTATGTCGTTGACGAAGGCGAAGCTGGAGCCTTGGTTGTTAACGCCGTTGTTGATGAAGTAGTGCGTGTTGAACGCATTGAAGAACGCAAAACGAAGCTGGAAGTTCAGGCGCTCCCCGAACCGCGTATTTTTGCTCAAAGAAAAGTCTAGGTTCTTGTAGTTGGGGCCTCTCAGGTTCGTGATGCGTGGACCTGAGCCCGTGTATCCATACACTCCGGTGCAGGTGGGGCACGCCCCGGCCGGTTGGAAAGCTCCTTTCGTCTCGAATGCCGCAGCGTTGAGCAGCGGGCCCTTGCCCGGATCGAAGCTATTCGGATCCTGCAAGAATGGATTCGCCCCCGGCACGAGGCCCACGAGGCAGTTCTGGCGGAATTGGGGCACCACTTGGCAGTTGCTCGAACGGAACCACATTGGGGTGCCACGCGAGTAGTGGATGAACGGGCTGAATTGCCAGCCTCCTGCCAAGTAGTTGACGGCGCCGCCTTGGTTCGCATAACGCTTGCCTTTGCCAAGGGGCAGATCGTAAACGAAGGTGGCCGACAACACCTGCGGCACGTCATCTCCCGAAATGGCGCGCGCGCGGCGTTTCTCGAATGGCGAGATTACACCCTGGCTGGCGTTCCACGTGCCACCGAGCTGCTGGACATTGTCCGAGGCGTCGGAAATGATCTTCGAGTTCGTGTAGGACACGAGCATGTATAGGCCCTTGTTGTACCGTTTCTCGATCTTCACCTGAAAGGAGTGATAGATTGAGTTGCCGTGGTTCTCATTCATTCCTTGGAGAGGTCCGCAGAATTGCGGAAAGGGCAGCAAGGCCTGAGCGACCGTAGGGCTGCAGGCGCCCACATTTTTCAGTTGCGCTACCCACCCGGCGTACGGCGATTTTACGCCAAAAAGAACCTGGCTATCTGACGTGAATACGGTATTCAGCTCGGGCACGTAACTGCAGTTGGCGCCGGCGGCCGGAGTGCCCGTGGCGCAGGACGGAGCTATGGGAGTTGTGTTAGCCTCCAGCGCCTTTACCTGCGGATCAAAGGGATTCAGGACGTTGATCGGTTGCAGAGCCGATGTCAGGCGCGTTCCTTTGTTTCCCACATAGGCCACGCTCACAAAGACATCCTGGGGAAGTTGTCGCTCGATCGTCAGGTTCCACTGTGAGGAGTATGGACGGCGGTTCGCATCGACAGGGCGATAAGCACTTCCGTTACCGTTACCAGAGATAGGAAATCGCCCGTTGTCGAACCCCGAGTTGACACAGCTAGCGCCCAACGTACAACCAATTCCCAGGGGAGGCGGAGCGGTGGGTGACGGGAATCCTGTATCCAGATAGAATGGCGGGTCGATACCCGAGGATCCTCCCACACTCAGGACATCGTTCAGGTTGAAACCCTCAAGCGCCATTCCTCCGTGCCAGCCCGGGTAGAACGCCCGAGCGAAGAAAACGCCGTAGCCCGCGCGTACCACTGTTTTCGGGTTATATGCATATGCGACACCGAGCCGCGGCGCAAAACCCTTCTTCCAAGGCTCCTCCGGAAACTCCCTCCCGAAGCAGGCCGAGCCGCAGGCTGTGCCGCTGCCGGCAAAGGCCAGGCGGCCAAACCGCCCGCCAGCAGCAGAATTGGCTCCCACCGGATCGATGAACGAAAGGTGATTGTGCTTTTCGCGCGAAGGTGTGAAGTAATCCCAGCGCAGACCGTAATTCACGGTCAGTTTAGGTGTCAACTTCCAGGAGTCGTTCACGTGCAGCGCGTAAACCTTTTGGCGCGGGTAGTAGGCGGGGATTGATCGAAAGGCAACCCTGCCGGTGGTGACGGCTCCGAGCAAGAATCCAGCAAGCGGACTTCCGCCGACGCCGCTCGGCAAGCCAGTCGTCTCACGGTCGAAGGTAAACGTGCCTGCTTGGTTTTCCAAGAAGTGAATATTGCCCCCCACATTGCGCCATTCCGCGCCGAAGGTCACTGTGTGATGCCCAATGATCCGGCTGGCGAGATCGTTGAGGACCCACGTCGGACGAGTGGTCTTGTTGGCCGCAACGCTTGAGATCGTTTGGAAACCGTCGCTGAAGTTAAATGACGGCAGGGTGTTATTTCCCGCCACGCCTGCGATCCCCGGTAGTTTGCCGATCTGATCGAGGTTGAGTGTGGAATCACCTTCGTTTCGATTCAAATATCCAAGCGTTACGTGATTCGTCATTTTGTTTGAGAAAATGTGTTCCCAGTTGAACCGCAGGATTGGTGAATTCTGTAACGGAGTGAACCTGTCGTTTGCGATCTCGCGGGGAAGCGTTGTTGCAAGATTTGGTGCCGTGTACTGTCGCCAGTACGAGAAATAGAAGTGATCGCTGTACCCGTAGTTGTGGTCAATGCGAAACATAAAATATTTGCTGTTCGCGGTGAGCGTATCCGGCACCGCGCGGGACAGGGTGTAGTTGTTGGTTGCCCCCGGGCTCGTCGGCGTCGGCATGAACTTCAGGTAGGCCGCGGCAATGGGGCTGATGCAAGCCGTGGGTATGATATTCCCGGGGAATTGCTGTCCGCCGGCTGTTACCCCTACTGCATTGAGCGCTGTCCGACAAGAGGCGCTAAGACCCTGCGGAGCCGGGGCAAAGCCATTGTTTGGAACGTAGATAGGAATAAGGCTACCTGTTTTACTATCAATCCAATCCGTGAAATTTCCCGCTCTTTCGAGAGCGGAAGGAATCGAAATGGTTGGAACCGAAGCACCGCCCGCCAATCGATAGGCTTCCCAGTTGAAATAGAAGAAAGATTTGTGTTTGGAGGTCCCGTTGTACAGGTGGGGGATCTTGACGGGGCCGCCAATGTTCGCTCCGAAGTCGTTCTCAATGTCAACCGGTGCGCGCTGGCCTTTGTGGTCACCGGGGATCCAATTCCAGGGCTTGGCATTCAGCGCTGTGTTCCGCGCGTATTCAAACGCTCCTCCGTGGTACTCCGTGCCGCCGGACTTGGTGATAACCGCAATTTGGGCGGATGTGGATCCGCCATACTGGGCATCGTAATTCGAGGCGATGACCTTAACTTCCTCAACCATATCCGGCGATAGAGTAAAATCTTGATGGATCGAAATCATTCCGCTTTGGCTCATGAAACCTTGCTGCATGCTTGCTCCGTCCAGAAGAGCTTCATCCCCGGTTTCCTGACCGCCGTTGATGCGCGCCGAGAAGGGTTGAGCGGAATTGCCGGTCGTGACTCCAGGCAAGAGCAGCACCAGACTTGCTGCAGAGCGCAGCTTGCCTTCAACAACAAGCGGCAGGCTCTTGAGTGTTTCTGGCTCGATGCCTTCCTGCAGCGTTGCGTTCTCGGAGTTGATCAGAGTATTGCTGCCCTCAACTGTCACCGTCTGTGTTGCGGCGCCAACTTTCAGAACAGCATCGGCGTGAGCGGCGGCATTGATGGTAAGGCTAATGTCTTTCTGGATGTAATTCTCAAACCCCGTCTTGGTAACCTTCAGGTCGTACGTCCCGGGCGTCAAGTTGCGAAAGGTATACTCCCCCCTATCGTTCGAAGTGGCTTTCATTTCGAACCCTGTCGCCCTGTTAGTGAGCGTCAATTCGGCGTCCGCCACGGTAGCGCCTGATTGATCCATCACAGCGCCACTCAGCGTTGCGTTAAGGCCCTGTGCCCGCGCAGAAGTGGCGAACGCAAACAGCCCCAAACAGAAAATAAACAAGAAGCTCAAACCAAAACTACCCCGTCCGATTTTTTTCTTAAACATGGACATCACCTCGCAGTTGGACTCCCTCGCAAGGCCCCCAAATCTCAAAAATGAATTGCCCCCACTCTTGGATACGTAAGCGCTTCACGTAACCGCTTACGTCAACCGAATGGTTTTGCATTATTTGCGCCGCCGCCTCTGCTGTCAAGCACATAATCAGATTTCTTGTTTCACTCCATCGCTGCTCTCTATCCTTATTTCCTCCTTCCTTCCCGGGATTAGCCCGCAGACACGCCGCTTCTCGCTGGCGCCCGGTGTCCGTTGTCGGCAAAGGTTTTTGTTTCAATGTTTCCTTGTGTGTTAGTCACACCCACAGACCGGCACCCCTTCTTGTGCTGCAACAAACACTCCGATTGCGCCTATCTGCAATTTGAATCGCTGTTTAAGCTGGGAGGTTAGGAGCAAGAATCTGGCGAAGTCAAACCGGAAAATTTAAAGGTTTGGTTCAGCAATTCTAAATGTGCCTTCATCGCGGAAACCCAGCCCCGCAATTAAGATGTGCAGCGCTTATGTGGACCGCGGAGCAGCCCCGGTGGATTCCCGGACCAGGAGTTGCGTGCCAATTTTAATTTCGCGGCCATAGTGGTCCTCGCTGCCGTTCGTATGCAATACCGCCTCAACGGCAGCCGCTCCGATCTGGGCGCGGGGAATCATGATCGTCGTCAATTGCGGATCGGAAAGTTTTGCTAGCCAGATGTCATCGCATCCAACTACTGAAATATCTTTTGGTACCTGCAATCCTGCTCGTTTCAGCTCCCGCAAGGCGCCCACCGCCATCAGATCATTCGCGGCGATGATCGCCGTTGGTCTGCTCTTCATTGCAAGAAGCTCTTTGACCGCCTGTGCGCCACTTTCCAATTTGAAATCACCCTCGCAGATCACTGGCTCAGTCCGCAGCGCTGCCCGGTGCTTCTTCATCGTTTTGAGGAACGCCAGCCGTCTGAATTGCGCCGACTTGAACCGCGCCGGTCCGCTGATGAACGCAATCTGGCGGTGTCCCAA
>Ga0066710_100001956_pt1 | contig 16097 bp, 11 predicted proteins | sample GraSoiAngelo_159_FD_79666 | JGI IMG/M metagenome (GOLD analysis project Ga0066710, IMG submission 79666) | Grasslands soil microbial communities from the Angelo Coastal Reserve, California, USA - 14_1009_16_40cm | ecosystem: Environmental > Terrestrial > Soil > Grasslands | place: USA...
AGTTCGAGGTGATCTGGAACGGCAACGGCGGCAGGGTTGTCTTTTTCCAGAACGAAATGCCCTACGACCCACCGAGTCAGGCAGCGTGGATGGAGGCTCCGGGTGTCCCTGGCTGGGCCGCATTCAAGATTCCCAACAGTGTCACCAGCTTCAACGGTTTCGGGATGGGCAGCTACAGCTTCTTCAATCAGGGCCTGGACATCTTCGCCGCGCATGCCTTCGAGGTCCCGGTTACCCTTCCGTCGGGCGCTCTCCACGACTTGTTGACCATCTTCCTCGATGCCCAGCACGGCAAGGGTGGCATCCTGAACGTGGTCAACGACACAGGCGGGCCGTCGGTCATCACCAATCCGGATAGCCCGGTGACCGTGGTGAGCTACCCATAGCAGAGAGCGAGTCTGAGCAGCGTGGCTGAGAAGTCCTCCCCCACCTCGAAGACGGGAGTAAGATGGCGGAGCGTGGCCCAGGGACGCCATGACCACTAACAGGCCGATCCGGGTTCTGATCGCGGACGATCACGCGATGGTGCGCAGCGGCCTGGCGGGCTTCCTGCTGGCGAGCGACGACCTGGAGCTGGTCGGCGAGGCCTCCAACGGATCCGAGGCGGTGCGAGCGTGTGCCGAGACGCGGCCTGACGTCGTGCTGATGGACCTGATGATGCCCGGAATGGACGGCGCGACGGCCATCCGCGCGATCCACGAAGCGTATCCTGACATCCGGGTGATCGCTCTGACCAGCTTCCCAGAGCAGGATCTGGTGCAGCGCGCGCTTGGGGCCGGGGCGATCAGCTATCTGCTCAAGAACGTGGGGGCCGACGAGCTGGCAGGGGCGATCCGCGGAGCAAGCGTAGGCCGGTCGACGCTGGCGCCCGAAGCCGCCGAAGCGCTGAAGGTACAGGCCAAACATCCGCTCGAGGGCCACGACGCGAGCGAAGCGTAGGCAGTACGCTCAACGCGCAGCCGCCAGTCTGGCGGCGTCGGAGTCCCTATGCCTGAGTTCACGTACGACATGCTGGTCATTGGCTCGGGCCCAGCGGGCCAGCGTGCAGCCATCCAAGCCGCAAAACTCGGCAAGCGAGTCGCAATGGCCGAACGCAGAGGCGTAGTGGGAGGCGTCTGCATCAACACTGGCACGATCCCGAGCAAGACTCTCCGGGAGGCTGTCCTGCATCTGTCCGGCTATCGCCTGCGAAGCTTGTACGGCGCATCGTACACGGTCAAACAGCACATTACGATGGAGGACTTGCTGTTCCGCACCGACCATGTGGTGCGCCACGAGATCGACGTCACTTTGCACCAACTGATGCGCAATGACGTCGACCTGTTCAATGCGCATGCCCAGTTCGTCGACCCGCATACGCTCCGGCTGATCGACCTCGACAAGCGTGGCACACGCGCCATGCGCCACCTCAGCGCCGCGACGATCGTGATCGCCGCGGGTACCGAGGCTACTCGTGACGAGCACATCCCGTTTGACGGCCAGCGGATCTGCAGTAGCGATGACGTGCTGCAGATGCAGCGCCTGCCGCACAGCCTCGCGGTCGTCGGCGCCGGCGTGATCGGTCTCGAGTATGCCAGTCTGTTTGCCGCGCTGGGCGTGCGGGTTACGCTGATCGACAAGCGCCAGCGCTTGCTGTCTTTCATCGACGCCGAGATCGTCGACACGCTGGCTCATCACCTGCGCGAGAACCGCGTCACGCTCCGTCTGGGTGAAGAGGTCTCGGGCATGGAACCGTTCAACGATGTGTCCGGCGACCGGGTGCGCATCCAGCTTGCGAGCGGCAAGCAGGTGGTGGCCGACGCTGCTCTGTACAGCATTGGACGGACAGGTGCGACGAGCAGGCTCACTCTCGGCGCGGCTGGCGTGGAGACGGATGACCGCGGCCGAATCAGCGTAAACGAGCACTATCAGACGAATGTGCCGCACATCTACGCCGTTGGTGACGTGATCGGTTTTCCGAGTCTGGCGTCGACGTCGATGGAGCAGGGCCGCCTGGCAGCCTGCCACGCCTTCGGCGTTGAGGCGACAAGCGTGCCGGCCCTCTTCCCATACGGCGTTTATTCGATCCCTGAGATCTCGATGGTCGGTCGCACCGAGGAGGAGCTGACCGCGGAGGGCGTTCCGTACGAAGTCGGCAAGGCCCACTACCGCGAGATCGCCCGCGGCCAGATCATTGGCGACAGCATTGGGTTACTGAAGCTGATCTTCCATCTCCAGACGCATGCCCTGCTGGGGGTCCACATCATCGGTGACGGAGCGAGCGAGCTGGTCCACATCGGCCAGGCCGTCTTGAGTCTCAATGCTCCAATCGAATACTTCGTCAATACGGTGTTCAACTATCCGACGCTGGCCGAGTGCTACAAGACGGCAGCATTCGATGGCATCAATCGCCTCGGCGGCGGCGTACGGCAGGATGCCGTCGCCACCTCCAGCCGCACCTGAGACTGGTCACGAACGATGCGCGGGGTCCGACGCTGGGCACAGGTCTGGGCGGCAGGCGACAATGAGTAGCTTGCGCTTACCCGTGATGCCGCCCGTTGCCCCGATGCTGGCCAAATCGCTGCCGCGCATCCCCGACGGTGCACTGAGCTTTGAACCGAAGTGGGATGGCTTTCGATCGATCATTTTTCGCGACGGTGACGAGGTGGAGATCGGCTCCCGTAATGGGAAACCGATGACCCGCTACTTCCCCGAGATCGTTGAAGCTGTGAAAGCGAACCTGCCCGAGCGATGCGTCGTAGATGGCGAAATCGTGGTCGTGGTTGGTGAACGACTCGAGTTCGAAGTGCTTCAGCAACGCATCCATCCCGCTACCAGCCGCGTGAGCAGGCTCTCTAAAGAGACCCCGGCCAGCTTCATCGCCTTTGACATCCTGGCCAGCGGCGATCACGACTACACGACCCGACCGTTCGCTCAACGCCGCCAGCTACTCGAGCAGGCCCTTCTCGGAGCCCAGCCGCCCGTGCATCTCACCCCCGCAACGACCGACCACAACCTGGCGCAGCAATGGTTCAAGCAATTCGAAGGCGCCGGCCTGGACGGCGTGGTTGCAAAACCCCTCGAGGGCGTGTACGAGCCTGACAAACGCGTGATGTTCAAAATCAAACACGAGCGGACCGCCGACTGCGTCGTCGCGGGCTATCGGGTCCACGCAACCGACACGGAGAGCATTGGCTCATTGCTTCTCGGCCTGTACAGCGACGCCGGCGAGCTGATGTCAGTCGGAGTGATCGGTGCCTTCCCGGCCGCGCGCCGCCGAGAGTTGTTTGTCGAGATGCAGCCGCTGATCACCAGCTTCGACAACCACCCGTGGGCTTGGGCCAAGCAAGAAGAAGGCACGCGTACCCCGCGCAACGCGGAAGGCAGCCGATGGGCCGTCGGCAAGGACCTGTCGTTCACGCCGCTGCGACCCGAGCGGGTGGTCGAGGTTCGCTACGAGCACATGGAAGGCATCCGCTTCCGACACACCGCGCAATTCATCCGCTGGCGACCCGACCGCGACCCGAAATCGTGTACCTACGAGCAACTCGAAGAGCCGGTCAAGTACGACCTCGCCGACATTCTTTCCATTAAGCAGCTCTAGGGCCGCGGCCGAAAACGTACCTTGCCATGGAGGGCAGCGGCCGCGCCCCTAGGCCAGTCTGTCGGTAGAAGTTCGGCCGACTGCGACTTTCGCCGGAAACCGGCTTGTCGGCCGAACTTCTCTAGGTAACCTGAGCACAGGGCACGGGTCGACGCGCTACAGGAAGATCAGCCAGAGGCCGAACACCGCCAGCACGAGCGCAAGCGCGCGGCGCATCAGTCGGGCAACGTTGGGGCCGGCGCGCCGCAGTCCCGTGCCACCGGCCACCACGACCGCGGCGTCACCCGCCGCGAGGCCCGCGATCAACGCAAGCGCGGCGGTGAGCGCCGCGCCGCGGCCGCCCTGCTGCGTAGCCGCGGCGAAGAGCGACGAGGCTGCCGTTGCCAGAAACAGCCACACCGCGGGATTGAGCACAACCGCCAGCGCCCCGCGCGCGGCAAGGGGAAGGCGGCGTCCTCGATCGCCGCGGCCGCTCGTGTCTTCGCGCGCGCGCAAGCCGTCATAGCCAAGCCAGACAAGGAAAACACCACCGACGATCTTGAGGACGCGCAGCGCCGGCTCGGCGGGAACGCTGACGGACAGTCCCAACGCGAGCGCAATGAGCAGGATGCCGAAGCTCAGGTTGGCGCCGGCCAGCGCCCGCAGCCCGCGGCCGGTGCCGCCGCGGAGCGATTCGGCGAGCAGCATGGTCTGGACTGGCCCAGGCGCACCGGCGAGAGCCACGCCCAGTCCCAGCCCAGCCACCATGGGCGACATTCCCTCGAGCACGCTACGTAAACTGTCCGGGGCAGGTTACGGGTTTCCCCCGATGCGACGCAGCCTGCGCGCTGGTTACTGTACGCCCGTAATCACCAAGACGACGGTCGAATGCAAAGCGCCACAGCCCGCTCCCGTAGTGAGTGGGCAGCGCAAAGGAAAGCCTCCACGCATTGCCGTTATCGCGGAGCTCATAGGCTGGGGAGGCGGTCGCCGCGGCGGCCTCCATCCAGATCCAGCTGCCCTCCCAAAGCACATACTCTGGCCCGCGTCCAACCGGCCTCTGGACGGGGCTAGCCCTACCTATACCGCAGCCCCGCCGAGCCGGATTTCGGCGGGGCTGCTCCATTTAACGGATTTCGCCCGTCACGGCAGACATGCGAGCCTCGTTCTTCCCTACAGGGAGCCCCCGTCGTCAGAGCGCGGCGTAAACGTACCCCCTCTTCAGGTGTATTGCGGCCGGTACAAGAGTCGATGGTTGGCACGAGACCTACTGGCCAATGCAAACCACCCTGCAATCACCTTCCTCGCTGCGCGCCCCCGCCAGCGCCCCCACGCGGGGTTTCGTCCCTCGCCCGCCCGAGTCGCTGCAGGCCGCTGGCCTCAGCCCTGCTTTCGTCGAGGAGCACCTGCTCCGCTGTCTGCACGCCGCGCCGCAGAGCACGGGTGCGCAGCTCGCCGCAGCCTGTGGCGTGGGGTTCCAGGCCATCGCACCGATCCTGGACAGCCTGCGCCAGGACCACCTGGTCGAGATCCGAGGACAGCGTGGCATCGGCGATGCCGGGTTTGCATACGTGCATACCAGCAAGGGCGCCGCGCGCGCGCTCGAGGCCCTGGAGAAGACGCAGTATCGCGGTCCGCTGCCGGTGCCCATCGCGGACTATCTCGCCTCAGTCGAAGCGCAACCAATCGATAACAACCTGGTGACGGGTACGCGGGTGCGAGAGGCCTTCGCGGATCTCCTCGCGCCGGATTCGCTGACGGACAAGATCGGCCCGTCGATCATGTCGGGCTCCGCCCTGTTTCTGTTTGGTGCGCCGGGTAACGGCAAGACGGCGATGGCCGAGCGCATCTCTCGCGTCTTGAGCGATCCGATCTACATCCCACACGCGATAGAGGTCGATGGCACGGTCGTCAAACTGTTCGACCCACTCGTGCATCGGCCTGTTGACTGTGGCTCAACGCCTGGAGTCGATCAGCGCTGGGTACAGATCGAGCGACCGCTGGTGGTCGCTGGCGGAGAGCTGACGCTGGCTAGCCTGGACCTGCTGTGGAGTGAAGGCGGACGCTACTACGAGGCGCCGCTGCAGCTGAAGGCCAACGGTGGAGTGCTGCTCATCGACGACTTCGGTCGCCAGCAGGTGCGACCTACCGAGATGTTGAACCGATGGATCGTGCCGCTCGAGAAGCACGTCGATTACCTGACACTGTTGACGGGTAAGCGAGTACAGGTACCATTCCAGCAGATGCTGGTGTTCGCCACCAACCTGGAGCCCCGCGATCTGGCGGACGACGCGTTCCTGCGTCGCATCCGCTTCAAGCTGCGGCTCGACGATCCGACGAATGAGCAGTTCGAGGATCTCTTCCGTCGCGCATGCAGCTCGCGCGGGATCAGCTTCTCGGCGGACGGGCTGCGCTACATGCTCCAACGCTGGTGGGCGGACCGACCGCTCCGCATGTGCCAGCCGCGTGACCTGGTGGACCAGATCGCCGCGATCGCTCGCTATCAGGGCGTGGAGCCCAACGCCGGCTCGCACGGTCTGCTGGACCAGGCCTGCGCCAGCTACTTCGGCGTCGCCGCGTAGCTACATCCACCGCTCGACGCGGTGACAGGCGACGAAGTGGTCGGGCTTCATCTCGCGCAGGAGCGGGACCAGCTGGCGACACTCGTCGGCGACGTGCGGACAGCGCAAACTGAAGACACAGCCGGGCGGGGGCCGACGCAGATCGTGCGTCAGGCCCTCCGTCACGCGCAATGGTTTGCGCTCCTTGATGGACGGAATCGAGCTGATCAGCAGCTGGGTATACGGGTGCAGCGGCTCGGAGAACGCGGCATCCACCGGCGCAAGCTCGACGATGTTGCCGGCGTACATCACGGCGATGCGATCGACCAGCTGCGCCTGCAAGCCCATGTCGTGACCGATCAGGATCATCGAGACGTTCAGCCGCTGCTTCACGTCGAGCAGCGTCTGCGCGACGACGCGCTGGACCACCACGTCGAGCGCGCTCGTCGGCTCATCAGCGATGATCACCGCCGGCCTCAAGATCACCGCCATCGCAATGCAGACGCGCTGCTTCATGCCACCGCTGAGCTCGTGCGGGAACATGTCGTAGACGCGGCTGGATAAGCCAACAGTGGACAACGTGTCCAGGATGCGGTCTTTGAGCACCCGCTTCGGTTGCTTGCCTTCGTGCGCCTCGACCGCATCGGCGAGCTGATCTTTCACCCGCATGACGGGATTGAGCGAGTTCATGGCTCCCTGCGGGATCAGCGCGATATCTCGCCAGCGCACCCGGGCGAGCTGTTTCTGGTCGAGGCTCAGCAGATCGGTGCCGTTGAGCGAGATGCGTCCGCCGACCACCCGCCCCGGCGGCTGCACCAGCCGCAAGATCGCCATCGCGGTAGTCGTCTTGCCGCAGCCAGATTCACCCACCAGCCCCAGGATCTCACCGCGTCGCAAGCCGAAACTGACGCCGTTGACGGCGATGACCTCGCCGCTCGGGGTAGCGTAGTGGACCCGCAGGTCGCGCACATCGAGCACAAGATCGCGATTCGCCGCGTACGCCTCGCCGACGCCGCGCGTTGCCTCCGGCGCGGTCACGCTTCGGCGGCTGCCCCTCTCAAGCGCGGATTGGCGATCTCATCCAGCCCTATCGCCATAAGAAACAGTCCGCTGAAGATGACGATCAGGATCAGGATCGGAAAGCCCCACCACCACCACATGCCGCGGATCACCGCCGACGAGCGGATGGCATAGTAGATCGTCATCCCCAGGGTTGGAATACGGGCTGGGCCGAGGCCGAGCGCTTCGAGGCTCGTCGCCGCCAGGATGGCGCCAGCCACGTTGCCGGCCAGACTGGAGGCCAGATACGGCAGCATGTTGGGCAACATCTCGCGGAACATGATGTCGAACGTCGGAACGCCTGACAGGCGCGCCATCCGCACGTAACCGCGTTCACGCAACGACAGCACCTGGGCGCGGATCAGCCGCGTTGGACCAGCCCACGAAAAGAGCGCCAGAATCAGCGCCATGGTGCTGATGTCGACGACACGAACATACGACGACACCACGATCAGCAAGGCCAGCGACGGGATGGTGATCACCGAGTCGGCCAGCGTGCGAATCACGTTGTCAACCCATCCCCGCAGGAAGCCCGCGCTGAATCCCAGGACGATGCCGATCCCCAGCCCCAGCCCCGCGGCGATCAGGCCCACCTGGAAAGAGCGCGGCGCGCCAGTGATGATCACCGCCAGAATGTCCCGCCCGTTGCTCTCGGTTCCGAGCGGGTGCGCGGCAGTGGCTACACCGAATTGAGGATCGCTGACCCAGGCGGGGGGGAGATTCAGCGGCGAGGATGCCACCAGCGCCAGCTTCTCGTCCCAGAAGCGGGTGCCGACCAGACCCATGAACAGCACCGCGAGGACCATGGCCAGACCGCTGACGAACTTGCGGTTGACCCAGGGCGAATCCCATCGACTGACACCCGCTGGGGCCGTCAGCGACTCTGGAACGGTGATGGTTGCCATGTGAGCCTCAGCGCTGGTAACTGATGCGAGGATCAACCAGTGGGTACGCCAGGTCGATCATCAAAACCGCGGTCGCGGTGGTCAGGATCAAAATGAACACGATGCCCTGAATCAGGGTGTAGTCGTTGGTGATAATGCCCTGGTAGAGCAGGTAGCCCATGCCAGGATAGGAGAACAGATACTCCACCAGTACGGCTCCGCCGACAATGCTGCCAAGCGTGAGAGCGAGCGCCGTCACCTGGGGGAGCACCGCGTTGCGTACTGCGTAACGCAGGAACAGACGCGCCGGCGACAACCCCTTCGCGCGGGCGAGGATGATGTAGTCCTCGCCCGCGTTGGTGATCATCATGCCGCGCATGCCCAGCGCCCAGTAACCCATGGACGCGATGACGATTGAGAGCGCCGGCAGCAGCCCATGCTGCGCCACGCTCAGCGCGAACGGAAGATTCCAACCGAGTGTCAAGTCACGCCCGTAACCCCCCGAGACTGGAAGCAGGTGGATGCCGAAACCGAAAACGTAGATAAGCAGGATGGCCAGCATGAAGTAGGGAATGGACGTGAACGTCAGACTGAGCGGTAGCAAACGTCGCATCCATGCAGGCGTCGGGCGCCAGGCCATCAAGGCGCCAATCAGGTTGCCAACGATAAAAGAGATCAGCGTCGCCAGCGCCAGCAATCCCATCGTCCACGGCAGTGCCTGGGACACCATGTCCTGGACCGTCGCCGGAAATTGGCCGAGCGAGTAGCCCAGGTCGAAGGTGATCGAGTTGCGCAAGAAGCGGAGGTATTGGATCGGCACTGGCGCGTCGAGTCCGAACCGAGCGCGCCAGGCCTCGATGATCGCCCCGCTGTTTTCGACGCGGGCTCCGCCCTGCTCCATGCGGCTGATCATGGCGCCAACCGGATCGCCGGGCACCATGCGAGGGATAATGAAGATGATCGTCGACCCAAGCCACACCGTGAGGAAGTACATCCCCACTCGACGGATCACGTAGGTTCGGGTCAATCCGCGCATCTGCTGGCTACGCTCGCCGATCTAGCGTCCCGTGGAATGCAGATTCTGGAGAATCACCGGGAACATCTGCCACCAGGTCGTCGCCTGGATGAGGTTGTTGTCGTGGGTCGGCCACCCGGACCAGTGCGTGCTGTCGAAGGGGATGAGCTTCTTGGCTTGCGTGATCGGGATGTCCGGCAGCTCGTTCAAGTAGATATCGGTGGCCTGCAGGAATAGGTCTTGAAGCTTCGGATCACCGAGCGGCAGCGTTCCCATCTGGTCGACGATGGCGCTGTACTCGCTGTTCTTCCACCGCCAGATATTCTTGCTGCTCGGCGACCGCTCGCCCACCGGCACGGCCCACTTGGCGTTGAAGCGATCCATGGATGCCCACGGCTCGTTCACCGAGTCGCAAGCGTCCCAGCCCTGGCGTGCTTCGAACCGGCCGAAATCGCGATTCTCGTTCCACACCGCTTCGGCTTCGTTGCGCTGCACGGCATTGATGCCAACGGCCTGCAGTTGTTCGACCTCGACCTGGATGATGCGCTGGTGTTCAGTGGCGGTGTCGCCGGCGGTGATAGTCAAGCCCAGCTGCTGCCCATTTTTCTGATAGTAGCCGTCACCACCCATCGTGTAGCCCTTGGACTCGATGATCTGCTTCGCCCTGTCAGGATCGTGAGTGAGCAAGGGATACTTGTTGTACAGGCCGGCTTCGTCCGCGGCGTCGACGTACTTGTTCAGTGGTCCGTAGGCCGGGAAGAAGAACTTCGACGGGAGCGTGGTGCCTTCATACGCGATGGCAACGATCTGATTGCGGTCGAGTGCGAAGTTCACCGCCCAGCGCATGTCTTTGTCGTCCCAGGGCGCGACGGCGGTGTTGAACTCCAGGTTGCGCGCGCAAGGATCCAGCCAGGCATACGGCAGCTGCGGGTACCAGGCGATGACGTTGGGGTTACGGGCCTGGATGGCCTTGAAGGTGCCGAGCGTGATGTCCATCATGCTGTCGAGGCCACCGTCGGCCATCAACGCCGCGCGCGTTTCCTCGGGCCCAGCCCAGGTCCAGATCAACTTTTGCGGCTCCGGCAGCTGGGCGAAACCGGTTTTCGCGGCCCACCAGTTGTCGTCGCGCACGTAGGTGAACTCCGTCGGACCGATGCTGGCAAGCTTGTAGGCTCCGCTGCCCACCGGCCAACCCTTGTCCGGATCGTAGTTCTTGAACGTCAGTGGGTCCTGGCCATCCCAGATGTGCTTCGGGACGATATTGATGCCGCCCCAGATGCGCACAGAAAAGTAGTCGAGCTGGAAGCGCGGGTTCGGTTTGTTCAGTGCGAACTGTACGGTTTGATCGTCAACTTTCGAAACGCTGGCGACCCAGTCCTTCATGTCGGACGAGCCGATCAGGTCTGGCGCGTGGCTCAGCAACATTTGAATGCTGAACACCACGTCGTCGGCGGTGTACGGCACACCGTCGCTCCAGGTGACGCCGTTGCGAAGCTTGAGCGTCCAGGCGTCCTGGGTCGCGTTCGGCGTCATGCTCTCGCCGACCCAGCCCTGAATCTGGCCGGTCTCGTAATTGAGAATGAACAGCGGCTCCAGGATGGACTGGTGATAGCCGACGTCCAATCGGCGGCTTGGCAGGTAGGGATTCCATATGTCGGGCGTCAGGTCGCGCCCGCCATCGATGTCCAGGATGAGTGTCTTGGTTCGGTCGATCGCTTGACCCGCGGGAGTCGACGCCGGTGCAACGGTCTGCACCGGCGCGAGCAGCAGCAGAAAAGCCGCCGCCAGCGCAGCGCGAGTCAGAAACTTGAATCGTCCAGGCATGAGCGTAAATGAAACCTCCTCGGTGGTTAGTGCCCGCCGTTAGTGTGTGAAGTACCTCCTTTCTCCGCTTGGTCACACAGGTAACAAGCGCACTGGTGACCATCTCCGTTCACCTCATAGCGCGGCGGCATGGCCGCCCGACAGCGTTCCATGTGGTAGCTACAGCGCGCGTAGAACGGGCAGCCGTCTACGCCAGCCTGTAGCTGGTCATCCTCCGAAGGAATGTGCACGCTCGTTTGCCAGCGCTGCTTCGGATCCGGAATCGGAATCGAACCCAACAGGAGCTGTACGTAGGGGTGCCGCGGATGCTCGATCACTGACGGCGTGGGCCCCTTCTCGGCGATGGACCCCTTGTAAAGGATGTACGTGTAGTCGCTGATCTGATAGGCGGTGCTCAGATCGTGCGTGATGTAGATGAACGAGATGCCGTATTCGTCGCGCATGCGCAACATGATCTCGAGGATCATCGCTCGGAGCGACGCATCCACCATGGACACCGGTTCGTCGGCCACGATCAGACGTGGCCTCAGCAAGAATGCTCGCGCGACCATGATCCGCTGGCGCTGTCCGCCGCTGAGCTGATGCGGGTACTTCTCCTGTACTTCGGCGTCTCGGAGCCCGACCACACGCAGGGCAGACTCGATCATCTGGTCGGCCGAGCTCCGGTCGCGAGCGAGGTGGAAGCGTTGGATGACCATGTCGAGCACGTGTTTGATCCGATAAAAGGGGTTGTAGACCTCGTACGGATCCTGAAAAATCGCCTGAACCTCGCGTCGGTAGGTGATGTGCTGCTGACGACTCAGCTGTGAGACGTCCTGGCCGCGATACAGGATCTGGCCAGAGGTCAGCGTGGTAAAGCCGAGCACACTATTGGCCAGGGTGGTCTTGCCGCTGCCGCTTTCGCCAGCGATCGTGACAATCGCGGCGGGCTTCTCAGGTAGGGTGAGGTTGAAGTCGCGTAGCGCGCCGACCCGCTGACCACCTTGTAGAAGGCCCCCACCATAGATCTTGGTCGCCCTGCTGATCTCCAGCAGCGGAGGCGGCGGGGCAAGCTCAACGAGCCCACCTTGAGTGGATCTGGCCGCCTCGTCCCCTTGCCGCACCGCCAACGAAATGCCCACCTTCCTGGTTGCGCCTGGCTAGCGAGCGATTCCATACCCGCGTAGTCGGTCGTGTCAAGGTGAGCCGTGTCTGGCGACGCTTGTCATAAGTCGCGCGGGGACGGCAGCCTCGAAGCCGATACTGGTACCCTCGCGCACTGACAGATCGGAGACCTGATGGAGCTACTGGTCGAACGGCTGGCGCGGCGTGGTCTCGAGCTGGAGCGGTGGTTCGAGCTGGAGCGCAGCGAGCCGGCCGAGGTTCGCGTTGTTCGCGAGGACTCCCTGGCCGCGCGTCTGCCTGACTACGACGATTCGCAGGCGCCAGTGCTGCGGCCAGGTGGCGATTGGCGCGAGCCGCTCAATACCACCGTCTGGCTGCGGTTTCGCCTCTGTCGCCCGGCCAGCTGGCCCGTCCAGGACACGGCGCTGGTGGCCGAGCGCTTCGGCACCTACCCGCTCGAACCGGCGTTTCGCATCGGACGCGAGCTCCAGCGCATGCAAGGCATGCTCTACCTCGACGGCAAGCCCTATCACGGGCTGGATCAATTCCACCGCCTGATCTACCTGCCGGAGGGTCCGGAGTATCAGCTCGCGGCCTCGGTCTGGACCGGCTTCGCGTCGCTGGAGTGGCAGCCGAATCCAGTCTTTCGCCTGGTGCGCATCGACCCTGGTGCGAACCAGCTGGCACACGATCTTCGGATTCTGGCAGACGCGCTCAAACGCCTGGACGCTGACGACCCCGCCCGTCCGGCTTTGGAGGAAGTGGCGGAGGCGGGCCTGCAAGAGATCGACTGGACCTGCCCAGGTGGCGCCAGTTTTCGCCACAGCCTGACGCGCGCCCATCAAAAGGTCGAGCGCTGTCTGGCAGCGCTCGAGCCGGCGCCGTACGAGCCGACCCTCGTCGCGGCCGGGCACGCGCACATCGACTGTGCCTGGCTGTGGCCGCTCGCCCAGACGCGGGAGAAGGCCGGCCGGACCTGGACAACCGCCCTGCGTTTGATGGAGCGCTACCCGGAATACCGTTTTCTCGCGTCGACGCCGCTACAGTACGAGATGGTCCGCCAGAGTTTCCCCGAATCGTTCGAGGGCATCCGTCAGCGGGTGCAGGAGGGCCGTTGGGAGACACTCGGCGGCATGTGGGTCGAGGCCGATTGCAATCTGCCTGACGGTGAGTCGCTCGCGCGCCAGATGCTCGTCGGCACCCGCTACTTCGAGCGCCACTTCGGGATCGAGACGCGCGTTGTCTGGCTGCCGGATACCTTCGGCTTCAGCTGGGCCTTGCCGACGCTGATGGCGGCGGCTGGACTGCCGTACTTCGTCACCCACAAGATGAGCTGGAGCCAGACCAACCGTATTCCGCATGACACGTTTCGCTGGCGGGGTCCCGACGGTGGCGAGGTGCTGGTGCACTTTCTCTGCACGCCGTCGCTCTGGCCGGGCGAGCACACCACGTATAACGGCACGCTGCTGCCGAGCGTCGCCCGCGGCGCGTGGACGCGCTTTCAGGACCGCCAGCTGCAGAATGAGCTGCTGGTGGCGTTCGGTTACGGCGACGGTGGCGGAGGCCCAACGATCGAGATGATCGAGGCCGGCAGGCGTCTCAAGCAGCTGCCAGGCTTCCCGCGCGTGGAGATGGGCCGCGCGCGTGACTTCTTCGAACGCCTCGAGCACAAACTCGCCCAGCGGCGTGATGTGCCCGTCTGGGACGGTGAGCTGTACCTGGAGTACCACCGCGGAACATACACCGGCCAGGCGCGCCAGAAGCGGCGCAATGTGCTGTCCCAGCGGCTGTACCACGCGGCCGAGCTGTACGCCGCCAGCGCTCGAGCCCTGCGCGGCGCCGAGTACCCGCGCGAAGCGCTCGAGCAGGGCTGGCGCCTGATCCTGACCAACCAGTTCCACGACATCTTGCCCGGCTCGGCCATCAGCGAGGTGTATGAGGATGCCGAGCAGGACTACCAGCGGCTGGCGGCGATTGGCGAGCAGGTCCTCGATCGGGCTACCAGCGCGCTGGCGAGTGGGTTGGACCTGCATTCGGAGGCGTTGGTGGTCTTCAACCCGGGCCCGTATCCGTCTGCCGATTACGTTGAGCTACCCTCTGCGACCATCGAACGCTTACCGCTTCCGTCACAGACCTCGGCGGATGGGGGCCAGCTCGTGTGGTGCGAGGGGGTACCGGCCAACGGCTATCGGGCGTTTCCGCTCGACTCGGTGGCGCCGGCTCCGATCGAAAATGCGTTGCCCGTTTCAACGCGTGAGCTGGAAACGCCGTTCTGGGATATCGAAATCGACGACCGCGGTCGCATCAGCCGCCTGTATGACAAGAAGCTGGGGAGCGAGGTGTTGCCGGCCGGTGAGCTGGCCAATCGGCTGGTGGTATTCGAAGACAAGCCGTTGAACTTCGACGCGTGGGACATCGACGCGTACTTCTACGCCAAATCGCGGGACGTCGATCGATTGGAGGCAGCTGAGGTCCGCGAATCTGGGCCCGAGCGCGCTGTCCTCCAGCTCACGTGGCGGATCGGCGAGCAGAGCGTCATCGTTCAGCGCATGTGCGTGTATGCACGCCTGCCGCGCATCGATTTCCAGAACCAGGTGGAGTGGAATGAGCGGCAGTCGCTGCTGAAGGTGGCCTTCCCAACAGCCATCCGCAGCCGCCGCGCAACGTACGAGATCCAGTTCGGAACGATCGAACGGCCAACGCATCGCAACACCAGCTGGGAGGAGGCCGCGTTCGAGGTTCCGGCGCAGCGCTGGGCGGACCTTTCCGATGCCTACTACGGCGTCGCCGTGCTGGCGGACTGCAAACATGGCTACAGTGTGCACAACCGGACGCTGTGGCTCAGCCTGCTGAAGGGCGCCATCGACCCGGACCCGGACGCGGATCGCGGGCAGCATTCCTTCACCTACAGCCTGTTCCCGCACGCGGCGGGGCTGGACGGCGTGCGGCGCGCAGCGTACAGCCTTACGCGGCCGATGCTGTGGCGGCGCGAAGCCGCCCACCGTGGCAGCCTGCCGCTGCAATTCTCGGCCGCGCACGTGACCAATCCAGGCGTGCTGGTGGAGACGATCAAATGGGCCGAGGACGAGGACGCGATGATCGTGCGTCTGTACGAGGCTGACGGCGGTGCAGGCCCGGCGACGCTCGTGCTGGGTACGCCGACGCAAGCTGTCGACGAGGTAGACCTGCTCGAGCGCAATCCACAGCCTGTCTCCGTTGACGGCGACGGCAGAGCCGCGCTCAACTTTCGCGCGCGAGAGGTAAAGACCGTGCGCATAACTCCCTCTCCCTCTGGGAGAGGGCAGGGGTGAGGGTGCCGTACGGGCGACTCATCCTCTCCCTGCTGCTGGCGCTGCTGCTTGCCCCCACCACGGCGACTGCGCAGGCCCAATCAGACGATGACCTGCCGATCTTCGACGCCCACATCCATTACAACCGCGACGCATGGGGACTGTATTCGGTTGACGACGCCCTGGCCCTGCTCGATCGGGCGGGCGTACGCAAAGCGTTCGTCTCGAGCACGCCGGACCAGGGCACGCTCATGCTGTGGCAGCGTGCGCCCGAGCGGATCATCCCGAGTTTGCGCCTGTATCGCAGCTCCGCGGACCAGGCGACGTGGACGCGAGATGACAGCTTGCTGGCGGACATTCAGGAGCGACTCCAGAGTGATGTCCCTTACCGAGGTATCGGGGAGTTCCACCTGTTCACTGGCCAGTCGGACAACATCGTCCCTCACGCGATAACCGAGGTCGCTGCGAATGGAAAACTGATTCTCCACGCTCACGCCGATGCACGTGCGCTCGAGGAGCTCCTCGCCACGCGGCCGGACATCATTGTCCTGTGGGCGCACGCTGGAATGGCCGAGACGCCTGCCACGGTCCAACGCATTCTCGACAGCCATCCCAACGTTTGGGCCGAGCTGGCGCTGAGGTCCGACGTCGCCCCCGGTGGCCGCCTGGATCCGGTGTGGAGAAGCCTGTTCGAGCGCTATCCCGACCGGTTCATGATCGGCACCGACACGTGGATTCCCTCGCAGTGGACCCGGCTACCCTCACTGATGAACGACGTGCGAGTGTGGTTGCGTCAGC
>Ga0066710_100001959_pt1 | contig 16087 bp, 12 predicted proteins | sample GraSoiAngelo_159_FD_79666 | JGI IMG/M metagenome (GOLD analysis project Ga0066710, IMG submission 79666) | Grasslands soil microbial communities from the Angelo Coastal Reserve, California, USA - 14_1009_16_40cm | ecosystem: Environmental > Terrestrial > Soil > Grasslands | place: USA...
CAGAAAAAAGGCGATCGCAATCAGAAAGGGTGGGATATCGATGAGCAGATCGGTCCGGAACCCGTACCCGACCCCCAATACGACGCCGTAGCAGAGCGACAGCACCAGCACGTCGCGCGGCCGCCACGGCCGCACGACGATCGCCACGAGAATCATGACGAGAGCCACGGTGAAGGGCGCTTTCGCGTAATCGCGCAGGTGGGGCAGGTTTGCGAGCTGCAGCGGCGACAGGCACAAAGCCGCGGCACAGGCGATGGCGGCGATGCGGCCGACAAACAGTCTGCAGAGCGCGTACGTAAGTGCCGTCGTCGCCCCATAGAACACGCCAAAGAGCGGCGCGAGGCCCGACCAGCTGATGCCCAGCACCATCCAGGCAACCGCGACGCTCGTCATCAGGTAGCGCCATGGACGTTGAACCAGGCCTTCCGTGCCGACTTTCAGATCGCGTGGCAGCTCGTCGCATGAAAAGTGATCGGTCTTCTCGAACAGGAAGTCTTGGAGCGCCGGCGGCTGATGCTGTGAGATGAGAAACCCTTTCCCGCACGCCAGCATCACTGCCGGCTCGAAGTAGGTCTGATAGAAGAAGGGGCGACCGCCTAATCTGATGTCGCGCGCGTAGTAGGCTCCACCGCCGATCGCCGCCACGATGAAAATGGCAACCGCCACAGCCGCCTCGGTCCGGCGCGGTCCCATCCTCAGAAGACGTTCCGCACGACGTAGTTCGGCTTCCCGCGCACCTCGTCGTAAATCCGCCACACGTACTCGCCGATAATCCCTAGCATCAACATGATCAGCCCGCCGATGACCAGGATGAGGATCATGATGGGCGCCCATCCGGTGTAGGGGATGTTGTAGGTGAGACGCGCGTAGACAATATCGGCCGCATACACAAATCCGGCGCAGGCCGTGAGCACGCCGACAAGAGAGATGAAGCGAATCGGCAGATATGACGAATCGAGGATAGCGTCGAGCGAGTTCTTCAACCGCTTCGCGAACGTGTACTGTGATCGGCCGATTGCGCGCTTCGCTCGCGTGTACGGAATGAACGTCGTCTTGTAGCCGAACCAGAGGATGTCGCCCTGGAAGAACCGGTTGCGCACCTCGACAGCGTTGAAGGCATCGACCACCTTGCGGTCGAGCAGGAGGTAGTCGAACCCGCCGCCGGGAATCTGGGGAAACGACAGCCGCAGGATCGAGTACAGTGCTCGCGAAGTCAGCCGTGCGGAGAGCGCGTCTTCGCGATGCTCGCGGTGGCAGACGACCACTTCGGAACCGCGCTCGTACTCGGCAATCATCTGGGGAACGAGCGCGATCGGGTCCTGAAGATCAGCAGACAGCTGCACGACGACGTCGCCGGTGGCCTGCTTGAAGCCTGCGAGGATCGCCGCCATCTGGCCGAAGTTTCTGGTAAACGAGACCACTCGTACATTTGGATCGTTCGCGCGAATCGCGAGCAGCTCGCCGAGAGACCCATCGTCGGACCCGTCGTCGATGAAGACGATCTGGTAGGCGTACGTGGTCAGATCCGACGCGCACACCTGGCAAATCTGCTGATACGTCATCGTCACCGCCCGCTCGTTGCGGTAGACGGGGACGACGAACGAGATGCGCTTCATTCAGCCGCACCCGCGGCGACGTTGCGCCGCACGCTGTCACGGACGGCCACGACCACATCGCAGATTCGATCGACGTCCGATTCGGTGAGCCCGCCGTACAACGGCACGCACAGCACCTCGTGAACCGCACGTGTCGCCACCGGCAGATTGCCCGGCGCAGCGGACGGCAAGTTCCGGTAGCAGTCGTATTCCGCGCAGAGGGGGGAAAAATATTTTCGCGCGAAGACGTTGTATCCGCGGAGGTCGCGGTGCAGCGTGTCACGAGAGCAGCCGAAGGCCGCCTCGTCGACGCGAATCACACAGTACTGGCAGCTCGAGTCGGTGCCGTTCGGCCCGTGAAGCCACGTGATGCCGTCAACGTGCGCGAAACGCTCGCGATATCGCGCCAGCAACCGCCGACGCCGGGCCAGCTCCTCAGCGACGCCTTCGAGGACGCACAGCCCGAGCGCCGCCTGCAGCTCGGTCATCTTGCCATTGAGACCAACGGCCTCCACCGCGTCTGGACCGTGTATGCCGAAATTGCGGAGGTCTTCGATTTTTGCCTTCAGCGCCGGATCTGCGGACGCCAGCGCGCCTCCTTCGGCGGTGTGAAACAGCTTCGTCGCATGAAAGCTGAACATCGTCGCGTCGCCGAAGCTGCCGATGCCGCGGCCGTTGACGCGCGCGCCGAAGGCATGCGCGGCATCGTAGATGATCTTCAGTCCGTGTCGATCCGCGAGGCGCTGAAGCCCCTCGACGTCGCATGGATTCCCGTACACGTGGACGGCCAGAATCCCCGAAGTACGAGGGGTAATCGCGCGTTCGACCGCGCTCGGATCGACGTTGAGCGTGACCGGATCGATGTCGCAGAACACCGGCGTGATGCCCGACCAGCTCAACGCGTGGGGCGTGGCGGGAAAGGTGAACGGGGTGGTCAACACTTCGCCCGCGAGCCCGAGCGCGCGGATGGCGGTGATGAGCGCGACAGTGCCATTGGTGAACAAGGAAAGCTCGCGGACGCCGAGATACTCGCGCAAGGCGGTCTCGAGCCGATCGTGCTGCGCGCCGATGTTGGTCAGCTGCTTTGTCGCCCACACTTCCTCGAGCCGCGACATCATCGATGAGAGAGGCGGCAGCAGCGGACGGGTGACGTACACCGGCTCGTCGAATGGAACGGGCCCCCCGCGCCGGGCGCCGCTCACCGCGCGTCCTCTCCGGCCTGCACCTCGGACTTGAGCACGCCCATCAGCACGAGATCGTGATACCGGCCGTTCTTGTACGCGCCTTCGCGGATCGTTCCTTCTTCACGAAAGCCGGCGTTCTCGCACATGCGGATGGAGCTGACGTTCTGACGAAGGATGGACACGTAGATGCGATGCAGGTTGAGATCGAAGAATCCGTGACGGACCATTGCGCGAGTGGCCGCCGTGCCGACCCCTTTATTCTGCAATTCGCTCTCGCCGACGACCGCGTTGTACTCGGCATTGCTGTGCACGTAGTCGATGCGCGTCAGGCTGACCATTCCGACCAGCTGGCCCGAATCGGCCAGGCACACTGCGCACCGCACCTCGCTCGAACGACGGGTGAGATACTCCTCGTACCATTTCATGTCGACATCGAGACCGATGAAGCGGCGCGGCGCGCCGATACCGTCGATGACGACGGGATCGCGCCTCCACCGATTGATGATCGGGATGTCGTCACGGCCGATCTCGCGCAGCGTAATCATGGCAGCACCTGAAGCAACGCCTGACAGAGCTTTTCCATCTCGCAGGGCCCGTATCGATGATCGATCGGCAGTGGCAGCAGCCGCCGGGCAACGAGCCGTTCCCAATCGAATCCCCGCTCTGCGCGGGATTCGATTTCGGGCCAGAGCGTCGGTACGAACACCCCGAGACGGCTGAGCGCAGTCCGATCGACGTCGGACTCCGGCAGAAACGGATAACACATGGGCCCGGCAGCCGAGACGGTGTTGAGCGACAGCCTGACCGTGTTCCGCGGCCCGAGCAGTCGGTGCAATGTGTCGAAGTTCGATTGGCGGCTGCGCCGCGCTCGCGCCATGTCGACGCCTCCAAGCAGCCGCGTCGAAATGGCCGACATCGCGCGAGGGTCGATGCCGATGCGCGCTTCGTGCTGCGTGAATTGGGCCCACGCCTTACCGTCGTCGCCGGCCAATCGCGTCAGCAGGTGATCGCAATCGGCGACGTCGCTCGGCGGCAGGTCGTCGACGTCCCGTGCCGGACCGTAGAGGAAACCTCCGTCGGGGACGCCGAAAAACTTGCGCGCCGAGTTGAACGACCACGCTTCCGGCCCGCCGCGCCGGAAGAAGGCCTGCGTATCGTCGACCACTATCCGGTCTTGATGACCCCGGACCCGTGCATCGGCGACCGACGTCAGCACCCCGAAGTAGTTGACGAGGAGCATCAGTTCCCCGGGTGCGGGATCGCGTTCGACGGCGGGACAAAACGTGTCGGCGATCGCGTAGAACTCGAAGGGCGTGCCCGTGGCCAACAGCGGCTCCAACACCGCATCGCAGACATAGAACGGCAGGAGCACGCGTCGCGGCCGGCACGTCCGGAGAATGACGTGCCAGCACGCGCGGCCGCTCGCGAGCGCCACGGCGCCGGCGTGATACGGCTCGGCGCCAGCGGCGATCTCCAGCGGCAGAAAGCCGCCAATCGGGCTCATGCGAGCTGGTACCGCATCAGCAGCTCGGTCGCTTTCTCGGGAGGATTGAACATCAGCAGGTCGACGATCGAGAGCGACGGAACGAACGGCGGGTCGAACTGCGGGTACTCGATCGCCTCGGTGTTGATGAAGCGCAGCCGGATGCCGTGCGCGAGGAAGGCCTCGTGGGAATAGAGCGACCGTCCGCCGATCGCGTTGACGTAGTCGGTGGCGCCCTCGGCGCGGCAGGTGTCGATGACCCGGTCCTGCCCTTTGAGATGGGCATTGCCGTACGCGGTGGAAGACTCCACGATCGAGACGGTCACCCCGAGATACTGACAGACTTCCCGCAGGCTGGCCCGTGCCATGTCGGCGATGTTCGTGAAGGGTCCGCCAATCACGCGTTCGACCATCGGATACACGCGGCCGAAGGACGGCGCCCGCCTGTAGAAATTCTCGATCGTCTTGAGCATGGCGCCGCGCCACCGTTTGCCCTGCCCGTCGTCGATCTCCACGTCCCTGATCAGGGCGTCAGCCGGATGGCGCCTCACCGGCACGGTGAAATACGCGGCGCTGCCGTTGATCAGGAGACGGTTGCGGTTGATCCATCCCTGCTTGATGAACGTCACATCGTCGGCGATCACGAACCGGTCGACCGCGTGCATCAGCTGGTAGTAGCCGACGTACGGGAAGAGATACGGCTGCATGATCGCGACCTTCACGTCAATCGAGGCAGGCGAACGAGATCTGCGGCTGGAAGGGAAAGCGTTCCAGTGTGAGCGTTCGAATGCCGAGCGTGTCGAGGAGCGCCATCGTTTCGCCCGGCCACGCCTGGTGGTTCAGCTCGTCGAACGCGACGACCGCGCCTTTCGGCATGCGCGGAACGAACAGTTCCAGCGCGCACTTGGTCGGTTCGTACAGGTCGAAGTCCAGATACAGCAGCGAAACGACCAGGTGCCGATTGCGATCCAGGTATTCCGGGATCGTCTTCAGTGCGTCGCCCTTCACGAGCTCGACTTTCGGAATGTGTCCGAGGGGACGATACAGGTCGAAGATGGCCGCGCTTTGCGCGATCTCCTCCGCCGTGTCCGCAGCCAATCCCCCGGCGACCGCGTTCGGGTTCGCCGATCGGGCAGGGTCCATCGGGCCGGTCCTCACGAATCCCTCGAACGTGTCGAAGCCAATCACGCGGCGCACGTGATTGAGCGGTTCGAGAATCGCGCTGAGCGTCGCCCAGGTCATGAGCCCGCCGCCGCCGAACACCCCGCATTCCACGATCGAGCCGGCGACCGTCAGCACACGCTCGAACAGCCGGCTCTTCGCGAGAAACCGCCCGAGCTCCGCGACCGGGACGAACTTCGGGAACGCGCGGAGCTTGTCGACGTTCGAGCCCGCGCTCCGCGCGTAGTGCTCGTTCAGGCGCCTATAGTACTCGTCGTCTTGCAGGCGCTGATTTTCCGGCAGATGCACCTGCAAGGTTTCGAAGTCACGCGACATTGTCCCCCCGCTCGCACGCCAACCAGATGCTCGCGCACAGATCCGGGTAATGCATCCCCAGGCGGTAACAGCCTTCGAGATAATCGTCGGAGATCACGTCGCCGCCCATCAGCTTGTCGAACTGATAGTTCGCCAGCGGCTTGAAGAACACCCCACCGCGATGGACGATCCGCAGCTCGGCGTCGAGCGCCTCGCGTTCGAGCGTGTCCATCCGGTACGTCTTTCGATGTCCCTGCAGGCGCTCGTCGTCGGTGACCGCATCGTTGGATCGAATGAGCCCCATCTGAACGGCGATCTGTCGCGATGCGGCGTCCGCGTTCGGCACGACGACGAACAAACGGCCCCGGTCGGTGAGCCAGCGGTTGATACGGCGCAGCACCGAGACCGGATCGTCCAGGTGCTCGAGGGTATGAATGAGAAAGATCGCATCGTAGCGATCGGACAGTTGAACGGTCTCGAACGTTCCGTGAACGAACCTGGCTCGGCCTCTTAGCCGCGCGCTCGCGGCGGCTACCAGCTCCGCGGACGCCTCGATCACCGTCAGATCGTCGTACCGCGACGCAATCAGCTCGGTCACATCACCGGTATAGCAACCCATCTCCAGCGCCCTGCCAGAAGGCAGAAAGGGATCGAGTGCTCGCATGATGTAGCGGCGGAGGACGGCGTCGAACTGGTAGGCGTACTTTCGGGCGCCGTCCTTGTGTTCGGCGTTGTAGTCGCGGGCGATCAATTGGCGGCTCTCGTGACGATGTTCATACTACCGCAGCCCAAATAGAATGTCCGGTCATGAGTGATTTCGAACCGTCCGACTGCCTCGACCGGTACCGCGCTCTTGTCCGCGACCGACCAGAGCGCTTCACGAATCCTGACGGCGACATCTACGAGATTCTGCTCGATGAACACCAAATCGAGCGAGCTCGTCGAGATGCGCTCCAATGTCGCCGCGCTGAGGGGCTGCCAACCGAAGACACCAGGGTCGGCGTGCTCGCTGTCGATCCCTATCTCGTCCTCATGCGCGAGGCCGTGCGATTCGCGGATGGCAGCTACGGCCTTTACAACCGTCTCCTGGTGCCGGGCGGGGCGGCGATACTGCCGGTGCTCGGCAACTCGATCGCGCTGCTCCACAGATTCCGGCACGGCACACGCAGGTGGCATATCGAGGCGCCACGCGGGTCCTTTTCGGGCGTTGGCACGCTCATGGAGGAAGCTGAACGCGAGCTGCTCGAAGAAATTGGCGCCACACCGGCCGAGCTCATCGATCTGGGCCAGCTGCATTCGACGACCGGATGCCTCGATGAGACTCATCAACTCTATCTGGCGCGGATTGAAGGAGTGGGAACCCCGGATAAGCACGAAGCGATCGAAACGATCAAGGTGCTGTCGGTTCCAGCCGTGGAACGGCTGATCGCCGAAGGCGAGATCACCGATGGCCCGACGCTGGCATTATTCCTGCGCGCGAGACTGCGGGGCTATCTGTAGCCGGCCGGCGGCGACGATCACTTGAGCAGCGCCTCGATGTGCCTGAGCAACGGAGCGCGTTCGATGAATCGCTGGTTGCCGACGATTTCCACAGCTTCCGATCCCACGGCGTTGCCGATGAAGCCGATCAGGTCGATCGGCGCGCCTAGCGCGGCGCACACCGAGCCAATCGCGAACACCGCGTCGCCGGCGCCGACGCGGTCGACAGTCCGCAGAGCAAACCCGGGTGTCTCGAAGAATCCCTCGTCGCGGCCGTAGCAGAGCGATCCCTTTGCGCCGCGCGTCACGAGTACTTGTGGGCACTTCAAACCGTCCGCGACGCGCATCACGATTTCCCGCAGGTCACCTCTCGGATCGCGGGTCTCGAGGCGAATCTCTCCCTCCGACAGCGAGACAAAATCGGCGCGTCGATATTTCGACACCGTGTTGAAGCCGTGATTGCCGGCGTTGACTTGCACGTTCAGGGCAAGGCACCGCGCGTTCGCACACAGGACGTCCACGACCGCCCTTCCGATCATCCCGTGACCGTAGTCTGCAGCGATCACGACGTCGAATTCAGGGACGATTTTCTCCAGAGCGGCGCACAAGTCGGCCGATTTCCGCTGGGCCGCCTGCTCGTCCATGACATAGATCTCGAACAGTTTTTGGAAGGGGTACATCTCGATGAACCGCCGCTTGACGAGCGTCGGGGCGCCCTTCATGACCAAAAACTCGGGAACAACGGCGGACACCAGCGCGCTGCGTATGATCTCTTCGTGTGACGCCTCGGAGCCAAGCATTGTGACGAGCCGCACGTTGCCACAGCACGAGGCGACGTGGTTGGCCACGGCCAGCGAGCCACCGACGAACGTTTCGCTCCGCACGAATTGCGCGGCCAGAATCGGCTCCTTGCCCGATTTGCCGAGCGTGTCGCAATACTGGTATTCGTCGATGATGGCCTCACCCACGACGAGCGCGCGAAGACCGTGCGCGCGGTGAATCAGGCCGGTGACATCGTTCGCCGAGTATTTGCGTCGAAACTGGGTGAGGTAGTCGTTCACCTCCGCCGGGAAGATGGCCATGTGCTGGTTGAGCAGGTTCGACGAACTGAACCTGATTTCGTCGGTGAACACGAGCTTGCCGCCAGCGGCTTCGACAGCGTCCTGCTCGCGAGTAATGCCACCGGTGTGGTCGGCCGAAGCATCCGCGTAATCGGAACCTTTGGCGTACACGTCGGGATGGATCAACTCGAGCGCTTCGACCGCCGTCGGCCACTTGTTGATCGCGACGTAGTCGACGCAATCGAGCGATGCGATCGCTTCCGCCCGCAACGTTTCAGTGAACACAGGGCGATGAGGGCCCTTGTTGACGTGGCGATCCGGTGTGACGGTGACGACGAGGATCTGCCCCGACTTCTTGGCCTCTTGAAAATGACGGATGTGGCCGATGTGCAGGAGATCGAAGACCCCGTGACACTGCACAACGGTTCTCCCGCGCCGAACCGAGGCGAGCTCAGCGGCCAGTTCGTGAATGTCCTTAATCTTGGTCGTGACCAGCATTGAATTCCCTCTCAGTGACAGGCAGTTGGCCGCCGGCGCGCCGGGTGTCACCGACCCACCAGCCGATCCGCTTCACGACGAGATCGGTGCGCAACGTCGCCCCCGGGATCCATTCGACGAGCGGTCCCACGCGGTGCCCGACCCGGCTCGCCGGCCACCACGGGACGATGTCGGTGGCGACGGCCACGCCAAAATCACCTTCGACCGGCGCTTCGAGCGCAACGACAAATGGACCAGGACGGGTCAGAGAGACGATAGCGCTTCGGTGCTCGGCGGCTGTGCCCAGACCGAACGAGACGCCTCCCGTGTGCAGTTCGCCTTCCGCAACCAGAATGGCATGGCGCGGGACGGAGCGCGGTTTGAATTGAAGCAGAGACGATTGAGGTCCGTCTGGGCGTCCCTTGGCCACCCAGCCGCCGTCGCGGGTTTCCGTCACGATGCGGGCGCGATCGGCGACGTCGTCGGATATCAATCGAACAGCCTCCTCGAGCGTGGAGCGCGCCACCACCAAATCCCGCGGCATCGTGTAGAAGTCCGATCCGTCGGCCGGGTTCGAGTTCTCGATTGCCGCGAGCGTCTGAAATGCCGTCGCCTGCTGCCACGCCGGCGTAAAGGTGATGTCAAGGAGCATGGGATACCGCACGAGATCGGTGATTCGGTACACGGCGCTCAGGCAGCCAGTGTACCCGCCCGGCAGCTCGACTCCTTCAAAATGCGACCCGCGGGGCCCCTCGAATGACGACCAGCTCTGGTCGTAATAGGCAGGGAAAAAAACGCGGGTCGGCTCGCCGCGCGGCGTGAGCCTCAGCACCGTCCCTCTGGAAAAGTTACTCGTCTGGTCCTGGTACCAATACCTGAACGTCACGGGCAGCTGCACCGCATCGCACGTCGTGGTCGACGAGAACTCGGCAACGAGATAGCGCGCCCGGACGGGCATGAGCGGGGTTTCGTGTTGTAAGGGATCCCACAAGCCAGGACTGGCTACGAGTACCTTCTCGCCCTGCGTCGTAAAGGTTGTTTCGAGGCGCTCCGTCGGGGCCGCAAGATAGTCGCGCAGAAGCGACCGGACGTGCTGCGTTTGATACGCGCGCAAAGTCGTCAAGGTGCCTACGACCATCGTGGTTGCGATCATCAGAAAAACGGCCACATGCGCGAGAGGTTTCGCCCGAATCGTAGACCCAATTACTGCTCTCACTGGTTCGGTGCGTCCTCGCCTGAATGACCACGCGAAGGAAAGAGCCTGCTGGAGCACGAACGCCAACGCCCACCAGGCGATGAACTCCAGATGGAAAAAGTGCCGCGCACCAAACTGAATCGCAGGATAGCCGGCGTAATAGATCAATAACAGAAGCAACGCAGTGGCAGTCCATGCGGAACGGCCGCTCAGAAGCGTCAGTGCGAGCATGGTCACGACCACGCCACAACCCGAGAGGTAACCCAGCAGCATCCAAATCTGCCACCCGTACAACGCAGCGACCCAATGACTCGTCGCACCGTATGGGATGCTGTAGGTCCACGTCCCCACCGTGAACGGCATCTCCAGGACGTTCAGCACCGATCCATACACCCGGGCAACGATGTCGGCCGGCCAGTGGCGGGCGATCTGTAGAAGGTAGGCGACGGCCTCGCGATCGTACTCCTTCGACAGATATTCAACGTAACGCCCCTCGACGCGGTAACTGTAGTTGTTGATGATGTTCGCGGCAAACTGATCGTTGTAGGTATACCCCCAGTCGTACAGAGAACCGCGGATCCCAAGCGGCCGATCGAATGGCGTCATGAGGCCAAGGACCGCGACGTGGCCCGTGTTGCTGCCCCCGCCATAGGCCCTCACAATCGGCCACGCAACGGCAACGAACACCACGGCGGCGGCGCCGACGGCTGCAGCCTTGACGCGGAGATTGCTGGCGACCTTCCCGGGCAGGCAGAGGAAGACGACCGCCAGAAACGGCGGGACGTGGATCAGCAGGTCGTTGCGAAAGCCGAACCCGATGCCGAGGATGACGCCGAACGCCGTGCCATAGCCGATCATTCGGCGCGCCGTCACAGGCCCGACCGCCATGCGAGCCATAACCAGGAGCAGCGCGAGCATAAAGGGGGCTTTCGCATAGTCCCGCAAGTACGGAAGATGCCCGAGGTGAATTGCGGAGACGACCAGGGCCAGCGACGCCGCTACGGCGAGAGCCCGCCCGCTTCCTAAGCGGAACAGTCCGTACGCGAGCGCGATGACAGACCCGAACATCGCTCCGAACAAGGGCCACAATCCGGACCAGGACACTCCGCGCAGCCCCCACACAAGCGCCACGGCGGACATAAGATATCGGTACAACCGCTGGGTAATGTTCAATTCGCCCGACCCGAGCGTGGCCGGCAGCTCGTTGCAGGAAAACACGTCGCTCGCACGCGTGAGGAACCGGGCGAGGCCAGGCGTAGCGGTATAGCCCAGATTCACAAAGGCGCCGCGGCAGGCCAGCGCGACGGCGGCGCCGAACTCTGGTTGGCCGAAATCGGCGACCCCGCCGCTCCGATTGAACGTCCTCATGTACGACGATCCGACGCCGAAGCCGAGCGCAAAGAGCGCACAGACGATCAACAGGTCCGCGCGGAGGCCGCTGAACCACGGGCCAGCCAAGTGCCACGGCGCGCGTTGTGGCGTCGAAGCTGCTGCGGGAAAGCTCACTTCAAGGGAATCCAGCCAGCCTCTGTGACGCGGAAGCGATTCGCCCCGGCGGTCTTCGCCAGACCCAGCCTGTCGCGGATCCGGTAACGCCAGCCCGTCTGCCCCCAGCCCGTTTCGAGGCAGTTGGCCACGATCAGGCCATATCGACCGGACTGCTGGAATTGCAGGACGATCTCGAATAACCCTTGTTGGGTCACGTTGACGTAATTCGACCACTGGCCGTGGTCCAAGAATCCGACCGTGAAACCGCCTTCCTCCAGCTCGCCGCGAACGACGAAATACGCGCCACGTGCGATCGGCGCCTCACGAAACTCAAGGAGGTATGAGTACTGCCGCTGCGCTTGTCCGTCGATGGTCCAGGCACCCGCCCCGAACTCCCGGACGATGTCTGCGCGTACGATCGGATCGGCCGACAGCGGCTCGATGGCGCCCTCGAGACGGGCCGTCCGCAGATCGGGAGGCCACGTGTACACGTCGATGGGCCCACGCGCATTCGCAAGGGCCTGGTCATGGAGCACGAAGGGAAATGCTCCCGGCAGTTCAACGGGTTCGCCCGATTGCGACTGAGGCGCGACCCGACCCCTCCATGCGGCCTCAACGTTCGAGCTCAGCCGCTCGGCCAGCTGCGGTACCGCGCCATGCTCGGCGAACCCCGACTCAGTCTTTCCATCACGCGCCAGGTATGTTGAGACTTCCCCGTGCTGGGCGCGGTCGGTTTGGTCGGCGCCGTACAAGTACCAGTATCCGGAATCGCTCTGAACGGCCGCCAGCAAGACGTAGCTTGAAACGTTGAGAGGCTTGTACACCCCCTCGCGATGCTCTATGAGCAATGGATGCTGGGCCCCTATGTCTCTCCAGAGCGTCTCGTTGTAGCTTGGATAGGTATTCGTTGTCAGGACCGGCAAATTCCAATACACAGGCTGCGGATGCGTGTTGCCGTCGAGCGCGGAAAGAAACGGCAGACTCTCGTTGATTCCCGACCAATACGCATCCGCCGCGTCGATCGACACGATCTTGGTGCCGGGGTGATGAGCCTGGTAGCGCGACATGACGCCGTACATCGTCTCGAAGGCGCGCTTGGTCGGCGGGTCGGTCCGAATTCCGCGAAAGACCGGAGGTTCGGCGATTGTCTCGCTGAGCGAGCCCGCCCTGAAGGTCGTCGCGTTTTTGCGATCGACAAGGCCGCCACCAACGATCGTGAGCACCAGCACCATCGTCACAACCGACAGGACGGCATCGTGCCTGGTGACACGTGTCAGGAGCTTCTGAGCACAGTAAACAAACGGCGGGATCGCGAGGCTCGCCGTCCACCACTGATGCATGAAGTTGGCCGACGGGAATGCGCCCAGCCACAGGAACGCGGTAATCGACGCCATCAGCACCAAATCATCGTCCGGCCGTTGTCGAAGCAGTCGCGCGAGCGCGGCGATCAACACCACTACGCGAATCACGAGCCAGTACAGCGACTGCGCCGTCTGCATCGTGATGAACGACGTCAACACGAAGATGCCGTTCGACAGCATGCGCAGGCCGCTCGCGGGAGGCGATCTTCGACCGTATTCGACCAGGTAGAACTCGCGTGGGAACACAACGGTCTGAAGGTACCAATCACCGAACGCGCCTCGCACCCACAGGAACGCGAGCACGACGCCAATCACGCTCAAGAACCCGAGCGCGAGGGCCATTGCTGCGGTCAAAACTCCGCGAGAGCCGGCTCGCCGCCTGACGAAGAGCTGGCACGCCAGGTACACGAGAATGGACACGAGGAACAACACGCCCATCGACTGCTTCATCGACCACGAGAGACCGGTAAGCACGCCGACCAGGGCAAACCTTCGCGGCTCGAGCGACCGCGCTCTCACTGCGACAATCGTCGCGAGCGTCTGAAAGAACAGGACGTAGACGTGCGGCGAGATCATGATGCCGTGCTGATAGAACGGCGCGAGGCCCAGCCACACCATCACGCTGAAGGCGGCGAGCACGGGGTTGAGCCAATGCCTCGCTACCACGAACAGCGCGACGGCAATCAGAGAGTACCATCCGCAAATGAAATACTTCATCGCCAGGAGCCGGTGTCCCAGCAACACGAACCCGACGGTATTCAGGTAGCCGTTGAATGCGCCATATTGATCGAAGGTGTCCCTGAAGATCACACCGCCTTCGCTGAGATCGAGCACCTGACGCAGCTGGTACCCATCGTGTCCCATATCCACGAAACCCGCTTGATACCCGCGCGGCGCAAAGTAAAGGCAAATCGCCAGCGTGGCCACCGCCAGGCCGGCTCCGATCATCAGATCCGCGCCCGACGCGCGGTGACCGTCAGATTTCAGCTCGTGCCGCACGAATCGATCATCCCGAACCTCGAGCGGCGGGCTATTCCCGATATTCATGGGCCTATCCGCGCGATCGCAATGTTTTCTTTGGCCGGAAAGAGCAACGCCCCTTGGTCCGGATTGGCCCAGCCCGCCGTCGTGACGACAAAGTCGTTCCGCCGGTTGAGGCCCATCATGAAATTCGCGAGCGCGGGAATGTATGGTCCGTTCTCTGGAGCTTCCACGACGGCAAGGAACTCGCCTGGAACGACGACGTTCACGCTCGTTGTCCACAGGTCGTTCTTCAACAAGCCAACCGTGAACCCTCCGCGATACAGAGTTCCTCGGACGACAAACGACGCGCCTTTCGACACGGAGCGCTCCGGCAGCCGCGCCAGAAACGACGTCGGGCTCCAGACGGTTCCCCGGATCACCCATCGCTCCGCGGTATCGGATGCGACAAGGGCTGAATGGGACAGCGATGAGACAGGCGGCGGAGTCATCCCGTTCAGCGCCAGCCGTGCCGGATCGAGCGTTCGCGGCCACGCGTAGACACGTATTCGATAGGATGCGCTTGGCGGCTCCCAGTCGGTCAGCGTCTGATACAGCGTCATCTGCCGCCAATCCGGCGGCAGCGTCAGATTCAACAGTATCGGCATGCTCTCCAGCCGCGCGACGCGCCCGAATGATCCGATGCAGCCCTCGTCTCCATCGATCACCTCCACGCCTGCGAATTGCTGTCCTGGAGGATCGTAGGCGCCGAAAAAAAGCCGGAACGGGGCGTCGGTTTGTGGCACGGGCACATAGAAGCGCTGCGACAAGTCCGTGTAACCGCTTATCGTCTCGAAACGAAAGGTGATCGGCGCCAACGAACGATTGCAGTTGCGCCGGGTGATGTCGACGACCAGATAATCGGTCAGACTCTGAGACCCGGACGATTGACGCAGTCCAACCGGTCGAAGCAAGACACGCTGATCGCCGATGGGCGTGCGGCTCCATGGCAGCGGCTCGGTCGTGGTCGCGACATAGCTATCCAGGAGGGCCGTCACGTGCTTCTGCTGATACCCGCGAAGCACCACGACCGGTGCGCTCAGCGCGAGCACCGACGCGACGCCGAACGCCACAATTCGGCGGCCACGAACGACGACGTCCGACGCGGACACCTCGCCTGCACGCGCCTTTCGGGCCCCGGCCAGAACGGCCAGCCCGCCTTGGCACGTCAACCCGATCGCGAGCCAGGGAATGAATTCAAGAAAGAAGAAGTGCCGGGCGTCGAATTGAACGGCTGGATACGCGGCGAAATACACCAACGCCGCCAGAAACCAAATCCCGACGCGAACGCTCGAGCTCGCCACCGTGAGGACGGCGAGAGCCGAGATCGTCAGACCGATGCCGCTCAATCGCGAAAGCGCACCGGCCCAGACCCCGTACAGCCAGCCAATGAATCCGTCGACCACGGCGGGTGGAGCCGCGAGAGTGCAAGACCCGACCTGAAAGGGCAGCTCGACGAGCCTGAGCACCGACGCGTACCCACTGATGCGCAAGTCGGCCGGCCAGTGTCGGCCAATCACCAGCAGGTATTCGAGCGTCGCCCTGTCGTACTCGCTCGACAGCGCGGACACCGACCGATGGTGGACGCGTTCGGCAAAGCTGCTGATCACCTTGATGGCGAATCCGTCGTCATAGGGGGCGCCCCAGTCATAGACAGAACCGGTGACTCCGAGCGGCGTGTTGAAATACGTCATCAAGCCCAGTAGCGCCACGTGCCCAGTGTTGCTGCCCGATCGATAGGCGGTGATGATCGGCCACCCGCACGCGACGAACGACACTGCGCACAGAGCGAGTGCCGCCAGCTTCGTCCTCACGTGAGACCGGATCGGCACTGGAAGAAACAAGGCGACCGTCACCATGAACGGCAGCGCGTTGATGAGAAGATCGTTCCTGAATCCGAAGCCGATGCCCATGACCGCCCCGTAGCCTGTCGCCAGGGCCAGCAGCCTGCGACGAGTGAACGGCCTGACGACGAGCAGTCCCAGAATGAGGATCAACGTCAGAATGAAGGGCGCCTTCGCGTAGTCGCGGAGCTGCGGCAGATATCTCAGCTGGATTGGCGACACCGTCATGATCAGCGCGCCGGCCACCGCGAGTACGCGCTTCGTGCAGAGCCGGAACACTCCGTAGACGGCGACAACGGATGCCCCGTACAGCAAACCGAGCAGCACTGCGAGGTTCGACGAGGAGATTCCAACCAGCCTCCACGTCAAGCCGGCAGACAAGGTCATGTACCGGTACTAGGCCTGCGTGAAATTCGGTGGACCC
>Ga0066710_100001961_pt1 | contig 16084 bp, 15 predicted proteins | sample GraSoiAngelo_159_FD_79666 | JGI IMG/M metagenome (GOLD analysis project Ga0066710, IMG submission 79666) | Grasslands soil microbial communities from the Angelo Coastal Reserve, California, USA - 14_1009_16_40cm | ecosystem: Environmental > Terrestrial > Soil > Grasslands | place: USA...
AGCGGCCGCCTGGTGATCGAGGACTTCCACGGCGAGAAGTTCGCCAAGCCGCTGACGCGCATGCGCGAATACATCGACATCGTCCGGAAGGCCGCGCGAGGCGAGCGACTCGATCACGACGGCGAGTTCTTCCACACCAAGCGCTTCCAGCTGCGGTTCACGCCGCAGCGGGCGAGCCTGCCGATCTACATCGCCGCGCTCAGCCCGCCGAGTCTCAGGCTCACTGGCGAGCTCGCCGACGGATGGCTGCCGATCTTTCTGGCGCCGTCGCGCATGGCGGCGGCCAGGGTCGAGCTCGAGGCCGGCGCCGCCGCGGCCGGCCGGACCCTTCGAGACATCGCGATCTCGCCGCAGGTGTCGATCTATGTGACCGACGACGTCGCGGCGGCCCGCGATCGCGAGCGGCCGCACATCGCCTTCTACATCGGCGGCATGGGTGTGTTCTATCACCAGTACATGCGCCGCATCGGCTTCGGCGCCGAGGCCGACCGCGTGCGCGAAGCCTTCCAGGCGCGGGAGCGCGACCGGGCCGCGAAGCTGGTCACCGACGAGATGGTCGACGCGATGACGATCGTCGGCTCGCCCAAGCAGTGTCGGGATCAGATCCAGCGGTTCTTCGACGCGGGCGTCCAGGAAGTCAGGCTCGTCTTCAACGAGCCGAACAAAGACGCGTACGTGAAGGCGCTGCGGGCGGTCGCTCCCCTGGGGTAGCCCTCAGGGAATTGCCTGGCCGTTGCCTCGGGGCCTCCCCGATTGGCCGGCGCCTCGAGCCTCGTTAGCATTTGTTTAATGCTAGCGTCCACGCGGAACGATGACTCGGGTTCATCGGGTCCCGCGCCACTCGACGACGAGGCCAGAGAGCTGTCGAGCGACCAGGGGTTTCTTCGATCCGAAGAAATGCGCCCGATCGCCGAGCGTCTGCGCCGAGCGCTCGAGCAGGGCGGGGTGCCTCAGGTCCTGAGGCTGAGCTTGAACCACGTGGCCTCGCCGTGGATCGAGTTCGGCAGCGTGACGTTCTTCCGCCGCCGGCTGGACCGGGGACCGGAAGTTCCCCGGCCCCGCCACGGGCTTTCGGTGCTCCAGGCCTCGCTCGACGACATCTCGCTGGTGCTCCAGGTGTCCGATCCGCGCCGGACGGCCGAGATCGTGAGAGAGAGACTTGGCCGTGGAGATCTCTGCTTTCTGGCCCTCGATGCGGCCGGTCTCCCGATCCACTCGGGCTGGGCGACGATGCTGGGCGCGCACGTCCCGGAGCTCGCGCGCGACGTCGTCTTGAGGAGGCGCGAGGCGTACCTGTACGATGCCTTCACGCCTCCCTCGCGACGCGGTCACGGAGCCTTCGGTTTCGTCCTCGATCATCTCTTCGCCAAGCTCCAGGCGCTCCGCGCGCGGGTGGTGTATTCGTACGTTCGCAGCGACGACCCGAAGGGCCAGCGATCCGCCTGTGTGCGACTTCGCCCGGTGGGGACGCTGGCTCACGTCCGGCTGAACGGTCGAGCGCCGCTGATCTTCGGCAGGCGGGGCAACGAGCTGCCGACCTTCGTCAGGCACCTCGTCGACGACGACGGCCGATCACTCCGGTGAGTGCTCTCGGCGACGGGCCCGCGCTCCCGACACGCTGACGGCGAGGAAGCTCCGGATCAGCTCGGCGATCTGCGGCGCGGCCTCGTCGAGAGCGAAGTGGCCCGCGTCGAGCAGATGAACCTCCGCCTCCGGCAGGTCTTCGCCATAGGCGACGGCTCCGGCCACGGTGAACGACGGGTCGTGTTTGCCCCACACCACGAGCGTCGGCGGTTGGATGTCGCGCAGGTACGCCTGCCACTTCGGATACGACGCGACATTGGTTCGATAGTCGTGAAAGAGATCGAGCTGGATGTCGATCATGCCGGGGCGGGTCAGCAGCGCGTACTCGCCCTCCCACGTTTCGGGATCGATTCGCTCGGGGTGCGGGCTGCGACCGACGTGTCGTTGCCGTGTGGTCTCGAGCGACAATAGATTCGCGCGCACGGCGGCCTCGTGCGCCGCCCGGTCGGCCCAGAAAGCCTTGCGCGAGACCCACAGATCCGAGAGCCCCTGCTCGTGCGCGACGGCGTTCTGGATGACCAGCGCCTGCACCCGCTCGGGGTGGGCGAGCGCCAGGCGGAACCCGATCGGGCCGCCGTAGTCTTGCAGGTACAGGCTGTAGTCGACGACCCGCTGCAGCTCCAGGAATCGATCGACGATCTCGGTGAGGTGATCGAACGTGTATCGGAACGCCTGCGGCGCGGGCGCGTCGCTGCGTCCGAAGCCCGGGTAATCGGGTGCGATCAGACGGAATCGGTCCGCCAGGCGCGGGATGAGGTCGCGGAACATGACCGATGACGACGGGAACCCGTGCAGTAGCACGAGGGTCGGGTTGCGCTGGCATGCGGGTCATCGCCGATCGGTCCTCCGGCCGTTACGACGGCCGGACGCGAACGCGAGATTCCGGGCATCCCGCCGGGCGTCGCGGGGCGGGGCCCCTGATGCTACAGTGTGGCGCCTGAAGGCCCCATCGCGGGCGAGGTGACCCATGAAGTTCGGCCTCTACAGCTCGATCGCGAACCCGCCACGCGGCGAGCATCTCGATCGCTGCATCGACGAAACCATCGCCGAGGCCCAGCTCGCCGAGGCGAGCGGTTTCGACTCGTGCTTCTTCGGCGAGCACCATCAAGACAAGGACGGGTTTCTGCCCTCGCCGCTCATCGTCGCCACCGCCGTCGCGGCGCGCACCGAGCGTCTTCGCGTTGGGACCTCAGTGATCCTGCTGCCGCTCCACCATCCCGTGCACGTGGCCGAGGCCGCGATCACGTTGGACCTGGTGTCGAAGGGCCGCGTCATCCTCGGCGTCGGCATCGGCTACCAGCCGGCCGACTTTCGCGCGTTCTCAGTGCCGATGGCGCACCGCGTGGGGTTGTTCGAGGAGAGCATCGAGATCCTGCGCCTGTGCTGGGCAGGTGAGAGGTTTTCGTATCGGGGCAAGCACTACACGCTCGAGGATGTGGGGATTCGCCCGCGGCCCTACCAGAGGCCGGGGCCACCGCTATGGTTCGGCGCCAGCGTGCCGGCGGCCGCGCGCCGGGCCGGCCGGCTCGCCGACGGGTTCGTGGGCACGCCGAGCACCGGCCTCGCGAACGCGACGGAGCTGGCCGACATCTACAAGGACGCGGCGCGCAAGGCCGGACGCGCGGCCGAGGTCGTGCAGATGCGCGACGCGTGGGTGGCCCGCACGCGCGCGGAGGCCGACGCGGTCTACGGCCCGCACGTCATGGCAGCGTATCGATACTACTGGGAGGCGCGGCTGGCGGAGTTCCAGAACATGCCGGCAGACATGGAGTTCACCCTGGACAACCTGGCGCCCGACCGGTTGATCCTCGGTGACCCGGAGTCGTGCGTGCGCGAGTTCCAACGCTGGCAGAAGGCTACCGGTGCCAGCACCTTCCTGCTCCGGCTTCGCCACGCCCACTCGGGCGGGCCGCCGCACGAGAAGATCATGGAAGCGATCAGGCTCTTCGGCGAGCGCGTTCTGCCGTATTGTTAGGCACTTTCGGTCGCTTTCATTCGAGATTGACGGCTATCCACGCGCTTTGCTAAGGTTTTTGCGTTGCGCACATCCGGGTGCCCGTCCGGGCCCAGGGAAGGCGGTGCGAATCCGCCGCGACCCCGTCACTGTAACCGGGGGACGACGCACGTCACTCCTTCACTCACACACATGATTTTTCCCCAGAACGTCAGCCCGCGGCGCGCCGCGGAAGTCCTCCGTCGCATCTTCGACCGTGTGCCGGGCGGCTTTGCCTTCCGTCTTTGGGACGGCTCCGTCGTGACTCTCGGCGCCGGCACGCCGGTGTGTACCGCCGTCGTGCACCAGCCGCAGACCTTCCTCAGGCTCATTCGCGATCCGACGCCGCTCAACTTCGCCGAGGCCTATGTCGACGGCTCCATCGACCTCGAAGGCGATCTGTTCGAAGCCATGAGCGTCGCGAACTCGATCGAAGAGATCCGCGTGCCCTTCGTGGAGCGGCTGCGCGTCCTCTGGACTCTCTGGCGAGGCTGACGTGGCCCAGTACGACGTGATCGTGGTCGGCGGCGGTCCGGGCGGAAGCACCGCGGCGTGGCGGCTCGCGCGGGCGGGCCTTCGGCCGCTCCTGCTCGACGCCGCGGTCTTTCCGCGGGTGAAAATCTGTGCCGGCTGGGTCACTCCCGAGGCGCTGGCTGACGCCCAGGTCGATCCTCAGAAATATCCACTGACGATCCAGGCCTTCTCGGCGTGCCGGTTCGAGTTCGACGGCGCGCGCACCGAGACGCGCTGGCGACGACCCGCCAGCTACGGCATCCTCCGACGGGAATTCGACCACTATCTGCTCGACCGCGCGCGCGCCGCCGGCGCGGATGTTCGCGAAGGTGCGCGGGTGACCGCGGTGACGCACGAAGCGGACGGGATCCGTGTCGTGAGCCCGCGCGGCACGTTCACGGCCCCCGTCGTCATCGGCGCCGGCGGCCACCGATGCCCGGTGGCCCAGGCGCTCGGCGAGGTCTCCGGGCGGGAAGAGGTCGTGATCGCGCAGGAGAGCGAGACGCGACTTGCGCCGGAGTGGGTCGAGGCGCTCGGCAAGTGGTGGGAGGCCCCGGAGCTCTACGTCGAGCCGGACCTCAAGGGTTACGGGTGGTACTTCCCCAAGGGCGACGTCCTCAACGTCGGAGTCGGCTGCGTCTCGGGGCCCGGTGCCGACCTGCCGCGCCGCCGAGACGCGCTCGTGAGCGCGCTGCGCGCCGCGGGTCGGCTGCCGGCCGCGCTCCCCATCGAGCCTTTCCGCGGCCACGCCTACGTCGTGCGCCGCCGGGCGCCGCGGAAGCTCGCCGGTGATCGGTTCTGCCTCGTCGGCGACGCGGCCGGGCTCGCGCGCGACCTCAGCGGCGAAGGAATCGGGCCGGCCATCAAGAGCGGGATCCTCGCCGCCGAGGCGGTCGAGGCGCGCCTGCGCCGGGGCGCCGGCCTCGAGGGGTACGCGGCCGCGATCGTGCGCCGGTACGGATCGGGCGAGACCGGCTGGCTCGGCCGGCAGCTCGCACGAATCCCCGATGCGTGGGCGCGCGTCTTCGTGCGCGCCATCCTGAACACGGAAGCCACGAGGCGGCACGTGGTATTCGGGCGCATCTTCGGCATGCGGGAGGTGGCGTCGTGAGGCCACGCAGCAAGGAGGCGGACGCGAAGGCCATCGCCCATCATTACGACGTGTCCAACGAGTTCTACGCGCTGTTCCTCGACCCGCTGATGGTCTACACCTGCGCGTACTATCGCGACCCCGACGGCAAGCTCGAGCAGGCCCAGCGGGACAAGCTCGATCTGGTCTGCCGCAAGCTCGAGCTCGAGGCCGGCGAGACCTTGCTCGACATCGGGTGCGGCTGGGGCAGCCTGTCGATCTGGGCGGCCCAGCACTACGGCGTGCGCGCCCACGGCGTGACCTTGTCGAAGGCGCAGGCCGACTACGCGACCGAGCGCATCCGCCGGGAAGGGCTCGAGGGGCGCTGCACGGTCGAGTACCGCGACTATCGTGACCTGCCCCCGGACGCCCGCTTCGACAAGATCGCCGCGGTCGGCGTGATCGAGCACGTCGGGATTCCGAACTATCCGGCGTTCTTCGGCGGCGTGCGCCGGAGGCTGAGGGACGGCGGCCTCTATCTGAACCACGGGATCGTCCACGAGTTCCACTGGAAGGCGACGAGCCAGATCGAGTTCCTCTATCGACACGTGTTTCCGAACGGCGACCTTGCGGGGCTCAGCGAGACGCTGACCGAGATCGAGCGCGCGGGCTTCGAGATCATGGACGTCGAGGGGCTCCGGCTGCACTACGCGCGGACCTGCCGTCACTGGGTCGAGCGCCTGCGCGAGCGGGCCGACGAGGCCCGCGCGCTGGCCGGCGAGCGCACGTATCGGACCTGGCTCCTCTACCTGACGTGCTCCGCCGTCGCGTTCACCGAGAGCTCGATCGGGCTCTACCAGGTCCTGACGCGCAAGCAGCACGATCCCGTCGCGAGCCGTGCGCCTCACACGCGCGAGCACCTGTACGGTAAGGCATTCCTGTGACACCGAGACCTGAAAGGGACACGCGTTGACTCGTCAGATCGTGGTCATTGCGATCGCTTCGTTCATCCTGGCGCAGACCGCCACCTTCGCGACGTCGATCTATCTGCATCGCGCGCTCGCGCACCGGTCGCTGTCCCTGCACCCGTTCGCGGCCGTCCTGTTCCGCGCGGCGCTCTGGCTCTTGACCGGCCAGAGCCGGCAGCAATGGGTGGCGGTGCACAGGAAGCACCACACCTTTGCCGACCGCGACGGCGATCCACACAGTCCGCTGCTGCTGGGCTTCTGGAAGGTGCAGCTGTGGAACGTGTACTACTACATCCGTGAGGCCCGGCAGCCCATGACCGTGGAAACCTTCGCGCCCGATCTCGGTCCCGACTGGTGGGAGCGGCGCGTCTTCTCCCTGGGCTGGACGGGGCTCGTCGTCGGCACCGCGCTCGTCTCGGTCGCCATCGGCTGGTGGCAGGGCATCCTCGCCATGCTCGGCCACGGGATCATCTACATGTTCGTGCTGGCGCCGCTGATCAACGGCCTCGGCCACTGGTGGGGCGGCCAGAACTTCGAGAACACGGCCTACAATTCGCGCGTGCTCGCGTGGCTCACGGGCGGCGAGAGCCTGCACAACAACCACCACGCGTTCCCGCGCTCGCCGAAGTTCAGCCTGCGGCGCTCCGAGCTCGATCCCTCGTGGATCGCGATCCGCCTGCTGGCCGCGCTGCGCCTGGCGGCCATCGTCGGCGCGCCGCTCAGAGCGCGGCCGACGCGTTAGAGCCGCGATGGCGTCCCCGCCGCTCGAGCTGACCCTGGAGCTGTCGGCGCGCGAGCGCTTCGAGATGGTCGAGCTGCGGTCGCGGTTTTCGAGCGAGCACGACGAATCCCTCGCGTCGTATCCGCGCTGCCTCTACTGGTCGGCCCACACGACGGCCGGATTCCTGGATCGCAGCCTGATCGCGCGCCTCGGTCTCGGGGGCGTGTCGACCTACATCGAGACGCTTCGCCGCATCTTCCCGGAGGGCGCCGGCTACGCGCACGACCGGCTGGAGCGGCGGCAGGACCTCGACGCCGCCCAGCGCGCGATCGAGCCGCGCAATGGTGACTCGCACCTGGCCTTCATCGCCGGCGGTCTGCAGCCCTGCGTGACGCACCCGAACCGGGCCGGCGAGAGCGTGTGCTTCGTCGACCTCGACGGGGTCTACGACGGGCGGCCGCGCCGCCGCCAGACCCGCGTGATCGGCTTCCATCGCGAGGTGGTGGCGGGGCAGATGCAGCTGCGGGTGCCGCTCTCCGGGCATGCGGTCGACTCGATCAATCTCAAGGCCCCGTCGCTCGGCCTCTACGAGCAGCTCGCGGAGTTCGTGGCGCGGGCCGACGTCGGCAAGGGGCGGCTCCACATCGCGCTCGGGCGCAGCGAGCGCGACGCCGCGCTGACGATCAACGAGTTCGAGACGCTCCTGATGAAGTACGACCTCGCCGCGGTGCTGAGGAACCCGTTCCGGTTCATGGCCGAGGAGTACCGGCACGCGCTGGCCAACCCGCGCGCCGTCCCCGGCAAGGCGCTCGGCTACGCGCAATACGATCTGGTCCGCGTGCTCAACATCGGCCTCAAGACGCTCGGCCTGCAGGGCTCGCTGCTCGAGCGGCTGCTCGCCCGCACGCTGGCGGTCCCGGCGGCCCGCCTGTTTCGCGTGAGACGATCGATCAGCGTGCTGGTCGCGGGCGAGGGCGGCCGGCCGGGGCCGGTCGAGGGTGTCTACCAGAGCCCGATCCTGATCCAGTGGCAGCGCGCCACTCGAGACGTGCGCGAGCTCGACGTCACGCTGTACCGGCTGGAATAGCCGCGCGCGCCGCGCTCAGACGCCGGTGCCGAAGCCTCCGGCGGTGCGGACGGTCGCGGCCTCGCCGATGTGACCGGCCGAATGGAAGAGCGCGATGCCGCTCAGCATCGCCGAGCGCGGCCGACCCGGAAATGCCTTCACGATCTGCTCGGTCCGCACGCCGAAGGCGCCCTGTCCCGCGGCGCGCTGGACGGCGTCGACCGCCACCGTGCCCTCCCAGTCCTGGGGCTTGAAGCCGCCGATCACGTCGCGCGTGCGGCGGCCCACCCCGTCGCGATATTCGCGAAGCGCGCCGAGGTCGATCTGCCGCGTCAGCTCCGTGACCTCGGCGCTGGTCATGCCGATGCCGAAGTCCCGCCGCGTCACGGCCAGGCGCTTGGCCCAGCTCTCGTCGTCGAAGAGCTGCGTGCGCGCGCCCAGGATCGTGTTGATGAAGATGTCCTCGGCGCGGGCGATGTGCCACATGAGCCACGCGAGCGAGTTGAGGTCCTCGCGCGGGCGGACGCGCATCTGCTCGTCGGACAGGCCGGTGAATGCGCGCTCCGAGGCTGACATCGTGTTGCCGCCGACGGCGGCCGAGTGCATCGCGGCGTGCTGATCCAGGAACAGGTCACGGACGTCCATGGTGTCCTCAGGCCACGTCGCGCTGGCGCGCGGCGTTGTAGTTGGCGTCGTACCACCAGTCGAGGTACGCCGCGTACGTGATCGGCGGATAGCGGGGCGGAACGCCCGGTCCCTGGCAGGTGGGCAGGCACGCGATCTCCGTGTCGAGATGCGGACCCATGAAGTAGGGAATCGCGTAGCGCGGCCGGCCCACCGGGGGCAGCGCGCGATGCGGCGTCGACTTGAATCGGTGGTTCGTCCACCGCTGCATCATGTCGCCCGAGTTGATCGCGAACGAGCCGGGCTCGTACGGCACGTCGACCCACGTCCCGTCGGGCATCCGCACCTGGAGCCCGGGCACCTCGCTCTGGGCGAGGAAGGTCATGAAGTTCGCGTCCGTGTGCGGCGCGATCCCGTACTGGTTGGCCTCGGCGGCCACCGGCGGGTAGTGCGTCAACCGGAAGCTGAACTGGCTCTCGGCGAACGCGCCGTCGAAGGTGCCCACCGGCAAGTCGAGCGCGGTCGCGCAGAGCGGCAGGAGCTTCTTGCCGAGCGCGTCGACGGCGTCGGTGTAGGCGAGCACCCTGTCGCGAAAGCCCGGCAGATCCGCGGGCCAGCGGTTGGGTCCGGCGAAGCGGCGACCCGCCCGCATGAGCGGGTCGTCCGGGCCGCGCTCGCGCTTCACGAAGAAGGCCTCGTTCAGATCGGGCTTGTCGTTGGCGTTCACGTCCGAGGTCCACACCGCGTAGCGCCCGAGCATCATGTAGCCGTTGTTGTGCTCGTTCATCCGCAGCGCGAGCTTGTCGGCCATGGGCTGGCCGTGGAAGCGCCGGGCCTCGGCGAACGTGTCGTCGATCAAGCGCTGCGAGATCCCGTGGCCCACGACGACGAAGAAGCCGACGGTCTCGAGCGCGCTGCCGAGCTCGGCCGCGGTCGCCGCGAAGGCGCCCGGTCGTCCCGCGAGGTACGGGCCCAGATCGATCACCGGGATCATGACGATGAGATAGCATCCTCCGGCGCCTTTGACAACGAGCCGGGACGAGGTTAGGGTCCCCCGCAACGGGGGTGAGCCATGGTCCAGGGGAAATTCAAGGTCCTCGATAGCGACATTCACATCATCGAGCCGCCTGACCTCTGGCCGCGGTACATCGATCCGGCCTTCCGCGCCCAGGCGCCGATCGGGCTCACGGAGGACGAGGGCGACTTGCGGCTGGCCCACAACGGCAAGGGCTGGGGGCGGGTCGCGATGGACGCCGACCGGAGCCGGCGCCGGCAGGGGCGCAACTACGCGCTGAACCAGGAGCGCTGGAAGCCGTACGCCGAGCGGGGCTGGACGTCGAAGGTCCAGCTCGAGGCGATGGACATCGAGGGCATCGACGTCGCGGTGGTCTATCCATCCCGCGGACTCTTCGCCCTCACGATCCCCGACATGGACCCGCGGCTCGCCGCGGCCATGGCGCGCGCGTACAACGACTGGCTCCATGAGTTCTGCCAGGAGAATCCAGAGCGCTTGCTCGGCGCCGGCATGATCTCGCCCTTCGACGTCAACGACGCCGTCGCCGAGGCCCGGCGCTGCGTCCGCGAGTACGGCTTCCGCGCGATGTTCCTGCGACCGAACGAGGTGAACGGGCGGAACTGGCACGATCCGTACTACGAGCCGCTCTGGGCCGCCCTCGAGGAGCTCGAGGTCCCGCTCGGATTCCACGAGGGGTCGGGCTCGCAGCTTCGCCAGGTCGGCGAGCAGTTCGGCGCCAACACGATGCTCAAGCACATCTATTCCCATCCGGTCGAGCAGATGCTCACCGCCGGCGCCTTCTGCGCGGGCGGCATCCTCGCGCGCCATCCGCGGCTGCGCGTGGCGTTCCTCGAAGGCAACTGCGGCTGGGTGCCGTTCCTGCTCTGGCGCATGGACGAGCACTGGGAGTGGCTCGGCGATATCTACGCGCGCGAGCTGACGATGGCCCCGAGCGCCTACTTCAAGCGGCAGTGCTTCGTGTCGGTCGAGTGTGACGAGGAGCCGGTCAAGCACGTGATCGACGCGATCGGTGATGACCGGATCGTCTTCTCGACGGACTTCCCGCACGGCGACTCGAAGTTCCCGCGGGCGGTGGAATCGTTCCTCCGGTTGCCGATCTCCGACGAGAGCAAGCGCAAGATTCTCTGGGACAACTGCGCGGCGTACTACGGGCTCGTGTAGCCACGCGCGGCCGGCCGTCGCGGGGCTGGGGCCCCCGCTGGCCGAGGCGCGCGGATGAATTCGCGATGAATTGAGGAGGGTGCGATGACCTCGTACAAGCTCATCTCGGCCGATTCACACATCGTCGAGCCGCCCGATCTCTACACGAACCGAATCGAGTCGAGGTTCAAGGACCGCGCTCCGCGTCTGGAGCGGCTGGAAACGCCCAAGGGCCGTAAGTTCGACGCGTGGGTCATCGACGGACAGCAGGTCGGCACGCTCGGCGCCGTGATGCAGGCCGGGCAGCGGTTCGAGGACCCGTCGCAGATCGATTTTCTCGGGATGTGGGAGGACGTTCGCCTCGGCGCCTACGATCCTCAGGCGATGATCAAGGAGAACGAGATGGACGGCGTGTGGGGCTCGTGCCTGCAGCCGAGCCAGGGTCTCTTCTGGTACCGCATCCCCGACAGCGAGCTGCTCACCGCGATCTGCCGCGTCTACAACGACTGGATCGCCGACTTCTGCAAGCCGTTTCCCGACCGCCTCAAGGGCATCGCCATGCTCAACGTGGACGACGTCGAGGAGGCGTCGCAGGAGCTCGAGCGCTGCGCCCGGCTCGGCCTGGTCGGCGCGTTCATCCCGGTCTCGCCGCTGGCCGACCGGCCGTACCGTCACGCGATCTACGACCGCCTCTGGTGGACGGCGCAGGACGTCGGGATGCCGCTGCTCCTGCACATCGGCACCCCCCGCGGCGGCATTCCAGGCTGCGAGTTCACGATGAACCTCGGCGAGCTCACCGGCGCGGGTCGATCGACCACCGACTACTGGGTGCGCTACTCGCTCTCGGCGATGATCTTCGCGGGTGTCTTCGACCGCTACCCGCGGCTCAGGGTCGGCTCGGTCGAGCACGAAGCCGCGTGGATTCCTCACTGGCTCAAGCAGATGGACTTCACGTATCGGGAGCGCCCGGTATTCACGCGCGGCTGGCGCTCGAAGGAAGGCCTGATGCCGAGCGACTACTGGCACCGCAACATGTTCGTGGAGTTCATGGAGGACGACCTCGGCATCCAGATGCGCGACACGATCGGCGTCGACAACATGCTCTGGGGGAGCGACTTCCCCCACGCCGAGTCGACCTGGCCGAAGTCGCGTGATTTTCTGACTCGCATCTTCGCGGGCGTTCCCGAGCCAGACCTGAAGAAGGTCACCTCGGAGAACGCGGCGCGCCTGTTCGGCTTCAAGCTGAACTAGCCCGCCGGCCCGAGCCCGACGGCATGCTCGAAGGCTTCGTTCCGGTGACCGCGGCCTCCGAGCTGCCGCCGGGCTCGATGAAGTGGGTCGTGATCGATCGCGAGCGGGTGCTGATCGCGAACGTCGCCGGCTCCTACTACGCGCTCCGCGACGTCTGCGGCCACGCGGGGGCGCCGCTCTCGACCGGTGAGCTCGTGGGCTACGCGATCGAGTGTCCGCTGCACTACGCCTGCTTCGACGTGCGCACCGGCAAGCTCCTCAGCGGGCCCGTCTCCGGCGACGTGCCAACCTACGAGGTTCGCGTCGAAGAAGACACCGTGTACGTGAAGCGGTAAGCTAGCCCAGACGCCGCAACTGCCCCGCAAAGGACGCTCTCGATGCGAAGACTTCTCCCGATCGTACCGGGTCTGCTGGTGGTGCTCGGCGCCACCAGCCTCGGAGCCGACGCCGCCGGCGACGCGCTCGACCGCGGGCGGCGCGCCGTTCAGGGTATGGCGGGCTGCTATCTCGTGGACTACAGCTACGTCGAGGTCGAGAGCCTCAAGGCCGGGTACGCGCGAGACGCGCGCGTCTATGACGTGAACCGGGACAAGTCCGCGAAGGAGTGGATCACGGCCGAAAGCCTGTCGCCGCACCGGATTCGCCTGCAGCGCGTCCTGCTCCTCACCGACCTCGGCGGTGGCATCCGTGACGGGAGCCTGATCAAGCACCAGTCCGAGGACTGGGAGTACGACGCGCCGTTCCTCTACGAGTTCGTCGGGCCGCGGAGCTGGCAGGTGCGCGATTTGAAAGCGACGCCGGGACTGTGGACACGCCGGGTCACGAACCTCGACGACGGGCCGCGCTACCAGTGCGCGGCGCGCTGGAGCGAGGACACGGCCTACCCGGAATGGTCCTGCTCGAGCTACGCGCCGATCCCCGGCCGCGAGACCCGCGACATGCGGCGCTCCGATTACGACACGCTCGACCGGACCACGCGCATCGTCGCGTACGGCCAGAGCTGGCTCGAGCGCCAGGACAACGTCAAGACTATCCACCGCGACGGCGTGCGGTCATTGCTGGCGCGTGAGGTCGGCAAGAACTGGTCGATCCGGCTGCCGGAATCGGAGTGCGCGGCCGCGCGGGCCTTCGCCGGCCCGCGCCAGGCGTTCTGGGACCTCGTGCGCGAGGTCTGGGACGGCGTGCTGGCCGGGACCGCGCCCTTCGTCGAGACGGCGCCGCCGGGCCAGCCACCGCGCTTCGTGAAGATGCACGAGGTCGAGGAGGACTACGTCGGCCGCGATCTCTCCGATCCGGCGCTCCGGACGGCGGCCCGCGACCGCATCCGGAAGGTGATCGAGGCGTATCGCGAGCCGGCGCCGGCCGGACGATGAGCTATGCGGCGGCATCCTCCGGCACGTAGCGATAGCTGGGGACGGCGTCCACGCCCGTCGCTTTGAGCTTGGCGACGAATTCGCCTTCGAGCGTACGGCGAATACTCGGTTGCTCGCTGACGCCGACCCGCACCCGGTCGCGAAGAGCGCCACGGCCAGGATAGGGATGCCCGTGGTCCTTGTACTCGCCGGCCCGGCGCGGAGGGCGCCGGGCTCGGGGGAACGACGTCTAGCGAATCTGCTTGTGCGTGAACTCCATGATCATCTCGAGGGCGCGGTTGGACGCCGGTGAGCCGACCTTGCGCATGATGAAGCCCTGGCCCTCGCCCTCGAACAGCTCGAGATCGACGACGCCACCCGCCTTGCGGTAGGCCGCCACGAAGCGATCGAGGTGCGGCCGCGGATGCGCGTGATCGTCGGTGCCCTGCAGGTAGAGCACCGGCGGCAGCTGAACCTTCTCGCCGCGCTCGAGCGCGCCGGCCGGCGCGCCCTCGGCCATCGCCTCCTCGGTCTTCCAGTACGCGTCGTGGCACGGCAGGAGCTCGTCGGCCGCCACCGGGTACGGCTTGCCCTTGGCGATGACGTCCTTCGCATAGCGATACCGGCCGAGCGGATCGATGACGGGCGACGTCATGATCACGCAGCGCACGGTCGCGTCGACCGCCGGCGCGCTCGCCAGCGGAAGCGCGCTGTAGCGTGGGTCGAACGGCCGCATCGCCAGCAGCATCGCCTGGTGGCCGCCGCTCGAGTTGCCCATCGAGCCCACCAGGTCGGGCCGGCCGCCGAGCTCCGTCGCGCGCGCCTTGAGCCAGCGAATCCCGTAGTGGATGTCCTGGAACGACGCGGGATAGGACGCCGTCGGCGGCTGCCGCCAATCGAGCGTGGCCACGATCACGCCGCTCTTGGCCAGCGCCTCGTGGATCACCTTGTCGCCGTGGCGATCCGAGCGGCACCAGGCGCCGCCGTGGAGCTCGACCATGATGGGGAAGGGCCCCGTGCCCTGCGGCCGGTAGAGGGTCGCAAGATACGGCGTGTTCCCGTGACGGAGGTACTCGATGTCCTCGACCTTGACGTCGTAGCTCATGATGGTCTCCTTAGGGATCAAGGGTCCGCTGCCGGGTAGAGTATCCTGCCCGGTATGGCGAAGCCAAGACGGATCGATGGGATCGGCGCGCCGGTCAAGCGGCGCGAAGATTTTCGCCTGCTGACCGGTCAGGGGCGCTACGCCGAAGACTGGAACGCGCCGGAACAGGCGCACGCGGCGTTCGTCCGCTCGCCGCACGCCCACGCCGACGTGGTGTCCATCGATGCGAAGCCCGCGCTGGCCCTCGAAGACGTGCTCGGCGTGTTCACCGGGCGCGATCTCGTCGCCGACGGGGTCGGCCCCATTCCGACCCTGATCGCCGAGCGCGGCGGCGGCATCCGGAGCCGTGACGGGTCGGCGTTCGCCGAGCCGCCGTGGTACCCGCTCGCGACGGACACCGTGCGCCACGCCGGCGAGCCCCTCGCGATCGTCATCGCGGCCTCGCCAGCCGCGGCGCGCGATGCCGCCGACGCCGTGCGGGTGCGCTACGCCGAGCGGCCGTCGGTGATCGACGCCGTCGCGGCGCTCGCCGAGGGCGCCCCGCGCCTGCACGCCGGCGTCGAGCAGAACCGCGCCTACGACTGGGAATGCGGCGACCCGGAGGCCACCGCGCGCGCGATCGCGGCCGCCGCGCACGTCACGCGCCTGACTCTGGTCGACAACCGGCTCGTCACCTGCTTTCTCGAGCCGCGCGCCGCGCTCGCTGAGTGGGACGCCGGCGCCGGGCGCTACACGCTGTACGCCGGGCTTCAGAGCGTCCACCAGCTGGCGGCGAACCTCGCGCGGGTCCTGGGCGTCACGGTCGAGCGCGTGCGCTGTGTCACGGCGGACGTCGGCGGCGGCTTCGGCTCGAAGATCCAGGTGTATCCGGAGTACGTGGCGCTCGCGTGGGCGGCGAGGCGGCTCGGTCGCGCCGTGAAGTGGGCGTCGACCCGGTCCGAAGGGTTCGTCAGCGACGTCCAGTCGCGGGATCATCTGCTGCGGGGCGAGCTGGCGCTCGACGCCGCCGGGCGCGTCACCGCGCTCCGCGTGCACTCGACGCCGAACCTCGGCGCCTACGTCGCGCCGAGCATCCCGATCTCGACGCTCTCCAACATGGAGCGGATGATCTCCGGGCTCTACGCGATCCCAGCCATCCATCTTCGCGTCGACGGCGCCCTCACCAACACGGTGCCGATCAACGTCTATCGAGGTGTCGGCCGCATCGAGTGCGTCTACACCGTGGAGCGGCTGATCGAGCGCGCCGCGCGCGAGACCGGGCGCGATCGCGTGGCGATCCGGCGGGCCAACATGGTCCGGATCTTCCCCTATCGCACGGCCACCGGCGCCGTGTACGACTCCGGCGACTACGTGGCGCGCCTCGACGAGGCGATCGAGCTCGCCGATACGGGCGGGTTCGCGTCGCGGCGCGCCGAGGCCGCGCGGCGTGGCAAGCTGCGCGGTCTGGGCGTCGGCCCCTACATCGAGGGCACCGGCGGCGTGCCACAGGAATTCGCCGAGGTGCGGGTGCTGCCCGAAGGCGTGGTCGAGGTGCCGATCGGCGCCGTGTCGCAGGGCCAGGGCCACGAGACGGTCTTCGCTCAGGTCGTCGCCGAGCGGCTCGGCCTGCCGTTAGACGCGGTGAGGATCGTCATGGGCGACACCGATCGCGTGGCGAAGGGC
>Ga0066710_100001962_pt1 | contig 16084 bp, 8 predicted proteins | sample GraSoiAngelo_159_FD_79666 | JGI IMG/M metagenome (GOLD analysis project Ga0066710, IMG submission 79666) | Grasslands soil microbial communities from the Angelo Coastal Reserve, California, USA - 14_1009_16_40cm | ecosystem: Environmental > Terrestrial > Soil > Grasslands | place: USA...
GATTTCCAAACCGAGGAGCCCTACATCATTGTTGACCTCGATAAGCCTTGCCGCCGTCAGCAGGTGAGAGAGGGTTGATTCGCCTCACTTCCAATACCCAGGCGACTGAGGAGGGGTTGGTTCGGCGCATTTGACGAAGCGCGATGCCCCTTCCTTTAGCTCCCGCCGCCTCAAAGTGATACACTCTCGCCCGGCAAGTCCAAGTGTGCCGGCTAAAGCCTGACCCACAGGCCGTTAGCTCGCGCACAGCTCTGAGGTTCCCTCGGGAGGCAACGTTGGCCCGCAACCCAGGAGCTCCCTACAACCCCAGCGACGTCGCAACTCGGCCTTTCCCAAACCGGGACGCGATCAAAGCGATACGCCTCGCTCGATGCCTGCCGCGGCTTTATCGTGCAGATCCTCCCTTCGGAAGGTTCGCTTTCGCGTCAAACTTTAGCTGTTCTTTAGTAGAGAGGTGAGCTATGCACAAAGACAAGAAAGTCTTCGCCCACGGAACCCTTTCACGCATCGTCCTATGCCTCATGCTGCTCGTTCTGATGGGGCAGGGCACTTTCGGGCAGATCGGCACCGGCAGCATCACAGGCATTGTCCTTGATTCGTCCGGAGCCGCGGTTCCCGATGCGGAAGTCACCGTAACCAATGTCGAGCGCAACACGCATTTCGTGACTCGCACCAACGCTTCCGGTGATTACACGGTCCCCGCCCTTGAGCCAGGTCACTACACAGTGACGGTTAAGCTTGCGAACTTTCGCACTTCGAACGTTCCCGCGTTTGAGCTGCAGGTGGACCAGAAAGCGCGTGTAGACGTGACACTGGTGGTCGGGGAAACCACGGACACGGTTGTCGCTACTGCGGAAGCTCCGCTACTTTCGACCGAGTCGAGTACGGTCGGACAAGTGATCGATAACAAGCGCGTTGTGGACTTGCCGTTGAATGGTCGCAGCTTCCTGGACTTGGCGACGTTGGGCCCGGGCGTCACCTTCACAAAAGACAGCAACACCTCATTTCAAGAAGTCCGCGATGTGGGCCGGCGCGTGAGTGACCAGTACTCCGTGGGTGGTGCCCGCGCTCAGGACACCAATTTCCTTCTCGACGGCGCTGTCAATACTTCCCCCGACTTCAATACTGTCGCAGCCATTCCCTCGGTTGACGAAATCCAGGAGTTCAAGGTCCAGACCAATTCCTACACAGCCGAATACGGTCGCGGCGCCGCCCAGATCAACGCCGTCACCAAGGGCGGCACGAACGAGTTTCACGGGACCGCGTACGACTTCTTACGAAATGACCTCTTTGATGCCAGAGATTTTTTCGACAACATTAACCTCGGCGAGGGCGCGCCCAAGCCCCCTTTCAAGCGTAACCAATTCGGCGCAACCGCGGGCGGGAAAATTGTGGCCAACAAGGCGTTTTACTTCGGAGCATATGAAGCTTTGAGAGACCGCACGAACTTTTCCGGCCTCATTACCGTGCCCATGGCCAATGTGAAAAATGGGGACTTCTCCGATTACGGCATTCCCATCTACATGCCACACGACACCAATACCGACGGATCCTCCAAATTCCGCGCTGGCAATACGCTTCCGGCTGGCTGCTTCAATTCCAATCCCAACACGGACGTGCTTTGGCCCAACATGAAGATTCCTCAACAGTGTTGGAACGCCGCAACCGCGGCTTTTCTCACGTCCTCCTACGTGCCCGCGCCAAACCGGCCTGGCCTCCGTGACAACTTCTCCACCGTTGCTGGCGTTCCCACGAATCGTGACCAGGTCGCTGGACGTCTCGACTACGTTCTCAAGCACAACATGAACCTCTGGGGACGATATTCCTGGGGCCGCGAAGATGTGGTTAACAATGACCTCATGCCCGTCCGCGATCTTACCGAGGCCGTCAAAACCACGACTTTCGGCCTTCATCACTCCTGGTCCATTTCCGCGAACATGGTGAACGAGGCTAAGGTCAACTATGTTCGCGCGCTCGGCAGCCGCATCGGCCCTCTCGCTGGCAAGACCAATGTTGTGCAACAATTGAAGATACCCGGGGCGTCAGGTGACCCCGTCGACTTTGGCACTCCAAGCTTCAGCGGCGGCGGTGACAAATTCGAGAGCCTTGGCGAAGATTCCTTCGGCCATCCCCTGCGCAAGGTTCAGACAACTTACGAATATGGAGACGATTGGTCGCTCATCAAGGGGCGTCATGTCCTCAAAGCGGGCGGGGACTTCCGCCATGAGAATCTGAATTTGCTCTCTCACAACCTCGCCCGCGCCTCCTTCACCAATCCGTCTTTCGCAACCGGCTCCTTGCCCGATCCCGTTACCCGCGCGATTACCGGTGGTCTTTCTCTTGCTAGCATGCTTCTCGGGATTAGTAACGACTCCGAAGTCGCCACCGGCGACTCCCACGTGCATCTTTTCCGCTGGACCCAGGCCTATTACACTCAAGATGACTTCAAGTTCCGGCGTAACCTCACCCTGAATTTCGGCCTACGTTATGAAGTCGCTCCTTACTGGCACGACCTCAAGGATTCTATGGTCAATGTGTATCTCAGCGGTGCAATTCCTGTAGTCGTCCGTCCCGCTTCAGGAGATCCCTATGCCGGCTGGGATCCTAGCGTACAGCTCGACTCAGACCCCGCATCACCAACGTATCTGCCATTTGTAAGAGATAACCGCCTTGGGCACAATCTCGTCTTCACCGACAAGACCAATTTTTCACCGCGCCTTGGCTTCGCCTGGACTCCGGGCTTCGGCCACAATAAAACCGTTATCCGTGGTGGTGCCGGAATCTTCTATTCGCCCATGAATGCGGATCCCTGGTTCGATTTCGCTCGGAATGCGCCGCGCTCTGCCAAACTGATCCGCAAGGGCAGTCAGCTTACTATTGTGGATCAGGTCTTCGCAAACACTTCGCAGCTTAAGATTCAGCCTTCCATGTTCGTCGTCGAACCTCACCTGAAAACTCCGCGCGTCCAGCAATGGAGTTTGGGAATCCAGCAGGAACTGAGGAACAATCTCATCTTCGAAATCGCCTATGTGGGTTCGGCTTCTACCCACTTACCTCACCTCACCGACCAAAATCAGCCGTTTCCTGCGATGCAAGGCGACAAGGTCTTGCAGCCTGTAACCTATCTGCCGCCAAAATACGCCTCCCTGGCTTCGTTTTTTAACCTCTTCGAAAGCGCCACCTCGGCCAACTATAATTCCATGCAGGCGAAAGTGGAAAAGCGCTTCTCCGGCGGTTTCGCCTTCCTGAGTTCCTTCACCTGGTCGAAGACCATGGACACGGCTTCGTCCACGCGCGATGGCGGTAATGGTCAAGCCACTCCTCACATTTTCGACCTCAGGCTCGACTATGGGCCTTCGGTTTTCGATGCCAAAATAAACTGGGTCAACAGCGCTCTCTACGAGCTTCCTTTTGGCAAGGGCCGGCGCTGGGGCTCAAGCTGGTCTGGCCCCGTCGAGAAACTCCTTGGCGGATGGCAGATTGGAGGTATCAGCGCGGTGCGGACCGGTTTCCCGGCCTCCTGCCTTGATGCGAGCAAGGACGATGCTGTGAATCAGGTTAACTTTGAGCAGGACAACTGTGACCTTCTGGGAAATCCCAACACCGGTCCTAAGCAAACCATGAATTGGTGGAATCTCTCTGCTGTCGCGATCGCTTCGCCTCAGGAGGTCTTCGGCAATGCCGGCCGTAGCGTTTTGCGCGGGCCGAAATACGTTAGCTTTGACTTTTCCGCGATGAAGACCACGGCCTTCACGGAGCGGCTGAAACTTCAGTTCCGCTTCGAGGCCTTCAATTTCCTAAATCACCCCATCTTTTCCATGCCCAACCCGTTTCTCGACTCGTATCCCAATTTCGACCCCGCCACTGGCAGATTCCCGATTGGTCCGCCTGCCTTCGGTGGATTTAACACCATCAGTAGCACCGCTGCCAGCAACCGCCAACTCCAGTTCGCCCTGAAGCTGATCTGGTAATTCACGGTTGTTTGGGCGGAGCGGGAGTTACAGTTCGGCATGGGCTTGATAAACTCAAGCCAGGGAGGCAGCTATGGATGGCTCAGATAGCAAACTGAACCGGAGAGAATTTCTGCAGAAGGGCGCGGCGGTGGCTGCGGGAAGCGCGGCAATGAGTAGCTCGGCTCTCTCTTACTCTCGCATCGTCGGGACGAATGACCGGATCTCGCTCGGACACATCGGCGTCGGAAACCGCGGTACGGAACTCGATGGGATCGTTGCCTTCCTCAAAGACAAAAAAAATGTGGAAGTCTCTGCGGTTTGCGACGTGTGGACTCACAACCTCGATCGCGCCGTGGCCGCCAATCAAAAATACTACGGCAAAGCGCCGCGTGCCCTTAAGCATCCACAGGAGTTGCTGGCGCTCAAAGACGTTGACGCAGTGATGATTTCCACGCCTGAACACTCGCATTCGCCAATACTGAAGTTGACGGCAGAGGCCGGCAAAGATGCCTACTGTGAAAAGCCCATGGGCAACGTTCTCGAAGAGGTCAAGGCGGCGCGCGATGCCGTTGTGGCCCGGAATCTTATCGCTCAAGTCGGCACGCAACACCGCAGCGAACCGTATCAGCTTGCTGCACGCGACCTGATCCGCACCGGCGTTCTCGGCGAAGTCACTAAGTACGAGATTGAGTGGAATTATCACGGCCCTCGCTGGCGCGGGCGCCCCGAAGTCAAGATGATTCGTGAACAGGACACGGACTGGCGCGCCTGGCTGATGACCAAGCCTTTCAGGCCGTTCGATCCGCAGCTTCATTTCGAGTTTCGTCTCTACAAAGAATTTTCCGGCGGCATCGCCGACCAGTGGATGAGCCACGGCATTGACCTGTGCCACTTTTTCATGGATGTGGAACATCCGTATTCCGTCGTGGCGCATGGCGGCATTTTTGCCTGGCAGGATGGTCGTGAGAATCCGGATACGTTCCAGGCGCTCTTCACCTATGCAAATGGTTTTATGACGAGTTACTCAACCAGCTTTGGCAACGACGCGCCGAGCTTCACGCGCATCATGGGCAAGAAGGCTACCATGATCAACACGGGAGGAGAGGGCAGCCCGCGCTGGCAGGTCGTCGAGGAAAAGGGCAATCACGAAGACGACCTGACCGTTGACTCGAAGCGGCCCGTCAAGGACGTCCTGTTGCCCGGGGACACAAGTCTTCCCCCTATGGGGATGGGGGACGAAGAACCCTCGCATATGACCAACTGGCTGGATTGCTTGCGAAGCCGCAAACAGCCCAACGCAACCGTGCATCACGGATTTGCGCACTCTGTAGCGTGTATGATGGCGACGCGCGCCTATTGGTTCGGGAAGAGAATCTACTGGGACTCGAAGGCCGAAGCGATCTTCGACGAAGCGCCAAAATAGCAATGTAGGAGAGAGTGGTCGATATATAATTCGCCCGGTGAAAATGAGTGCGCTGAATTCCTTTGGGCAAGTGCTTTCTCCAAACGCTGTTCGTTATGGACAGAGGCTCAGGTGCGTTTTTGCTTCCGTGTTGCTCGTAGCCTTGCCGGCACGGACACAGAATCAGCCTGTGCGCGTCATCGCGTTTGGCGCGCATCCCGATGATTGCGACCTCGGTGCAGGTGGCGTGGCGGCTAAGTTTACGACGCTCGGCAACAAGGTGAAGTTCGTATCACTAACCAACGGCGATGCAGGGCACCAGTCCATGAGTGGAGAAGCACTCGCCAAGCGCCGGCGCGCGGAAGCGCAGGAAGCGGGGCGGCGCATCGGCATCGAATACGAAGTGCTCGATAATCACGACGGCAAGCTCCTGCCTACCCTTGAGGCCCGCGAGCAGGTTATTCGCGAAATCCGCCAGTGGAATGCAGATATCGTCATTGCGCCGCGCCCCAATGACTATCACCCAGATCATCGGTACACGGGAGTGTTGGTGCAGGACGCGTCCTACATGGTAATTGTGCCGGACTTGGTGATGGATACGCCTCCGCTGAAGCGGAATCCGGTTTTTCTTTACTACAGCGATCGCTTTACGCGTCCACAGCCCTTTCGCGCGGACATTGTGGTGTCGATTGACGATGTGTTTGAGAAAAAGGTCAATATGCTGGACGCCCACGTATCCCAATTCTACGAGTGGCTGCCGTGGACCGAAGGACAGTTCGAGCAAGTGCCGAAGTATCCCGCAGAACGAAAGGAGTGGCTGGCGGCCGGGCCGTTGGCTTCGAGAAAACTGCAGCCAGAGTGGCGGGCAGCGTTGGAAAAGCGGTACGGCGCGCAAGCGGATCGAATCCAGCACGTGGAAGCATTTGAAATCACGGAATACGGACATCAGCCCACCGAGGAAGAGATTCGCAAGCTCTTTCCCTTCTTTCCTGATCGGTGACAAACCCTTGGGCCTGACCTACTCCGCTGATTCCGCTAGACAAGTTCTGGTGCCCACTAACGTGGAGAAGAAGTGATGCGAAAGTCGTTGTGCTTGATCCTCTTCCAGGCGCTTGCATTCGCTTCCTCCAGTTCGGGGGCTCAAAGCACCTTTGCCGTTCCAGAGTTGCCTCGCCTCAGTCTTGACAATTTTTCTCCTGGCATCCAGGAGCAGATCGAGGAAGCTTACTCCAACGCACGCAGCCACCTGGAAGACGCCGCCACAAGCGGAAGGCTCGGTATGGTCCTCCAGACTTATGGTTTGCTCCAAGAGGCGGCTGTGTGTTACCGGCGCGCCGGACAACTCGAACCCAACGTCTTTCAGTGGGCGTATTATCTGGGAGTCGTCGAAGCGGATCAAGGCAAGTGCGGCGCGGCCGCTTCTACTCTTCGTTTGGCGTTGCGCGTCGATCCCGACTATCTCCGCGCAAAGCTACGACTCGCCAACTGCCTGCTTGCCTCCGCGGAGTGGGACGCCAGCGGAAAGCTCTATGCGGAGATCGTGGAGCAACACCCCAATAACGCTGACGCTTACTACGGTCTGGGACGAGTCCGCGCTGCCGGGCACGACCTTGCGGGCGCGGTTGTTGCTTATCGCAAAGCGACCGAATTGTTTGCGGACTTTGGAGCCGCCCATTATGCTTTGGCGCTGACGTATCGTGCTCTAGGAAAGGCGGATCAAGCCGGCGAGCAGCTTCGCCTCTACGAGAGGAATAAGGACGGTGCTCCCCCGTCCAGTGACCCGCTGCTGGAAGAAGTTCGGGAACTCAATCGAAGCGCAACGCAACAGGTGCAGATGGGCATTCAGCTCGAGCGACAAGGGCGGCTCGAGGAATCCGCCGCAGCACACGAAAAGGCCCTTGAGATCGATTCGCAATTAGTTCAGGCGCATGTGAATTTGGTCGAGCTCTACGGGCAGCTGGGCCAATTCGAAAAGGCAGAGGAGCATTATCGAGTTGCAGCAGGTCTCGATCCGGGCTCCTCTGAAAACTATTACAATTACGGAGTGCTCCTCCTAGGCGCTGAAAAATATCAAAAAGCCGAGAACGCTTTCAGAAAAACCATCGAGATCGATCCCTTTCACGCGAGCGCTCACAACAACCTTGGGTTCCTCCTTGAACGGCAAGGCAGGTTATTGGAAGCTGTGGCCGAGTACCGGAGTGCCCTTGAGAACAAACCCAACAACCGGCAGGCACACTTCAATCTTGGGCGCGTATTGGTGAACATGGAGAAGTACGAGGAAGGGATTCGGGAACTGAAAAAAACGCTCCAACCGGAGGATGAAAACACTCCTCGATATATGTATGCGCTTGGGGCGGCGTTCGCACGTTCGGGTGACCACCAGAATGGTTTGCGCTACATCCGCCAAGCACGCGATGGTGCTGCAGCGCTTGGTCAATTCGGATTGGTTGCCAGCATTGATCGCGATCTTCGCACTCTCGAATCGTCGAGACCCCCACAGTGAATAAGAAGAATCGCGACTCTGTCAGACTCTCACCAAGAGAAAAGCATTACTGCATTCTTGGACGGCGTAACTTCTTGCAGATGCTGTCCTTGGGCTTTACTGGACGTATAGGGATCCCAGGAACCGGTGCACTCGCCAACCCTTCGTCCATTCCACTTTTCCGTGAGGTGGCCGCTGAAGTAGGGCTGAAGTTCGACCATTTCGCGGGCACGACGGGCCAGTACTATATGCCGGAAATCATGGGCGCTGGAGTCGCGTTGTTCGATTACGACAATGACGGCGACTTGGATGTTTATCTCGTGCAGGGGACAATGCTCGACCCAACTCAGGATCCGCGGAGAGCGAGGTTTTCTCCACCCCCCGGGTGGAAGCCTGGGAACCGGCTCTTCCGAAACCTGCTAAGCGAGACTGGAAAGCTCAGGTTCGTGGACGTAACTGAAAAAGCCGGAATCGGGCACGTGGGTTACGGAATGGGAGTCGCTGTCGGTGACTACGATAATGACGGCTTCCAAGACCTCTACGTCACAAACTTCGGACATAACGTTCTCTATCACAACAACGGCGACGGGACGTTCACCGATGTCACAGTCCAAGCCGGGGTCGATGACCCGCGTTGGAGCACAAGCGCCGCGTGGGTTGATTATGACCGCGACGGGCGCCTTGATCTTTTCGTAGCGAACTATCTGGACTTCACAGTGAAAGGAAACAAGCAGTGTTACGCCTCGACAGGCGAACGAGATTATTGTACGCCGAAAATGTACCAACCCGTGCCGGCGCGTCTCTTCCATAATCGCGGCGATGGCACATTCGAAGATGTCACTGAAGCTGCAGGAATCGGAGCGTCCATCGGGCCCGGCCTGGGAGTCGTCTGCGCCGACTTCAACAGCGATGGCTGGCCAGACATTTACGTCGCCAATGACGGCGCCGCCGCCCACCTGTGGATCAACCAGCAGAATGGCACGTTCAAAGAGAGGGGCTTGTCATCAGGAACTGCATACAATGCCGAGGGCGCTCCCCAAGCAGGCATGGGTGTGGCTGCTGGCGATTTCGACGGCGATGGGGATGACGACATCTTCAAAACCAATTTGACGAATGAGGGCTGCAACCTCTACGTGAATGACGGTCACGGGAACTTTAACGACGAGTCCGCAGAATTTGGCCTGATTCAGCCGACCTTTCCGTACACAGGGTTTGGCACCGAATGGTTTGACTATGACAACGACGGACATCTGGATCTCTTCATCGCCAACGGCGCCGTGAATCGCATTGAGTCGTTGCGAGGAAGCCCGTATCCGTTTAACCAGAATAATCAGTTATTTCGTAACGAAAGCGGCGGAAGGAAATTTCGAGAGATGACTGGAGTCGCGGGGCCTGCTTTGGCCCTTTCCGAAGTGAGCCGCGGCGCAGCCTTCGGCGACATTAACAACGACGGCGCAATTGACATCGTCGTTGCCAACAACAATGGCCCGGTGCGACTGCTGCTTAACCAGACTCGCTCCTTGAACCGTAATCACTGGCTACTCGTTCGACTGGAAGCGGCCGGTGGAAACCGCTTCGCGATCGGCGCGAGAGTCGAAGTTCGCCTACGCGGGCGAAACCTCTTGCGGCGCGCCCATACAGACGGAAGCTACCTAAGCGCAAGCGATATCCGGGTTCATTTTGGGCTGGGAGAGGATACAAAGATCGAAAAACTGATCGCGAATTGGCCGGATGGCCGTTGTGAAGAATGGGATAGATTAGAGGTGGACCGAATGGTCACCATTCGACAGGGAACTGGCCGCAGCCTGATGGTGGAAGGTTAGGGCTGAGGAGCAAGGCGCTGCACAGGAACAGGATCTGAAGCCCGCGAGGGAGACGTTTCGGGAGATGGCCGGCGATGGGGCGGGCCAGATATAGGTTCGATCAGAAATCGCGGAGGCTTCAGGGCTGGAATCTCAAAGTGTTTCTCGAGGGCGATGGAGCCGGCTCCCAAAACGCTGGCTTCGTCACCTAAGCTACCAAATCGGATGCTCAACTTTTCCGTTGAGTATGTCAGAGCCTGCCGTTTGACAACCTTTATCACTTGGTCGAGCAAGCCTTGGCCCGCAAGCTTAAGCCGCTGGTCGAGAACCAGCACCGAGGGATTGAAGAGGTTCACCAAGTTGGCGAGGCCTAGGCCCAAGTATTTCGCCGCCTGCTCAACAATGGCACTGCACGTCTTGTCGCCCATGTCGGAGGCCTTTAGGACCATCCATCCTGAAATGGCTGCGGGATCGCCACCGGCGAGTGCAATCACATCTGATCCACTCCCTTCGGCGACAGCCTTTCGGATCCTACCTTCGATTGCCGCCGCACCCGCGAGCGCCTCCAAGCAGCCGAAGCTGCCGCATTTACAGGCCGGACCTTCCTCGATCATGTGCGTATGACCAAGTTCTCCCGCTGCGTACCCGGCACCATGTAACAATTTCCCTCCGCTGATAATCCCGGCGCCGATTCCACTCTTGCCATATTCCACGTAAATCATGTCATTGGACATGGCGCCCGCACCGAGAGCCCTTTCTGCCACTGCCTTGGCGCTGGCGAAGTTCGCGACCTGGACGGGAACTGCAAACTCTTTCTCAAAAATACGACGAAGAGGTACCTGCTTGAATGACTCGATCGTGGAAGACATCACCATAGTGCCTTCGTGACTATTCACGAGACCGGACCCGGCAATGCCGATGCCGAGAAGCGATTCTGCTTTAATGCCGGCTTGTCTCATGGCTTCGCGCGCGCAAGACAGAAGCTGATGCGCCAACCCGTTCGTGCTTCCTTCCAATCGCGTAGCCTCCCGCACCACCGAGCGGATTCGCGGACGAAGATCCATGACTGCTGCAAGCACTGATTCGTCGTCGAACCCAATTCCCAGGAAGAAACTATGCTCCTCGTTGATACGAAGCAGGATCCGCTTCCTGCCCATCGAGTTGTCCGAGCGCCCGGCCTCAACTAACTTTCCCCGGTTCAGTAAATCTCGCACTAGCCCAGAAATGGCGCTGCGCTGCAGATGAGTAAGATCGTAGATCTCTACCTGAGAAAGTGAGCCGTATCGCCGTACAAGGCCCTCGATAACGTGCAAGTCGCGTTCGCGCTGGGTCTTGCAATGCTTCATTCGGTACATTGGAGGTTCCACCTGAGAAGTATCTTTTTTTCTAATGCGGCAAAACGCACAAATAAATCTGATTCCCCAACTAAGTCAGATGTCTTGCCTGGTTTTGCATCCAATATAATTCGAAAAAAAGAAAAATGCTTGACAAATCGTTCTTATGGCTGATAGGTTCCGCTAAAAGTCGAGGAGCAAGGAGAGCATATCTTACTGTGTGGGGTGTCCTAGGGTTGTAACGGACAGCGATCGAGTCGTCTAAATCACAACTGAAGACCGTATGGGTATTGAGCGAGATTGTTTCCACGACGTGTCCGAATCGTATCCGCTCGCGAGCGGTAGGCTATTTGCGACACCGCGTAGCCCGAGGGCACGGTTTGGTTGGCGAAAGGCGGCTGCCGTCAAGGTGGAACGGAAGGAGACAAAGATAATGGTCACAAGTAGATTTCGCATTTCAGTAGTATGTGTTGTAGCTCTCAGCTTCTTCGGGTTGGTATACGCGCATAGCGCGTGGGCTCAAGTTTTGTACGGCTCGGTAACTGGTACGGTGACCGACCAGAGCGGCGCGGGAGTGCCGAAGGCTCATGTTGCCGCCACCAACCGCGCTACAGGTGTTAAGCGTGAAACAGACACCGACGACAACGGCCATTACTCGATTACCGACCTCGCGCCTGGCGATTACGACCTCAAAGTTACAGCCAGTGGGTTCAAGCCCCTTACTCAGACGAATCTGATGGTTGCCGCTAACACTGTCACCAACGGCGATGCGAATTTACAGGTGGGCACGGTGTCCGAGCAGGTCACCGTCGAGGCATCCGTCGTGAATCTGCAGACCGAAAAGAGTGATCTCCATACGGAGCTCACCGAAAAAGCCATCCTGAACATGCCGCTCAACCAGTACCGGAATTTCCAGACGCTGATCAATCTTGTGCCCGGCGCAACGCCCGGAGTATTTCAGAACGCTATCGCCGACACCCCGGAACGCGCCCTGAGCACGAACATCAATGGTACCAATCGTAACAATAATAATACCCGTGTGGACGGCGCCGCGGACGTGTTCGTCTGGCTGCCTCACCATGCCGTTTATATCCCGCCGGCGGAGACCGTTCAGGAAGTCAACATCTCCACCAATAATTTCGATCCCGAGCAGGGGATGACAGGTGGCGCGGCCATCACCGTCATTACCAAGTCGGGCACGAATCAGTACCATGGAGTTGGTTTTGAGTACTTTCAGAACCAGGCTCTGCGGGCAAGGCAATTCTTTGAGACTGGCGCCAAGGGGGAGAGTAAGCTCAATGACTTTGGCGGCACTTTCGGTGGCCCCATTAAGAAGGACAAGTTGTTCTTCTTCGGAAGCTACAACGGAACCTATGAACGCGATAACCGCCAAGCTCCTGGAGGTCTCCAGACCGTGCCGACTGCGGCCCTTCGAGCCGGAAACTTTACCGGCACAGGGACGGTCATTTATGACCCGCACACAGGAAACCCTGACGGCACCGGACGCACGCCCTTTCCCAACCAGGCCGCCATCCCGATTGATCCCATCGCGGCGAAAATATTGGCTCTGATTCCGGCGCCGACTGGGCCCGGCAACACTGCTAACTATTTCAAGTCGGCTACACAGAAACTGAACCGCAACAACTTTGACGGCAAGGTGGACTGGAACCGCACCTCCAGGCACAGCATCTTTGCCAAGTACAGCGCTATGAAGTCGGTGTTTCACGGTGATCCCAGCCTGGGCCAGGCCATTGGAGACTGTGCATGCGACGGCGGACTTGGCGACTTCCATGATTTTGTGCAGCTCGTCACCGTGGGTCATACACTAACCCTCTCGCCCACTTTGGTCGTTGATGGCAACGTGGGCTTTACCCGCATGAGCGAGTACGGCCAAACTCCGGACTTTGGCACGAATATTGGGTCGGCCGTGCTGGGGATTCCCGGTACCAACAACGGCTCGGACCTGCGCAGCAGCGGCTTTCCCTTCTTCGCGATTTCGGGCTACGCCGATCTGGGCAACCCTGAGGGATGGAACCCCGCTTTCCGCAATGACTGGAGCTTCACGACCTCGCACAATGTCCGGTGGTCGCATGGCAGACACCAGGTTAGCGCCGGGACGGACATCGTCCATCACCACCTGAACCACTGGCAGCCGGAACTGGGCGCCGGCCCGCGCGGAGAGTTTGACTTCGGCGGTGGCGCGACGGCGCTGAATGGAGGGGCCGCTCCCAACCAGTACAATGCTCTGGCGCAATTCGAACTCGGCCTTGCTGGCGAACTGGGTGTGAGCGCTGGAGGGGCCGTGGGAGTTGGTAGGAGCGAACAATTTATCAAAGCCACAGCTCGCGAATGGCAATTCGGGTGGTTTATCGGTGACCGCTATCGCGTCACGCCCAAGTTGACTGTCACGCTCGGCCTCCGGTACGAATACTATCCGCTCATGACGCGGAACGGTGCTTTCCGGTTTGACCGCTACGATTTCACCACGAACAACGTGCTACTCGGAGGTATAGGGGGCAATCCTGGGAACCTCGGGGTCACTACGAGCAAGAGGCTATTCGCCCCTCGGATTGGATTGGCTTACCAGATTAACAACGACACTGTGGTGCGAGCGGGCTTCGGCATATCAGTCGATCCGCTGCCTCTGGCCAGGCCACTTCGCGGTTTCTATCCACTCACCGTGGGTTCGAATTTTGTCGGAGCAAACAGCTTTGCTCCGTTCTCATCGTTATCGCCTTTGGCTTCTCCGCTTCCCGGCGGACCGATTCCAGTCGGCATCCCGTCCGTTTGCTGCCCGAATATCAGCGGCGGGACACTTCCGCTGCCTGCACAAGCCTTGGAGCGCACCGTCGGCCCTGGCGAGCTAAAGCGAGGCTACATCGAGTCCTGGAATCTCGTGGTGGAGCGCAAGCTTCCCGCTAATTTCCTCGTGTCTGTGGGATACGTTGGCACTCAGACTGTTCATCAATTTGCTGATCTCAATATCAATGCCTCCCTGCCCGGCACGGGCAAATTGGGGCAGCCCTTGAACTGTAAGACGGCAAATTTTACAACGAATCCACCGACCTGCGTGGTACCGGGCTTTGGCCGCACTTCGGACACACTTCTCTTCCAAGGTTGGTTAAGCGCCAACTATCACTCCCTGCAGGTTGCACTCACGCGACAGTTCTCAAAGGGTCTCATGGTTAAGGGCGCTTACACGTACTCGAAAGCCATCAACTGGACGGATGATGACGGATGGGCCGGGCTGGCCTGGAACGATCCCAACATCCTGCGGCGCAACCGCGCCGTGGCGGGTTTCAATACTCCGCAGATCTTCCAATTGGCATACGTCTACGAACTGCCAGTCGGCAAGGGCAAGCCGTGGGCGAACGGCGGCGGCGCGGCTACGAAGATTCTCAGTGACTGGCAAGTAAGCGGGATCTTTAGCGCCATTCACGGCCAGCCCTTTTCCCTGACGGCGTCCAGTGCTTCGCTGAACGCCGTCGGTCAGCGCCAGACTCCGAATCAAGTGGGGCCTGTCAAGAAGCTTGGCGGAATCGGCACAGGCCAGCCGTTTTATGACCCCACAGCGTTTGCTGCGGTCTCCGCCACAGCCGTTTATGGCAATGTGGGCCGCAACACTCTATACGGACCGGGTTCCGTGAACCTGGACTTTAGCCTATTCCGCACGTTCAAATTCACCGAGCGGTTCGACCTGCAGCTCCGCGCGGATGCTGCCAATTTCTTTAATTCGCCGCACTTTAATAATCCAAATGGCTCTCGCAGCAGCGGGAACTTCCTACTAATCACCGGCGCCAAGAACGACGAGCGTCAGTTCCGCTTGGGAGTTCGCGTGGCGTTCTGATCTGCGGAATCCACTCACCGACGGGGCACGCGACGGCACGTGCCCCGGTTTTCAAAACTCGCTTCATCAGCCCGCAGCATGATTAGGTTTTTCTTCCGTTCCGGTGCGCGTTAAAATCCATGGTCAAGCAGAAGCGGAGGATTTGTCGTGAAAAGATGTGGTGGGGTACTTGCCGTAGCGCTCTTCCTCGGGCTGAGCGCCCTGGCTCAGGCTCCGCATGAAAGCGGCTGGGTTGCTCTCTTCAATGGAAAAGACTTGAGCGGCTGGAAGAAGAATGGTGAGGAAAAGTGGATCGTTGAGCAGGGAGCTATCCTCTGCGAAAGCACCGCCAACAAGTATGGATACCTGACCACGGAAAAGACTTATCGGGATTTCATGCTGCGCCTCAAATTCAAAGGCGAGGCCGCGGGCAACAGCGGCGTATTCGTTCATGCCAAGATTACGGGTATCGACCCGCAGCATGGCCCGGACATCGAAGGGATGCAGGTGGAGGTCGACCCGAACATGGGCAAGCACACGGGCGGTCTGTACGAAAGCGGCGGGCGTGGCTGGGTGGCGCAGCCCGCGCCAGAAGGCGAGCACGCGCTGAAGCCTGGCGACTGGAATGAGCTGGAAGTGTCCGTGCACGGCGCTCACATCGTTACGCAGCTCAATGGCACAAAGATTGTGGACTTTACGGACCCCGCGCCCAAATTCACAGATGGCGTCATCGGTTTGCAGATCCACACTGGCGGCGGTGTGAAGGTGCGATGGAAGGACATTTCCATCAGGGAGGATTAGGAAGCCACGCTTGCGCTTGGCTGGATGCCATAGCCGCAGGTAAAGCTTGCGACTCGGCATGATGAGCAAACTAAACCGGCGAAACTTTCTTCAAGCTTCCACGACTGCTTTGGCGGCGGGCCTTAGCCCAATGAGTGCCGCTCTAGGGCAAAATATTGTGTCCAGCCCCTTGGCGTCGCTGCCGCCTGACAATCCGGCAGAGACGATCCCACCTTTGCAAGCGAATGGGGGCAAGAAGCCGTTGCGGCTTGGGCTGATCATCGGTATCGGCAAGGATCCCGATTCGGCCATGGCCAAGGTGCGCAACCTTGGGCTGCCCACGAGCCAGGTCTTTATAGATGAATTTGAACTGGACCTTGTGAAACGGCTGCGTCAAGCGCTGGAAAAACACCAGATTGAGGCGACATCGCTGGTCGTTGGAGGACCGGGGAAAGAAGTCTGGGACTTCTATCAAGGGCCACTCACGATTGGCCTGGTTCCTCGC
>Ga0066710_100001964_pt1 | contig 16084 bp, 14 predicted proteins | sample GraSoiAngelo_159_FD_79666 | JGI IMG/M metagenome (GOLD analysis project Ga0066710, IMG submission 79666) | Grasslands soil microbial communities from the Angelo Coastal Reserve, California, USA - 14_1009_16_40cm | ecosystem: Environmental > Terrestrial > Soil > Grasslands | place: USA...
GCAAGGCGAAAGCACTAGGGGCGTCCGTTTTTGACTTCGGAGGAGCCGGAATCCCCGGCGAGACCTACGGTCCCGGGGAATTCAAACGAAGGTTCGGAGGGCAACAAACGAACTTCGGTCGATTCACGAAAGTGCTGCATCCTTCCCGACTCCGCTTGGCCAAAGCGGCTGCGGGGATTCTGAGGCAGCTCGTATGAGGTACCTGTTTCTGGCAGGGCATCCAGCCCATGTCCACCTCTTTAAGCACGTGATTCGATCGGTACGTGACGAGGGACATGATGTACTAGTTGGAGCGACCCCTCGAGAGGTCACTATCGACCTTCTTGAAGCGTATGGGATTCCGTATTTTGTCCTCGGAAAGTCGCGGTCGAGTCTGGTCGTCAAGGCACTTGACGTTCTCCCGAAGGATCTCATCCTTCTTCGCCGTGCCCGCCAATTCAACCCAGACGTGTTTGTCAGCACAGGGTCGCCATATGGAGCGCACGCCTCCGCAGTCCTCGCCCGTCCCCATCTAGTTTTTGGAGACACAGAGAATGCCACTCTGACCACGCGAATTACTCTTCCTTTCACCGATTGTGTTTGCACTCCTGCAGCCTTCCATCAAGACCTGGGATCGAAGCACATCCGATACAACGGCTACAAGGAACTCGCGTATCTTCACCCGAAGTACTTCCAACCGGATTCGTCCGTTCTTGAAGAAGTTGGACTCCAGGCATCGGAGCGATTCGTAATCGTTCGATTCGCATCCCGAGACGCGAGCCACGATCTCCGCGTACGGGGCTTCGAGCTTAGGGACGACCAAGTGTTGGCATTCTTAGAGAGGCTAGGGAAGTACGCTCGGGTCGTCGTTACATCGGACGGGCAGCTTAGTCCTTGCTTAACCCCCTATGGCGTCCGAGTTCGTCCGGAGCGGATGCACGACCTGCTCGCCTTTGCTCAGATGTACATCGGCGAAGGAGCGACAATGGCGGCCGAAGCCGGAGTCTTGGGGGTGCCCTGGCTTTTTGTGTCTTCTGCAGGACGAGGTTTCCTTGACGAGCAAGAGCAACGGTACGGTCTTGGGCTTCGAACGAATTCAGCCTCGGCCTCTCTCGATCGTGCTGTTGAATGGCTTTCTCGTGCGGACCTCAGGAGGGTCTGGGAGAAAAAACGGGACGTGATGCTGCACGAGAAAGAAGATGTAACAAAGTTCATGCTCGAGTTCATTCAAGGATGGCCGGAGAGTTTCGTCGCTGCGAAGCAAGGCAACCGGTCGCATTACGAAGTCGCAAAAGCGACAGGCTAGGCGCGGAAGATGGAAAGCGAGTTTCCTGACGACCGGACTCTCAACGTCGCCTACGTCGTACCGATGGGTGGGGGACTTCACAGCTTCGTCTTCCGTGAAGTTCGGGAGCTTCAGGCCCTCGGAGTCCGCGTCCACCTATTCCCAACGAAGGTGACTCAAGGGCCCTACTGGCCCCGACCCGATTGGCCGGTACACACCGCGAGCCCCTTTCAAGCGGCAATCTCTCACGTAAGGGTCTTTTTCCGAGATCCAGTGAGTTATCTTTCGGCGATAAGGGAGGCATTCTCGTATGGTGCCTTGCTAGATTTCATCCTAGCCGGCTTCTTCTCGGACCGGATTGAGACCCTTGGGCTCGATCTGATCCACGCCCATTTCGGCGACCACAAGTTCTTCATCGCGCATCTTTGCGGTCACCTAACAGGACGACCGGTGACAGTGACGGTCCACGCATATGAACTTTACAACAACCCTAACCCGAGGCTCTTCAGACATGCGTTGAAGAGCGCTGCTGCGGTTGTGACTGTGGCTCAGCACAATCGGGCGATGCTTGCGAGCGAGTACGCTGTCCCCTTGGCGAAAATTAAGGTGATCCCACTCTTCGCTGATTTCCAGCGAGAATCCAATCGATCTGCGCATCAAAATGGCAAGATTGTTGTTTTATCCGTTGCCAGGCTAGTGGAAAAGAAGGGACACCGAACTCTAGTCGAAGCGATGGCTCGATTGCCCAGAGAATACGAGGCCTGGATTGTAGGCCGTGGCCCCCTCGATGTCGGGCGTATCGCTAGGGCAGCTGGAGTCGAGGACCGGGTGCATGTTCTCGGTTCAATCTCGGATCAGGATTTGCAGGAGGCATATAGAGCCGCAACGATTTTCTGCTTGCCTTCCGAAACCACGAGGGAGGGCGATCGAGAGGGAATTCCGGTTGCACTCATGGAAGCCATGGCCCACGGCCTTCCAGTTGTAACAACACGCCATGCGGGAATACCGGAACTCGTCGAGGACGTCCTTGTGGATGAAGGCGACCCGTTGCGAGTTGCCGAAGCGCTTCGATACCTCGGCGAGAACCCAGGCCTTCGGGCATCTATGGGAGAACGAAATCGCAAAATTGTGAGTTCTCGATTCTCGCGGAGAAACGTTTTACTACTAAGGGTCCTGTTTGAACGAATCATCGCAGGTTGGAACCCGTCGAAGATGAGTTCCTCGGAGGAATCTGTTCAGATGTCGACCCGCCAACGTGACCGAGTTGAGTTATTGTGAAGTTACCTCGCAGGGTGACCCACTGTCTCCTCGGGGCTGTAATAACCGTCGCATTGCTCTTCCGATACCCTCTGGGGATTGGGCATGAAATGGGCTCTGATACGACTTTCATTCACACATTGTCAAATTCAATTGTTCAGCAAGGATACGCGGCATGGATCCTTAGCCCCAGTTCCTATTTCGGTCTCTATGCGCTGTCTTACCCGAGCGCCGAGCCTTTCTTGCTTGCCTCAATGTCCCTAATCAGCGACACACCGATTGAAGGTGCCATGCTCCTGAACGGTCTTGCCTTCGCTGTCGTCGGCGCTTTGGCCGCCTTCGCTGCTGCGAGGCGTTTGACAGAGGACGATCGTTTCGCTATCTTGGTTTCCCTTCTCTTCTCTGTTGCCCCGTTTTATCTAAAAGAAACGACCTGGATTGGGTCTTCGCGTGGGTTCGACACATCCCTCGTTCCATCAGTATTCCTCGTTCTCCTGTTAAACAATAGAAAGTTCGATTCCAGACATGTCTTCATCACCGGTCTTCTGATTTTCACGATGAGCGCGCTCCATCGAATGGGCACGCTGACGGCGTTCGTTCTGATTGCCTACGCCTTTGCAATTCCTTTTCATAAGGTCACTCAAAAGCTGCGTTTCGTACTGGGAAGGTATGAGAAACCATTTCGGTTGATATCGAGCGGAACGGCGGCCGCGGCGTTTTTGGGACTCTTCTACATTCAGTTTCTTTTCCCTGGGATCGCGGGTCCGAACGTAGTCGAGGAATACGGGACGAGCGCGGTCCTAACCGGACATTCGTTTCCCGTGCTTCTGTTGAATATGGCGGTTAGTCTTGCGGGCAAGACGGGCGTACTGTTACCTCTCGCCGTTATGGGCCTCGCAGGTTTGGTTTGGAAGCGACCGAAAACCGACAGAGACAAGTTCCTTCTTGTCACCGCCTTCGTCATTGTGCCGTTGCTTTCCCTCCGGGACTACATCGGGGAGTTCTTGATCTTCATTTTCGTTCTTTTCCTGGCCATGCCATTAATCCCAAAGCGCGATCACGGTATACGAAGAAAACTCGTGACCGTCGCAGCCGTAGTCCTGATGCTGGGCGGCGCAATCGCATTTTCTTGGACGATGAAAGACTATTGGAGAGAGCGATACAATACTGACAGTCCAATTCCGGACGATGTTTACGATGTCGCCTTGTACACACGCTGGCATACCAGCAATAACATGGCATCGAACGAGGGGATGTCTGCTGGACGAGTGGCGGCCATATCCGGTCGACCAGTCCTTCCGTTGGGAGGAGCATCGAACCATTGGTTTGGGCCTCAACAATTGACGTTCGGATTTGTCAACAGCGACCGAGTCGCAGTGCGACTCATACCTCTTACTTCAATTACATTCCAGACAGACGAAATCTTCCTTCCAGTCGGAGTCCCGAATGCTAAGGATGGGTATGAGGCGATCTTTTACAACAAGTATGGCGATTCTCTTTCCGGTAGGGCGCTTTCCGATTATGACATCAGTTATGTCTTGGTTACGAATCTAAGACCAAACGAATTCCAGTCTTACATCTGGCGCCCTTCTCCCTTCCTCGTTGGAGTTCAGCAAGAAGCATTCAGGGTCTACGACGCGGGCTCGAATTCGATTTGGTACCTTGGATAGGGACGTCCATGTCTAAAGGTCGATGGCCACCCCAGTCGGTCGGAACGCGTCTCTTGCATGCCACGAGCACCGTTTCCCCATTCTACGCGCCAGGTGCCCATTGTCTGTACCACCGAGACGCAGTCACGGAACTGAGCGAATCATACCACTCTAGTTACGTCATGGACGTCTACCTCATTGTACCGCTTTTCCGATTTGGGCATCCAACCTCACGGGAAGGTCGTTGGATTCGGGAGGACTTTCTTTGCTGCGCGGAACGTAATCGAGCGACGAACCTCGTTTTGTTCTCCGAGATCTCGACATTGACATTTTTTCCCCGCCTCATCTTCAATATCCTCGCGAAGATCTTCCCTAGGACCCAAGACTTGAAAGTGAACCTCCGTATCCTTGTGCGGCTCATTCGAAACCTACGGCTGCTTCTTCGCAAGCGTGCGAGGATTCCGGCGTATCCGCGCATGCCCGCTGGCGACGTCACTCGGCATTTCAGAGGCAAGTCAACTCCGGGATCGAGCTTTGTCACGAACTTGGCGGGCTGGTCCACTCTCTCCTACTCGAGGGCAGAGGCGATACACACCTATGGCAGGTCAGGACATGTAATTCGAGGTTTTGAACCGTCAGAGCCGAGGTGACAAGGAAGTGGACTCGAGATCCTCACGCCAGGTAGTGGCCGTTATCACGCCCCATCTACCTCCCGTCGTTGGGGGGATCTCTACGTTCTCACGTGAGACGATTAGAGAGCTTTCGACTCGGAACGTCGAATGCTGGGGATTCGGTCGCCAGGGTGGTAGCTCTGCGAATAGGGAAATCGTTGGAGGGAGTTCGAGACGATTTGTTTGGCAAGTCTTCTTGGCCATGATACGAATTCGCCCGGGTGCAATTCACGCTCACTCTCATTGGTACACTCTCCTGCCCGGAGCAATGTATCGCGCACTTCGTCCCTCGACCCGGCTCGTGTTCACTTTTCACACACAGCCAGCCGGACCACGGCCCCTTGTGCTAATGCTGTTCCGGCTCCTCCTAACGATGTGCACGGCGATTACTTACGTTTCAAAAGAATTGCAGTCACGACTACCAACATTTGGCCGAACGTTTCAGCTAGTTACGTACCCAGCTCCGGAACCGGAGATTCTCCGGGCCAGGCAGCGGCAACCCGTCCAGAACACGCTAGAGATGCTGGGCCGGACCTCGGTGGTCTTCGTCGGACCCCTCGTCTGGCCCTTGAAGGTCGAGGGCGTGCGATTGCTTGTAGAGTCGTTTCAAAGGATTGCACCTCGCCACGATGGGACCGTGCTCGTGATCGTTGGTGATGGCCCCCTTCGGGCGAATCTCGAGGCATTCGCGCGGGGACTACTAGCCGATCGGGTGATCTTTACGGGGAACCTTGAGGATGTTGCTCCCACGATCATCGCCTGCCGGGTGTACGCGCACATTTCTCTCCAAGAGGGGCTGCCGATTTCCCTACTGAACGCCATGGCAATGGGGAAGCCAGTGCTTACGACTCGTGTCGGTGGTATTCCCGAGGTGGTTCGCGATGGGGAGACGGGCGTCCTTGTTGACCCCGAGATTGAAAAAATCGCTCGTGCACTCGACCAACTATTGTCGAACCCCATTCTCTGCTCAAAGCTCGGCGAAGCCGCAGCGCGCTACGTGACAACGACCTTCACATGGAAGAAGACCGTGGATCAGTTTTTGGTGTGCTACGAGGACCGTTCATGAAAACGGTTGTCTACACAGTCGATGTCGAGCCGGACGTGCAGCCTTTCTCACACGGGACCACGTTCGGTCTCGAGAACGGGTTACCCGCCCTTTTCGATCTCCTCGAGGAGGTGGCCGTACCCGCAGACTTCTTCTTTCTCGGCTCGGCCCTCAGTAAGCATGCCTGGGCGGCACGGAGGGCTGCCTCATCCGGCCATGGGATCGGAAGCCACGGATGGAGTCATGAGTATCTCTGCCAGATGGATGTCGCCCGACAGGTTCGCGAAATCAATCAGGCCACCACGGCAATCGAGCAAGCTTCGGGAGAACGCCCCATTATGTTCCGGGCCGCCGATTTCTCTATTTCCGGATTCGCCCTCGAGCATTTGGCGAGAAGCGGTTACCGCCTTGACTCATCGATAATGCCGGGACGGTGCGCGCGGCGTTGGCGGTTATTCAAAATCTACGACCACCGAGGGGCGCCGCTGCGCCCATACCGACCTTCTCGCGAAGATTTGCGGGCGCCCGGCGAACTACCAATTCTCGAGATGCCTGTTGCCCTAAACCGGTCTCGACTCGGCACTCCCCTAGGAACCGCATATCTAAACGCCTTTGGGATAGACCGGACTCTTCACGAAATTCGAACATACCCAGAAAATATCGTCGTCCTCCTGACTCACCCGTGGGAACTGGTTGACCTCGGCGGCCTAGTGCAAGGACTCCCGGAGGGATATTCACGTGGGTGCTCATCGGATTTGGGAGGACTCAGAAAGTTCTTCCTTCGTCTTCAGACAGAGGCAGATCTCTCCACGCTCTGTGCAGTCGAGAATGAATGGATGAGGGGTTGATCCAGACATGACAATCCTTATTGCTTGGCCAAATTTAGTTCCAGTTACCCATGCGGGTGCGGTCCGTGGAATGGCGTTCGTTAAGGCAGCTGCCGCACTCGGTCTCTCCCCGATTACCATAACGCCTTCGATCACGGACCCGACCATTGAACGGTGGGATGGCATGCATATTTCGACCCTCCGCCTGTACGACTCCTACGCATCGCTATTACCTCCACCATTTCCTGCCTTGCTTTTGCCGCTTACGATAGCTCGCTTGTCTGCGATTGCGAAGAAGAACCGCGTTCGTGCGGTGGTTTCGAGCACCCCCGGACTATTTCTCGCACTCGAGTGTCTGTTCGTTGCAAGGCTACTAGGAATTCCGTTCTTCCTTGACATCCGAGATTCGTGGGCACTTGAGGAAATCAGCCACACTGGTCTCCTTCGCAACAGAGTCAAGTCGCGGTTGGAATGGATCCTTTGTCACGGCGCGGTGAAGGTGTGGACGGTTACCGAATCTCTTGCGCGGCTTCTATGCGAATCGCATAGGTTTCCGTCGAACCGTGTGCAGGTCGTGCCAAACGGGGCAGATCTTTCGGTCTTTTCTCCCATTGCGACTCAGAAAAAGTATGATCTTGTATTCCTCGGAGCGCCCTCTCCCTATGAGGATCCCTCGAAAGCTCTGGAATCTTTCCTTTGTCTCTCTTTCGAACGACCCAGTCTCCGCGTGCTTTGGCTGGGCTGGGAGAGAGCGACCCTCACCGATTCGGCCCGGAGCGCGCTGAACATGCTGGTTTCCAAAGGTTTCTTGAAGCTGAGCCCGCGTGTGCCTAATTCAGAAGTGCCATCCATCCTTGCGGAGGCCCGTATTGGCGTCGCTTCGCTGTGCGAAGAAGAAGTCTACCGCACCGCAATCGGTGCGAAGGTCTATGAGTACATCGCCTCCGGATTGCCTCTGGCATCACTGGGGCCGCCCGGGAAGTCCGAGCTCCGTTCACTCATAGAAGCATACGGTGTCGGGTTCTTTGCGACGACACCCAAGGATTTCGCATCCTTCGCCTCGCAAATTCTCACCGACGAGAAAAAACTCAAGAGTCTCAGGGAGAGGTGTCTTACCGTCTCGAAACGCTTCGATCGAGGGCAAATATGTCTGCAGGCGCTGCGGAACTTCGTTGTTCCGTACCTTAATCGGACTAAGGGGACCGCGTGAGGACTACCGTGCTTGGGGCGACCGAGCCCGACGAGGGAGCCAATCCGATACAACGGACAGTTTCCGACCGTGGGTCACGATCCGTCGGCGGCCGAGTCTTGGTTGTCCATATTTCCGGCGGCGATCTCTCCTCTTTCGTTCGGAGAGATGCGGACATTCTCCGGTCGTCGTTCTCGGTAACGACGTTGTCCTTTCGAGGAAAGTTCGACATTTTCTCTCTCGCGAGAGCTGTCTCTCAAACTGACGTAGTCGTTTGTTGGTTCGCTTGGGATAACGCATTCTGGAGCAGTCTAGTGGCCCCGATTTTGGGTCGAAGAGTGGTCGTCATAGCGGGAGGATTTGACGTCGTGTCGTTTCCTGAGATTGGCTACGGAAATCTCTTACATGCAGGTTCGGCTCGGCGAACACGATTTGCACTCAGACGAGCCGATCTTGTCCTCGCTGTTTCAAAGTCCATCTGCAAGGATGCGCAGCTGGCTTCTGGCCGTGACGATATCCGTCTTGTCTATCACGGGTTCGATGAAACGGAATTTCCACTGGGGGAGGATAAGAAAAGGATCGCGCTGACGGTTGGGGATGTTACTGAATCCAACCTTACCCGCAAGGGGCTGAAGTGTTTCGTGGATGCCGCGCGACATGCACCCGATGTTCGGTTTCTTGTTGTGGGACGCAGCGACAAGAAAGCGGTTGACTTACTTGGAAGTTTGCCAAAGAACGTGTCTTTACTTGGGAGACTTTCCGACGCAGACGTCCGATCTGTAATGAAGGAATCTCAAGTATACGTCCAGGTTTCCGCCCATGAGGGCTTTGGGTGTTCTCTGGCTGAGGCCATGCTCTGCGGTTGCATACCCGTCGTTACTGATCGGGGCGCCCTGCCAGAGGTGGCGGGCGAGACAGGGTTCTATGTGAAATATGGCGATCCACACGATACCGCCTCTGGGATATTGGAAGCGATCCAAGCGGGCGAATCATCGAGTCGCGCGGCCAGAGCGAGAATTTCCCGTCTCTTCCCGTTGGGAAAAAGGAAGGAGGCAGTTATTGATGCCGTTCTCGAAGTTATGTGAGGACGGACGGTCCGAGGCGTCCAGCTGCGAGATCTTGCGGCTTAACAGAGAAGGAGGGATGGGGCGACACGGCCAGCTGTCCCCATGTAAAATGCTAGGGTTTCCTCAATACCTCTTTGCATTGAGAACGATGATTGCACCGTTTTCCTCGCCGCATTACCCATGCGCTTACCCTCCAAGCCCAGTGCCCGGACTAGAGCTTCGGATAGCGCGACTGGATCCCGCTCCGGAACAAGTATGCCGTCCTGACCGTCCTTAATCAGTTCTCTGAGCCCGCCAATGTCTGAGGCAACAACAGGAACCGCGCACGCCATAGCTTCAAGGGCCGCAAAGGAAGTGGCTTCAACCTCCTCCCCTACGGTGACTGAAGGAACTACGGCCGCATCCGACGCCCGAAGGAGTCCCGCCATGTCGCCATGGTCGACACCTCCTAGAAACCGAATGTGATTCTCGAGGCCAAGCGAAGAAGCGAGCCTTTGGAGACTGGATTCAAGGGTGCCGGTGCCGGCAACAAGCAAGAGAACATTGGGAAGCTGTTTCGTCAACATTTTCATTGCTTCGATCGCGTATCGCACGCCGCATTTCTCTTCCAAGCGCCTCGCACAGAGAATAACATAGTCATCATCATAGATTCGGAAACGAGATCTTTCCAACGCCTTCGAAGCCGCGTCTGAAGGTGTAAACTTAGTGCAGTCCACAAAGTTTCTACGGACATGAACCTTGCGTGGATCTGTTCCCAATCTGATTATGTAGTTCCGCAATCGGGTGTCAACTACTACTATCTCGGGCGCGGCAGCGTATGCAAGCCTCTCGATACGTCGAAGAAGAAGGCCCCAGAACGAATCCGGTGGAATTGATCCCATATTCGATTCGTGGAGAAAATAACCGTGGATTGTCAGAATCGTCGGCCGATTCCATCGTAGTGCCAGTGGATATACCGCGAGGAAGGCCGCAGGGTCCTGGGCGTCCAACACATCAGCTGATTCGCAGAGTCGAGTTTTGCGGACGTAGGTTCTTAGCGCGAATTCCACGAGCGCCATTCTCACGAAAAACCACAACCAAGACCCGAACACGACGCGAACGATCTGCGCTGCCCGGTCAATTAACGCCATCAGCACGGGGGGAATTTGTTGGGGAGATACAATGGATGTTGTATGATTTCGCGCTTCCATCTCTGAACTTACTTCGGAGAGAAATGTCCAGCCCCCCCCGATTCTGGGGAAAGGAGTAATCGCGACGAAGGCGACGTGCATCTATTCCACCCGGCACTTCACCGTTTTGTCCATTTCAAGAGCGCCACAGGGCGGCCATTGAATTCATGGTTCACTCTCGCCTCAAGAGGAACGGGATCCTAGCACGCACATGAAATCGAAAGAGACCAAGATTGCCCATAGAGGTCTCTTTTGAACCTACACAGTCTGACTGATCCACCGGACAAACCTCCTGATCGGTTCGCTTAGCACTTCGATTTCTCGACTTGTCATCAGAGCGCGCTCGATAGCGACGACCGCGATGAGTAGTCCAAGCACCATAATACTTCTCAGCGCGTCAGCAACCAACGTGTTGAGTAGTACAACCACTCCGATTGCCGCAGACATGATGGCAACAGGTGCAGACACCTCCCGAATGTCGACTGACCACCTCTCTTTAATGTACACAAGTATCGAAGAGAAATGGACCATGTAGGCAATGAGGTAAGAGAAGGCGAGACCCAGCCCGGACTGGCCTGGCACGAGGATCAGGGTCATGAACACAAGAACGGCCCCCCAGATGAGATTGAGGAGCAATCCTTCCCACATTCGGCCGGTACCTGCAATGCCACCTCCTACCGTGGTTGAAAGGCCGGCTAAGAACACCGCGAGCGCAAGGACGCGCACGATCTGCGCAGCGGCTGCAGCCCCCGCACCGTAAAGGAGATCGAGGAATGCCTCTGGAAAAGCAAACAAGACGAGCGTCGGAAGTATGAGCAAGAACCCACTGACGCGAATCGCCTTCGTAAGAAATGGCTGGAATTCATGTGGCTTGAAACGGCCCATTCGGGATACGATAGGTATTAGCGGCACGCCAATCGCGGCGGGGATGAAGAGGAGATAGTTTGCGAGTCCGAATGCGACGGAATACTTACCGACCTCGGCAAACGAGCTGCGCGTTGCTAGGTATGTGTTAGCGAACCAAAGGACAGGCGTCACAAGAACGCTGCCCACAAAGGCAGGTACTGAGTAACTCAGGACTTTCCGGTAAACCGCTGATTTCGAGGGGATTTCGAGGGACAACTCTCGGGGTCGCCAGATGCGACGTATGAAAGTGATATTTACGAATGTCGCGATGCCGGCGTTTAGGACAGCCGCCCACACCGCCCCATTCAGACCCCAGAGAACCACAAGCACTACCGTCGCAGGCACAGAAAGAATCGCCGACGCGATATTCCGTGTGGCGAGCTGACGGACCAGTTCGAAAGCTTGAAACGTAGCCGATATCGGGGAGGGAACTGAATTGAGGACGACGCCCAAGCTAGCAACGAGGAGCAGCGAGGCAACCGCTGGAGCGGCGTATAGCGAACTGAGGACCGGGGATACGAGGGCAAGCGCTATGAGGGTAAGCGAGGTTGTTGCAAGAGTTATTGCAAATCCCGCTCCAAGGAGGCTGCTGGCCTCTTCGGGGCGATCAGCCGGGATCTCCGCTAGGAATTTCACCATCGAGGCGGGCACCCCAAAAGTCGCAAAAAGATTGGCGACGGAAGTGGTTAGAACAACTATTGAGAGGATGCCCAGATTGAAGAATCCCAGGACGCGGACGATAATGATGGAGTTCACGATTGTCGCAAAGCGGCCGACAATTAGGGCTCCAAACGAGAAAACCGTTCCTGAGACCATTCGTTGGGCCTTCGAGGGCGGATTGGCGGCCTCTGCGTATGTGTCCGTGATTCACTCACCTCAGCCCACTTCTACGAGTGTATGACAGGGCCATTGATCCCGTCCCTGGACACTTTCATCGTTTGGTGACACCGGGGACACTCCGAAATCGTCGCAGCACACGACGCGTGGTAGAACTTACCGCACTCGCATCGGTAGCCGAGGAGGGCGGGTGTTAGGACGTCTCCGCAATGCCCACACAGGGCCCCCCACTTACGCCGAGCAGGAAGCGAATCCCTGACCTCCGTGTCGGATCTTTTCACGAGGAATTTGAATACCAAGCCCCAGAACAAGGCGACCCAACCCAGGAAAATTATCCAGCCCAGGTATGAGTGCGCAATCAGCATGTTTTGGAGATCCGTTTGCGGGGTATCCGTGTAGTAGCCAACCAGGACGATGAGGGTCATTCGGAGCACGTTCGCCACGTACGTGGTTAGCAAACCCAATCCGAGGAGCGTCCATGTCCGTCGAGACAATGTGTTGTACTCGGTGAGCACGAACGCAATGAAGGCGGAGGCAAAGATTCCGAAGGAATAGATTCCAGAACAGGCTGTCGTAATCACCAAAGTGACCTGAATCTGCATGTGTTGCGGCATGAATGTTAGACCGGGGGCACTTGATCCAGCAACTTGGCCGAGCTGACTGTTCACACCAAGAAAGTTCAGCAACGCATTAGTCTCCGGGGCGAGAGCCACCCAGGAGTAGATGTCGACGGATTTCTGGAAGTCCTGGTAGAACAGTCGGGCGCTGAGCAGCGGCACCACGAGAATTGCGTTGAGCCATAGGAAGAACAGCAGCACGAAATCTCTCTCTCGTCCGAATCGACTTGGCACAAACCCATATCCCAAGAGGGCCACGGCGCCGAGAATAACAATGGTGTCCTCCGTTTGGAAGGCGGGTGTTGACGAAAGGGTCGAGTTGTAAGCTACGTCGGCAACAATGAGTGCAGCACCGAAGGCGGGAAAAAACGGGATGAGCCGGCCATCGAATGTCAGCCGACCGAGGAAACGATTTCCAATTGAAGGTGCCAATTCCGATTGAGCAGGCTTTGCAGGCCAGAGCGCCCAAGCGAAAAGGAAACCCCCGAAGACCAAGAGAGGCACCGACAGCCACTCCAAGATCGTACCCTTCGGACGATCGATCAGCAACCCGACGCCGGCAAAGGTCGTGATCAGGGCGACAAGTGTGGTCGCTCGGCGGGATCTTGTCAATGCCGCGACCCAAGTCTCGAAGCCCATGCCCGCCTTGTCTCATCCACCCTGACCGACGATATAAGAAGGCTCGCCGCTCGTTATCGCGAGCGCAAGATGTCGGACGATTGATATATCCCTACCCGATACGACACGTCCAGAGACGGGCATGAAAGTCATCGGCGGCTCCGCTTCCATTGCACTGGCTCGTGGGATTGCGCGGGAGCTCTCCGTTGGTTTCATCGATGTCGCTTTCGAACGCCACCCAGGTGGGTTTCCCGACGGCGAGCGCTATGTTCGCGTCGTCGGTTCTGTCGAGGGCGAACACGTAATCCTCGTGCAAACAACTCATCCCGATTCGATGATTGTCGAATTGCTTCTTTTGGCAGATGCGGTCCGCGACGCAGGTGCTCGCCGAGTGACGGCCGTCGTCCCGTACTATGGTTACGGTCGCCAGGACAAGCGCTTCCTCGCAGGTGAGGCGATTTCTGCTAAGACCATTGCTAAGCACATCGGGGTAGGTTGCGACGAGCTAGTCACTATGACTATACACAATCCCGAAGTCCTCAAGACGTTCCCGGTTCCTTCTCGCGATGTCGACGGAATTCCTGCAATCGGCCGCTACCTGAAGGGAATGGACGTCGACCTTCTCGTTGCCCCCGATGAGAACGCAATTCGTTTAGTGAAGACCGCCTCCGCGATTTGCGGCAAACCGTACGATTACTTCGAAAAGAGGCGAATCGATTCTCACACTGTTCGGATAGCGCCGAAGAAACTCGCGGTGAAAGAGAAGTCCGTTGCTATCATAGACGACGTGATATCCTCCGGCGGGACGATTGCAACGGCCGCCAGGGAACTACGAGTTCAAGGCGCTCGCCGAGTGATCGCCGCCTGCGTCCACGGCCTCTTCCTCGGGAACGCAGAAGCGAGCTTCAACGCCTGCGACGATGTAGTTGCGACGGACACTATTCTGTCGAAGTACTCGAAGGTTAGTGTGGCTTCAGAGTTCTCGGAAGCTATCCGGACCCTCGCCTAGGTTCAAGCTTCAGGATATAGGGGAAAGTGCCGAATGCACCGAGCCGCAGAATGCAACTCGAGCTACTCAGACATGGCCATTATCCCCGCATGAAACAATAGGACAAGGTCTTTGACCTGGTAGCATCTGGGCGGCTCAGTGGCTTCCGATACCAGGCTTTGGAAAGAAGCCCTGCGCGAGTTTGAGGACTGGGTGAAATGGCGCGATGTTGCCACGACACAGGCCGAATCCGAACAGTTGCTCCCGCTTTTCCTCGATTTTTGCAATATTACCCCCCCAATCCTTGATGTCGGATGCGGAAACGGCGATTTCGGCGCGGCAACAGGCTGGTCGCAATATGTGGGAATAGATCCATTGATTCGAGGGCAGAGATCTTTTCCCCGGATTCGAGGGGTGTCTGAACAACTGCCTTTCAAGTCGAACTCGTTCGCGACAGTTGTTGCATTGGCGTCACTCGATCATCTCGCAAATCCGGACGAGGCAATGCGGGAAATCCGACGTGTCATGGCCTCGGACGGTGCCTTATTCATCTGGCAGGATGTCAGACGCACCGACGCTCGATTTCGGTTTGGCCGAGTACTCGCGTATTTGAGGGTGAAGGACATCAGCGGATTATTCAGAAGTCTGAGTTCCAACATGAAGGCTCTCACAGGTCAACACGCGGAGGACGGGTATGGACACACAGTGCACTTCACCGACGCAAGCTTGACTGCACTGGTCCGTAGGTACTTCTACGTCGGCCGTACGCGAATGATAGGGCGGGAAATGTTCCTCGAATGTCGGGCGGGCTAGGTGTCACACCGAGTTTCGTGAGCGATCATGCCAACCGGGACGACGCTGTTCGTCGCGGCTCTTGCCTGTCGAACAAGAGATCTTTGGTCGAGGAGGCAGAGCCCAATAAAGCCCACGAAGGTCAGTGTGGCGGCAGGGTTCGCCGCGGTGATCCGGGCCCTCTGTTGAGTCGGCTCAGATCCACGCGAAAGCGTAGAAGGTGAACGTGAGCAGGAGGCCGGCCCACACGAGGAGGCCGATATTCTGCAGGTCGGAGGTGCGCTTCGAGCCGAGGCCTCCGGCCAGACTGGCGAGCGCCCCGAGCATGCCGCCCGAGATCACGAGGAAGTGCGCCAGCCCGCGGGCGGTCAGGTCCGAAGTCGCGAGTCGGAACAGGATTCCGAGGTAGATCCCGATCAGCCCAAGCGCGTTCAGGGCGAACACGTTCCGGCGGGTGAGCATGCCTTCGATCGGTTGCGGATAGTACATCGGTCCTCCGTACGTCGGGGGGCCAGGCGGGGATGCCATCGTGTGTGCCTCGTCCGCGCGATGGGCATCAGCTTATAAAATTATGATGCGGCACATATATAACCGCGAATCGGACGTTGTCCTCGAAGAACGCAGCGGTATTGTGCTTACGCGTCCTCGAACTGGCCGAATCCGGTTCGGATGTCCGGAGGGAGGAACCGAATGACCTGGGGAGCCGCGCAGCGTCGCATGCACAAACCTACTTAGTCCGGAAGCCTCTTCGAGGCCCAAGGGCGGGTTTTGATGGCCGACGTGGAACTGCGGACGATCAAGGAAGTCGACATGAAGGGCGGGACCGTCATCGCGGCGTTCCCAAGCGTCGGCCTCGTCAGCACGATCACCGCGACGTACCTCATCACAACGTTGCCGACGGATCAGGTCACGGCGCTCGAGTCGCCCGACTTCCCGTCCATCTCGATGATCTATGGGAGCAAGCCGAAGTTCCCCGCCCGCGTGTACGCGTCCCGGAAGGAGAAGGTCGCGATCTTCATCTGCGAGATGCCCCTCCCCATGAGCACCCATCGTCCGGTCGCCTATGCCCTCATGAAATGGGCGAAGGACCACGGATGCCGGCAGATCGTGCCCCTCGAGGGCCTGCCGGCGGAACTCGACGCCCCTCTCACCGGCGAACCGACCGTCTGGGGCGTCGGAAGCACGGAC